>Ga0315281_10013439_pt1 | contig 11080 bp, 9 predicted proteins | sample YL17G07_0_MG_FD_204540 | JGI IMG/M metagenome (GOLD analysis project Ga0315281, IMG submission 204540) | Sediment microbial communities from Yellowstone Lake, YNP, Wyoming, USA - YL17G07_0 | ecosystem: Environmental > Aquatic > Freshwater > Lake > Sediment | place: USA: Wyoming | collected... | reverse complement strand
TTCGACATGTTCACTATTGCCTAACTTATTGAGGTTTTCTAATAACAATTGCCTTTCGTCAGGGTATAAAAACCTGATGATATCTCTACCAAGCATCTCTTTCTCCTCGTAACTTAAAATCTTAAGGAGAGTCGGATTGACAAATTTAATCAGGCCTTCCTGTATTATCATAATGCCTTCTAATGACCGTTCCACTAATGTCCTGTATTTTATCTCTGATTCTACTAGTGCCCTGGATTTTTCCTTCAACATATTTTTCAATAATTCTACATAATCAGCCCTTAGATTTTTTATAATGTCGCTTTTTGTGACTATCCCAATCACATCACCTTCGGAATCAACAATTACAAGGCTTCTGAGTTTATTCTTATCCATTAGTTTTGTCGCATCATACAAATTTATATCTTTATCAGCAGTAAAAACAGGGAAATTCATTATTCCTTCAACATTATTCAAAATATTGTTCTCAGCAATTGACTTAGTAATATCACGTTCTGTAATTATCCCCACCGGTTTATCATCTTCAATGATAAGTACGCAGCTTATGTGATTTTTTATCATAAGTTCTACAGCCGCTGAAACGGTGTCTTTTCTTCCTAAGGAGATTATTTTACGTTTCATGATTTGCTCTGCCTTTTTGAAACTTATAAAAGAGTCGATACTCAGGTTCTTTATGATATCGGTTTGCGTAACAATCCCGATTATATTATGTTCTCCATCAACAACTACAAGCCTCCTGAGACTGTTTATAACCATAAGATTTGCAGCCTCAGGTATGTCTATTTCCTCAGATATTGCGATGACAGGACTCTTCATTACCGAAACCAACCTGGTTACATTGAGATTAATATTATGTCCAATGATCTGGATGATATCTCTTTCAGTCAATATGCCTGTAGGTTTTTTATCTTCTACAACTACCACACAACTGACGTTATTGAAATTCATCTTTTCGACAGCAGACATAAGGATTTCTTTCGGTTCTAAGGTTATTACATCTCTGGACATAATTGAGCTGATTTTACCTAAATCCATTCACCCTCCGGTAAGATACTGCTTACTATAAAAATATTTTACAAGGATAAGATTTTAATAGCTACTAACTTTTAAATTTGTAATAGATACTATAAAGCATTTTCAACAATATTTTAATCTTAAAATTGACATTTATTCGCAGGCTTTGTTTAAATTATGCATGTGGGAATATACTGAAAAGGTAAAAGAATACTTTTTGAAACCTAAAAATATCGGGGAGATAGAGAATCCTGATGCGGTTGGAGATGTCGGCAGCATTGTCTGTGGTGATGCACTGAGGTTGACCCTGAAAATCGACAAAGAAACAAATAAAATCGTGGATGCCAAATTTCAGACATTCGGCTGTGCAAGCGCAATCGCAAGCTCCTCTGCCCTTACTGAACTTATTAAGGGGAAAACACTTGATGAGGCGTTAAAAACATCAAACCAGGATATTGCAGAATTTCTTGGCGGGCTCCCGATGGAGAAGATGCACTGCTCTGTCATGGGAAGAGAGGCGCTTGAGGCTGCTATTGCCGATTACAGGGGACTGCCAAAGGTTATTGAGGAAGAAGGTAAGCTCGTCTGCAAATGTTTCGATGTTACGGAAGAAAAGATAAGGAAGGTAGCAATTGAAAACCATCTTACAACAGTGGATGAGGTAACTGATTATACAAAGGCCGGTGGCGGTTGCGGTGAATGCAGGGAAGAAATCGAGGCTATTCTCAGGGATATCTGGTCCCTGAAAGCACCTGAAAAACCCGCAGTACCTAAAAAACTTACCAACCTTCAGAAGATCGCCCTTATCCAGGAGATTATCGAGAGGGAGATAAGACCGGGATTACAGGCAGACGGGGGAGACATCGAGCTTATTGATATAGACGGCGATAAGGTCATCATAGCACTGCGCGGTATGTGTACGGGCTGTCTTATGGCAGGTGTAACTATAAGCGGTGTTCAGGATAAACTCAGAGAACTGGTCAGCAAGGAAATAGTCATAGAGGCCCAATGAATACAATATATTTTGACAATAATGCAACAACACCTGTTGCCCCTGAAGTCCTTGATGAGATGCTTCCATATCTCAGAGAACTATACGGCAACCCTTCGAGTATGCATACCTTTGGCGGACAGCTCCACAGAAAGGTTGAAGAGGCAAGGGGCAAGGTTGCACACCTCATCGGTGCTGAGCCTGAAGAGATAATATTCACGAGCTGCGGTACAGAAAGTGACAATACCGCCATCATGAGTGCAGTTGAGTCGTTGCCCAATAAAAAGCATATCGTCACTACAAGGGTTGAGCACCCCGCTGTTTTAAACTTTTGTAAACACCTTGCAAGAAAAGGCTTCAGGGTAACGTTCCTGCCTGTGAACAATCATGGACAGCTAAATATAGATGAATTATTGAAAGCGATTGATGAAGATACAGCTTTAGTATCCATTATGTACGCAAACAATGAGACAGGTGTCATCTTCCCTATTGCGGAGATTGCAGAAATCCTCAAAGAAAGGCGCATATTATTTCATACAGATGCTGTTCAGGCTGTTGGAAAAATACCTATAGATACGAAGGAACTCCCTGTTGACATGCTCTCTCTTTCAGGTCATAAGTTACATGCACCAAAGGGAGTCGGTGCCCTGTATTTGAGAAAGGGCACAAGGTTTCATCCTTTTATAATCGGAGGTCATCAGGAAAGGGGGAGAAGGGCCGGTACTGAAAATATGGCCTCAATCATTGGGCTTGGAAAGGCGTGCGAACTCGCAGGTAAAAATCTCACTGAGGAAATTACTTATCTGAAAGGGTTGCGGAATAAACTTGAGACTGCACTTTTAAAATCCTGCCCTGATGTCAGGATTAATGGTGATATAAATAACAGGCTGCCGAACACCACAAACCTTAGTTTTGAATATGTTGAAGGAGAGGCCATACTCCTCCGGATTAACGAATATGGTATCTGCGCCTCATCCGGCTCAGCATGTACATCAGGGTCTCTCGAACCTTCCCACGTCTTAAGGGCAATGGGAGTACCTTTTACGGCAATCCACGGCTCAATCAGGTTCTCTTTAAGCAGATATAATACAGAGGCAGAGATAGACAGGGTTATCGAGACTATGCCAAAGATAATAAAAGAACTTAGAATGCTATCACCATTCGGAAGGGATAGACTCGACCAGGGTATCAAATGTCCTTAATAACGCTTTGTTTTAAATCCTCGATATTTACTGTCAATATGAGAATCTGCTACTTTTAAATGTCCAAAAAGAAGTGCCTTTAATTCTCTCGTCAACAGTCGCCCTCTGTAAACATTACCGCTTGGATTTATCTTGACAACCTCGGAATTCTCCCAGTTCTGAAACAGGTCAATAATCTTATTGATCGACTCCTGATGCAGCTTCTCTATTGTTTTCCTTACCGGCAGAGAAGTAACAAGATTTCTATCAATGAAATCACCTATTTTTTCCCTATTAAAAACCGAAAGGAATACCATCCCTTTTAATATCCTCTTATTCGTTTTAAAAGAAAAGATAAATCTATCGAGTGAATTTTCAAGGAAAATGTCATTCCTGATCTGTGTTTTCCTGTCAATCTCTCTTGCCTGCAGCCAGTATTTTTTATCTATAATGCTGTCAGCCTTTATTTCCATTAATGTATGCCCGAAATTCTTTTTATCGACCGTATAAATGTTGTGTGCAACTGTATCAGCTGCAAGATGGCTCATATATCCATATACAAAAGCATTCTGTTGTTTTGTCTTGGTTGCGTTTAAGAGATCAAATGCAACATCCCAGCTGTGCGAGTTTTTACTGTCAGGCAGATATTTTTTCCCGACAATAATATCAGCCATAAGATTTCCGTAGAGAAAATCTTTTTTATACCTCCTTATAATCTCGAAAAGTCCGGCGGGAAGCAGTGAACTCAAGGAATACAACTCGTTCCCAAGGTATATATGTGTTAATGGCCCCCATGCAAATGCTGCAGTTGGTATTAATAAAAAAGATATAATCACCAAAAATTTAAAAACTTTCATTTCAACTCCTTTAGTAAGTTTAACATAAGTCTTATTCCAATACCAGAAGCTCCCTTTGGCATGTAAGGCTTCTCTTTTTCTATCCAGGCAGTTCCCGCTATATCAAGGTGAACCCATGGGACCTGCCCTGCAAATTCAAGTAAAAAATATGCCGATGTTACAAGAGCACCATTTTTGCCCGCATGATTTTTGATATCAGCAATGTCACTCTTTAAATATTCTTTATATTCATCAAAAAGTGGCATCTCCCAAACCCGTTCGTAAGTTTTATCAGCAGATTTTTTTATTTTATTAATTAGTCCTCTGTCATTCCCCATCATAGCTATTGCTTCATTTCCAAGCGCTATAGAACATGCACCTGTCAGAGTAGCTATATCTATAATTGCCCAGGGCTTAAAACGTTTGCAATAACCAATAGCATCTGCTACAACCAGCCGTCCTTCTGCGTCTGTATTGATTATTTCAACCGTCTTTCCATTGACCGCCCTGACAACATCACCCGGCTTTGTGGCAGAGCCCCCTATCAGGTTTTCTGTTGCAGGTAATATTCCTACAAGATTGACAGGGAGTTTCAATTCAGAAACAGCTTTTAATATGCCGAGTACAGCTGCACCCCCGGCCATATCATATTTCATCTCTTCCATGCCTTCAGCAGGTTTTAATGATATGCCTCCGCTGTCAAAGGTAATTGATTTCCCAATGAGCGCCAAAGGCGCTCTTTTAGCGCCTTTGTATTTGAGCACTATGAATTTAGGAGGTTCTTTTGAACCCCTGGCAACAGACAGATAAGAGCCCATACCGAGTTTTTCTGCATCTTTTTTCTCTAAAACTCTTACTGTCAGGTTTTTTTGTTTCAGAGATAATGCTGCATTTGCAAGATGTGCAGGTGTCATATCATTAGCCGGGGTATTGATTAAATCCCTTGCAAAACTTACTGAAGAGGTTATCACCTTGGTCCAGTGAATATTATCTTTGAGGTCTTTTGAAACCTTTGAAAGTACTAAAATGCTGTCAATTCCCTTTTTATTCTTTTCTTCAACATATCTTTTAAAAGTATAAAGGCCCAGTAAAGACCCTTCGATGAAATCAGCAGGGGACATTTTGAGAGATGACAGAACACTGGTAGATAATGCAATCCTTTTCATTCCCATATCACGCAAATAAACTGCTGCTTTTCCACCAGCCTGTCTTACCTTCTCACGTGATATTTCATCTTTTTTACCAAGTCCGACAAGCAAAATTCTTTCAGGCTTAATATCCTCAGGAGCAGGAACTAAAAGGACCTCATTTTGTTTACCATGGAATTCTTTTGAAAATAATTTTTTGATAAGTTTAGATGTTGTTGACCCAAGCTTGTCATAAAGCACTGAATTCCCTTCTGTAAAAGGCAGAATCAGGGCATCGCAGGCACAATCTACCTCCCCAATACTCTTTATGTAAATATTCATTATTTTCTAAATTACTTCAATGTTAATTTTAGCTCATTTTCCGAAGAAATAGCTACCTCTCCAGAACAAACACAAATGTTGCATAAACTTAATTCAATACAGAGAGGCAGATACGATGAAAAAGGCTTGCAATCTACTCAGCATAGACCTGAAAGTGGACAGCCAACCTCTTTTAAAATGACGCTAAAGGCAGAGAATGCAGTCATGTGTATAGGAATAAAATCCTGTAGATTTGCAAGGGTTTTTCAGCGTATCTGCCTCTCTTTTTATGCAACTGATGGACAAATTTAAGAAGTCCAATTGACAGAAAATATTATTTCAGCAATTATTTATTATGAATGCCTTTATAACAAACATACATTTTTCAAGAAGAAATATAGAAAAAATATATGGAACACCTTTCACCGACGGGAATAATGTTACGCTTTTGTGGAAAGACAAAGAATTATTCCATAACATTTTTAATCGTATAAAAGAAGCAAAGGAATTGATATGCCTTGAATTTTATATATTTCGCAACGATGAAACAGGGAATGAGCTTGCAGAGATCCTGAAACAAAAGGCATCCGAAGGCGTTAAGGTTTATATCCTTTATGACCATTTTGGATCATTCGTCACTTCTATAAAATTCTGGAAAGACCTCAAACAATCAGGTATCCAGATAAGGGCATCCCACCCTTTTAAATGGACTGCTCCATTTCATTATGTTCACCGGGACCATAAAAAGCTCATCATAATTGATGGGGACAAAGCTTTCACTGGAGGGCTGAATATCGCAAATGAATACAGGGGGTATCACAGGTTCAAGAAAAAAATAGGATGGAGAGATACCGGGATATTCCTTGAAGGTCCGATAGCAAAAACACTTTTAGATACATTCAAAAAAAGCTGGGAGATATGGAAAGGCACTCCGATCCATTTCAACAAAAATGTAGAACCAATAACAGACGGCCTTCCAGTACTCCCGATCTTTGCAAGCTCGGCTAAGGGAAGAAGGAAGATGAGGAAGTTGATATATGACAGTATCAGCCAGTCCCAAAAAAGCATTTATCTCACAACGGCTTATTTTACTCCGAGCAGAAGAATGCTTCAGATACTTGAAAATGCAGTATCAAGGGGAGCAGATGTAAAATTGCTTTTACCGGGGAAATCAGACATCTCAGCAGCATACTATGCAGGCAGGGCTTTTTTCGCCAAGCTGCTTAAAGCAGGTGTTGAGATATATAATTACCAGGGGGAAATACTGCACGCAAAAACATTTGTCTTCGATGAAATGTGGAGCATCATCGGCTCAGCAAATCTGGATTTCCAGTCACTCAGGAGAAACGACGAAGGTAATGTAGGAATAATAGATACAAATTTTGGTAACCAGATGAAAGATATTTTCTATGAAGATTTAAAACAATCAGAAAAAATAACACTTGATAAGTGGCTTAAACGTCCGTTTATCGAAAAGGTAAAGGAAAAATTCTTTGCGATGTTCAGGAGAAGGCTATAACAAATGCCGAAGACGGGTATAGCAACCCTACCACTTCATTTCAGCGAAGATAGGGAATGAGGCTAAGATGCAGGCAATAAGAAGGCTGACAAAGTATTTCGAATAGTATATTTTTCATAGCCTGCTACACAATTACCAGATGGTACCATTCTAAACCCGCAAGAGATTAGACTCGCTTTTCTATCGTTAATTAAGGATATCTAATATTCACTTGACTTCATATATGAAATGCCGCATTATAAACTATGTGGACTATTGATAGGGCGGAAGAGATCGCGGAATGGATAAAGAAACTCGATGAAGACTCAAAAGAAGCAATATTCAAAACCCTGTTGATATTACAGGAGATAGGGCCGTCGCTCGGCAGGCCGTATGTTGACTCAATCAAGGAAAGCAGGCATAAGAACATGAAGGAATTGAGAATACATAACAGGCAACGACTGTTCAGAATCTTGTTTGCCTTTGATCCCGACAGAAAAGCAATCCTTCTTGTCGGCGGAGATAAGCGGGGAGACAAGCGATTTTATCAGAAGATGATACCGCTTGCCGATGCCTTGCTTGATGAACACTTAGAGAAATGGAGAAGACAGAAATGAAAGACAAGGTGAAGAGAAAAGACTTTATTGATGAACTTGAAGCGATGCTCCCTCCTGCAAGAGTTCAAAGAGCAAAAAAGGAGGCAGAAAAAGAGATCTTCCGGATCCGACTTTCTGAACTGAGAAAACAGATGGGCGTAAAACAGGAAGATATCCGGGCATTTACCCAATCCGGAATTTCAAAACTTGAATCGAGAAAGGATATGAAGATTTCAACCCTGGTGGAATATCTTCAAAATATCGGCATGGGTTTGGAAATTAAGGCATATCCGAAAAAAAGGAAACATAAGCTCGATGAGGTCGTTCTTCTAAAAATGTAACTTCGTAAGGGTTCAGAAGTGGATGATTTAGGTAACGTTGTGAAATGTGTAGACCACACACTGTTATATCCCTTTGAACTATGCAATGTAAGAAACAACATCCTTTACGTCATCCGTGCTTTCCAGTGGATAAAAAGATTTATGATAAAACAATTGATATTATGAAAAAGGCCATCAATTCAGCGAAGATAGGGAATGAGGCTAAGATGCAGGCAATAAGAAGGCTGACAAAGTATTTTGAATAGTATATTTTTCATAGCCTGCTGCACAAATACCAGATGGTGTCATTCTAAACCCGGAAGAGATTAGACTTGATATTGCAAACGAGTCAAATTATGTCTTTAATATAATTTTCACATAGAAAGGCGTAGCATGCTACTCAGCCGGTCAGCGCGATGTTCTCACAGAAGCAAACTCCCTCTATCATGCCGATGATTATGCGGAGTACAACTGGAAATTGTTACAACGGCATAATAGTATCAGGGTGCCTGCAAGAATAAAGACCTGACCCCAATTCGGTGACCCCAATTCGCCTTAGGGATGTCCTTTGATGATTCTTAAAATGTTCTATGGCTTTTTGTATATTCATTCTATTCCTCCAGTGAAGTTTTAGGGATTTGTAATAATTCTATGGTCTGCTTATCACCATTATCAGCTATAATGCTTCTAAGAGCAAGGAATGCAGTATTTTGACTGATGACAGGTGGGACTTATTTCATCGGTTTCCAAGTGAACTGTTTAATGTGAAATCCTTCCTGAACTTAACACCCCTAATACCTGATATAATGGTGATGATTACTATTAATAAAGGAGACATTTTATGAGTAAAGAAAAAGACAAGAAAAAAACAAATGTAAAGAAAAAATCACAACACGCCCTTAAAGAAAAAAGAAAATTGAAAAAAGAAAAAGCGCTTAGCTAAGTTCCTTCCTGTGACACATATCTTAAAACTTGCTGTAATGTTGTTGAATATTTCAGACAATAGCCAAATAGAGTAGGGTTGTGAAAATCTCTATATTGATAATAGGAATTTAATTCTTCATGCCGGCATGAGTGCGTCCGGCATTGCGCGAGCACTTAATCAATGAGCTGAGGAAACAAAAGATTTAGGGTGTTGAGAGTGGGGCGATAGTCCATTTCGGTCACTACGTCCCCAAAGTTCTTGCCAATAGATTCCTGAACAGCGGGATAGTACAATTATTTTTGCGTGCATATCCTGAAAATTATGCTACCATATAGCAGTCTGTCGGACTTTTAAGTTTCTTGAAAAGTTGATCTCCTGAATGGAGGATTTACTGTATGGTTTCGGTTTTTTTTCACCTGCGTGGCATCATGCGGCTGTTCTTCACCTGCCGGGTAATTCTCGGGCAGTTCATGATACCCAAGCACTTCCGGCTTCTCTTCGGCGCTGAAGCAAAAAAACAAAAGGACTTCGTAAAGTATCTTGCGCCTGAGAAACCCCGTATGAACCTGGCGGAGATTATTAGTGAAACGATGCAAAAACTCGGTCCCACGTATATAAAGTTCGGCCAGTTCCTGAGCATCCGTCCGGACCTTATCAATCCTGAGTATTGCGAAGTGTTCAAAAAACTGCAAGACCATGTCCCCCCTTTTCCCTTCGAACAGGTGCGGCAGACGCTTTGGAAAGAGCTCAATCAGGACCCAGCCGAGATATTCAGCGAATTCGACGAAACAGTCATGGCAGCGGCCTCGGTGGCGCAGGTTCATCGTGCGCGGCTCATGACCGGGGAAGAGGTAGCGGTCAAGGTCCAGCGGCCTTATATCAGGGAAATGATGTTATCCGACCTCTTTATCATGATGCGCTTTGCGCACCTCATCGAGCTTTTTGTTCCTTCTCTCAGAAAAAACCATCCGGTCATGCTCGTGAAGGAGTTCACCCGGTGGACCGACCTTGAACTCTATTTTAGGCAGGAAGGAAAAAAAGCCCTCCTCTTAGCCTGCAACTTCCGGGATTACGCGGGGGTCAAGGTCCCGAAAGTGTACAGGGAGTTCACAACCAAGAAGGTTCTCGTCATGGAATATATCCGCGGCGTAAATGTCTCTCATGCCACCGAGCAGGACGTGGACCGGAAGGCAGTGGCCCGTCTCATCGCCGATTCCATGCTGAAACAGATTTTCATCGACGGGTTCTTCCATGGCGACCCCCACGCGGGTAACATCCTGCTTGTGGACCGGGAAACTATCGCCTATCTTGATTTTGGGATCATGGGCTTTCTGTCCAAAGACCTGCGGTCATGGATATTAGACATCCTGTATGGCATGTCGGTGATGGACGTGACGAGAGTCATCGCTACGCTCATGGAAATATGCGATGCCAGTGAGGAGGACATCGACATGGCGTCTTACCGCCGTGACATAAACGAGGTGCTGTCCGAACTACCTGTCTATGAATATGCCGGCGTCCCGTTCACTCTGCTTCTGCAGCGGTTCCTGAACACGAGCCTTGCTTATGGGATCAACATCCCCTGTGAATTTGTCCTCGCGTCGAAGGCGATTAGCACGTTCGAAAGTACCTGCCTATCCCTTGATCCGGATATCAAGATCGTTGATCAACTGCGGTCCTTTGTCAAAGAATACACCACGTCAGGATTCTCCTTTGAGGAGATAATGAAGCAGCTGAAGGCAGGTCCGTATGAGCTGAAAACAATGAAGCACATGATCTCAAAGCACGTGGTCAGGACCATGAAGTTCCTCGAGAACCCGACGTTACGGCTTGCGAGTGCTAGAGACGGAGCGCTCGGGTCTGTCGGTCTTGCGACAGGGGTGAACATCGCTTACGGCTTCATCATTGCGGCGCTGGTCCTGTTCGCTGGCATCGTAAGCAATGAAAGCGATCTCGAGCGGTGGCTGCGCTCACACATTAATCTGCCCGCATGGCCGATCCTTTCACTCGCCAGTCTGGCAGCTGCCTTGTTCCTGCTGATAACGCTTTTACTGAAAAACCGCAATCGAACTTTACGAAAATACCATGGAGGCAGACTTGACTATTGACATTTCATCTCTGAAAGTGGATGGACAAGCGTTTAGTGTGAAAGTCCAATGACCGAGACTGTCCAGTCGGAAATCATCGGGCCGTAGCCGGATTAAATCCGAATACACAATGGGGATAGTAAACTAGGAACAACGCCCGTTTATTTACGACGTCAAAGGTAGC
>Ga0315281_10013438_pt1 | contig 11081 bp, 8 predicted proteins | sample YL17G07_0_MG_FD_204540 | JGI IMG/M metagenome (GOLD analysis project Ga0315281, IMG submission 204540) | Sediment microbial communities from Yellowstone Lake, YNP, Wyoming, USA - YL17G07_0 | ecosystem: Environmental > Aquatic > Freshwater > Lake > Sediment | place: USA: Wyoming | collected... | reverse complement strand
GAGGCCGACGAAAAAAGTAATCAGCGAAACGATGGGCAACGCTTCCACGCCGACGGCCATGGCCTGGTGCAGCGCGCGTTCCAGGCGCAACGGGCGGCCCCGGAAGGGCGCGACGAAAACGTAATACGCAGCGCGGCCGGCCAGGCGCGCCAGCCCACCGACGTAGGCCAAGGTGTCGATGGTGCCGCGGCCGAGCGTGTCTAACGTTGCCATTCAAGAATTCCTTCGATGAAGAAAGATCCTTCGTCCCGATAAAAAGCATCGGGACTCAAGATGACAAAGCATTACTTTGCGGCGAGGGCCTGGGCCTCGTCTTCGAAGACCTCGAACACTTTGATGAGCCGGGAGAGCTCGAGCACTTCGCGGGCGGCGGGGCTCAAACCATAGAGCATGAACCGGCTGCTCATGTTGCGCGAAATCTTCAGGCCTTCCACCAGCGAGGCGACGCCGGAGCTGTCGATGTAGCGAACCTCCTTGAGATTAATAATGATGCGCGGGACCTTCTTATCGCGGATGTTCTCGAGGAGGACTTTGCGGATCTCCGGGGAATTGTAGAGGTCAATGTCGCCCACGACGTCCACGATGGTGGAGGTCCCGGACTGGCGGGTGGAAATTTGCACGGCACACTCTCCTTACTGGGTTTTCCGTTTCAATAACTTGATCAGCCGCAGCTGATTGCACTCGGGACGCGGCTCGTAACTGACCTGATCCATGGTCTGGCACATCAAGTGAATGCCGAGCCCGCCCGGGCGGACGTCGTCCAGATCGCGGCCCTTCATCTGCTCCGGGGTAGCGGGGCGGCCGTGGTCCATGATGACAAACTCGAGACCGTCACAAACCTGTTCGAGCGGCGTGCCGGGGTCAGTGCCCAAATCAGGGCCCAGGCGGCGGCAGGTCAGCTCGATAGTCTGATCATAACGATTGTCGTAGGCGTGGCGGATGATGTTGGCCAAAGCCTCGTCCACGGCCAGAATGATACTGCGGCAGTCCTCCTCACTAAAACCGACCACAATAGCGAACTGCTGAACGGCGCTGCGCACCACGCTGAGCACTTGCGGATGGCTCGGCAATTCGAGTTTTAGGGAGAAGGCCATTTCACCGCCAGACCCCGCTCTGCGGGGCCGTGCCCGCGCCGGTTTCCTCTGCTGCTGACCCGGACAAACGCGGCGACGCGAACCCGGCGCATGCCGGCCCGCCGCACACCCACGCTACGGCCTGCACCCTAGCAGAGGGTGAGGCTCTTTGTGCCAGATTCCGCGATGGTTTGCAAGGAATTCGAAAAACAGGGAGCGAGTCTCCGGTCCCTGCGTCCCGGCGAAAAAACGGGCCTCGCGGTTATTTATCCGCGAGGTGGATGCGGAAGCGGTCGAGCAGGCTGCCGGTGCCGCGCTCTACGGCGGTGACGGCGCGCTGGTAGCTGACCTGCGCTTGCAGGAGGCCCTGTTCGGCGGTGGCCAGCTGCGTCTGGGCGTCGAGGACGAAGAAAATCGTCTGCACACCGAGTTCGTACTTGCGCTGCTCGGCTTCGAGATTTTTCAAGGCGAGGTCGCGGGCGATTTTGGCGGCGGCCATGGAGAGCTTAGCCTGTTCGAGCTGGTGGACGGCGTTGCGCACTTCCAGGGTGATGGCCTGCTCGCGCGCGCGCAGGGAGTAAAGGTCGCGGCGCTTGGAAATCATGGCGCTGCCCATGTCGGCTTCCGCGGAGCGGTTGCGGATGGGCAAGCTGAGTCGCAGGGTGAAACCGTAGCCGGGAAAATCGAAGCCGGAAAGCTGCTCGAGTGCGTCGCCGAAGCCGCCGCGCAGGATCGCCGGGGGCGGCGTGGGGTTGGTTTGATTCCCGCCGACGCCGCTGGAGGAGTAGGAGGCGGAAAAGTTCAGGTCCGGCTGCAGGGAGTTGTGCGCGAGGCGGACGCTGGTGTCGTCATTTTGAAGCTGGAGGCGGAGCGATTCCAGCTCCGGGCGCCTGGCCAGCGCGCGCTGCAGCGCTTCCTGCGAATCCAGGACGAGCAAATCGCCGGAAGGCTCGGCGGGCTGCACCAGGTCGAGATCGAGCGCGCCGATGTAGGGGTCGAGGTCGGCGCCGATGGTGCGGCGGAAATCATCTTCGAGCTGCTTGAGCTGATACTCGGCCTGGATGACGGAGACGCGGCGCGTGGCCACCTGCGACTCAGAGCGGTAGATGTCCAACGGCGGCAGAGCGCCGAGTTCGAGCGCGCGCTTGTTCTGCGCGTAGGTGGCTTCCGCCAGTTCGAGGGATTTGCGCAGCACGATGAGGTTGTCGCGGGCCTGCACCACGCCCCAGTACTGGTCGATGGCGCGCTGCACGGAATCGCTCACCTGCACTTCGAAGTTGGCGCGGGACTGCTTCTGGCTGCGCTGGGCAATCACGACCGGAGCGCGGTTGGGGAACAGGCCGCGGTTGCGCAGCAGCGGCTGGGAGACGTTGAAGGCCATGCTGGAAGAAATGGACGGGTTGATGGTGGCGAAGGTGCTGTTGGTGACCGATTTTCCGGCGTTGAAGCTGACGGAGTAGCGCGTGCCGGTCTGATAGGCCTGTGAGTAGTTGAATTGCGTCTGCTGGCTGAGCGCGGAGGCCACCGCGGCGCCCTCCAGCTGCGAAATCGTGGCGGACGTGGAGCGATTGGCGCTGAAGCTGCCAGTGAGTAGCGGGTCAAAGGGAGCGTAAGCGCGCTGGATGGCGAACTGGGAATTCTCGTAGCTGAGCTGGTTGATGCGCAGGTCGGTGTTGTTTTTGAGCGTGAGCTGGATGGCGTCGTCGAGCGAGAGGCGCAGCTTGCCGCCGGCGACGAAATCCTTCAGGCCCTCGGGCCCGGGAATCTGCGCGGGCGACACGGGGCGCAGCGCCACGCGGCGGAAATAATTGGGCGTGGGAAAGGTCTGCGCGGACAACGAGACACTCGCGCTCAAAATAACCAGCAGGATGAGGAATAGCCGCGTCGCTTTCATTCCCAACCTCCGAGAGTGATTGTCCAAACCAAATCAAATAGATGGCAGGCGCCGGCGCTACTCGTAGCGGATGGCCTCCACGGGGTCGAGGCGCGCGGCCTTGGTGGCCGGATAGATGCCGAAGACGAGGCCCACCGACACGGACACGGCGAACGCCAGCACAATCGAAACCGGCGTGACAATGGTTTGCCAGCCGGCCAGGGCCGCAATCACCTGCGAAATGCCGAAGCCGAACCCAATCCCGATCATGCCGCCGGCGAAAGAGATCAGCACCGCTTCAATCATGAACTGGCGCACGATGTCCTGTTGCCGCGCGCCCACCGCGCGGCGCACGCCGATCTCGCGGGTGCGCTCGAGGATGCTGGCCAGCATGATGTTCATGATGCCGATGCCGCCAACCAGCAAAGAGATGGAAGCAATGCTGACCATCACCACGTCGAAGATGCGCTGGGTGCGGCGCTGCTCGGCGAGCAGCTCGGCGGGGACCACCACGTTGAAGTCGCCGGCGTTGCGGTGGGTGGCGTTCAGGATGCCGCGCACCACTTCCGCCGTGCTCACGGTGTCCGCGGTCTGTTCGAGCTGCAGGTAGATGCCGTCAATTTCGTCCTTCAAGCCGCTGCGGGTGTCTTCGAGGCGAAAAACGGCCCCGTTCAGCGGGGTGTAGATCAGGTTGTTGCGGTCCTGCGAAGGAACGCCCGCAATATCCTGCTGAAGGGAGACCAGCGGGCCGACCACGCCAATCACTTCGAGCCACTGGTCGTTCACCTTGATGAACTTGCCGACGGCCTCTTCCTGGGGAAACAGGTTGGCGCGCGCGCCTTCGCCGAGCACGGCAACGGGCGCGGCGTGGTCGTTTTCCTCGTTGTCGAAGAAGCGGCCACTCACCACGCGCAGGCCGCTGATCTTTTGGTAGGCGGGCGTGACGCCGTAAACCACGGGCATATCCCGCTGCGGCTTGGGGAAGAGCTTGGAGGGAGTGAAGCGCTTGCGAGGGCTGGACTCAACGATGCCAGCCACATTGGCGCGGACGACACGATGGTCGGCGAAGGTAAGCCCCGGTGTGGTCTTGCGCCGTTCGCGCATCTCCTGCCAGTCCACCGCTTCCTTCGCTTCGATAATCAGGTTGCGCACACCGAGCTGCTCGATAAAGGCCATCACCTGCTGCTGCGCACCCGCGCCGATCGAGAGCATGGAAACCACCGCGGCCACGCCGAAGATCATCCCCAGCATGGTGAGCAGAGTCCGCAGCTTGCGCTGCAGCAGGTTCTGCAAGCCCAAGTGGAAGTCTGGGAGATACTGCGCCCAGGCGCGGTGCTTCAGCGGATCTGTGGCAGCATGTGGCATGGTTAGAGCGGAAATTCAAAATTAGAGCTTGGAAACCGGGAATCGCAATACACCCTGCGACAAAACCCGGGACCCTGGCGTCCAGTTTCCATTTTCAGCTTCTACCCTCCGGCTTTGGCGCCCGGGGCAGCGGGGCCGCTTGGCGCAGGCGCTTTGGAGCCAGGCTTCTTGCGTCCGGCCTCCGGGTTCACGAGCGCCACCTCGTCGCCTTCCTTCACGCCCTCCACGGCCACCTGGCTTTCCGTACGCTTCTGAATCTTCACTTCGCGCGCATCAAATTTCTCGCCATTACGGACGTACACCACGGGCTTACCATCCTTGTCGAACACGGCCTGGCGCGGAAGGAAGAGCGCGTCGCGCACCTGGTCGCCGACGACGATGATGTTCGCCGTGGTGCCGGGACGCACGTCAGCGGCTGAGCGGTCGAGGGTGAACGTGGCGTCGAACTTGCGCTCGGTGCCGCTCCCCCGCCACCACATTTCCCGCGCGGCCATTCCGCCGACGGTCTTTACACGGCCGCTCAGCGCCTGGTCCGGCTTTGCATCCATCCGCACTTCCACCGCCTGCCCCGGGTTGATGTTGGCGCGGTCGTTTTCACTCACCTTGGCGAGGATCTCCATCTCCTCCACTTGCATGATTTCAGCGACGGCGCGGCCGGGCCAGACGATGTCCCCGGCGCGCAAATCCGGAATCACCATGCCGTCAAAATAAAAGTTCAACTGCGCTTCCTTGATGGAAACCAGGCCGGAGGAGGTGGCTTTCAAGGTCATGTTGTCAATGTTCTGCTTGGCCACCATCATGTTCAAGCGGGCGCGATTGCGCTTCTCTTCGAGGACGGTGATGCCCGCCCGACTGGAGGCGGTGCGGGACTTCACGTCGTGCTCGAGCTGTTCCAGCCGGCGCTTGGCCTCCGCAAGAGCGAGGTTGTTCTTCTGCGCGTCAATCTGGCTCAGCAGTTCGTTGCGGCTGACATCGAGCTCAGCGCGGCGGACATCAAACTTTGCACGCAGAAGCGCTACCTTGTCCTGCGCCATCTGCACGGCGGCATCGGCGTTGGCCTTGGTGATTTCCTGTTCGGCGAGCAGCAGGTCCATGCGCGACTGCTCCATGTTGTATTCCTGCTCGCTAGGGTCAAACTCGGCGATGACATCGCCGTTTTTCACCAAGTCCCCGGTGCGCGCCAGCGTGACGATCTGCAGCGTGCCGCCCATCTGCGGAGCCATCAGCAGCATGGACTTCGCCGGGCGCAGCTCGCCGGTTGTGTACACCTTCAGCTCCAGGTTGCCGCGCTTCACCCTCACGGTGGGAATGGAATCACTGCGCGCGCCAAAGGCCTGCGGGCCGCTCAGCACCACGCCGGAGGCGGCGGCGAGCACGACGAACGTCGCCAGGACGCTCAACACGATTCGAATTTTTTTCTTCGATGCCATCTTCAGATCGAATTGTGTGATCGCGTGACAGCGAGATTGAGCACTTGCATGTGAGAATGATCCAGCCGCAACTCTTCCATCACGCCATCACAAAATCGCACACGCATTCAATCCTCCTGCTCCACAAGGGTCGGGTCCCTGGTGGCCACCCGCTCGCCGGGCTTTAGACCCTTGGCGATGACGAGGTGGCCGTTGCCGCGGCGCGCAATCTCAATCTCGCGCTCTTCAAATTTGGAGCCGCGGAGGACGTAGACAACGGTCTTACCCGACTTCACGAACGAGGTTTCCGCCGGAATCACGATCACGTTGGACAGCCGCTCGACAGCGACGCGCGCCGTGGAGCTCATGCCGGGACGCAGGCGCGGGTCCACCTGGTCAATCTGCAACGACAAGTCGAAATTCTTGCGCACCGGCCAGCCGGTGAAATCCGGCTTGGCCAGCGGGCTGATATCCGCAACCCGGCCGGTGAATTCCTTGTCCGGCAGGGCATCCACGCGAATGACGGCGTCCTGGTTCAGCTTCACGCGGCCCCGGTCGGCCTCCTCGATGCGGCCGGTGATGCGGAGAGTGGAGAGGTCCGGCAATTCCGCGAGGCCCGCGCCGGACCAGGCCCGGTCCCCTTCTTTAAACTCCGGCCAACTGCCAAAATTGCCGGCGCGGAAATTCGGCATCACCGATACCATGCCCGCCGCAGGCGCCTTCAGCTGCAAGCGAGCGAGGTTTTGCTCCACCCGCTGCAGGTCAAACATTTCTTTCGCGCGCTTCTGCTTGCGGCTTTCGATTTCGGCGGCCGCGGCGGCGCGGTTCTGCTTGATGCGCTCCGCAATTTCGAGGACCCGCTGCTCGGCATTGGCGAGACTAATGCGGGCCTTTTCGCCTTCGATCTTCGAGAGGATCTCGGCCTTGCTCAGCTCCAGCTTCGCGCGCTCCACGTCGTACGCAGCTTTTTCGGCATCCGTCTGCAACTGCTCTTCGGTGATGCGTTGCTGCGCGCGGGTGCGTTCAATTTCCGCCTCGGCGGTCTTTACGTCGGTGAGGCGCTGTTCTTGCTGACGTTTGAGCTGAGTGGAATCGAACTGCGCGACGATCTCCCCGGGCTGCACTTGCGCCCCGCTCTTCGCCAACTTGACGATCAGCAGATCCCCGGCACCGGCCGGGGCCGCGAGCACGATGGACTTGAGCGCCTTGACTTCGCTGCGGACCTGGATGCGGTCCACGAATTCGGTGAGCTTCACTTCCACGGTGGGTACGTTGGGCGCACTGCGCGCCATGCGCACAGCACCGAACGCGCCGAAGACCAACACCGCGGCGCCTGCCGCGAAGAGAATCCACGGCCTGCGCCTCCACCACGACTTGCTGCGCTCTACCATAGGACGGAACAAAGGAAACCGGGAATTGGAAACTGGAAAATGGACGATGGGCCGCGAAACAGTCGCCAGCGGCTCCCGCCTTCCAATTTCGAGTTTCCAGTTTCCGCTTTCATCGGCATTTCCCGGCGATTCAGTTCTGCTTCTTTGTGTTTTGCGCCTGTTCGGTGCGGCCAGCCACGGCACTTAACGGGACGTCCACTGCGGCGCTCAGGTCCGGCAGCAGCCGCGGGTCGCTTCCTGCAATCGAAAACACAGCGGTGAACGTGCGCACCTTCTGGTTCATGGAACTTGTCGCGCCGACCGCCGCCAGGCTATCAAGCTTGCCCGCGAAAACAAGCTCCGGATAGGCATCCAGCCGCACTTGAACCGCCTGTCCCAGGCGGAGCGAAGTGACGTCGGCCTGATTGACGCGGGCGCGCACCTGCATTCCCGCCGGGTTGACGATCTGCATGATCGGATTGCCGGGCCACACCTGGTCGCCTTCCTGCACTTCGCGCATCTGGCCCTGCATCCAGGTGGGTGTGAGCACCACCAAGCCGCCAATCGCGGCGCGAATCGAGAGCTTTTCCATGTTCACGCGCGCGTAGTCCATCGCTTTGCGAGCGCGGTCGCGCTGGAGTTCGAGGATGCGCACGTCGGCCTGCAGGGCCACACGCTTGAGTTCGAGGGTTTCGCGGAGCTGCGCGAGGTTGGCCCTGGCTTCTTCCAGGTTCTGCGCGTTTTTCTCGGCGTCAATCTTGGAAATGACTTCGTTCCTCTTCATCTCGAGCGTGGCAGTTTCCACGGCGTTTTCCGCCGCTTTCAGTTCGGTGATGTCTTTGGCTTCGGCGGCGGCGTTGTCGGCGCGCCTCTTCTTGATCTGCTCTTCGAGGTCGAGGTATTCGGCCCGGCGGTCGAGCGAGTTACGCTCCTGGCTCTGGCGGTCAAACTCAATCACCACGTCACCCGGCTTCACCTTCGCGCCAGTGGAGAGCAGCCGCGTGACGATAATCTGCCCGCCGCCGGGGCCGGAAAGACGCGGCGCAGCCACCGAGCGGTAGTCGAGAGCCTCCACGGTGCCGTGGATGCGCAGCGCGCGGGCGCCATTCGCCGGTGCGGACGCCGGCCTGGTCGCAGCGATCTGAGGGGCAGCCGCCGACGAGGCGCTCCGCCCGCGGAAGGCCAGCACGGCCCAGAGGATGAGCAACAGCACACCGGCTCCGGCGATCCCAGCTAGCAAACGTCCACGCGAAGATGCAAGCGCCGCTTGCGGCACGTTGTCGCGGGGTTGCAGGCTCGATTCGCTCATGGGTGTCTGGCCATCCTGAGAGCGGCAGCCCACACCGGGCCGCACTCGCCGTTCAGGCTATAGTCTTAGACGCCGCAGAACAAGGTTTGGTTTATGGAAAGCGGCCGGGACGCGGAGCCAGAAAAAAGGGGCGGGCTGTGAAGCCCGCCCCTGCAAAAGTACATGAGCACAGGCAGGATCATCCTGCCTGTGCCGTGGCTAGCGGTGGTCGATGGGGATGTAGCTGCGCTTGTCGTAGCCCAGATAGACCTGCCGGGGGCGGGAAATTTTCTGCTCGGGGTCCAGCAGAAGTTCCTGCCACTGTGCGATCCATCCGGAAGTGCGCCCGATGGCGAAAAGCGCCGTGAACATGGAGGCGGGGAAGCCCATCGCCTCGTAGATCAGGCCGGAGTAGAAGTCCACGTTGGGATAGAGCTTGTGGCTGATGAAGTAATCGTCCGAGAGGGCGATGCGCTCGCATTCCAGGGCGATGTCGATCAGCGGGTTCTTGCCCATCACTTCGAAGACATCGTAGGCGATCTTCTTGATGATCTTGGCCCGCGGATCGTAGTTCTTGTACACGCGATGGCCGAAGCCCATGAGCAGTTTTTCCTTGGCCTTCACGCGCTTGATGTAGTCGGGCACGTTCTTCACCGAGCCAATCTCGCGCAGCATGAGCAGCACTTCCTCATTGGCGCCGCCATGCAGCGGGCCATAGAGGGCCGCCGCAGCCGCGGCGATGGCCGAGTAGGGGTCCACGTGGGAGCTGCCCACGGAACGCATGGCGTTGGCCGAGCAGTTCTGCTCGTGGTCGGCGTGCAGGATGAAGAGCACGTCCAGCGCGCGCTCCAGCACCGGGTTGGGCTTGTACTTCGCTTCCGTGGTCTTGAACAGCATGTTCAGGAAGTTGCCGGCGTAGGAGAGGTCGTTATCCGGATAGGCCAGCGGCATGCCCAGGCTGTGGCGGTAGGCGAAGGCCGACAGCGTGGGCATCTTGCCGATCAACCGGAAAGTCTGCTTGCGGCGGGACTCGGGGTTGAAGATGTCCTTGGCGTCCTTATAAAAAGTGGAGAGTGCCGCGACGGTGGAGATGAGCATGCCCATGGGATGGGCGTCGTAGTGGAAGCCGTCGAGGAATTTCTTGATGGACTCGTGGATGAACGTGTGGTGCGTGATGTGCCAGGTCCAATCGTCCAACTGGGCGCGCGTGGGCAACTCGCCATGGAGGACGAGATAAGAAGTCTCCAGATAGGTGCTCTTGTCGGCCAGCTCTTCGATGGGATAGCCGCGGTACATTAGGATGCCGCGGTCGCCGTCGATGAATGTGATCTTGCTGATGCACGAAGCTGTGTTGGTGAATGCAGGATCGTAGGTCATCATCCCGAAATCGTCCCCGTCCAGTTTGATCTGGCGCAGGTCGAGCGCGCGGATGGTGCCGTTTTTGATGGGGAGTTCGTAGGTCTTGCCGGTGCGATTGTCCGTAATGGTGAGGGTGTTCTGGCTCATCGGTGACGCCTCGGTGGAAGATGGGACGGGCGCCGTAGTGACAGGTAGCATGACGCCACTCTCTGGACGGGCGGCGGTTGCGGGCGCCCTCACCAGCCCGGCCCTGATTCAGCCTCCACTCTACAACGAGTGCCGCCAGAAAGAAAGAACAGGCCGCGCGCGGGCCGCGAAGCGTTGCATTTGGGCGGGAGTTCAATATGATGAGGCGCGCAAGACACAACGGAGGGTGCTCCATGTGGCGGGGATTGATTTTCGCGTTGGCGGCGGCGATCGCGTGTGGGCCGTCGCCAGGCCAGGTGGCAAAGACGCCGCAGGCCCCTCGGCGCAACTCGGGGCAGGCAACACTGGCGCTGGTGAACGGGCGCATCTGGACGGGGAACGCGGCGCAGCCGTGGGCGCAGGCCGTAGCCATCCGCGAAGAGAAAATCATTGCGGTGGGGACGAACGCGCACATCGCCGCTGCGAGCAACGCGCAAACCAAACGCGTGGATCTGGGCGGCGCGTTCGCCATGCCCGGCTTCAATGACGCGCACATTCATTTTCTCGGCGGCGCGCTGCGCCTGACGCAACTGGACCTGAACGGCGCGAACTCCCTGGCGGAGATGCAGGCGCGGCTGAAAAAATTCGCAGCGGCGAATCCGCGGGCGCCGTGGCTGCTCGGTTATGGCTGGCAGTACGCATGGATTCCCGGGCGGCTGCCCGCGCGCGAGGACATCGACAACGTGGTCAGCGACCGGCCGGTTTATCTGACCGCGTACGACGGGCACACCGGCTGGGCGAATGCCAAAGCGCTGGAACTGGCGGGCGTGAACCGAGACACAGCGTTTTCGGGCTTTGGCGAAATCGTGCGCGACGCCGCGGGGCAGCCCACCGGCGTGCTGAAGGAAGGCGCGCAGGGCCTGGTGCGGAGAAAAATTCCGCCGGCCACGCGTGCGCAGCAGCTCGACGCCCTGCGCCGCGGGCTGGCCCTGGCCGCGTCGCTGGGCATCACCAGCATCCAGAACGCCCACGGCAGCCGCGAGGACGTCGAGCTCTACAAGGAATTGCTCGACCACGAGCAGTTGAGTCTCCGCGTGAGCGTGGCCATGGACGCGAGCCCGCGCACCACCGAAGCGGACATCCAGAGAATAGCGGCGATCGCCAAGGAATTTTCCGGCCCGCGGCTGCGCGTGGGTGCTATCAAGATGATGATGGACG
>Ga0315281_10013437_pt1 | contig 11081 bp, 10 predicted proteins | sample YL17G07_0_MG_FD_204540 | JGI IMG/M metagenome (GOLD analysis project Ga0315281, IMG submission 204540) | Sediment microbial communities from Yellowstone Lake, YNP, Wyoming, USA - YL17G07_0 | ecosystem: Environmental > Aquatic > Freshwater > Lake > Sediment | place: USA: Wyoming | collected... | reverse complement strand
CCGACCGCTGCATGTCGGTGACCTCCTCGGGCCGCTCGTCGATGAGCAGCACCATCAGGTAGATCTCCGGGTGGTTCTTCGCCACCGACTGCGCGATGCTTTGCAGCAGCATGGTCTTGCCGGTGCGCGGCGGCGCCACGATCAGGCCGCGCTGCCCCTTGCCGATCGGGGTCCACAGGTCCATGACGCGCGACGAAATGCTGTCGGGCGTCTCGAGCGTGATGCGCTCCTGTGGGTAGAGCGGCGTCAGGTTCTCGAAGAACAGCTTCTCGCGCGCCTGTTCGGGCGCTTCGAAGTTGACCGCCTCCACCTTGATCAGTGCGAAATACCGTTCGCCTTCCTTCGGCGACCGAATCTGCCCGGAGACGGTGTCACCGGTCTGCAGGTCGAACTTGCGGATCTGCGACGGCGAGACGTAGATGTCGTCGGGGCCAGGCAGGTAGTTGTAGTCGGGCGCGCGCAGGAAGCCGAAGCCGTCGGGCAGCACTTCCAGCACGCCTTCCGAGAAAATGAACCCGCTCTTCTCGGTCTGCGCCTTGAGGATCTGGAAAATCAGATCCTGCTTGCGCATGCCGGTCGCGCCCGCGACGGTCAGATCCTTCGCGATCTGCGTGAGCTTCTGGATGCTCATGTCTTTCAGATCGGTGATGTTCAGCCGCGGCTGCTGCTGCGGTTTCGGCGGGCTGGGTTGCTGTGCCTGCGGAGCGGGTTGAACCGGCTGTTCCGCGTTCGGTTGATCTGCCGCGGCGGACGGATCCGCTGGAGCCGGAGTCGAAGCGGAGTTATCCGCCGGAGCCGGCGAAGCCGGCGGGGGCGGATCGCCCTCCGGCCCGTTGTTCTGAGCCGGTCTCGGCGGTCCCTGACGTCTTGGATTGTTGGCCATGAGAAATGTGCGGGTACTGGTGGACGCTTAACGGGCAGCCGCGGCGGGAGTTCCCGCATGCGCCTGCACGAACTCGACGAGACGACGGCTGCCTTCCTTCAGATTTTCCATCGACGTCGCATAGGACATCCGGATGAACCCGGGCGAATCGAACGCCTCGCCCGGCGTCACGGCCACTCGCGTTTCGTCGAGCAGCGCCTGCGCGAAATCAATCGACGTCTTGAACCCGCCGGCGGCCATCGCGTCGCTGATGTCCGGGAACATGTAGAACGCCCCCGCGGGTTTCAGGCACTTGATGCGCGGATCCGCCGTCAGCCATCCGTAGAGGTGGTCGCGGCGCGTCCGATATTCGTCGAGCATGGCCTTCACCGGCGTCTGCACGCCGCTCAGCGCCTCGACGACGGCTTTCTGCGTGATCGAGTTGACGTTGGACGTCGCGTGGCTCTGGATGGCGTTGCACGCGGCGATCATCTTCGCCGGACCGATCGTCCAGCCGCAGCGCCAGCCGGTCATCGCGTACGCCTTCGACGCCGATCCGCAGATGACCGCCGTCTCCGGGCACAGGTCCGCCAGGATCTTCGGCAGGTTGTGGGGCACCGGATCGTAGATCAGTCGCTCGTAGCAGAGGTCGAGGACGATCCAGATGTCGCGCTTGCCGGCGAACTCCGCGATCGTGCTGAATTCCTGTTCCGAAATCAGCGCGCCGGTCGGGTTGCACGGCGAGTTGATGATGATGCCGCGCGTGCGCGGCGTCACGGCCTTCAGCATCGCGTCGGCGTGAACGGCGAAGGCGTCGGCCGGGCTCGTCATCACGGCCACGGGCGTCGCGTCGGCGAGCTTCACCTGCTCGACGATCGTCGGCCAGTACGGCTGATGCGTGATGACTTCGTCGCCGGGGCCGAACAGCGCGAGCGCGGCGTTATAGAGCGCCTGCTTGCCGCCCGCGCTGAGAATGACCTGCGGCTCCGAGTACGAGACGCCGTAGTCGGTCTTGTAGCGGTCGCACACGGCCTTCCGCAACTCGGCGATGCCGGGCACGGGCGTGTACTTCGTGAACTCATCGTCGAGCGCCTTGTGCGCGGCCGCCTTGATGGCGTCGGGCGTGCCGAAATCCGGCTCGCCCGCGCCGAAGTCGATGACCTCGACGCCCGCACGGCGGAGCTTGTCCACCGCCGCTCCGACGGCCATGGTCGCTGACGTGGCAATTCGCGAAGTCCGCTCTGCTAACCGCATGGTCTCCTCCGTCCGGCTGAAGCCGGACGCTCCGTGAATCAGAAGCCGGACGCTACGTCCGCACCGTCGGCTTGTCGCGCAGGCGCTGTTCCACCAGTTCGGGCACCAGTCCGTGCACTTTGCCGCCGAGCGCGAACACTTCCTTGATCAGCCGCGAGCTGATGTACGAGTACTTCACCGCGGGCATCATGAACACCGTCTCGAGCGACGCCGCGAGCTCGCGGTTCATCAGCGCCATCTGGAACTCGTACTCGAAATCCGACACGGCGCGAAGGCCGCGCACGATGACGTTGGCCTTCCGGCGCTCGACGTACTTCACGAGCAGCCCGTCGAACGTGTCGACTTCCACGTTCGGATGATTCCTGAACACCTCGCGCGAGATCTCGACCCGCTCGGCCATCGTGAACAGCGGCGCCTTCTCGGCGTTCACCGCAATCGCGACGATGATTCGGTCAAACAGCCGCGCGCCCCGCTCGATGATGTCGACGTGGCCGTTGGTCAGCGGATCGAACGACCCGGGATAGACGGCTAGAGTTGACATGTGTAAAACGTCAGCGCGCTGTCGCCCGACTCGATCTCTCGCACGCGTGTAAGCCGGCCCGGGGCGAGGGGCGGCGCCGATTTCCGCGCGTGTTCGAGGACCACAACTCCGTCCGGCTTGACGATCTCCCCCACATGCTGCAGTGCGTCATGAAAATCGCTGGCGTATGGAGGGTCGAGAAAGATGACGTCGAAGGCCGGCTCGAGCCCCTCGATCGCCGGAAGAACGGACGACTGGATAATAGCATAGCCGTTCGAGATCCGGCATTTCTCAAGGTTTGAGGCGATCAGGGCGCAGGCCCGGCCGTCCTGCTCGACGAAGGTCACGTGGGCCGCGCCCCGGCTGAGGGCCTCGATCCCGACCGCGCCCGTCCCTGCGTAGCCGTCGAGCACCCGGGCCCCCTCGATGCGCGGCGCCAGGACGTTGAACAGCGTCTCGCGCAGCTTGTCGGATGTCGGCCGGAGGCCCTCCCAGTCCGGCGCCTCGAGCTTTCGGCCCTTCAGCGTCCCCGCGATCACCCTCACTTGATCACCCCGTCACCCAACCACTGACTCACGCAATCTCTATGAGCCGAAACCTCTGCTCCCACGTCTCGAGCATCTTCGCCAGCACGGCGGGTGTCGGGGCGGCCGACTCGATCCACGCGTCGGCTTCGGCCTTGGCGCCCTCGAGGACGGCGCGATCGCGGACGAGATCGATCGACCGGAACGTCGGCACGCCCGCCTGCCGCGTGCCGAAGAAGTCGCCCGGACCGCGAAGGGCGAGATCCCGCTCGGCGATCACGAACCCGTCCGTCGTGTCGGTCATCGCGCGCAGGCGCTCCCGCGCCTCGTCAGACAGCGGCGCCTGGTACAGGAGGAAGCAGTGCGACTGGTGCGTGTCGCGGCCGACGCGGCCGCGCAGCTGATGCAACTGCGACAGGCCGAAGCGCTCGGCGTGCTCGACGATCATCACGCTGGCGTTCGGCACGTCCACACCGACCTCGACGACCGTCGTCGACACCAGCAGCTGGATGTTGCGGGCCGCGAACGCCTTCATCACGCGGTCCTTCGCGTCGGACTTCATCTTGCCATGCAGCAACCCGACCGTGTAGTGCGGAAAGATGTCCTGCGACAGGTGGTCGAACATCACCGTCGCCGCCTTGAGATCGACTTTGTCCGACTCGTCGACCAGCGGATAGATCACATACGCCTGCCGGCCCGCGTCGAGCTGATCGCGAACGAACGCGTAGATGTCGTCGCGCCGCGACTCGGGCTTCGCGGTCGTCTTCGTCGGCAGCCGTCCCGGCGGGACATCCCTAATCACCGACACGTCGAGGTCGCCGTACAGCGTCAGCGCCAGCGTGCGCGGAATCGGCGTCGCCGTCATGACGAGGACGTCCGGGTGCAGGCCCTTGCTCCGCAGGCGCGCGCGCTGGAGCACGCCGAAGCGATGCTGCTCGTCGATGACGACGAGGCCGAGCTGTTTGAAGCGGACGTCGCCTTCGACCAGCGCGTGCGTGCCGATGACGAGGTGAATCGAGCCGGCTGCGATCTCCGCCAGCTCCTCGCGCCGCGCCGCCGCCGATGTGGCGCCCGTCAGCAGCGCCACACGGAATCGCGACGGCTGGAGCAGGCGCGAGATGTTGAGGAAGTGCTGCTCCGCCAGGATTTCGGTCGGCGCCATGAACGCGACCTGCAGATTGTTCTCCATGGCGACGAGCGCGGCGAGCAACGCGACGATCGTCTTCCCCGCGCCGACGTCGCCCTGCAGCAGGCGATTCATCGGCTGCGGACGCTGCAGATCGTCGACGATTTCCTTGAGCGACTGCCGCTGTCCGGCGGTGAGCTTGAACGGCAGCACGCGCCGCGCCGATTCGCGGATGCGGTCGTCGACGGCCGGCACCACGGCCTTGCGTTCTGCGGCCGCCGTCCGTCGCCGCGCCGCGACGCCGGTATGGAAGAGAAACGCTTCCTCGAAGATCAGCCGCTGCTGCGCCGGCGTCGTGAAACTGTTCAACTGGTCGAGCGGCGCGTCGGCCGGAGGAAAATGCGACGCGAGCAGGGCCGCGTACCGCGACGGCATGTCGAGCCTGAGGCGAACGGCGTCGGGCAGCAGGTCCGGAAGGTCCGCCGGCAGCGTCTGCAGCGCGTCGTGCACGAGCCGCCGCTGCATCTTCGGCGTGACGCTTCCCGTCCGCTCGTACACGGGAACGATGCGGCCCGTATGAATCGTCTCCGCGCTCGCATCGTCTTCGTCGAGGATTTCGTACTGCGGGTTCGTCAGCTGCAGCCCGCCCGACCCGCGCATCTCCACGGGCCCGAACAGCACGACGTGCTGTCCCCTGGCGAACACGTCGCGCAGGAACGCCTGATTCAGCCACGACACCCGAATCGACGCGGTCCCGTCGTCGACGACGGCGTCGAAGATCTTGAAGCCGGGCCGGCGGGTCGAGCGCAGCCCGCAGCTCAGGAGCCGGCCGCTGAGCGACGCCGCCTGTCCCGGCTTGAGCGACGCGATCGACTGCAGGCGGCTGCGGTCTTCGTAGCGCATCGGAAAGCGGTACAGCAGATCCTCGAGGGTGACAAGGCCGGCATTCGCGAAGTCGGCGGCGCGGCGCGGCCCGACGCCCTTCAGAAACTGCAGGGGCGTCGCGAGCACCTCGGCTGCGCTCATTGAATAATGACGGCCTGCCCGCGCGTGACTTGGATTTCGCGGATGCCGGCCGGCAGCAGAAAGGGATCGTCGAGGCTCAGGCCGCCGGGCTTGTCGGCCGACCGCGAGTAGTAGCTGACGATCTCGTCCAGCAGCAGCTTCGGCAGCGGCAGGCTGCCAACGCTGGCCGACTCGAGCGCGAATTTTCCGGTCCCCTTGCTGGTCGTCAGCACGCCGACGGCCGCCAGCGGGAGCCGCCCCACCAGGAGGTTCCTGGGATCCAGCAGGCTTCTCGGCGGCGACGCCTTGCGCACGGCATCGAGATCGACAACCGCGTGCCCCGACACGCGGCCCGGCCCGACGATCGACACCGACGGATTGATGACCCCCGCCGGCAGATCCTTCGCCGCATCGAAGAGAAAGTAGGCGTTGAGCTCGTTTTCCGTGATGACCGTCCGCCGAGGCGGCTTGTGCTCGTTGATCGCGTCCACCTTCTGCTTCATCGCGGCCGCGTCGCGTTTGCTGGGGGGCGCGCCGGGCGCAGCACGGAGCGTCGCGGCGGCGACGAGGCCGGCGAGTGCGACGACCAGAGTTCGTTTCGCGTGCACGCGAGGAAAATTGTACTACTTGGTCCGCCTGAAGGCGGACACTACCTGCGGCCGGGGTTGTTCGCGCGATTGGCCTGGCGCGCGCGCGTCACCAGCTCGAGCTTGCGGCGCTCCATCTGCTCCTCGAAGACGCGGAACTTCGCCTGCTGACGGAGGTCGAGCACCTGATCGACGGCGTCCTGCGCTTTGCGCGTCTCGGCGGCGCCGCGATCGTCGATGTCCCGCAGCTGCTTCAGCGCATCCTTGATCTGGTCTTCCGGCTGGCTGTCGTTCAGCGCCTTGCGGATCACGTTCAACACGCGGGTGCGCTGCTGCAGCGTCTGCCGTCGCGCCGCCTGCAGAGCCATGAACCGCGGAAGGAACTTCGTATACTGCTCGTCGCTGATGCCGAGAAACTGCTGCGCCTGGACCAGCGCGTAGGAATCGAACAGCTTCTGCAGCTCGGCCGGAGAGACCGTGGGGTCTCCGGCGGCGCCGGGCACCTGCTGCGGGCGCGCGACGCTCGGAGCCGCCGTGGCCGCAAGCGCGATCGCGATCGCCCCCATCGTGACGCCGAGGTTTCTCAACAGCCTCACGATCGACTCTCCAGTGCGCGTGGCCGCGCCATCTCCTCCGCGAGCAGCCGCCGCAGCGCGCGCTGTTCGTCGGCCGTGAGCGCGCCGGCGACAGCATCACTCGAACCGCCGGTCGCCAGCGCGACTTCGTCGCGCATCTCGTCCCACTCGCCCGCCGTCGCCACCGCCGCCACCAGGCTGAGCTGCGGATCGTCGGTCGCGCCGAACGGCGCGAGCGGCGGCAAGGACGGCGATGCCGTCGGCAGCACCGCGTTGCCGGCCACCGACAGCGGCGTCGACGGCAGCGTCGTCGTGAGCGGCGCGCGCGGCACCAGGACGGCGAGGAGCGCGACGGCAATGGCGCCCGCGAGCGACGGCACGAGCACAAGCGGCTGAAGCAGCCGCTCGCGCCACGATCGCGGACGCGCGTCTTCGTCGGCCACTGCGGCCACCGCCTCGCGCACGCGCGCGGACAGATGATCCCAGAACAGCGGCGACGGCTCCGGCGCGCCGGCCGTGTCGGCGGCCGACATCATCGCCCGCATGTCGGCCAGATCACGCCGGCAGGCCTCGCACGTCGCAAGATGCGGCAGCGACGATTCGGGCTGCACGCCCTCGGCCAGATCGACGAACTGCGCCGGCGTGAGGTGCCTCTTCACTTCAGATCCTTACTTGAGATCTTCATCACTGCCCAGACTCTTCTTCAAGTTGCCGAGCGCGTGAAAGAAATTCGCTTTCACCGCGCCGACCGAGCTCCCGAGAACACCGGCGATCTCCTCGTGCGACAGCTCCTGATACATCCGCAGCACGAGCGTCGCGCGCTGCTTCGGCGGCAGCTGCGCGATGGCCGCCCGCACGCGGACGCCGCGCTCTTCGCGCAGTACGCGGTCCACCTGCGACTCACGCGCCGTATCGACATGCTGTCGCGCGTCGATGTCCTCGGTGATCGGCTTCTTCGCCGCCACGCGATTCAGGCAGGCGTTGACGCCGATCCGATAGAGCCACGTCGCAAGCGACGACCCGCCGCGGAAACGTCCGAGGCCGCGATACGCGCGCAGGAACACGTCCTGCGACAGGTCGCTCGCGTCTTCGTGGTTGCCGACGAACCGATAGCAGAGCTGGTAGACCGCCCGGCGATGCCGTTCGACGACGAGGTCGAAGGCGCCGGCCCGCCCGGCCAGGCACGCGTCGACGAGCCGCTGTTCATCGAGATCCGCCACCGGGATCTCGCGCGCGCTCATGACCGCCATGGGGAGCGCCCACACCAGGGATGCAGCCACAAATGTGTTAGACCGCCTGTGCGGTCAAAGGTTACACCCGGCGGTCAGAGCCGGGGACGGGCGCACAGGATCTGGTCGACCTCGTCGGCGGTCGGCAGTCCGCCCCGGGCACCCAGCGCGCGGCAATTGAGCGCGGCGACGGCGTTGGCGTAGGTCAGGACGTCTTCGACGTCGGCATCCGGCATCAGCAGGCACCCGGCCGCGAACCCGCCGCGAAACGCGTCGCCCGCGCCGGTGGAGTCCACGCAGTCGACCTGAAACGCCGGCGTGCGAATTTCCCGGCCGTCGCAGCGCGCCAGGCTTCCTTCCTCGCCCAGCGTGGCGCAGACCAGCCGCGCTGTCGGATATTCCGCGGCCATCGCCTCGAGCGCGCGCCCGATCTCCTCGTAGCCCGTGAGGGCCGACGGGAAATCCTCGGCGGCGATCAGCACATCGATCTGCTGAAGCAGCTCCCCGATGCCCGGCCTGACCTTTTCGACGTCGATCACCGTAGGCACGCCGGCCTCGCGTGCGTAGCGGGCGGCCTGCGTCGCACCCGCGGTTTCGTGGCAGTCGACGATCAGCATGCGGCCGGAGGTGACGGCCTCGCGGGGAATGTCCTGCGGGTCGAATGTCAGCGCCGGGTGCCGATCCCACAGCACGGTGCGTTCGCCGGATCGCGCGTCAACGAGGATGACCGCGAACTGATTCGTCGCGCCGTCGACCGTGCGCGACGCCGACACATCCACTCCCGCTTCAACGAGGCTGTCTCTCGACATCCTGCCGAGCGGATCGGCGCCAAACGATCCGATGTACGTCGTCTTCAGCCCAAGCCTGGAGCAGGCGGTCAGCGCCGTCCCGATTTGTCCGCCCGCCATGTGCATGAACCGCTGCAGGCGCTGCTTGCTGTTGCTGGGGGGATATTCGGCGACGACGGCGAGGAGGTCGATGCTGTTGAGCCCGAATCCGGCGACGTCGAAGGGGCGCGAACCCGGCCGTGGAGTCTTCAGAGCCAATCGCACGTTTCGGATCGTACAGCAGTCCGGCAGGCGCGCCTTCTCACAAACTCTGTTGTATCGCTGCGGAAACTAATCTGGCTCGTGGGATGTCGCGCAGCGGCAGTAGTGTCCGCCTTCAGGCGGACCGACAACCGCGATCCGCGGTATCGGTTCCGGCAAACTGAAGCTCGGCGTGGAAAAACGTGACGCCGACAACGTGGTTTACTGTTTTTGCGCTCGGGCCAGGATTGGCCTCTCGCGCGCGGTGGTCGGCGTCGCGTTTTTTGCGGCTCACGGAAGTCACGCCGACTTCAAATGTTTGCCGGAACCGACACCGCGGCTCGCGACCAACGCCCGGGCTGCAGGTCCTCAGGCCTGATCTCCTTCGTGGCGTCCCAAAACCAAAACTAGGAAGGTTTCACGGTCAGTAAAATCTCGATCACAAGATGAGCAAGATCGTCACGGTTCGCAGTCCTGATAGCTGTCGCCTCGGTAATTAGCTGCCCATCCTCGAAGATCGACGCGAGTTCGTCGAATCCGCCGGTAATTGGTGACTCAAAAACGACCTTGAACTGATCGCTTGGGCGCAAAACTGGCTTATTGGACTGGTCAAGCGTCACAGGCCGAGCGGTGTGTGCTCCTCAGGCGCGTTCAAAAGGCCGATGGCCGTGAGAGTCACTGTCACGGCCGTACTGACAATCGCCTGGTGCGGTGCATCCGGAAAGTCCAAGCGAAAGTCGCCAGATTGGGTTTGTCGAAGACTCAAGCCCCAAACTCATGGGTATTGCCCCTTTGCCAAACCCAAGCCAAGTGGCTGCAACAAAACGACTTGCGAGCCGTCAATAACGCTATGAACGGCTCATGCTTTGCGGCGAAAAATCAGAGGGGCGAAAGCCCGGCCTTTCGCTCAGCGTTCTCGCGGTTTTCGGGATGCGCTCGCGTGCTTTCGTTAGGAGGGCTAACGGCTCTCTTGGCGCTGTTAGGTGCTGTAGTTGTAGCCGGGAATAGGCGTTGCGCCGAGTCGCTGATGGATCGGCAATCGTGTCAATCGGACATCGAAATTGAAACCGTAGCCAACTTCTCCAGCGATGTCGAACCCGGCGTCATATTGAATGGCTCCGTACAGGGCCAACGTGAATGTTCCGGCTTGGATTCGATCCCAATCATCGTCAGTCAAAGGTGGCGTGTCTGCGAGACGGCTCGTGACTGTCACCGTACGGCCCGGAGCGACGACGCCGGATCGCTGCAAGAACACTTCGGTTGGCCGTTGTTGCTCCAACGGCATTTCCGTCAAGACGAAGTCGAATGTGGCGGTGATCGTAGCCGGGGACAGTCCCGCGTTCAGGACTTGCACCAAGACCTCTGGAAAGTGTCCCGGCCCGAACTTATCGAACTGAACGTGAACGACGTTGAGCTTGGCGCGTTGCGTCGCATGCATCGACGCCGTGCTGGTGTCTGCGATTCTGGTATTTGTGTCGGAAATCTCTCGACTGATCTTCAGAGTGTCTTGCAGAAGGACCAAATTGGCGGCCATCGAACTAACGATCCCATCAACGCCATTGGCGAATCGCGTCGTCTGCTCGATGTACGCCGCCATATCCGTCGCTTGGTCCTTAGCGATGGCGTCCATCTTTTCAATGGTCTGCTTCAAGCGCGTGGCCTGCCGTCCGAAGACAAAGAGCTGAAGCAGCAGAATCGCGGCCGTCGCTACGCCGATGCCGATGGTCCACCGCTGTTCCGTCGTCTTGTGATCTTCGTCGCGCTGTTCTTTGGCGGCTTCTTCTGGAGTCTTCGCGGTTGGGAGGACCTGAACCATGACAGGCGCTTGCGCCGAGCCGCGAACATCGGCGGCGGCTTTCTGCTGAGCGTTTGCGGACTGGCTCTGTGGCTGGCGACGTTGGCTTTTTCCGCGACCTGGGGCTGGTGGCTGTGATTGCGCGGCAAGCGCAACGCTGGCGGTGATGACCAGCATGACGACAAACGAAAGGCGGTGGATCACGGTTTCGATTTCGTTTTCTTCGTACGCTTCTTTTTCTTTGGCGGCTTCACGCGCAATAAGCGTGAAACCGCCTCAGTGAACTCGAACGGAATAGGGGCGATCTTCTTGGACTTCGGCACGGCTCAGGCTACCACCGTCACGCGGCGAACGGCAGCGACATTTGTTGCGGCTCCTGCGTTTGATGTTTCCACCAGTTGCGGAAGCGGCGACCAGTGCCAAGCCTCAGGCGCTCAGCCCGGCCGCCTTCGATGGTTCACGATACGTGAGCCGTTTGCCTTCGGTCGCGGCGACCAGCAGAGCGGCGCGTTCCCCGTCCGTCATCTTCCGGTTGTTGTAGCGGAAGCTGAATTCGTCCACGTAACGAATCAGGTG
>Ga0315281_10013435_pt1 | contig 11081 bp, 7 predicted proteins | sample YL17G07_0_MG_FD_204540 | JGI IMG/M metagenome (GOLD analysis project Ga0315281, IMG submission 204540) | Sediment microbial communities from Yellowstone Lake, YNP, Wyoming, USA - YL17G07_0 | ecosystem: Environmental > Aquatic > Freshwater > Lake > Sediment | place: USA: Wyoming | collected... | reverse complement strand
AGGACGGCCTTGAGGCCTTCACGCACAAGGTGATGGTCATCGACTATCATCACTTTTATCTCAGACATGTTCATCCACCGTTATTTGCTCCAGAGGGATGGTCAGCGTGACCGATGTCCCCTGTCCCGATTCGGACTTGATGCTGAGTTTTCCGCCAAGGAGCTCGGTCCGCTCACGCATACTCGCTATGCCGAGGTGCCTTTCCAGCCCCCGCTTCTCCTGCACGCGGAACCCCTTGCCGTTGTCGCGGATGGTCAGGTAGAAGTTCTTGAGCCCGATGTCTATTTCAACTGTTACCTCTGACGCATTGGAATGCTTTTCGACGTTGTTGAGTGTTTCCTGGAAGATGCGGAAGAGATTGATCTGCGCGTCTCTCGACAGGGTCGGAAGCTTGTCCGGCACGAGCAGGCTCACCTGCATGTTGTTCTTGATGCCGAAGTTCTTGATGTATATGTCCAGGGAGCTGAACAGGCTGGTGCCGTTCAACGTGGGCGGGCGGAGCCCCGCGATCATCGACCTGATCTCGTTTATGCCGCAGGTGAGCTGATCCTCAAGAAGCTTCAGGTCATTTCTAAACCTGCTGTTCGCGCCGGGAGGTATTTTTTTCTCAAGGGCCTGGAGGCTGTAGGAGATACCAACCAGCGACTGGACCACGCCGTCGTGGATCTCTCCCGCCAGCCGCCTGCGCTCCGATTCCTGAGCGGTTATGCACTGGTGAATGAGGCGCCTGTGCACTATCTCTCCCTCGCGTATGTTCTCGATGATTCGGTCCTTGGCGACGGCCAGGGAGACCAGGTTGGAGAGCGTTACAAGTAGCTGTTCGCCGTCCTGGGAGAACAGATGACCCGGACTGACTGCCATCAGGATGGCGCCCAGATATACTTTGTCCTCGAAAAGCGGGATCACGTAGCAGTCTTCGTCCTTTTTCGAACCCGGGAGAACATCGCCGACCTGGAGGCCGTTCATTTCGCTCATCAGGCTGGGACCTCGGAGCAGAGCCAGAGCCTGCCTGAGTTTCTCATCGACTTCATAAGGTAAAACTGTCTTGCTTACGCTCTTGCGACCCGATTTGTCTCTTCTGAATGCGTAGACTTCTGATTCTTCGTTACTGCGGATGAAAGCGCAGGCCGCGATCTTGAAAGTGACCATAAGCTCATCCGCGAGCCTGTCGAGTATGTCATAAGAATCCGTGGCGGATGCCAGGATGTCTGATACTTCTTGGACCACTGATATCGCCGACTGCTCTCCGAGCCGCACGTCATCCGTCTTGACCACTCTTAAGCCGTGCTGCCTCAGGGCGCTCTTGACGGCATCGGTCAACGCGAGCGGGCCAAACGGCCTGTTGAGGTATTTGACCACCTCGGCATCCTTCCCTCGCGACCGTGCGAGTTCACCTGCTTTCGCGGTCAGCATGACCACCGGGATGGCGGCCAGAGCCGGATTTGACTTTATGTACTCGAGGACTTCCCAGCCGCTGACTTCCGCAAGCATGACGTCGATCACGATGCAGTCGGGTTTCAACTGCTCGATCCCGGCAAGCGCGCTGAGACCGTCGTGGACCTCGACGGCGTCCATGCCCTCCATTTTGAGGTTTATCGAGATCACCTTCGATATGTCCTCTTCGTCTTCTACTACAAGCACCCTGGGCTTGTTCATACGGCCTCCAAACTCTTTACTTCTGTATCGGCATAAAAAGCCAATAGTTTTAGAGTGGAGGCACCGGCCGGGGGATATTTTCGGTCAATCGAACGGAGGCGGCATGGTCCAAACGGGCTAACCGATCAGCTACATAGGCGTCAGACCACTTTTATTGCAGGCAGCGGGAAGTCACTTTATAATCTGAGTTTGTGAGCGGGAATAGCTCAGTAGGTAGAGCGTCAGCTTCCCAAGCTGAAGGTCGCGGGTTCGAGACCCGTTTCCCGCTCCATCAGGACCTGCCTTTTGTTACCCAGCTCACGGCAAAGACAGAACCCGTTAACTGGGCCGGCCCGCTTGGTACCTGGAATACCAGCAAGCCGTTCGGGCGTAGAGCCCTCATGAATTCCCTGAGGTAGCCTTTAGGTACTGCGGCTCCATGTTGCTATTGCTGATGCACCTGGTGGCGAAGGTAGCGGTTGGGATGGAAAGCAAAGAAGCCTCATGATCCTGGAAAAGCTAATTAAGGAGGCTGAGGTAGAGGACGGCAAGTAGATGGCGCTGCCCCGAAGGATCGAGGTCTCGTTCCCGCCAACCGTCTGCCCTATGCCGGGGGCTGCTTCTCTTCGTACTCGGTCAGGCCGAACGGGCCCGCGGCGACCTCCCTTTTTCCCTCCGAGATGTAGTAGCCTCCGTCGGAGACGTCCTGCGGGTCGAAAGCCCTCTTTATCTCCACGAGCCAGCGACGGTAATTAGAAGTGGCCTCGGAAAGCAGCCCATGTCCCACCTCGGAGAATCCGCAGAAGCAGAAGCCGAGGTGCCGGTCACGGCTCACGATTATCGTGTCGCCCATGAACTCGGCCGCTCCCTTCGCCGCCACGGGGTCGCTCGGGTCGTACGCTGCTACCTCCTCGAGATGCATCAAGGCCCCCTGCTCGTACAGCGTGCCCCAGGCATTGTCCCCGGTGTCTTCCATCAGGTAGCCCTTCTCGATGTAAGGAAGCTTCACCTCGATGCCGGCCTTCGCGCCCGCAATCGCATTGTCTATCGTCTCCAGCGCACCGAAGCTAGTGATGAAGCTGCCCCCGAAGCGGAAGATAGCGCGCGCCTGCATGTGGCCCTTTATCATGGCGGACACTAGCGTCCTCGCGAAATGGTCCATCCCCTTCTCCCGGATGATCTTTCCGAACGGCGGGACGAACCGCGCCAGTTTCCGCGCGGCACCTACCGCCCCGAGCCTCTGCCTCAACCAGTTCAACAGTCGGAGCTGATACTTGAGGTACGAGGGCTTTATATGGGACGCGAACATTATCACTCCCTTGCAGGAGTCCACCAGGTCATGGAAGACCCGAAGACGGTACTCGAACTCGCGGTCGCTCCCCGCGTCGATGATGACCGTCATGGAATAAGGGATCTCCTGCATGATGCCCGCCTGCCATAGCTCGTAGAAGGCCTCGTTGGAATCGACCATAGCGGCCAGGGTGACGACCGGCGCATTCCGGCAGGCCGTGAACGCGATCTCCGCCTCCCCGAGCTTGTAGCAGAACTCGGCGAAGCTCTCCCAGTCTTTGAGGGCGACTTGGAATCCCGCGAAGCGGTCCAGCTCCTCCAGGTAGTAGTCGGGACTGGTGCCCTCGACCTCGGGCTCGGCCGGCCCGTACCAGGGATAGAGCTTCACGGCGCACTTTGTGAAGACCCCTATGCCGCCCAGCGCACCAAGGAAGCCACGCATCGCCCCCCGCAACGAGGGACCCGGACCCTCGCCGGTGAACCATTCCCCGTTCTGTCCAACACTCCCAAGTTGGAGCACCTCACCCGCCGGCGTCACCCACTCGACCCCGAGCAGGTTCCGGTTCGAGTGCGAGGTGGAGACCCCCGTTGCACCCTGGCCGCAGACGGAGGTCGCGCTCGCGAGGATGGAAGCGTTCGAGCCGGCACCGTGGATGTGGCAGTTGAGACCCCTGCGCATCGCCTCGGCTTGGAGGACCGCGCACGCGACGTAAGGCTCGACGACCGCATACATGTTCTCCTCGTTTATCTCGATGACGTTGTTCATCCGGCGCAGGTCGATCTGCAGGCAGCCCTCACACGACGGCGCGGCCATGATGGCCCAACCCGTGGAGAACGCCTTGAAGGGAACGTCGTACTCGTTGCACGCCTTTACTATCGCCTGGACCTCCTCCGTGCTTCCCGGCAGGATCACCGCCCACGGCCTGAACGGCCCCCAGTTGGTGCCGGTCATGTTGTCCGCGTTGAACTGGAAGGTGTAGCTGTCCATGACGACCGGGCTCCGGGAGATGTAATCGGGGCCGACTATCTCCTCGAGTGCGCGGTAGGCCTCTTCGCTAATCACCGCTACCACCCCCCATCGCGATCTTGACAAGGTCGATGAAGTCCAGGAGCCTCATCCCTCCGTTGCCTTCAGCGAGCGCCTCGCCGAGGTTCGCCTCGCACCAGGGACAGGCCGTCACCAGCGCCTCGGCCCCCGTCTCCCGCGCCTCCGTGACCCGCTCCCTGGCCGCGTTCAATGCGAACTGGGGGAAGGCCGTCTTCACCCCGCCGCCCGAGCCGCAGCAGAACGCGTACTCACGGATGCGATCCATTTCCGCGAGCTCGAGGCCGGGGATGGCCCGCATCACCGCCCGGGGTGCTTCATAAACGCCGAGCGTGCCCCGGCGGTACTTCTTGGGAGGTTCGTGAATGACCACCGAGTTGAGGACTTTCTCCTCTTTACCGTCCCAGGGTATGTACGGCTCGGACTGGCGCCCGAGGTGGCACGGGTCGTGGTACGTCACCTTCATCCTGACCGGCTGTGTGAGCTTTATTCTTCCTTCCCTGACGAGCTCCTCTATATAAGAGACGGCGTGCATCACCTCGAAGTCCATCTTCTCGACTGCGGGGTACTTTCCGCTCATGACCCCGAAGCATCCCGCGCAGGAGGTGACCACCTTCTTTATCCCGAGGTCGTTAAACATCCTGATGTTCGCGGCCGCCTTTTCCATGAAGAAGTCGTGGTCGCCGATGGTGAACGCGGGCGAGGCGCAGCAGGGCTCCTCGGAGCCGAGTATCCCGACGTCCACCCCGGCTTCGAGCAGGATCCCCAGCGTATCAAGCGGCACTCGCATAAGGTCAGGCTGGAGCGAGAAGGTGCAGCCCGCGAAGTAAAGGACCTCGGCGCTCTCCTTCTTCAGGTCCTTTACGCGGGGGTCCTTCACGCTGAGATCCTTCGCCCACCTGCCCTTCATCTGCCGCGGCTGCTGCCAGACGTTGTCATAGTTCCGTATGCTCTTGAGTATCGGCTCGTGTTCTGGAAGAGGCCCGACGCCCTCCCTGACGAGGTGGGCGCGCAGGGCAAACAGCGCCTCCAGCGGCTCGAGGTCGCGGTTGTGCTTGCAGGAGACGTCGCACCCCCCGCAGGTGCTGCACTGGTAGACGACATCGAGAAGGTCCTGGTCCGCCTCGATCCGACCCTCCAGCAGGGCAAGCGCCGCGTGCATCTTCCCGCCCGCGCAGAAGGCGTGGAAGTGCTTCTGGCTTATCGCCGGGCAGACCTGGCTGTAGCGGGAGTTCTTTATCTGTATGAGGGGGATGAACTTGCACATCGAGCAGTGACAGCACCGCTTCAGGTCGTTCAGATAGTCCTCGAGGGTGTGCCGCGGGTCCATCTATACCACCCCCAGTCCCATCTGCCCGGGGTTCATTATGCCGAGCGGGTCGAAGATGTTCTTGATGCGCTCGATGGCGCGGTGCATGTCGGGGTCCTTTGCCCATACCAGGTCTGCCCAGGCTCCATAGGGCCGGCTGAAATACGCCCCGGCCTCGAAGAGCGCCCGGCTCGCATCAATGAAGAGGGCATCGATCTCCTCGTCGGGTAAGTGCGGAAGAAGGAACTCGAGGTGGGCGGTCCTTCCTCCGAGCAGCGGCTGGAGATAGACGCCTATCAGCTCCTCGGGATAGCCGTGCTTTTGGGCCGCATCGCGCATGATCTTTGCGAGCCCTTCCGTCCGGTCCAGCGTGGTCAGTAAGAATATCTCCCTTCCGGCACCCAGGCGGCGGTCCTTCCAGTAGGGCTCCCCGGAAGGCCTGCTTATGATTTCCCGCGTCGCGCTCGAGGTGAGGCCGTCGAGCGAGCCGCGGGACTCGAGCCCGAGGTTCTTCATCAGTTCGCCGGCGTCGGAGAGCTGGTAATCTATCCGCTCCTTGGGCCTCCACTCGAAGCCGGCGAACCCGAGGACGAGCACCCAGGCGGGAGAGGAGCGGCTGAACGAATCGATGTCGCCCGGCTCCGTCTTTGAAAGCGAGGCCAGGGCGGAAGCGTTAAGGATGAAGCACTCCTCACCCAGTCGGCGGTGCATCAGGCGGTAGACCAGCCCGACCAGGTCCGAAAGGTTTTGCGAGCCGACGAAAATCAGCCGTTCCTCCGAGGGCTTCTGCTCCACCCTGAGGCTCGCCCAGGTTACGACCCCCGCGGTTCCCTGGGCCCCCTGTACCAGGCGCACCGGGTCGAACTGCGAGGGACCCATCGGGCTCTTCTGCGCCTGCCCGCTGGACCACTGCTCCTCGAGCGTCCCCGGTCCCGCCCCGGAGCCCGCGCGGAAGCGGTCGCCCGTCCCGAAGACGATCTCGAGGCTCATGAGCGGGTCCACGAGGTCCCACTGGTAGCGGGGCATGATGACCGGCTCCCTCTCGAGAGCCGAGGCCACAGCCGACTTGGAGTCGCGCGGGCAGAGAGGCATGTTTGGCCGCAGGCCAGCCAGTGAGAGCTCCTCGACGAGAGAGCCGAATGTGACGCCGGCCTCCAAGAGCGCCGCCCTGTTGCGCCGGTCAACGCGGACTATCCCGCTCATTTCCCGCATGTCAACAAGACAGGCTTCGGGGAGGCGCGGGTGCGACCCTCCGCTGCGGTGCCTCGGTCCCGAACTGCGCGGGACCAGTGGCGTTCGCGTCTTGCCTGCTTCCCTGACGACCTCCTCGAGTTCGCCCGCGTCGCGGGGCCTGAATGTATCTAACCAGCGCTCTTCTCCAGGTTGGGCTGGGCTGTAGTCCTTCACGTGAGTCTTCCTCCCCAGATGTTCTAAACCGATATTCCCCATTTACCCTACATCTTACCACCGGTCGATCCTCATTTGCCCCCGAAGCTGAATCCCGGCCAGAACTCCCCGCCAGTCTTTGAGTTCCTGCTTGGAGGTGCAGCTTCTTTCACTGAAAAAGCATTTTTCAACCCCTGCTCGGGATCGTTTTCAAGCTTTCTCGTGTGAGTCACGCGCTTCTAGACAAAACCATGAATATAAGGAGGAATATGGCCGAGGATTCCAGGTGATTGACAGCGGCTACCTTTTCAAGGATGTGTATTTTGAACGACCCGCGTTTCCCGCTCCAGCTTCTTTTCTAACGGGTGTCCCGATACAGCTTCTATATCACTCCGTGACAGAAGTCGCGGGCGTGCTTAATACAGGCTCCAAGGCAGCCGCACAGTGACTTCACTGTTGCTACTAGGGCTGGAGCCCAACCACTACCGCCGCAAAAATGAAAATGAATGTGCCGAGCGCCAGGAGCGCCAACTTAATGCGAAAGTCCTTGAACTTTGTGGAGATGCCCGCGAAGAACAGCACGGATGCGGACAGCACCGTTAACAGGATGTAGGTGTTGGACACGTGCATGGCGTCCTTGCCTTTGACCGCCTGCTCGTTCGAGGTTCGCTGCTCTGCCAGGCCCTTTGTCCGGTACGGTCTCTTATACTCGGGCATCGCGAACGGTGTTGCGGGAGCGTCGGGGTTCACAAGAGGGTTTGTCGGCATCCACGCCTCGAACGCGACCTTCAGCTCAGGGCTGAACGCCCTGTTCTTATAGGCTTCCGCGAGCTGCAGGTCCCCCCTGGAGATGGCGTTATAGTAGTTAGAGAAGACAACGACGTCTATCAACACCTGCTGCTGCGCCCTGTCGAGAAGTTCAGCCGACTTGATCATGGAGGTGTTCGACTTGTTGTAGTGTTCAGTGCTATCCCCGTGCCACTCCGAAGACGAGAACGCACACCAGGCGGACATCATGGTCGCAAGCGCCAGGAGCGCCGCGGCGATTATCTCTATCCAGTGCTCCTCTATCCTCGAAATCAGGCCCTCGCGGGCACCTTTGGCGTTCTTCTCCTCGGTTTCGTCTAGTGCTTGTTTGTAGTCGCCGGCCAACTTACTCCCTCCGTTTCATTTACCTATAAACGGTGTAACGGCGTTACCCGCGAAAGTGCTAAAGGTTGATGGTATAGCGTCATATTAAGCTACGTGCCGGAGAGGGCAATCACCAAAAAGGCTTTTCTATACCTTCATCTTCTCGATCGCGTCCCTTATCTCTTCGACCGATGCGCCGTCTTCTATCGTGGAAAGGTCGCCCGGGTCCTCACCCAGCCATAGCGCTTTCATGACCCTCCTCATTATCTTGCCGCTCCTCGTCTTGGGGAGCACCTTCACGAACTGTATATCTTTCATGACCACGATCGGGCCCATCACGTCTCTTACGTGTTGGATGAGCTCTTTTTTCAGTTCTTCCGAAGGTTCAGTACCGGCCTGCAGCACCACGAACGCACTTGCCACCTCGCCCCTGAACTCGTCGGGAACACCCGACACGCCGCATTCGGTCACCGCCGGATGGTACATGAGTGCGTTTTCGATCTCGATCGTGCCTATTCTATGAGCCGAGATCTTGATGACCTCGTCCGCTCTTCCAACAAACCATATATATCCATCCTCATCCCTGTAGGCGCCGTCACCGGAGCAGTACAATCCCTTAAGGGTCTCCATTTTTTCCCAGTAGTCCAGTCTGTATCTCTCGGGGTCGCCCCACAGGCTCGGTGTCAAGCCCGGGAAAGGTTTGTTGATAACGAACATACCCTTCTCGTTGGGCTCACAGGGTTTCCCCGTCTTCTCGTCCACGATGTCCACCAGGACACCGGGAACGGCCAGCCCCGATGAACCCGGCTTGATGGGGTACATGCCGAGTCCGTATGGATTGCCGATGACGGGGCCCGAGGTCTCCGTCTGCCACATGTGGTCCACAACCGGTATACCGTCCTCGAATACTTCCTTCTGCAACCACTCCCACGCCGGAGGATTCAAGACCTCACCGGCGCAGAAGACCCTTTCGACCGAGCTCAGATCGTGCTTTCTAGCCTCCTCGAGACCGAGCCTCATGAGACCTCTAACGCCAGTCGGGGAGATCCAGAGGGCCGTGACCACGTTCCTTTCGATGATGTCCCAGATCATGTCCTTTCTGGGGAAATCGGGGGTTCCTTCGTAGAGAATAGTTGTACAGCCTGAAACGAGCGGGCCGTAGACGTTGTAACTGTGGCCCACGATCCAACCTATGTCGGAGGTCGCGAACCATACGTCCCCCGGACGCATCTTGTAGATCCACTGACCCATGGAATATACGTATTGTTGGTAACCACCGTGTACGTGGACCGTGACTTTCGGTTTAGCCATGGTCCCGGAAGTAGGGAGCAGGAACAGGGGCTCGTTGGATTCCATGACCTCCACGTCACCGCTCTGACCCTCGGCGAGGGAGAGAAACTCTTCCCAGGAGATGTCCTGGCCTTCGGTCATCGGCCGCTCAGCGTCCGTTGCCCGCTTGAGCACGACGACTTTCTTCACCTGTCCGTGCGGGACCTCTTCGAGCGCGTCGTCGATGACCTTCTTGAGTTCGATGGTGGCCCCCCGCCTGTGATTGACGTCCTGCGTGAGTATGTATTCAGTACCCGAGAGGTTTATGCGGTCGGCGACCGCCATGTACGAGAACCCCGCGAAGATGACGACGTGTATAGCACCGATACGGGCACAGGCAAGCATGCTCACGACCGGCTCTACCCCCATGGGCATGTATATTGCGACCCTGTCACCTTTCTTGACTCCCATGCCCCTCAAAGCCGCAGCGTATTTCTTCACGAGATCGAGCAACTGCCCGTAGGTAACAACCCTTATCTCCCCCGTCTCCGCGATCTCGGAAATGATCGCCGCCCTGCCGGCCCTGCCTTTCATCACGTTGTAATCGACCGCGCTGAAGCAGACGTTCGTCAACCCCCCGACGTACCACTTGAACGTGGGATAATCCATCTCGAAGGCCCTGTCCCACTTCTTGAACCAGTAGATCTCTTCCATGGAATCGAGGGCGGCCTTCTCCCAGAACCGTTCGAAATCGTCATAGCCCGACTTCAGGAAGCTCATCACCTGCGGTGGTACTAGCTCAGCGTTTGTAGTGCCCGGGGACTCCTCCATACCTCCTCCTTAGTACCGGTTTTTCCGTATACTATCACTTGATGTTTGTCCTTGGTCAAAGAAAGTAAGGCTCGCCGGGTCGCGGACACCAACCGGTCGGTCCACAGCCGGTCGTGTAGGTTTCTTTTACATGGATAAGGTATTTTGAATTATGAGCGGTGATCGACAATACGAGGTGCGCAGGTTCGACCCCGAGAGGGACCTTGACGCCGCCTACCGCTGTTACGTGAGCGGCTTTTACCACAACTCCTGGCCCATCATCGACCACGCCGAGCCGCGCCTGGTAAAGGACATGATTCTCAATCTCGACAGGATTGCCGATGCCGTTTTCGTAGCAGAGGTCGACGGGGAGGCGAGAGGGGTCCTGGCCGGTTACTTCCCCGCTCGCAAAAAGAGGCTCTTGCGGGCGGCAGCACTCATGGCGCTTTTCCAGCTGAAGGTGCTCTTCCGCCGCTACCGGATGACCCCGTTCGCAAGGGCAGTGTGGTGGAGAATGGCCAGGGGTTTCCTGGAGTTCACGATCCGGCAGCCCAGGTCTCCGGCGGAGATACTGATGCTCAATTCACAGAAGGAGTACCGTGGAGGCATCGGCCGGGCGATGATGGACGCGTGGGTGGATGAGACCAGAGCCAGGGGATACGACAACACCATAGTGAACACCGATTCGACGGTAAGCTGGGATTTCTACGAGAGGTACGGGTTCAAGAGGGTGAGAGAGTTCCACACCAAGATGTTCTACTACTCGCTTCCAGGCGTTGATGCCCGGGGCTATATCTACTCTTTTGACATTCCTGCTCGAAAGAACCAGTAAGCGTTGCTGTCAGGCGTTATCGGCCGAGTCGAGTTTGTCGAAAACCTCTTTTGCGGTAAATAGCGCGTTGGTCGCGGCGGGGAATCCGCAGTAGGCTATCATCTGGGTTATCACTTCGATTATCTCGTCACGGGAGGCGCCGCAGTTAAGGGCTCCTTTTACGTGTGATTTCAGTTCGGGCAAACCGAACCCCTGGACGGTGAGCGCGGCAACCGTGCAGAGCTCCCGCGTTTTCTCGTTGAGTATATCCCTGGTATACAGCTCGCCGAAGGGGAACTCCACGTTCACCCTAGCGAATTCGGGGGAGATCTCGTGCAGCCTCTGGATGTGGGCGTCCGCCTCCTGCCCGAAATGCCGCCTCATTTCCTCCATGC
>Ga0315281_10013433_pt1 | contig 11082 bp, 10 predicted proteins | sample YL17G07_0_MG_FD_204540 | JGI IMG/M metagenome (GOLD analysis project Ga0315281, IMG submission 204540) | Sediment microbial communities from Yellowstone Lake, YNP, Wyoming, USA - YL17G07_0 | ecosystem: Environmental > Aquatic > Freshwater > Lake > Sediment | place: USA: Wyoming | collected... | reverse complement strand
GAAACCGCCGCATCTTCCACCACCGATCCGTTCGGCGCCGATCCGTCCGGCGAGACGACGAGGGGATGGACCCACGATCCCGACCCCGAGGCGACGAGCACGGGCTTCTTCGTCGACTGGGGTAGCGATTCGGCCATCGACACCGAGCCGGCGCTCTCGTCGCGGGAGACGCTCACGCCCCGGCCGGTCGGCGACCACCAGCCATCGGAGACGGGCGACTTCGAAGAGGTGCTGCCGGTCATCAACTGGCGTCCGGTGTCGGGCGACTCGCCGACGCTGGTGTCGCAGTTCAACCAGTTCGCACCAGAGAGCTTCGTGCTCGCCCACGACGAACCCACGACCCATGAACCGGCGCCCTACGAACCGGCGCCACCGGAGTCCGGGCCAGAGCTCCACGAGGACTTCGTCGTCGCCGGCGCCGACTGGGAACTCGGCAACGCCGTACCGCTCGTCGAGGTGCGCAACACTGGCAGTCTGGTGATGCGGCGCGCCGACGAACGATGGGCGCTCGCCGACGTGACCGCCGACTCCAACTTCATCGTGGAGGCGTACGTCGACCTGCGCTCGGGCCCCGGCTTCGGGGTGTTGTTCCGCGCCGAAGTCGACGGCGATGGCCGCATGTCGGGGTATTCCTTCGACGTCGACCCGGTCTACGAAGGCGGCGGTTACCTCGTGCGCCAGTGGCGTGCCGACCGCGAACTGTGGAACCCGATCGCGCATGTCGCCGCGCCCAACCCGGGCGCGATGCGCGGGCTCCTCGCCGTACGCCTCACCGTCGACGACGACCGTCTCGTGGCGTCGGTCAACGGCGATGTCGTGCTCGAGGTCGAGTGCCTCAAGCAGGCATCGGCCGACCGCGGGCGCGAGGGCGCGTCGGGGAACCGGGTGGGTATTCAAGCGTGGTCGTCGACCGATCTCGTGATCGACGAACTGCGCGTCGCATCGCACTGACGCCGCGCCGACGCCCGCACCCGGCGACGGTTCAGGACGAGGCGCGCGGCGCGGTGCTCACCACCGCAGACATGCGAACCTCGCCGCCGGTCACCAGCCACAACGCCAACTCTGCGGCGGTGCCGTCCGCCGAGCGTTCCTCGCTCACGAGGTCCACCTCGCGCTCACGGCCCAGCGCGCCCCGAAACTCGACGCTCACGTTCGTGATCCGGTGCTCGGGATACCGCAGCGACACCTCGTCCTGCACCGCCTCGAGTGCACGCGCGTTGTTCACGTGGTCGAGGAAGTCGAGGTCACGCGCCCGCAGCTGCCACGGGCGGCGCTGGGCGTCGGGTCCGGGCCGGGCGTGACCGAGCCGACTGGTCACCCGACGGCCGCCTGCCGCTTCACCGTAGATGGCGAAGAAGTCGTCGCCGAGCGCCATCGGGCGCCCACCGGCACGGCTGGCGAACACCCAGAGCGCCACTGCCTCTGCAACCGGCTTCGAACCCGAGGTCACACTCGTGCGGCGTGCCGCCCAACACGGCCCGGTTCCACTGCAGAACGTCGCCAGGTCGAGTATCTCGCGAAACGAGGGCCACGCCGTCAGCTTCAGGTCGTAACGGCGCACGACCCACACGCCACCGAGTTCGCGCAGCCCCGAGTCGTAGGCGTCGTCGGTGGCGATGTCCTGGAGGAATCGCCCGAGCGCCTCGAGGTGCATCTCGTCGTTCCCGTCGACATCCCCGAGATGTACGGGTCGCGACGTCCGGTAGACGCGCCCGCGATCCGGGATGCCGACGAACTCGACCGACACTGTCCTCCTCAACAACGCTTCACGGGCACCCGCATGAAGGATTCCCCGGCTCCATGGTCGCGCGGGCGTGGCGTTCACCCGCGCCTCGACTGCGACGGCACGGGAATCAGTCGAGAAGCTCGAGCACCTTCTCACTCGGACGGCAGATGAGCGCGCGGTCGCCGCGGAACACCACGGGGCGCTCCATCAACTCGGGGTGCGCGAGGAGCACGTCGACAACCTGCTCCTTCGTCTCGTAGTCACCGGCAACGAGGCCGAGTTCCGCGAACCGCTTATCCTTGCGCACGAGTGCCGACGCGGGGTCGGGAATCGCGTCGACGATGCGTTCGAGGTCGGCACGACTCGGCAGCGCTTTCAGGTACTCGATCACCTCGAAGTCGACACCCTTGCCTTCCAGGATCTCGACCGCGCCGCGAGCCTTGCTGCACACCGGGTTGAAGTACACCGTCATTGGTTCCATGCGCCGGAGACTACCGCGAGCGCAACGGCGAGCCGATCGAGGTACTCGTCCCGAGACAGGTCGACGGCACCGAGCGACGCGAGGTGCGGTGTGGTCCACTGCACGTCGAGAAGCGTCGCGCCACCGGCGCGCATGAGGTCGACGAGACCGACCAACGCGACCTTCGACGCGTCCCGCACGCGGTGGAACTTCGACTCGGCAGCGAACAGCCCTCCGATGGCGACTCCGTAGAGTCCACCTGCGAGTACACCGTCTTGCCACGCTTCGACGCTGTGGGCCCATCCCAGGTGATGGAGCGCGCAGTACGCGGCGACGAACTCTTCGTCGATCCAACCGTGGGGACGGCTCGGGTCGGCGCACGACCGCACTACCGCTTCGAACGCCACGTCGACACGGATCTCGAAGCGCCTCGACGCGCGCCGGAGCGAGCGGCTGACGTGCAGCCCGTCGACGGGGATCACGCCCCGCGGGTCGGGCGACCACCACGCGAGCGGGCCTCGGGGCCGGAGCCGCATCGGGAACAATCCCGCGCGATATGCGGCGAGGAGCGTGCCGGCCTCCAGGTCGGCCCCGATGCCGACGATCTCGCCCTCGATCGGCCCGCGGGGCACGGGCAGCTCCCAGCGGGTCGGCGGAGGCTCCAGGGGCACGGGCACCCGCGCACGATACCGGTGCCCCCTCCGTCGCCGTCGTTTCGCTACGTTGTGCCGATCACCGACACGACGACCTTCTCGACGCGCGCGGCAATGGTCGCTCTTCTCGCGCTCGCGCTGTCGCTTTCCGCGGTCCCGGCAGGAGCCGCCGAGGCCGGCAATAGCCAGAGCGTGGCGGCATTGCGCGCGCAGGCCGACGCGATCGCTGCCCGGTATCTCGACGCGCTCACGCACTACAAGGCACTCGATCACGAGATCGCCGACAACCAGCATGTCGTCGCAACACTCGCCGCGCAGGCGCGCCGCGCGCGGATGAACGCTCGCGCACGCGCGCTGTCCGCTTACCGTGCGGGACCGAGTCAGTTGTCAAGCATCGTGGCGAGTCAAGGCGTGCTGGTCGCGAGTCGTCGCGTCGCGTTCATCGACCAGGTGAATCAACGCGACCACGCGGCCTACGCGAGGCTGCGGGCGGCAACGAGGGATCTCAACGCTCAGCGCCGCCTGATCGAGACGGAGCGCCAGCAGCAGGCAGATGCCCTCGCCGCGTTGCGCAGCGAGGGCGCGGCTATGGACGCGAAGCTTGCTCAGGCTCAACAACGCGAGCAGGAGGCGGCGCGGGCGCGGATCGCAACGCTGGCGGCTGCGACGACGACGACGGCGGCGGCCAAGCCCACAACGCCCCCAACGACCATCCCTGCGGCACCCACGCCGCCACCCAGCTACGTCGGGACTCCGGGTACCTACGCGATGCACGACGATCCCTTCCTCACGTGTGTGCGCCTGCGCGAGAGCGGCGGCAACTACTCGGCCGTGAACCCGGCCGGCCCCTATCTCGGCGCGTACCAGTTCTCGCAGACGACGTGGAACGGAGCCGCCAACCACGGCGGGCTCGGCAACCTGGTCGGCGTGCCACCGAACGTCGCGACGCCCTACGACCAGGACAACGTCGCCTGGATCCTCTACCAGTGGCAGGGCGCGGGACCGTGGGGTGGCAGCTGCCCCTGAGCAGCCGCCCGCAAGCGATCGAGTCGTCCGACGCGAGCGTGGACGACTACCTGGTCGAAGAAGACCACTCCTCGGGACTGATCGTGCGCGTGAGCCGTACCGAGTCGAGCAACGAACGGTCGTGCGATACCAGGAGCAGCGTGGCCTCGTAGCTGTCGAGCGCTGCCTCGAGTTGTCCGATCGCGGGAAGGTCGAGATGGTTGGTGGGCTCGTCGAGCACGAGGCAGTTCACGCCTTGCGCGGCGAACCGTGCGAGCACCGCCCGTGTGCGTTCGCCGGGCGACAGTGTCGCGGCGCTTTGCAGCACGTGATCGGCACCGAGCCCGAACTTGGCGAGGTGCGAACGCGCCTCGCCACGCGCCAACCGCGTCGCGGCAACGAACGAGTCGAGCAGCGATTGCTCGGAGACGAAGGCCCGCCGAGCCTGGTCCATCTCACCGACCACCACGCCGGGTCCGATGACGCGCTCCCCCGACGCCAGGGCCAGATCACCCAACAACGCGCCGAGCAACGTCGACTTGCCCGAACCGTTCGGCCCCACGATCGCCACCCGATCGCCCCAGCCGATCTCGAGGTCGATCGGCCCGAGCCGGAACTCACCCCGTTCGACGACGGCGCCGGCAAGTCGCACGACGAGGTCCCCGCTTCGCTGCGCAGCCGCGACCGTGAACCGCAGGTCCCAGCCCTCCCACGGCTTCTCGACCGCCTCGAGGCGTTCGAGCGCGTGCTCGGTGGCCCGGACCTTCGAGGCCTGCCGCTCCGACGCATTGACCCGGAAGTCACGCTGCGCCTTGTCGCGATCGGGTGCTCGCTTCGCCTTGCGCAGCCCCTCCACTGCCCATTGCCGCTGCGTGCGGGCCCGATCAACCAGTCGCGCCCGCTCGGTGCGAAATGTCGCATACCCCTCTTCCGCATGGCGGCGCGCCGTCGCGCGCGCGTCCAGGTATCCCGACCACCCGCCGCCGTACTCGGTGCCGCGCCGCGTGTGCTCGTCGAGCTCGAGCACCCGGAGCACCACCCGCTCCAGGAACGTCCGATCGTGGCTGACCACGACCACTCCACCGTCGAGCTTGTCCAGAAACCGCTCGAGCTGCGCCAGGCCGGCGAAATCGAGATCGTTGGTCGGCTCGTCGAGCAGGAACACGTCGAAGCGGCTCACGAGGATGGCGGCGAGCGACGCCCTCGCGGCTTGACCGCCGGACAGGTCGGCGGTCGGTGCCGCCAGAAGCGGTTCGGGGATTCCAACGTCGGCACACGCGGCGCGCGCACGCGCGTCGAAGTCGGGACCACCCGCCGCGAGGTAGTCGTCGAGCGCGCGGGCGTACTCGTCGTCGGCGCCGCGGTTGCCCTCGGCGAGGGCGCTCGCAGACCGCGCGAGCTCGGCCTCGGCCGCGCTCACACCTGAACGCCGCCCGAGGAACTCGAGCACGGTCTCGCGCGCAGACCGCTCGGGAACCTGGGGGAGATAGCCGACGCGCAGGTCGGCCGGGGTACGGGAAACGGTGCCGCGGTCGGGCTCCTCGAGACCGACGAGCTGGCGCAGCAACGTGGTCTTGCCCGCGCCGTTGGGCCCGACGACGCCGAGACGCGTTCCCGGGCCCACGGTGACGTCGACGCCGGCGAGAACGATGGTGGCGCCGTGGGACCGGGTGAGGTCACGGGCGACAAGGGAGAAGGAAGAAGAAGGAGACACGCGGCGATCCCGGTACACGGAGCCCCGGGTACGAAGCCGGGGACTGACGACGGAAATGGTTGGGGATCGGCGCGGTTACACGAAGCGAGCGTACCCTCCCCACCATCGCACGGGACGAGCGATTGCGCGCAGAGCTGCTCGGCATGGTTGCCGGCGAAGTCGACCGCGAGCAGCTGCGCGGGTACGGCGAGCGCCTATGGGAGATTCTCGACGATTACGAAGCGTGGCCGGGACGGCGTCTCGTGGGCGACGACGGATCACGGGCGGCGTGGCTCGTGGCGCAGTTCGTGATCGACGGGAACGGAGCCTTGGTGCCGTGGCCTATCGACGACCGCGCGCTGGTCGACGCACGCCGACGCCGGCTCGGGCTGTCGACCTTCGCCGAGCACACGACCGAGATGCTCGCCGAATGGCGCGCCCGGACTCAGCCCGGCAACTGATCGTCGGCGACACGCCAGCAGTACCACGCCGCGATCGATCGGTACGGTCGGTATCGATCGCCCAGGGAACCCAGCTCGCGCGCTGTGGGAGGTTCGGCGAGCCTGTGCACACGCGCATAGCCCTTGCGCACGCCGAAGTCGTCCACGGGCCATACGTCGAGACGTCCGAGTTGGAAGATGAGGAACATCTCGGCGGTCCACCGGCCGATGCCTCGTACCTGCGTGAGCTCCTCCACGATCTGGTCGTCGGAACGACGGCCGATCCGAGCGAGCGCAACGCTGCCCGCGACGACATGGCCGGCGAGGTCGCGAATGGACGCCGTCTTGGCGGCGGAGAGTCCGGCCGCACGCAGCGCGTCTTCGGGAACCGCGAGCACCGCCTCCGGCGAGGGGTTCCCGTCGAAGAGCGCCTCGAATCGACCGTGGATCGATCGCGCCGCGGCACCGGCAAGTTGCTGGTGACAGATGGCGCGGGCCAGTTCGGCGAAGTGCGTGCGTCGCGGCCTGCCGCGACTCATGTCGCACGGACCGTGCGCGGCCACGATGGGTGCCAGTTCGGGAGCGCGTCGGGCCAGTTCGTCACTCGCCTCGGTCAGCTCCCGGCGCGCCATCGACGGCACGGTATCGCCCGCTGCCGACCATTACCCTGCACGAACGCATGCAAATCGACGGCTCGTTCATCGTGGTCACCGGCGCATCCTCGGGGATCGGCGCCGCGCTCGCGCCGCTGCTCGCCCGACGAGGGGCCACGGTCGGCCTCGTCGCCCGACGCGAAGACCGGCTCCACACCGTGCTCGCGTCGTGCCGCGAGCACGCGCCTGATTCTCGATTCTGGGTTGCCGACCTCGGCGACCTCGGCCGAGCCGAAGAGGTCGCGCTCGAGGCGTGGGACGCGTTCGGCAGTGTCGACTGCCTGGTGAACAACGCCGGGATCCCCAAGCGCACACCGGTTGCGCGGCTCACCGGGGCCGACATCGCTCACGTGATGGACGTGAACTTCCATTCGCCCGTCCGCATGACGCTCGCGCTGCTCCCCCACTGGCTCGCGCGCGGCGCCGGCTGCGTCGTGAACGTCGCGAGCCTCGGCGGGCGAATCCCGATCGCCCACGAGGCGGCGTATTGCGCGAGCAAGTACGCGTTGTCGGGTTGGAGCGAGGTCATGGCCGTCGATCTCTACGGCACTGGCATCGAGGTCAAGCTCATGCATCCCGGCCCGATCGCGACCGAGATCTGGGACCAACCCGGCAACGATGCCGCCGCGTTCAGCGGACCGTTCGTGTCGGCGGCCGACTGCGCGACCGCGATCGCTGACGGCATCGAGGACGACGGCTTCGAGTACTACGTGCCCGCGGAGTTCCCCGGCGGCACCGGCACCCAGCACGCGGTCGTCGTCAACAAGACCGCCGATCCCGACGCGTTCGTCCGCCTCATGGGCCAGATCGATTTGGACACCATGCCGGAAGGCCGTCGGCCGCCGGATACGCTAGGCGGGCCGAAACCGCCAAGGAGATGACATGAGCGAGCCGTCGGCCGTCCTGCGCGACGGAGAACGTGAACTCGAGCTCCGGGTGATCGTCGGTACCGAGGGCGAGCGAGGCCTCGACATCTCGAAGCTGCGAGCGGAGACCGGTCTCATCACGCTCGACAACGGATTCGTGAACACAGGTTCCTGCGAGTCGGCGATCACCTTCATCGACGGCGAGGCCGGGATCCTGCGCTATCGGGGTATCGACATCGAGGAGTTGGTGTCGGTTCCGGTGCCGTCGTTCCTCGAGACGTCGTACCTCCTGATCTACGGCGAGCTTCCCACCACCGCGCAACTCGACGACTTCCGGTTCTCCATTCGCAAACACACGCTGCTGCACGAAGATGCCAAGCGCTTCTTCGAAGCCTTCCCGAAAGATGCCCATCCGATGGGCACGCTGTCGTCGGCGGTGAGCGCGCTGTCGACCTTCTACCAGGACAGCCTCGATCCGCACGACCCCGAGCAGGTGCAGCTGTCGATCGTCCGGCTCATGGCGAAGCTGCCCACGATCGCCGCGTACTCCTACAAGAAGTCCATCGGCCAGCCCTTCCTCTACCCCGACAACAGTCTCGACTTGATCGAGAACTTCCTCACGATGATGTTCGCGGTGCCGTCGGAGCGTTACGAGGTGAGCCAGACCGTCGTCTTCGCGCTGAAGCAGCTCCTCATCCTCCATGCCGACCACGAGCAGAACTGCTCCACGTCCACCGTGCGCCTGGTCGGCTCGAGCGAGGCGAACCTCTTCGCGTCCATCGCCGCGGGCATCAACGCGCTGTGGGGTCCACTTCACGGTGGCGCCAACCAGGCCGTCGTGGAAATGCTCGAGCACATTCACCAGAGCGGCGACGACATCGGCTCGTTCGTGAAGATGGCCAAGGACCCGTCGAACTCGTTTCGGCTTTCCGGGTTCGGGCACCGCGTCTACAAGAACTACGACCCGCGTGCGCGCATCCTCAAAGAGGCATGCCATCGCGTCATCGGGGAACTCGGCCGAATGGACGAACTGCTCGACCTCGCACTCCGACTCGAAGAAGTCGCACTCGCGGACGACTACTTCGTGGAGCGCAGGCTCTATCCCAACGTCGACTTCTACTCCGGCCTCATCTACCGCGCGATGGGCTTCCCTACGCAGATGTTCCCAGTGCTGTTCGCGATGGGCCGGCTCCCGGGCTGGATCGCGCACTGGAAAGAGATGATCGAGAGCCCGGCCACCAAGATCGGCCGCCCGCGCCAGATCTACGTAGGCCCCGCGAAGCGGCCCTACGTCGCCATCGAAGACCGCGGGTAGCCCGACGGCTCAGAAGCCGATCCGGTCGTTGTAATCGAGGATGGCGGCGGTCGCATCCGCGGCAGCGGCCTTCACCGCGGCCGCGGGGCTCTTGCCCTCGAGGACCATGCTGTTTTCGGCGTTGCGCAACGCGTCGATCACGTCTTTGTACGGGCCGATGACGGTTCCTGCCGTCGAAGGCGAGGTCACGCCCGCGAGCAGCTGCTCGTAGGCCACGGCGTAGCCCGGGTTCTGCACCCAGAAGCTCTTGACCGCGGCGCTCGATGCCGCCTTCTTCACGATCGGGATGTAGCCGGTGCCCGTCGCCCATTGCACCTGCGAGGCGGCCGACGTGAGGAACTTCACGAACTGCCAGGCCGCAGCTTGCTTGGCCGGGGACGACTTGTTGACGATGTAGAGCGCGGCGCCCTGCACGAGCACACCACCCTTCCCCCCTGGGCTGGGCATCGGGCCGACACCGAGCTTCACATCGGGATACTGCCCGGTCGCGAGCACCTGCTGGATCGTGCTGAGCGACGCGCTCGTTTCGATCGCCATCGCGTGGTTGCCGTTGCCGATGCCGAGCAGATTGTCGTACTGGTTCGCGCCGCTGTCGGGGTTGGTCTCGGCGAGGCCGTCCTTGACCATGCCCGAAATCCACGAGAAGAGCTTCCGTCCCAGCGCGTCGTCGAACACCGCCTTGGTCGCGCGCTCCGTGCGGCCGTTGTCATTGTTCACCAGAGGCTTGTTCGCCATCCCCCGCCAGTGCTCGAAGAACCCGGGGTCGATCTTCAAGCCGAGCGGCGCCCCCGGCACCGCGTTGCTGGCCTTGAGCTTCTCGGCGTAGCTCCGAACGTCGTCGAGCGTCTTCGGCGGCTTCCTGGGGTCGAGCCCGGCGCGTTGGAACGCGTTCTCGTTGTAGTAGAGGACCGGGCCCGAGATGTTGAACGGCATCCCCACCACCGAGCCCTCCACCGTGAAGTAGCTCATCACACGCGGGAGGATTCCCGCGAAGCTGTAGTGGTCGGCCTTCGCACACGCGCCCGCGGGAAGCGCGGTACGAGTGTCGATCATCTGCTGCTGGTCACTGGCCGAGATCTGCACGACGTCGGGAAGGTTGCCGGTGGCAAGGTTGGTCTTGTACGCGGTGAACGTGTCGTCGTAGGTGATGTCATTGACGAGCTTGACCTTCACTGCCGACTGTGACGAGTTGAACGCGTCGGTGAGGGCCACGAGGGTGTCCTCGAGCTTCCGATTCATCGAGTGCCACATCGTGATCTCGACCGGCTTCTTCGCCTGCTTCAACGCGGCGAGTGGGCACTTCGGGGCCGCCGCCGCGGCCTCGGGTACACCACCCACCGCGACGAGGCCGACCAATGCGAGCAACACGGACACGCCGCAACTCACGATCCGCCTGCGCACCCTCATGGTCGCTCCTCCGCTCTCCACCATCGAGCCGGTCGGCTCGCCGGATTCGTACAGCATGTCAGCCCTTGACCGCACCGGCGGTGAGGCCCCTCACGAGCTGCTTCTGAAAGGCCAGGAGCAGGATCACGAGTGGCACCACGGCGATGACCGCCCCCGCGAACGTGACGTTGATCTGGTCGATGCTGATGCCCCGTAGCTGTTTCAGCCCCACTTGCACCGTTCGGTGCGACGCGTCCTGGGTGACGAGGAGCGGCCACAGGTACTGGTTCCACGCGCCAAGAAAGGCGAACACCGTGAGCGCGGCGGCGGCCGGGCGGGCGAGAGGCACTGCGACGCGCATGAGGAACCGCACGTGCCCATAGCCGTCGAGCGCAGCCGCGTCGCGCAGGTCACGCGGGAGCACGAGGAACGCTTGCCTCATCAGGAAGGCGCCGAATCCGGTGGCCAGGAACGGCACCGCCAGGCCCGCGTAGTTGTTGTACCAGCCGAGATCGCTGATCGTGGCCACGTTGGTGACGATCGTGACCTCGAAGGGCACCATCAACGTCGCGAGGAACACGACGAACAGCGTGCGCTTGAACGGAAAGCTGAGGAAGGCGAATGCATACCCGGCCATGATCGCCGTGACCACCTGGCCGACGGTGATCGCGATCGTGACGATGAAGCTGTTCTTCAGGTATGTGGACATGTTCCCGAAGTCCCACGCCTTGCTGTACGAACTCCATTGCGGGTTGGTCGGGAAGAACTTCGGTGGTTGGCTCATGACCTCCGACGGCGTGAGCAGCGAGTTGACCACGGTGATGTAGATGGGGAACACGACGATGAACGCGAGCACGGTGAGCAGCACGTAGCGCCCGACCTTCC
>Ga0315281_10013432_pt1 | contig 11082 bp, 3 predicted proteins | sample YL17G07_0_MG_FD_204540 | JGI IMG/M metagenome (GOLD analysis project Ga0315281, IMG submission 204540) | Sediment microbial communities from Yellowstone Lake, YNP, Wyoming, USA - YL17G07_0 | ecosystem: Environmental > Aquatic > Freshwater > Lake > Sediment | place: USA: Wyoming | collected... | reverse complement strand
GAATTCGTAATTGGACGATCTGCGCCTGTCACGAGGTCGCGTTCATAGATATTTCCGATGCCGTTGCGGTCGGAGACATAGAGCAATTTTGTCCCGTCGGGCGAGAGAACCGGCGACGTCTTGTCGCAACCCGGATAATCTGTGATGCGTTTGATCTCCAGCGTCTCTACACTGACCGAATAAATATCGAGCTGGGTATAATCATACTTTGCCATTTTGAATTTCGGAGATACGCCGTGAGGGCTGATATTGTCCTTTCTGTCCGAAACAAAATAAATTGTCCTCCCATCCGGCGCCCAGCATGGATCGGAATCAGAAAAAACATCGTCGGTGAGGTTTGTAAGGTTCTTTGTTGCCAGGTCATAGACGTAAATATCTGACTGTTGCGAGTTGTCCCCGACGAATGCAAGCTTGTCCCCTTTGGCAGACCAATCAACCGAAAAAATCCCTTCTAGCTGAAACTCCAGCTTTTCCTGTTCGCCACTCGCAACATCGACGATGAAAATTGCATCATCTTCGCCGCTCTTTACCGCGAGGGCGAGTTTTTTACCGTCGGGTGACCAGGTAATGCCGGGCGTAAGCAAGTGCAGTTCTTCAAAATTCTTCGTCCGCTGCCCACCGACGACCTTTGTGATCTTGTTATCAATAGTCGAAATTACATAGACATCGAAGTAATCATCGCGGTCGGAAATAAAAGCGATCTTGTCGCCTTGAGGAGAAATGGAGGGACTCGTATTATAGAAATTCGATTCTTTTGTATGGTTCGTCAGCCGCGTCGCGAAATCCGCAGGGTCTTCCCTTTTCGCGATGTCGGGCCAGTACATCACTTTTTGTTCCTTCTGCCATCGCTCGTTAAGCTCGCTCACACTAAGCCCGAGGGTGCTTTTGAACCCCTGGTCAACGCTCCGCATTCCCTTGATACGATTCAGAATCTCGGAGATCTTCTGATCACCGTACTTATTCGCGATGTAGTACCAGACTGATTGTCCACCCCTATATGCGTAGTAACCGCTGAGATAGTCTATCGGTGGGAGGTACGTGTGAATCGTCGCATCGCGGAGAAACATATCGGAATTCGTGTCCCATTTCAAGGCTTCGTATTCCGCGAGGCCCTCGTTGAACCACATCGGCAATTGAAGGCGGATATTATTGGAGATGATCGATTGAATCGAGCCCCCATAGAACATGTCGTTGAGGACGGCATGCACCAGTTCATGGTGAATAACGTGGCGGAACATTCGGTAATTCCCTTCGAACGGGATCACCATCCGATTCTTGAAAAGCTCCGTCACGCCGCCGATGCCTTCCTCGAGATATTCAGAGATGACGTTTGTCTGCTGAAAATCATTATGGGAATTGTATACCATAATGGGGATGCGGTTATTGATCTGATAGCGGAAATTTTTGCTGATCATCGAATATGCGGATTCGGCGGCGGCGGCGGTGAACGTCGCAAGGTACTCGCCGTTCTCGCCAAAGTAGATATCGAAGTGGTTCGTCTGGATATACGACCACTCGAATTTCTTGTACTGAACTTTGTTCTTGCCGAAGTTGGCCTCCTGCGCGGCTGCAGAATACGACAGCACAAAGAGCAAGAATCCGAACATCAACGTGTGGAGCTTCATACATTCCTCACTGTGGGGAGAATGATAATTCCGCCGGTTGTTAGAATATCGCTTTTCGGTTCGTGATTTCATTTTCTGTTTGTCTTTGTGTTGGCATGCAAGCTCTTTTGCAAGGTTTGGTCTTTGAGAAGCTTTGCGCGGCTTGCAACTGTGCTCGTATAGTGTGATGGCGGTTCAAAAATTGTCAATTGCTTTTTAAATTCGTCTATGTCCACTTGCAAATTTGTCTTGCTAAGCAAGAGTTGATAATTCTCAGAAATATTTTCAGGAGGGTCGAAGTCCATAAATCTAAATGTGGATGCAGCAAGATATTGATGGTCTAATTCAAACGCTAACCATTGTCTGTCTAATTGCTCTGCTGTCCAACCTGTCGTATTTGAACCAGCAAATATGTCAAGCACGTTATCATTTTCACTTGTCAAAAATTTTATAAAGAACTCTGGAAGTTTTGAAGGAAAACGAGCTGGATGTCCTTGTATGTTTAACTCTTTGCAATACCTCAAATATTGCGAATTGCTTTCTGTGTTTGGAATTTGCAAAAGATTTGAAGGAATTGCACCGCCATTGTCATTTCCGAAACTGTCGCTAATATCATGTCCTGATGGTCTCTTCTTAGGAGTGTAATATTTTTCACTATTTTCAAGTAGTTTTTTCATTCGGCCGGAATATTCTGTAAGGACTTTTTTTACATCTGCTTTTGGAAAATCGGATTTTGATAACCACCAAACTGTATTCACAGAATCTTTTGCTCTGATTTTTCTTTTATTTACCCATTCAATAGGTGAGGGAAGCTTTGCTGGATTATACCAGAAAAATTCTTCTGCCAATTTCCATCCTTGCTCGTCGCACATTCTTATCAGTAAACGAAAATTATAAAGTGAACGAATAGGAGAACCTTTTTGATATGCACCACCTAAGTCAATTACAAAACTTCCATCTTCGGCAATTAGTCTTTTCACTTCTTTTGTAAATTCTAAAATCCAGTCAATGTAATCAGCTTGGTCTTTATTGCCATATTCTTTTGGTCTTTGAAGCGCAAAAGGCGGTGAAGTCATTACAAGATTAATCGAATTGTCTGGGAGTGATTTCATTAGCGCTAATGAATCCCCGACAATTGCTTTGCCTTTTTTTGTTTTGTACAAAAAATTTCTGTCAAACATTTCAATATTCTTTAAGTTCATAAATCCAACCAGTCATTATTTTCCAAAGCAATGTAACTGCAAAATACACTTCGGGGTCTTTCTTTTTCAATTTCTCGATCTCTTTAATATACCTTTCTTCTCCGTGTGTTCCGATGATGTAAGAAACCCAATGTCTTGAATCCAAATCTTTCAGATTTGCAACAAGCTGATCAAGATTAAGGGATGTAGATTTTGTTAGAGCCCATGCAATGCCTGGTTTTTCATTCGGGGATGCTTTTTCAAATGTTTTAAGAATGTCGTTGCTGAAATTTTTTGTGAGCTTGGCCAATGCTCTTGTAGCTTCAACTTTAATACCAAGGTCAACCGAATTGAAGCTTGTAACGATTACAGTTAAAGCAGATTTATTTTGTTGTTCGCCAAGTCCCCAAGCAGCACCTGCCCTTATTTCGGGGTCATAATTGTCGTCAAGCAAAATGTCGCAAAGCATTTTACATGCTTTGTCCGTTTTGATTTCATTGAGTACAATTACAGATTCAAGAACGTTTTGTAGGTATTGGTCTTTTAGACAAGTTTTGATGAAATCGTAACCGTCTTTAATTCCAAATCTTGATAAACTTGCTGCTGCTTCAAGTTTAACATAAATATGTTCGTCCTTGTCTGCGACTTGTGATTGTAATTTCGCGATTACTTTTTTATTGTTGAAATAACTTAAGGCTTTTGCAGCAGCATATCTTTCACTTAATGTCAAACTTGAAAGATTTCCGAGAAAAGAATCCACATTTATTTTGGTTGTCGGAATATTTTGTTGTGCTTTGACAACGGAAGCTAAAATTTGATTTGGGAAAACTTTGTCGCCAACTTTAACGAGTGGTGTAAGTATTTTATCTCTTTTTGTTAGGCGAATAAAATTTGTCCTACCTCCAACAGTTTTGTATTTAATGGATGTTGGGGTTATTTCGCTGACTGTTCCCTCTACGGATGCGAGCCCAGCGGGCCAATTTATTCTTTGCTCAAATCCTTCTTGCGCTCCTTTTGCTTTTATAAATACGACTTGATTCTGTCTCTCAGCTTTTCGGAGTTCTTGTATTGATATAAATTGAACAAGTTGATCTGCTTTCCAGTCAATCGGTCTGTCTCCGTATTTTTCACATACAACAAGGGCAACATAGTCGTTGTCTTTCATACCAAAGTCCCAACCTCTTTCGGGGTCGGAAGTTGAATGAGACATTGAAATTTCAAGATTGGTTTTTGCTCTTGATTCTATTCTTATGCCGTTGTCAACGCAGAGAATATCAGGAACACGAATGCGTTTGATTTTTATTTTCTTCCAAATCTTGTAATTCATTGAACCTCTTTCAAGCTCAATGGGGTGGTGTCCAAGTTGTTGCAATACCTCAAATACTCGCTGTGTCCCGATTGCACCAATGGATATTTTCTCTAAAAAACTTTCGTCTGTTTTGAATGAAGCCATTTATGCATTCCGTGTCAAAGTTTTAGCAAAGATAATTGTCACCAATGTCTAATTGTTAAAATAATTTTGGTCTTATTAACAAATAGGGAAAAGCTTGTCTGTGCGTTGGGGCAGAAGTAAATGTGGTGCGATTGTGTCGGCTTGTCGGCGGAGGTGCACCACATTTGATTTTGCGAAGTTTGGGCTTCTCTGTCCATTTCTTGCCTGTCAGTTTGAAATTAGCCTGTCGTCATAGCATGACCGCCAACATCTTTAACAACGCATGCACAAATAAGAAAGTGCCTACCTTCGCTTACGCTTCTTTTTCTTCGTGGAAGAAATGTCGGATTCGATGCATGCGAAGTCAATTTCCCTGTTTTCAACGTTTACTTTCACCACTTTCACGGAGATACTGTCGCCCAGCCGAAAGGTCTTCCCGGTTCGTCTGCCGACAAGTGAATAATGTTTTTCGTCGTGCTCGTAATAGTCGTCGCCGATATTCCGGACGTGGATCATCCCTTCAACAAGGAGATCGTTGATCTCGACATACATTCCGTAGTTGGTCACGCCCGAAATAATTCCTTCGAACTCATCGCCAAGATGTTGCTTCATATACTCGGCCTGCATCACCTTTACCGATGCCCGCTCGGCTTCCATAGCCACCCGTTCACGGTCGGAGGACCATTTGCATATCTCTGGAAGCTGTGCGAGAAAATGCTCTCGGCGAGAATGAGACATTCCTCTGGAATATTCGTCGAGCATCCGGTGAACGACAAGGTCGGGATATCGGCGAATCGGCGAAGTAAAATGTGTGTAATAATCGAATGCGAGTCCGAAGTGGCCGATATTTCTCTCCGAGTAAATTGCTTTTGCCATCGCACGCAGCGAGACTTCGTTGATCACGTTCTCTTCCGGGGTACCCTTTACCTCGTTTAGCAACTTCTGCAAATCTTTTGACGACACAGAAGCGCTAACGTTTAATTTGTGCCCGAACTTTTCAACGAACACAGACAATTCCCTCAGTTTCTCAACATTCGGCGTGTCGTGGATGCGGTACACAAATGGCTGGATGTCCGTCTCCTTCTTTCCCTTTCCGATGTGTGCTGCTACCGTTTGGTTGGCCATGAGCATGCATTCTTCCACCAGTTGGTGGCTCTTCAAGCGATGCTTGATGCGGACTTCGACCGGTTTGCCTCGCTCGTCATACCGGAATTTCGCTTCGGGTGAATCGAAATCTATACTGCCGCTTTTCATGCGATGGTTCTTCAAAAGCTGTGCCAGCGACCAGAGCTTCGCCAAGTCATCCGAGTGCTCTCCCTTTCCCACGTCGAGAATCTTTTCTACATCCTCATAGGTGAATCGCCGCTTGGAATTGATGACGCTTCTAACGATCTCGTACTTCGTCATCTTTCCTTTTGCCGTCACCTCCATAATGCATGAGTAGGCAAGACGATCGACGTTTGCCTTAAGGCTGCAAAGATCGTTGGAGAGTTTTTCCGGCAACATCGGCACTACCTGGTTCGCGAGATAGACGCTCGTCCCGCGCTTGAAGGCTTCGCTGTCGAGCACGCTCCCTTCTTTCACGTACGCGCTGACGTCTGCGATATGTACGCCTAGACGAACCGCATCCCCGTCCATCTTCTCGATCGAGATCGCGTCATCAAAATCCTTCGCATCTTCCGGGTCGACCGTGAAGCAGACCAGCGACCGAAGATCGCGACGCCCTCTGATCTCATCTGCCGAAATCGCGCCGGGAATATTCTTGACAAACGATTCCACGGAAGTCGGAAACGAGGTCGGCAGGCGAAATGCCTTGATCACGGATGCCACCTCGGCGCCCGAATCTCCGGAGCGCCCGATGACTTCCACAATTCTTCCTTCAGGATTGAGCAATTCGTTGTCCCACGATTCAAATGCGACAACGACTTTGTCGCCGGGTTTCGCTCCGCCCAACGATTCCTGGGGGACATAGATGTCTCGCGGAATCTTCCTGTCATCGACGGCAACAAAGAAGAAATTCTTGCTTTGTTCCAGCGTCCCGACAAATTCGCTATGAGCGCGCTCGAGCACCTTGACAATTTCGCCTTCAGTCTTTTTGTCGCTGCCTCTCTCGCTCCGATGCGAGGCGAACAAAGCAACCTCGACCGTATCCCCGTCGAGAGCCGTGCCGAGGGATTTCGGACCAATATACACATCGCCGAACTCGGAAGAAGAGACCGTAACATAGCCGTAGCCCTGTTTGCTCATCGAAAGCCTTCCCTGGATTCCGCTCGAAGGAGATTTTCGTGAATATCCGGACCCGCGCGAATGAGATAATGCTTTCGTCTCCACCATAGAATGAAGTACCTCTCGCAAAGCTTGAAAGTCTTCTTCATCCCGAATACTCAATCGCTTCGCCACTTGCCGTGACTTGAACGCTTCTCGGGGGTGGGCGTCAAAGAACTCTCTAACACGTTGTATTAAATTGTTAATCATTCTCTTCTTTCTGGACTACTGCCTAAAAAACAAATTTGTAATAAATCCGCGCGCCACTGGTTGGCCGCCGCACATCGCTTGTCTCAAGCGGATCGGCTTTCCGGTTTAATTCAAACATGACATTGCGCATGCTCTGGCTTTGGATGATCGAACCAAGCGACCATTGAAGGCTGATATTGGCGTTGTTAATGTCGCTGAACACCTTTCCTCCAAACGTCCAGTATGCGTCGCCGATAACTCCGCTCAGACGTAGATCCGGGGAGGCGCCTGAGTAGGTCAATTCTACGCTGCTGACTGCGTTAATATTGTTCGCGCGAAGAAAATCCAGCATCATCCCCGAAAGCAAGGTGTTCGTGAAGCCCGACAGCAATGATCCGCCCATGGATACGCCAAGGGAACTTGCGATGTTTTGTTTATCATTGGATGTTAAATCGTCCCGGAATTTTCCGGCCGTGCCGGGTGTCGAAGTCAAGAGGAATGAAATCGCATCAGACTCGACATCTCCAGTGCGCTCCCGCTCATTTCCATTGTCGTCGACAGTCGATAAACCAATTTTTATTTTGGGGTCGAGCCGCGTCCCTGTGATCGCGAGAGAGACAACCACCTTTTCGGTGGGGGGGGGTGTCACGTCTGGTTTGATAATGTGCGTCCCCCGGTAGGTTGCTTTGATGTCCAATTGCGGGTTCTCCGGGCTCCCGGTAAATTTCAACGTACCAGAGGCGTCGAATTGTTTGTAGAACTTGTAGTTAGACTTTTCAGAAACGGTGATCGTTCCGGTGAGCCGCACATTATTGCCTTCCTTACTCATCGTGAGCTTTCCGTTCAAATCTGCGAAAAGCTCCTCATTGGTCGAGGCGTTGAACACCATTCGAATCTGGACGATTCCATCTGTTTGGATTACCAAATCGTACCCGAGACCGTCGAGGAACGACTGCTCATTGGACGATGGCGTATCCTTCTTTGGTCTGAAAAAGGCAAAAATATTTGGACCGACAATCGTATCCTGCGACGGCCTGGAAGTGTCATCCACCACAACTATGTTGACGTAGCGGGATGAAATCTGATTGGCGGATTGCCTAGTCGATGGGAAGGTAAGCGACGCTTGTTTGACGAACAGCGCTCCCGAAACGCGCGAATGCGCGTATGTACCGTCAAATAGTAATCCATCCTGTCCTGTAGAGGCGATCAAGTCGCCGTACACTCCTTGATTGATGTTTGCAGATATGCTCTGCAGCACCATCAATTCTCCTTTCGCGTTCAGATGATACTCATCAGGAACGAATCCTTTGAGAGTGATATACCCTCCGACGTCGACTTTGCCGGACGAAAAATCCTCGTAGAGGTTTTTCACAGAAAATGTCGTGAATGATAAGCGATTCCCACTTAAGTCAAACTTGCCTGCCGTTTGGTACTTCATGCTATTCATCGGGAAGAAGAACTCGCATCTATTCAGTTCCATGCTGCCGTCGAACAGCGGAGACTCCAAAGAACCAGTGCCGTGAATCGAGCCTTCCAGCGTTCCTTTCATTTCGTCTACTTGCGCAATGAACGGGTCAATAATACTGATGTCGAAATTTCTTGCTTTCAAATACATATCCATCCCCGGTAGCGAAAAGCGGTTCTCAAGAGATGTGAATCCCAGATCCATTGGAATGGAACCGCTGCAAAGCAGTTCATAGTCATCGTGGGATTGTTGTGTTTTTGACAGCTGTATCGAGAAGTCGGCGACTTTTGCCGCGTAGTGCATCGAACTGCTGACGTACCCGAATTCCATTCCCCGAAATGCAAAATTTGTCGCTGTTAGCTTGCAGGTAAGTTCCGGATCCCTCATTGTTCCCCCCACCGAACCGAAAGCGTTTACCGTTCCGCCAAAAGCCAATGCGCTCGATTTGAAATCCTGCGACTTGCCGAAGTAATGGATGTTGGAGAGGGTGAAATTCTCCAATTGTAGAAAGCCTCCCATGTCGCCTTGGTAACTGATCGAGCCTCCAAATGTTAGCCGCTCATCTTGGTGGTTGAACAGTGTCGAATCGACGCTGACGCCGGCTCTGTCCATGCGTGCAGAGAACTGTCTTGCATTATTCAACTCATAGCCCTGATAGCGGAGGGAAAAATTGTCGAATGTAAATTGGTACAGTTCCGGAGTAATGACTGTGCGTCCGTCAATACCGATCATGATGGTACTGTCAACTTCCCCTTTTAAAGAATATTCGGCGCGTCGGTTACGGAAGGTAAAATCAATGGCCGGATTCCGAAAAAACGTTTCCCCTGCAAATACGCCGGCGGCATTGATGTGCAGTGTCAGCGTCGGCCCATCCACGACCGCCAGAAGGCTGTCGCGCGTCAGGTTTTCAAATTTGTAAGCAAGCGATCCCTTCTCGACAAGAAGGAGACTGTTCTTCATCGGATATTTTCCCGACTGAATTGAAAGCGATCCTTCCGCCGAAAGTGAATCGCTATTGCCCCGAAGTGTTCCTTCAATGTCGCCGACAGCATTGAAAACATCCGTGCCCATAAATATCGCAAGCGGTTCCAGATTCTTCAGCTTGAGCACATAATGAATGTCATTTTTGGAACTTGGAACGGCTTGTGAAGTCCGGACGCCCGAATTTCGATCTGCGTCAGTAGCAACCGGAACATACGTCGAATCGAAAATGACTCGCTGCTTGTCGTACACCAACCGCATTGCATCGACATATGAACTGACCGTATGAAGAACACCGACGTACGAAAAAACGCCGTCAATAGACGCATCGGCGATCGGCGAGGCAAGGCGGATCGTTTTCCTCCCTAACGAATCGAGCTGGAGATGAAGTTCTGCACGAGTGCTGTCAAACGTATACGCCCCGAACCTCGAAGGTAAGAATTCCAAATTTAGGTCGCTTGTCATGCCTTCAGTCAGAAAATTTCTTCCATGTGAGTTCAGAGTGAATGAACAGTCAGAATTATAATGATCGTCGTCAAAAACAACTGCAAGATCCACATGAGAACCCACGCCCTTCAACGTATACGACTCTAAAACCTCGGATGTGTGATCGAACATCGATTCGAGCGAGATGTCTCCCTTCGGTGAGCGAAGTTTTGCGGCAAGCGAGATTTTCTTCGCTTCCGCATTCGCTGTTACGTGGAGGTGCGAGATCGGTATTCGACCGAACGACGATGAGTCGACATCAAGCGTCATCGCTGAATGCAGGTCGTCAATCAATGTGCCCTTCCCCTGGATCGTGCCTGAAAAATCCAAGAGAGATCGAAGAGACGGTTTTGAAAATGCCTTTTCCAGATTCACCCCGCTTCCCGAGAAGATCGCGCGATATTTCATTGTTTCCCCGGTAAGATCCAAGCTCCCGTCCACCTTAATTCGGCCCGCAGGTGTCGACGCAGTTGCCGCCACTTGAAAGTCGAGCGGTCTGCCGACATAATGAAAATCGAGAGCAAGATTTCCGACCTTTCCGTAGTCGGGGATATGAAAGAACGGGAGCAGTTTCGGAACGTCCGAAGGCTGGATGAGTGTCCCTTTCGATTCGATGTTCATCGTCAACTCCGTCGGTCGATGAAGATTGCTGACGGTTCCTGAAAGATTGATGGTTGAGTGGTCAAACACCGCCTGGAGTTTTGTTACGCGAATAGCGCCAAACTCACCCGCCAAACTGCATTCCAGACGCGTCGAACCCCGGAGAAAGTTGAGGGAAGGGAGAAACTTCTGCAGCTCTTCTGCGGCAACAATGGTCGATGAAAGAGAAGCTTCAACGGGTGTAAACTGTAGCGCCGCGACATCTTTGATCTTGAACGCATCGACAGACTTCACTCGGGCGGAGAGTTCGACGTGCGACCGCGGCGTCACGACAAGCAGGTCCTTTACTTCAGATTCCGTCGGACTGTGGTAAATATCGCCTGAAAATTTTGTGAGGGCGAACGCCTCCCGAGGCGATATGAACGATATGTTCTTTACAGACACATTCTGTTCCTGTTCGGAAACTGTGGCCGATAGTTCAATATTGATCTTCTGAAGATCAAGGTCTGAGAAATTGATGGTCCGTGGCGTTGTCTCGTCGAGTAATTCACTTTTCGATTGCGCCGTAGAATCGATAAGACGGAAGTGCGCATCCTTGATATGGAAGGACCTAATTGCAACAACCCACGGTGAAGGTAGTGAATCCGTTGTGGATTTCTTCTTTGCAAGCCGATCGACATTCCAGGTTCCGTCGGCGAAACGGATGAGTGAAATAGAAGGATTGTCTATCTCAAGGCTGGCAACAGAGATACGATTGTTCCACAAAGAGAGAGGCTCATAGCGGACGACAATATTGCGCGCCTCAACAAACGACGCGTTATTCACATACATTGCAACCGTGTCAACGGAAAGCCCGGTGAATAGATTCCCGTTAATCTC
>Ga0315281_10013430_pt1 | contig 11084 bp, 9 predicted proteins | sample YL17G07_0_MG_FD_204540 | JGI IMG/M metagenome (GOLD analysis project Ga0315281, IMG submission 204540) | Sediment microbial communities from Yellowstone Lake, YNP, Wyoming, USA - YL17G07_0 | ecosystem: Environmental > Aquatic > Freshwater > Lake > Sediment | place: USA: Wyoming | collected... | reverse complement strand
TAGACGACGTTGACGAGGGTGAGCAGGACGATCCAGGGCATATGGAAGCGCGCGCCTTCGGGGAGGAGCATGACCCCGACCCGCAGGGCCGCGAACGCCCCGAGCTTCATCAGCACCCCGGCGTGGAACATCGAAACCGCCGTCGGCGCGGCCACGTGGCCATCGGGCGACCAGTTGTGGAAGGGGAAGATGCCGCCCAGGATGGCGAAGCCGAAGAACACAAACGGGAACCAGAACCGCTGGAAGTCCACCGAGAAATTGGCTTTCTCCAGCGCGAGCATATTGAACGTGCCGAGGCCGGAGACGTAATACATCGCCAGCGCGCCGACCAGCGCCATAACCGAGCCGATGAACAAGTACAGCGTGAGTTTCATCGCCGCGTATTCGCGCGTCTTCACCCAGCCCCAGATGGCGATGAGCAAGTACATGGGGAACACGGCAATTTCGTAGAAGAAGAACAGCGCGAACAAGTCGAGCGCGGAAAACACGCCGAACACGCCGGTGGCGAGGATGAACAGGAAGGCGAAGAACTCGCGCGGGCGGTCGTCAATGCCCCACGAGATGAGCACGCCAGTGAGCATGACGATGGCGGTGAGCAACACCAGCGGCGCGCTCATGCCGTCCACGCCCAAGTGGTAGTCAATGCCGAACTGCGGCACCCACGCGTACTTCTCCACGAACTGGTAGCCGCCGACGCTTTGGTTGTAGCCGAAATATACGAACAGCGAGAGGACGGTGGCGAACAGGCCCGCCGCCAGCGCCGTCATCCGAATTTCGGTTTTCCGCTCGCCGGGAATCAGCAAAATAATGATGCCGGCGACGGCGGGAGTCAGAGTAATAACCGAGAGAAAGGGAAAGGGGGAGTTCATAGTCAGGTTTATCCCATCATCCGCGTAATCGTGTCGTTGATGACGCTCACCAGCCAACCCGGCCACACGCCGATGACGAGCATGAGCGCCATGAGCGGGGCGATGGCGAGGACTTCGCGCGTCGAGATTTCGAGATGGTGCCCGACCCACTTGGTGTTCAGCGGGCCGTGGAGGACTTTGCCAATCCCTTTGAGAATGTACGCGCCGGTCATGAACAGGCCGACCATCGCCAGCGCGGTGATGAGCGTGAACACCGGCCACGCGCCGCGCACGACCATAAACTCGGAGACGAAACCGCCGAGGCCCGGCAAACCCAGCGAGGCCATGCTGGTGAAAATCAAAATGCCGCCGTACACGGGCGCGAGTGGGAACAGCCCGCCGAAGTCGTTGAGGTTGCGCGTATGCGTGCGGTCGTAGATGACGCCGACGAGCAGGAACATCCCAGCGGCGCTCAACCCGTGATTGAACATCTGCAAGACCGCGCCGTTGGCCGCCATGATGGCCTCGCCGGTGCCGTGCGCGTAAGCCGCGACGGCGATGCCCAACACCACGAAGCCCATGTGATTGACCGACGAATAGGCGACCAGCCGCTTGAAGTCCGTCTGTCCGAAGGACGCCAACGCGCCCATTACAATGGCCATCAACGCCAGAAACGCCAACACCACGGCGTAGGTTTTGGCCTCGGCGGGATAGAGCGGAAGCACGAGGCGCAAGAAGCCGTACGCGCCCAACTTGAGCAGGACGCCCGCGAGGATCATCGAACCAGCCGTCGGAGCTTCGGTGTGCGCGTCGGGCAACCAGGTATGGAACGGCCACACGGGCACTTTAATCGCGAACGCCAGCGCAAACGCCCAAAACGCAATCGTGCGGATGGTCGTCGTCGGGATGCCGTAAATCGCGCCGGTCAAAGTCGGCCACTTGCTGAAGGCGTTCACCATATCAAACGAGCCTAGCGTGAGGCCGATGGTCTGAATGGCGAGCAAGAGTCCCAGCGATCCGGCCATCGTGTAAATGAAGAACTTGAACGAGGCGTATTGGCGGTTGGCCGACCCCCAGATGTTGATGAGGAAGTACATGGGGATGAGGCCGACCTCCCAGAAGAGGAAGAACAGGATGAGGTCGAGCGACATGAACACGCCCAGCATCCCGGTCTCCAGCATCAGGAACAACGCCATGTACGCTTTCACCTTCTCGGTGATGCTGAAGGAGAAGAGAATGGCGAGCGGCATCAGGATGGCCGTGAGCAAAATCATGGAGAGACTGATGCCGTCCACGCCGAGGTGATAGGTGGAATTGATGACCGCAAACCACGGGGCCGACTCTTCGAACTGGAAGCCCGCCGCCCCGGACTTAAACTGCGCCCACAGGATGAGCGATAACCCCAACGGGAAGAGCGTGGTGAGGAGCGCCACCCAGCGCATCGCGCCCACCTGATCTTTAGGCAGGAGTATCACAATCACTACGCCGACGACGGGAGTGAACAGGATGAGGCTCAGAATGTGTGCAAGGATGAAGTCCATAGATTACTTCCTGATTACTATCGTAGGTCACGCGCCTGCCCCCACATGAGGGTCTAGCGTGACATTATCTTGCCGTACGAGTCGTCACGCTTTAAGCGTGACCTACAGGAGCTATCGTCCCAACGGCAGGAACAGCACCACGCCGAGCGCCAGCACAATCACCATCACGACCACGAGGTATTGCTGAACCTTGCCGGTCTGAATGACTTTGAAGTTCCGCCCAAACCATTGCACAATCGCGGCGGCGAGATCGCCGGAGCCGTTGACCACCGGCTTGTCGAAGTAATCGCGGAAGATCGAGCCGAGGCGGAAGGCGGTGCGGCCAATCAGGTGCAGAGTGCCGTCAATGAGTCCTTTGTCCACCCACACCGAGACAAACGTCTCTGAGAACCACACCACCGGACGCACGAACAGAAATTCATAGACGTTGTCTTTGTACTCACCCGCCGCGTTCTTGTATTTGCCGGTGTCGAGGTAATACTTGTTCTTGAGCAACGTGTAGATGGGGCCGAGGATTTCCGCCGGGTCTTTCTGGCCCGCGCGGATGTCGCGGTACACCCACCATCCGGCGAGCAAACCGCCGAGGGCCACAATCAACGAAGTCAATAACGGGATAAAGTTGAAGGCCTCGGCGGCGGGGCGTTCCAGCAAAGTCCCGCCGACAAATTCGTGGAACCAGTTGGGGAGCAGTCCGCCGAGGGCGGGGAAACTGGCCGGGATGCCCACCCACCCGGCGGTCACGGCGAAGAAGGCCAACACCACGAGGGGCAGGGTCATCGTCCACACGTTCTCGCTGGCGTGTTCCGCCGAGGGCGTGCGCGGCGACCCGAGGAACGTCAAGGAAATCTGGCGCATGGTGTAGAAGGCGGTGAGGAACGCGGCGAGCGCGAGGACGACGAACACAATGGTGCCGCTGGCGCCGCCGCGCGCCCACGCCCCGCCCAGAATCGCGTCTTTTGACCAGAAGCCCGCCGTGACGAACGGGAAGCCCGAAAGCGCCAGGCCGCCGATGAGGAACGTCCAGAAGGTGACGGGCATCTTGTGGCGCAGGCCGCCCATGTTCCGCATATCCTGCGGATCAATCTGCTCGTGGGTGTGGCGCATTCCATGCTCCACGCCGTGAATGACCGAGCCGGAGCCGAGGAAGAGGAGCGCCTTGAAGAAGGCGTGCGTGACCAGATGAAACGCCGCGGCCGTATACGCGCCAATGCCGAGCGCGGCGATCATATAACCGAGTTGCGAGATGGTGGAATAGGCGAGGACTTTCTTGACATCGTTCTGCGCGACGGCGATGGTAGCGGCAAAGAGCGCCGTGAAGGAGCCGATGATGCCCATCGCCAACATGGGCGGGGTGAGGTACTGGCCTTCGTGCCAACCCGCCGAAAGCAGTGGGAACAAACGAATCATCGCGTAGACGCCCGCCGAAACCATCGTCGCCGCATGGATCATGGCGCTGACGGGTGTCGGGCCTTCCATCGCGTCGGGCAACCACAGGTGGAGCGGGAACTGCGCGGACTTGCCGATGGTCCCCGCGAAGAGCAACAACCCAACCAGGCTCGCCACCGACAGGCCGACGATGAACGACGGCGCTGTGGCGAGACCTTGCAGGACTTCTTCGTTGCGCAAAATCTCGCGGAACGAGAGCGTGCCGGTATGGGCGTAGAGATAGACGATGCCGAGCATCATCAGCACATCGCCAACGCGAGTGGTCAGGAAGGCTTTGATCGCGGCCTGGCGCGGCGTGATCTGGTGCGGGTCGGCGTACTGGCGCGCGTGCCAGAAGCCGATAAGCAGGTACGAGCACAAGCCCATGATTTCCCAGCCGATGAACATGAGCAACAGATTGTCGGCGACGACGAGGGTGAGCATCCCGAAGGCGAAGAGCGAAAGAAAAGCGAAGAAGCGCGAGTACATCGGCTCGATGCCATTGTGCGGCGGGTTGCCCGGGGTGTCGTGGGCGTCGCGTGGCTGGCCCCAATGGCTGTAGCCCACGCTGTAGACGAAGATCATGAAGCACGTCAGTGAAACGAAGAACAGCATCACCGCCGTGAGCGGGTCAACGAGCACGCCCATTTGCAAAGGCGCAGTGTTTTTCACCGCCGCCGAGCCGAAGGGCAACCAATCCACCGCATGGTGGAAGATGTTCTCGGCCTCGCCGAAACCCTTTACCTCCAGCGCGCGGAAGAAGACCATCCAACTCATCAGCCACGAGAGAATGATGGACGCAATGGCGACGGTATGGCTCAAGCCCTTGTTGCGGTTGGTGAACAGCACAATGAGGAAGAACGCCAGGAGCGGCGGGATAGGGATGAGCCAGGTGAGAAGTACAGAGGACATAGGTGCTCCGGTGTTTTGGTTTCGAGTTACGCGTTCCGAGTTGCGGGTTGGCTACGCGCCTTTGACTCGAAACCTGCTAACCCTGAACCCGAAACTCTTTTACCACTTCATCAAATCAATGTCTTCGGCGATCACCGTATTGCGGCGGCGATAAATGGAGATAATCAGCGCGAGGCCCACCGCGGCTTCGGCGGCGGCGACGGCAAAGACGATGATGGCGAACATTTGCCCCGAGGCGTTGCCGGGCGTGAGATAACGCCAAAAAGCCACGAGGTTGATGTTAACTGCATTGAGCATCAGTTCGATGCCCATGAGAATGGCGACGGCGTTCTTGCGGGCCAGCACGCCGTACAGGCCGATACAAAAAACGCCAGCGGCGAGGGTGAGATACCAGGAGAGAGGAATCATGCGTTGCTCCGCAATATGCTAGTAGGCAGTAGGCGGAAACCGCTTGCCGCCTACCGCTTACTGCCTTCTGCTTACTTTCGGTCCCCCGCTACCACAATAGACCCGATCAGCGCCACCAGCAACAGCACCGAGGCCACTTCAAACGGCAGGGCATATTGATTCATGTCCACTAGCGCAAAGCCGAGGGTTTTCAGGCTATTGTCGGGGACGGAGGCGTTGGCGAGCGGATAAACTACGCTCGGCAGGATAAACCATAATGCGCCAAAGAGCGCGAGAGCGATCAACCCCCCCAGCCACCACTGGGTATTCGTTTGCGGGCCGGAGTCTTGCATCACGCGCCGGGTGAGCATGATGGCGAAGATGATGAGGATGGCAATCGCGCCGATGTATAAAACCACTTGCACGGCGGCGAGGAAACCCGCCTCCAACAGCGCGAACAAAATCGCCACCGTGAACAGACTCGCAATGAGCCACAGCGCGGCGTGAACGAGATTGCGCGCCGTGACGACCATCGTCGAGGCGGCTAATAAAATAGCGCCGGTAATAAGAAAGATGATTTGCATGGCAGTCATTGTGCGGATTCCCGTTTAATGCGCCGGAGCGGCGTGCGCCTCAGCCGGAGCGTGTGCATCATGCCCGATCTCCTCAGCGTGGCTGGCGTGCCCCTCCCCCGCACCTTCCTCTTCCTGCCGCATCTTGCGCGCCGCGCCGGAGAGCAAGAAGAACGTGAGCCAACCCAAAATTAAATTAGCGAGAAACAGCCCGCCACCCCGTACCCACGGCGAAACACCGGTGGGGATGAGTTTGTCGGTGATCATGGTGCACACCACCGCGCCGAGCGCCACCGGCGTGAAGAACTTCCAGTTCAAGTCGAGCATATGGTCAATGCGGATGCGCGGCAGGGTGGCGCGCAGGAGGATGACGAGGAAGTAGCCTACGAAAGCCTTGAGCATGAAATACACCACGCCCAGCCACGGCACTTGCTCGGCCCACGGGCCTTGCCACCCGCCGAGGAATAAAATGGCCGTGAGCGCGCCGACGGTGAAGGCGTGCATGAACTCGGCCACGAAGAACATGGCGAACTTCATGCCGGAGTATTCAATGTGGAACCCGGCCACAATTTCGGACTCGGCTTCGAGCAGGTCAAACGGCGTGCGCCCCACCTCGGCCACCGAGGTCGCAAAAAAGATGAAGGCGGCCAACGGCGCGGAGAAGATGAACCACACACTCGACTGCGCCCGCACGATGTCGTTCAGCCCCATACTCCGCGCCAAAATCACCGGCACAAGCAGGCTCAAAATCATCGGCACTTCGTAGGAGACGAGTTGCGCCACCGTGCGGAACGCGCCGAGCAGGGCATATTTGTTGTTAGAGGCCCAGCCGCCCATCATGATCGCCAGCGTGCCGAGCGACCCGACGCTCACAATGTACAACGCGCCGATGTTGATATCGGTGCCAACCATGTTGTGCGCAAAGGGGATGACGGCCCACATGGAGATGACCGCCACCACAGCCAACACTGGTGAAATGTTGTAGGCTACTTTATCCGCGCCGATGGGCGTGATGTCTTCCTTACTAAGCAGTTTCAGCGCGTCGGCAATCGTCTGCAACAAACCCTGCCAGCCCACGCGGTTCGGGCCAATGCGGTCTTGCATCCGGGCCACCACCCGCCGCTCGAACCAGATGAGGAACAGCGGGAACACGAGGCAGAAAGACGCCACCACCACCACGCCAATAATCATCAAAATCACGTTCACTAACGGGGCGGGGAAATGCAACTGCCCGACGAGCAGGTCCGTCAGCAATTTGGCGATAAATCCAACCGGGTCGCTCAGAAGTTTGGAGAAATCCATCAGTCACCAGCCTATCGCTGTTGTAGTATAGGGCCTCGCGCCCGTCCCCCGCCAAAGGCGAGGCGACGGGCAGAGACAACAAAACGCCTACCGTCGAGCGATAGGCGATTCAAGATTTACACTGACTAAGTTACACCCACTGGAGCGCACCCTTGCGCCACGCATAGACGAGCGCGCCCGCGAGGACGAGAATGAAGAGCACGACCTCGAAGACCATGAATAGGGTCACCTGCTCAAAGGCCACCGCGAAGGGGAACAGGAACACCGTCTCTACGTCGAACACCACGAACACGAGGGCGAAGATGTAATACTGCACCTTGAACTGCACCCAGGTGTCGCCGACCGTTTCGATGCCGCACTCGTACGCGCTATTCTTGACGGGATTGCTTTTCTTCGGGCCTAAAATCAAACTATTGAGGATAATCGGCGCGCCGGGGAAAATGGCGGCCATCAGCAGGAACAATCCAATGAACGCCCAATCATTCAGCATAGCCTCTCCGAGTCCGCCGACGGGGATGTCGGCTCTTGGTCTTTGTGAAGAATGGCGCGGAATATAGCATGAGTCAAATCAAAAGTCAAAGAATGGTAGGCAAAAACTCCTACTTTGCCTAAATCACTCGCCATTGTTATCAAACCCCAAAGCCAAATATCCGCCTGCTATAATCCGCGTATGAACGATTGGGACGCCTTCGTCCTCGCCCAGCGCGGCCACATTCTCCAGACTCAAACGTGGGGCCAACTCAAATCCTATTTCGGCTGGATACCCGCCACCGTCCGCCGTGGCCCACACGGCGCGCTCGTCCTCTTTCGCGCGCTTCCGCTCGGCTTCACCCTCGCCTACGTCCCACGCGGCCCCCTCGGCAATTGGGCTGAATCTTTTGGGGATTTGCTCACGGACCTCGACGCGTTGTGCCGCGCCCGCCGCGCCATCTGCTTAAAATGGGAACCGCCCCTCGACGATTCGCCCGCTCATCGAAGATCCCCGGAGCAACGCGGAGGGGACGCGGCCTGGCTGACCCCGCTCGGTTTTCGCCCCTCGCCGCACACCATCCAACCGCGCCGCACCCTCGTCATAGATCTCGCTTCCAGCGAGGCGGACATCCTCGCCCGCATGAAACAAAAGACCCGCTACAATATCGGCCTCGCCGCCAAAAAAGAAATCGTCGCCCGCCCCTCGCCGGATCTCGCCGCCTTCGTCGAACTCATGCGCCTCACCGGCTCCCGCGACAACTTCGGCGTCCACTCCGGCGACTACTATCGCCGCGCCTACGAGCTCTTCCACCCGCTCGGCCAATGTGAACTTTTCCTCGCGGACTACCGCGGTGAACCGCTCGCCGGAGTCATGGCCTTCGTCTTCGGCCAGCAAGCGTGGTATTTCTACGGCGCGTCCTCCGACAAAGAGCGCAACCGCATGGCCCCCTACCTCGCGCAGTGGGAAGCCATCCGCTGGGCCAAAGCGCGCGGCGCATTATCCTACGACCTGTGGGGCATCCCCGACGAAGACGAACCGGCCCTCGAAGCGCAATTCGAGTCTCGCCACGATGGCCTCTGGGGCGTCTACCGTTTCAAACGCGGCTGGGGCGGGAAACCCGCGCGCACTATTGGGGCATGGGATAAGGTTTACAATCCGACGCTCTATCAAGTCTATTTGCTCTATTTACGTCTGCGCCGCCAAACTCTTGGGTAACGCCGCATTTGCCATTTGAACATTTAGCATTTTTCATTCATGCACCCCATCACCGCCCGCGCCACCTGGAACCTCATCACCGCCGCCCTCCCCCACGCGCACATCCTGCAAGCGTGGGAATGGGGCGAGTTCAAAAGCCGCTACGGCTGGACTCCCCGCCGCTACGTGTGGCACGACCCCCACGGCCAACCCGTCGCCGCCGCCCAAATCCTTCGCCGCAGTTTCCAACTTCCAACTTCCCGCTCGAAGAGCGTCCAGCTTCCCATCTCCATTCTCTACTCTCCCAAAGGGCCGCTCCTCGATTGGGAAAACGACTCCCTGCGAGCGTGCGTCCTCGCCGACCTCCAAACCCTCGCCCGCCGCGAACGCGCCATCTTCATTAAGATTGACCCCGACCTCCAATTACCAATAACCAATAACCAATCGCTCAATCTCCAACTTCCAACTTCCCGCTCGCAGAGCGTCCAACTCCCAAATTGGCATCCCTCCTCCAACCAGATTCAATTCCGCAATACCGTCCGCCTCGACCTCGCCCGGAGCGAAGATGACATCCTCGCCGCGATGAAACAAAAGACTCGCTACAATATCCGCCTCGCCGAGCGCAAAGGCGTGCACATCCGCCCCGGCTCGCGCACTGACCTCGACCTGCTCTATCGAATGTACGCCGAGACCTCCGTGCGCGATGGCTTCGTCATCCGCTCCGCCGACTACTACCGCGACGCCTGGGGCAGTTTCCTGCAAGCCGATCTCGCCCAACCCTTCATCGCCGAAGTCGAGGCCGAGCCGGTCAGCGCGCTCATTCTTTTTAGATTCGCCAAGACCGCGTGGTATATGTACGGCATGAGCCGCGAGACCCACCGCGACAAGATGCCCAATCACCTCCTGCAATGGGAGGCTATGCGCTGGGCCAAAGCGCGCGGCTGTGACACCTACGACTTCTGGGGCGCGCCCGACGAATTTGTGGAGACCGATCCGATGTGGGGCGTATGGAAGTTCAAAGAAGGCTTTGGGGGACAAGTGGCGAAACACATCGGCGCGTGGGATTTCGCGCCCTCGCCGACTCTCTATTGGCTGTACGCTGGGGTCATGCCGCGCGTCCTCGACCTCATGCGGCGAAGGGGAAGACACCGAACTCGCGCCGCTTTAGATTGAGAAGGCGGGCGGGTAACGATTGAGTTCACTGGCGCGGCGGCGCGAGTCCAACAAGATTGTCAATCCAAACCTGTGCGAGTCAAGCCGGCCAGTTGACGCGCGGCATAGCCGCGTCCAGTGCAACGAAGGGTTGGGCCGCCTACTCGTGTGGGGCTTGGTCGGGCCTGCCATGGATTGGTCTAGCTCGGCGGAGCTCGGCTACTTAGGAGAGCGACCATCGCGACAATGAGATTGATGAGAGTGAGGACTTGCATGATGACATACTGCGCAGTGGGTGTGGGGTTAGTTCCGCGCGGCGGGAGGAACCTATATGTGCGGGCGAAGAGACGGGCATACTGTTCCAAATGCGTCTCAGAAGTCCCCCAGAAATAGGGAGCCCACCACCAAGCGAAGTGGACGCCAAGCCATGCAACGAGGCAACCAACGGCGAGTAATCTCAGCCAAAGGATGTCGAATAGGAATGCGGTGATGAGCAACGCGAAAGGCACCGCATTGACGAGGCTCCCCGATAACTTCTGGCTGGCAGTGGACCTGGACACGTCATTCCACGGGAATAGATCGACCCATTCCGTGATGAGAATATAGAGGTAAGCCCCGGTTGACGCGATAATCACGATAGGCTTCCAGTTCATACAATACCTCCTTTGAACGTGCTGCCGGGCTTAACCTCTCCCTTGTCGATCCGGTAGGTAGTTGGCCGGCCAACGGCCTGCATCAGCCGTTTGCGGAGCGCAGCGGAGCAAATCGGCTGTATGCAGTGTTGGGCGGTTTTGGCTAAACCTTGACACTGCACTTCATTAAGTAGTGGCGGTGGCGGGGTCGCACCCTCCGCCGACCTTAACTTGGGCGCATCGCCCCTCCGAAATCATCATTACCTCTGCACGAAGCGATAGATGCCCGCCTCCACCAGATTATTCAGTGGCTCAGGCCATCTCTGTAGTACCAAAGGCAGGTAAACCTGCTTGTCGAGCAGAGCGCTGTGTGTGTTGGTTGATTTCGCGCTGGGACTGTTGGCCGTTCGAGTTGCGGGGAACATTGAATTGCTCTCCAACCCTGGGTCGCCGCCGGCCGTGGCTGCGTAGAGTATCTTAAAATTATTCCCTACTCCATAACCCAGCGCGGTTACTTGCAGCGTGCCGAGAGTCCCGACGGCGCGTGTCCAGGAGGTACCTGCATTGCTCGATAAAAACAGACCGTTGATGTTCCCAGCGTACAGGCGGGTGGAATCTCCATCCAAAAACATGTAGGTGGAATAGCC
>Ga0315281_10013428_pt1 | contig 11085 bp, 11 predicted proteins | sample YL17G07_0_MG_FD_204540 | JGI IMG/M metagenome (GOLD analysis project Ga0315281, IMG submission 204540) | Sediment microbial communities from Yellowstone Lake, YNP, Wyoming, USA - YL17G07_0 | ecosystem: Environmental > Aquatic > Freshwater > Lake > Sediment | place: USA: Wyoming | collected... | reverse complement strand
AAGCCCGAGAACGTGGTCGAGAAGATCGTCGCCGGCAAGCTCGACAAGTTCTACGCCGACACGTGCCTCATGGAGCAGGCCTTCATCAAGGATCCCGATCGGACCATCGAGCAGGTGCGCACCGACCTCGTCGGCGTTATCGGCGAGAACGTCGAGGTGCGGCGCTTCGCGCGCTTCCAGCTGGGCGAGACCGCCGGGCAGGACTGAACGGCGTGCCGGACGGGCAGGGTTGAACGCGATGGCTGACGGTCACGAGAGAAAGCTGGACGGCGCCGGGAGCGGCCGTACGGCCGCCGGGAGCGCCGTCTTCGATCGCGTCCTCCTCAAGCTGAGTGGTCAGGCCCTGGGCGGGCCGGCGGTCGCCGGCGCAGCCGGCGGGACCGGCCCGAGCGGCGGCCGAAGCATCGACCCCGAGAGGACCGCCGAGGTCGCCTCGTACATCAGGGTCGCGCACGGCCTCGACGTCGGCATCGCCGTCGTCGTGGGCGGCGGCAACATCTTCCGTGGTATGGCCGCCTCCGCCGGCGGCATGGACCGAACGACCGGCGACCACATCGGCATGTTGGCCACAGTGATGAACGCCCTCGCGCTGCAGGACGCGCTCGAGCGCCAGGGCGTGATGACGCGCGTCATGAGCGCCCTCGAGATGCGCTCCGTCTGCGAGCCGTACATCCGCCGCCGCGCCCTGCGTCACCTCGACAAGGGCCGCGTCGTGATCTCCGCCGCCGGCACGGGCAACCCGTACTTCAGCACCGACTCGGCGGCGGCGCTGCGCGCCCTCGAGCTCGACGCCGACGCGATCCTCATGGCCAAGCGCGAGTACGACGGCGTCTTCAGCGCCGACCCCGAGACCGACCCGGCGGCCGAGTTCATCCCCGAGCTCACGCACCTCGAGGCGATCGAGCGCGGTCTCAAGGTCATGGACACGACCGCGCTCAGCCTCTGCATGGACAACCGCATGCCGATCCACGTCTTCAAGATGACCGGCGACAACATCGTCCGCGTGCTCCGGGGCGAGCGCGTGGGGACGGTCGTCAGGACGAAGTAGCGGGTCGGACGGCCTCCATGTAGAGAGAGTCCGGCTTGCGGACGCGGCCGAGCTTCAGCTGGCGCCGCGTGGCGGGTCCGGCGACCACCGTCACTGTGACCTGCGTGATCGCGTGCCACGCATACTGCAGGGCCAGTCCCAGCAGCCAACGGGCCTGCGCGCTCGTTGTGCGTCCTTCCAGGAGCTCGGCCAGCCGCTCCATGCGTGTGGCACGGGCGCGCGCTGCGTCTTCGCCGCCGACGCGGCGTTCGATGAGGGCGAGCTGCTCCGGCGTCGCCCCCCTCATCAGCGTCGCCATCAGACCTCCGCTCACGAAGGCACTGATCGAGCAGCTCAACGATCGCCCACTGGTGCGCGAAGTCGAGCCCTCCCTGCGCCGCAGCCTCGAGTGCCTGGAGATAGCTGCGCGCGCTGTCCTCGAGATCGGGGACGGCGACGCGCAGGATGCCACCCGGCTTAAGGACGCGGTGGCACTCGCGCAGCAGCCGGTCCGCGGTCGCCCGTGGCAGATGTTCCAGCACATGGGAGTGGTAGACGGCGTCGGCGTGACGGTCGGCGAGCGGGAGAGGTCTCCTCAAGTCGAGCTTGCGCACTTGCGGCGCGCGGGGCCGGAGGTCGTAGTTGAGCCAGGCGGGGTGCCACACGCGGCCGCAGCCGAGATCGACGAGCATCATGGACGGCATGCTCTCACTGGTCCGCCCTGGCGGGCAAGGGCGCACCGCGGCGGGACCGTGGTAGGCTCTACTGAAACTCAGGCTCCGGTGTCAGAGGGAGGAAGCGGTGGAGAAAGAGCTGCTCGACGACGCCAGGCACCGCATGGACAAGGCCGTGGAGGCGGTGCGCGTCGAGTTCAACACGGTGCGCAGCGGACGTGCCAGCGTCGGCCTGCTCGACCGTGTCCACGTCGACTACTACGGCACCTCGGCGCCGCTCAAGCAGATGGCCAACGTGGCCGCGCCCGAGCCGCGCCTGCTGACGGTGCAGCCGTACGACAAGACGGCGATGAAAGCTGTCGAGAAGGCGATCATGGAGGCCGACCTCGGCGTCAACCCGAGCAACGACGGGGTCGTCATCCGTCTGCCGGTGCCGACCCTGACCGAGGAGCGCCGCCGCGAGCTGGTGAAGCTCGTGCACAGGCTCGCCGAGGACGGCAAGATCGCCGTGCGCAACGTGCGCCGCGACTGCATGAAGGACCTCAAGGAGCTGGTCCACGAGGGCGAGGTCGGCGAGGACGCCGAGAAGCGCGCCGAAGAGGCTCTGCAGAAGCTCACCGACGAGCACACGCACCGCCTCGAGGAGCTCGTGAAGAACAAGGAAGCCGAGATCCTGGAGGTCTGAGGGCGCGGCTGGGCGCGCGCAGCGCGCCGCTTCCGCGCCCGTCCGGCCTCTTGGCTTCTCCCGACCCCCGCGACGATGACCGAGCCCGCCGACAAGCCCGACCGCGACGCGCCCGAGGATGACGCGCCTCGGCGTCGCGCGCCTGACGACGACGCGCCGAAGCGCGGCGCGCGTCGGGGGCACGCGTCCGCGGGCAAGCGCGTGCGCCGCAACCTGAAGCTCGCGCGGATGAAGGGCGCCGCCGAGCCTGCGGCGGGCGGCGCCCAAGCGAAGTACCTCGCGATCATCATGGACGGCAACGGACGCTGGGCGCAGCGCAAGCGCCTGCCGGTGGCCGCCGGCCACAGGGCGGGCGCCAAGTCGCTGCGCCGCGTCCTGGAGCACGCGCTCGACCTCGGCATCAAGGAAGTGACCGTCTACGCGTTCAGCACCGAGAACTGGGACCGGCCCGCCGACGAGGTCGCGGCGCTCATGGACTTGTTCATCGAGATGATCGAGAGCCAGGTGCCCGACCTGCACGATCGCGGCGCCCGCGTCCAGTTCGTGGGGCGCCGCGACGGTGTGCCTCCCGACCTCGTGCGCCGCATCGAGGAGTCCGAGGCCCTGACCGCCGGCAACGAGCGCATGACCCTGTTCATCGCCTTCAACTACGGGGCCCGCCGCGAGCTGCTCGACGCGGCCGAGGGGCTCGCCGCGGAGTGGGCCGAGGCGCGAGCCGAGGGGCACACCGGCGCGGCCGGCGGCGTCGCGTCCGCGGGCGCGGCCGCCGCAGGCGGGCCGCGCGGGTCCGCTCCCGAGCCCCCGTCCTTCACCGACGACGACCTCCGCCGGCACTTGTACGCGCCCGGCATGCACGACCCCGAGCTGCTCATCCGCACCTCCGGCGAGCAGCGCATCTCGAACTTCCTGCTCTGGCAGGCGGCCTACAGCGAGCTCTACTTCAGCGACAAGCTCTGGCCGGACTTCGCCGAGGAGGACCTGGACGCGGCTCTGGCCGACTATGCGCAGCGCCAGCGCCGCTTCGGGGGTCGCGGATCGTGATCGGCCTCGTCGGCCGGGGAGCGCCGCGGCCTTGATGCTCCGCATCATCAGCGGGGCGGTCCTGGCCGTCGTCGCCGCGCTCATCGTCAGCCACGGCGGCGCGCTCTACTTCGGCGTCGTCACGCTGCTCGCGCTCTTCGGCCTCGTCGAGTTCTTCCGCCTCGTGCGCCGCTACAAGCCCCTCACGCTGGCCGGCTTCCTCTCGGTCGGCCTGATGCTGTCGCTGGCCTGGTGGGGGACGCCGCTCGCGCTGCTCGGCGCGATCGCGGCGGCCGTCGCCCTGAGCGCCCTCCTCGGGATGATGATCGGGCCGAAACCAGGCGTCACCGCGCGCATCGGGGTCACCGTCGCCGGCGCCCTCTACGTCGGCCTCGGGTTCTCGTTCCTCCTGCTCATGCGCGAGCTGTCCCTGCCGGAGGCGCCGCAGTTCGGCCGGGACATGGTCCTCACCGTGGTCTTCGGCACGTGGGCGGGCGACACGATGGCGTACTTCACGGGCAAGTACTTCGGGGCGACCCCGATGACCCCCGTGCTCTCGCCGAAGAAGACCTGGGAAGGGTTCGCCGGCGGCCTCATCGGGACCGTGCTGCTCGTGGTGCTGATCGGGCTCTACACCGAGCTTGGTCCGCTGCAGTCGGTGATCCTGGGGGCGACGATCGGTGTCGTGGGGCCGGTGGGAGACCTGTTCGAGAGCCTCGTCAAGCGCGACGTGCAGATTAAGGACTCGGGGCGGGGCATACCCGGACACGGCGGCGTGCTCGACCGGTTCGACGCCCTGCTCTGGACCGCGGTCGCGAGCTACTTCCTGCTCACGGCCGGCTTCGGGTTCTGAGGCCGGCGTTCGGGGCGCGGCGCGCCTCGCCACGCCGGCTCAAGCCTCGCGGCCGTCTGCTCGCGCCCCCACGTCGCCCGCCGGCGCGCTGCCGCCTGCTCGCGCCCCCGCGTCGCCCGCCGGCGCCCTGCCCCTGTCTCCGCCTCGCTCGGCTACTCGAGTGTCGCTCTTTGGATCGCGTCACGGGGTTTGGGGTGAGAGGGTGTTTTGCAACTGTGCAAGATGCAGCTGTCGACGAAAGTGACGATAGCGCCTCTCAGGCTCGCCGCAAGACGATTGTCAACTTGCGCCACAGCTGCAAGACGCAACTCTTGAAGAGCCCCCTCGCGGTACACCGGTCTCCCCTCGGCCTTCCCGCTGCCTGCCCTCAGCGGCCGCATCCTCGCCTCGGCGGCTGCGTCCTTCTCTGAGTGGCCCAGAGCTGCCTCGGCGGCGGCGCGGTCCTCCGGCCGGGTCCGGCGGCTTGATATCCTGAGGCCCTGATGTCGCGCCTCGTCCTCGTCACCGGCGGCGCCGGGTTCATCGGCTCGCACCTCGTCGACGCGCTCCTCGCGCGCGGTGACCGCGTGCGCGTGCTCGACGACTTCTCGAGTGGTCGCCGGAAGAACCTCGCCCACTGCCTCGCCGACATCGAGCTGCTCGAGGGGGACGTGCGCGACCCGGGCCTCGTGGGCCGCGCCGTCGCCGGGTGTGACGGCGTGCTGCACGAGGCCGCGGTCGCGTCGGTGACCCGTTCGCTCGAAGACCCGGTCGGCGCCGGCAGCGTCACGCACGGGGGCACCGTCAACGTCGCGACCCTGGCGCGTCGCGCGGATGTGGGCGGCTTCGTCCTCGCCTCGTCCTGCGCCGTGTACGGCGACACCGACGTCCTGCCGATCGGCGAGGACTCGCCGCTCCGCCCGCTCTCGCCGTATGCGCTGGCGAAGCTCCTTTCCGAGGGTGTGTGCCACTCGAGGGCGTCGCGGCCCGCAGACGGGCTCTCTGAGGCCCACAGAGGGTCATCCGAGGTTGACGAAGACTCCTTCTGGGGCCAGCAGCGTTCCTGTGGGGCGATGCGCGCCGTCTGCCTGCGCTACTTCAACGTGTACGGGCCGCGACAGGACCCGTCGTCCGAGTACTCCGGGGTGATCGCGCGCTTCATGGATGTGGCGGCGGCGCGCGGGCGCGGCGACGGAGACGACGCGCGGGCGGGCGTCGGCGAAGGGTCACCCTACGTGGTGTACGGCGACGGGCGGCAGTCGCGCGACTTCGTCTTCGTCACCGACGTGGTCGCGGCGAACCTGCTCGCCTTGGACGCGTGTCTGGGAGGACGCAGCGTGGACGGCGTGGCAGGCGAGGACGTCGACGGCGCGGCCATGAAGGTCGACGGCGCAGTCGTGGAGGTCGACGGCGCGGTCGTGAACGTCGGGACCGGCGTCCGCGTGGACGTGCTGCAGATCATCGGCGAGATCGAGCGGCTGAGCGGGACGCAAGCGCAGGAGATGGGGGAGGCGGCGGGCGCCGCAGGGCCTGCAGCCGGAGGCGCCCCGATCGACTTCCGGCCGCCGCGCGACGGCGACATCCGGGCCTCGCAGGCCGACATCGCCCGGGCGCGGCGGCTCCTGGGGTACGAGCCCGCGGTGAGCTTCGCCGACGGGCTCGCGAAGACCTACGACTGGTATGTGGCGAACGGCGCGGGCGTATCCTGAAGCCGTGAGCAGCGCGCGACAGATCCGCGTCGGCGGGGTGAAGGTGGGGGGCGGGGCGCCGGTCGTGGTGCAGTCCATGACCTGCACCCGGACCGGCGACGCCGTGGCGACGCTCGCCCAGGTGCGCGCGCTCGCCGCCGCGGGCTGCGAACTCGTGCGCGTGAGCCTGCCGACGGCCGAGGAGGTCGAGGCCTTCGCGCACCTCGTGCGCGAAGCGCCGGTGCCGATCATCGCCGACATCCACTACGAGTGGCGGCTCGCCGTGGCGGCGATCGAGAGCGGCGCCGCGGGGGTGCGCGTGAACCCGGGGACGCTGGGCGAGAAGCACCTGCGTGAGGTCGTGCGCGCGGCGGCGGAGCGGGGGCGCGTCTACGAAGGGAACGGGGAAGAGGCGGAGGGGCCGGTCGCGCTGCGGATCGGCGTGAACGCCGGGTCGTTGCCGCGCCGCCTGCGGCCGGCGGCGGCCGCCGGCGCCGCCTCCGTCGACGCCCTGGTGATCGCCGCGCTCTCCTGGGCCGGCAAGCTCGAGGACTGGGGCTACCTCGACTTCAAGCTCAGCGTGAAGAGCTCGAGCGTGGCCGACACGATCGCCGCGTATCGCGCGCTGGCAGGATGGCGGACGGGCGCCGGGACGGCTTCGCTCGCCGGCGCTGAGAATGCCGAGCCGCGCACTTCAGCCCCTCTCCACGTCGGCGTCACCGAGGCCGGCACCCTGTGGAGCGGGACGATCAAGAGCGCCGTGGGCATCGGGACGCTGTTGGCCGAGGGTATCGGCGACACGCTGCGCGTGTCGCTCACCGGCGACCCGGTCGAAGAGGCGCGGGTCGCTTGGAAGATCCTCGCCGCGCTCGGCTTGCGCCGGCGCGGCCCCGACGTGATCTCGTGCCCGACGTGCGGGCGCACGGAGGTCGACGTCGTGGCGCTCGCGAACGAGGTCGAGCGGCGGCTCGGCGCCGACCCTCGTCTGGCCGAGCGCCCGTTCACGGTGGCCGTGATGGGCTGCCGTGTGAACGGCCCTGAGGAGGCCCGGCATGCCGACTTCGGCATCGCCGCTGGCGCCGGCGAAGGCTACCTCTTCGTGCACGGCGAGCGCGTGGCGACGGCGCCCGAGTCGGGCCTGGTGGAGGCGCTCTTCGAGCGCATCGACCAGGCCCTCGCCTGACGCGCCGTCGCGCGCCCGGTCGAGCGTCTCGCCTTCAGAGGGGGCCCGGGCAGCGTCACCATCTTGACTGCGGAACGTCACCCTGCCACCGTATTGACATCACGATGTACTATGGTGATGCTCTGATGCATGGAGGTCGACGTGCGCACAACGCTGAGCATCGCCGACGAGGTGCTGGCTCACTACCGGCGTCTCGCCGCGGAGTCTCATCGCACCCTGAGCGCGGTCATCGAAGAGGGACTGCGAGAGCTCGCCGCCCGGCGGGAATCGGCGAGGCCGCGAAAGCCCGCGGAGTTCACCGTCGTCGGAGGTGAGGGTCTGCGACCCGGCGTGACTCTCGACGACAACGCGGCGCTGAGCGAGTTGCTCGATCAGGACCTCCCGCTCGAGAAGCGGAGATGATCCTGCCGGACGTGAACGTGCTTCTGGACGCTCACCGGGCGGATGCGCCCGGACACGAGCGCTATCGGGAGTGGTTGCGATCGACGCTCGACGGCGACGAGCCCGTTGCCTTGGCCGACGTCGTCTTGAGCGGGGTGATCCGTGTCGCCACCGATCGACGCGTGTTCGTGCCGCCGAGCACGCTCGACGAGGCCTTCGCCTTCGTCTCGGATCTTTACTCGAACCCCAACGCGGTGGTCGTGCGCCCCGGAACCGAGGTGCTGGAGACGTTCCAGCGGCTGTGCCGGGAGGGCGGGGTGCGAGGCGCCGATGTGTCCGACGCCTATCTTGCGGCGGTGGCGATCGACGGCGGCTGCGTGCTGGTCACGGCTGATCGGGGATTCGCGCGCTTCCCAGGGTTGCGCTGGCGGCACCCGCTCGACGCCTGAGGCTCAGTACCTCAGTACACCCTGACGGTGCGCCGCACGCTGGCCTTCACGCCGAGCCAGTTGACGCGGTAGGCGCGGCTGCCGGCGGCTTTGACATAGAACCGGTAGCCGCCGTCGCTGCCCGTCCGCGCGCTCTTGAGCGTGCGCCAGGCGCCGCCGCTCAGCTTGCGCGCCTGCAGCTGCAGGGTGCGGCCCGGCACGGCGCCGAGGGCGGCGCTCGTGAGCGCGCCGCTGATGCGGACGGTGGTGCCGTGTCGCGCGAAGCGCGGCGCCGCGATCGTCAGCCGGTTGCCGCCGGCGAAGGCGAACCAGCTGAGCTTGCGGGCGCCGTCGGTCTCGCGCAGGCCGGTGTAGACGCCCCAATCGGCCGGGTTGCCGGGGCTGTGTGCGTCCTTGACGAGGAACCAGAACAGGTTCTTCACCTGGCTGTAGCGCCCGGCATAGGTGTAGGCCCTCTTGAGGTACGTTGACTGCTCGACCTTGGTCACCGTCATGCCGCCGAAGTCGCGCGAGGGGCTCGTGTTGTAGCCGTACTCGGTCAGGTAGAAGGGCTTGGCGGGGAAGAGGCGCAGCAGCGTCTTCAGGTTGTAGAGGTTGACGGTGGTCGTCGGGTCGTTGGGCGGCCGATCGGGGGCCTTGTTGATGCTCCCGCCGACCGTGTACGGGTGGTGCGAGTAGACGTCGAAGTACTGGGCCGCGCCGTGGTCCTTGAGGAAGCCGGCGAACCGCTGCGGGCTGGTGCGGAACTTGTCGTTGAGGCCGCAGGGGGCGGTGGAGCCGGCGACGACGAGCGCGGCGGGGTCGCCGCGCTTCACGCCGGCCGAGAACACCTTCAGGTACCTGAGATAGGTGCGCGCCGCGAAGGACTCGTCGCCCGCGGTGCGCTGCGGGTAGATGTAGCCCCACAGGTTGGGCTCGTTCCAGCATTCATAGGCTTTGACGAGCCCCGCGTATCTGGCCGCCAGCATCTCCGCCGTCGCGCCCATGTCGTCGAGGGCGCCGTCGCGGATCGGGTAGCGTCCGTTGTAGCCCGCAGGAAGGCCCGTCGGCGGATTGCCCCAGAACGACGAGTCCGAGGCCCACTGCGGCGTGTAGCAGAAGGTGAGGACGAGCTTGACGCCGCGGGCGCTGAGCTCGTTGACGGAGGAGTCGAGGTTGGCGAGCGCCGCCTCGTTGTAGACCCCGCGCGAGGGCTCGAGCGAGGGCCAGTTGGCGACCAGCCGGACCCAGCCGGCGTCGAGCTTGTCGGCGACTTCGCCGATGACCTCTGCCCTCGCGGTGGGATCGGCCAGCCCACCGTCCAGCTCGTTCACGCACAGACCGCGACCGACGGCCGCCTGCGCGCTCGTGACCGGCCACGCGAGGGCAAGCATAAGCAGTGTCGCGACGAGCATGACGAGCACGACGAAGACGAGGCGCGCGGGAGGCTCGCGTGGCGGCGCGAGGGCGGTGGGCCTCGGCGTGTGTGTGGGGAACCGTGAAGGCATCGGGGGTCGTCCTCCGTGGTCCGGCCCGTGGGCGTTGTGACCAGTTCGATATCGGCAGGGACGAACCTCCCCTTGATGCTAGGCTTGCACGTGATGGCGACGACCGACGACACGACACAGACCCATCTGGTGATCCTCGGCGCGACGGGCTCGATAGGCCGCCAGGCGGTCGAGGTGCTGCCGTGCGTCCCGCACGTGCGCCTCGTGGGCCTGGCGGCCCACTCGAACACTGCCCTCGTGCTCGAGCAGGCGGCGGCCACCGGCGCCGGGCTTGTGGCCCTGCACGAGCCGGGCGCGGCGGACGAAGCCGCCGCCCGCGCCGACGTCGGTCTCGCCGGTGACGCGCTGCGGGTGTACGCCGGCGACCCCGGCGTGGCGGAGCTCATCCACGACGCGGCCGAGGGCGCGCGCGCCGCCGGCGCCTCGTTGACCGTGCTTAACGGCATCGTGGGCGCCGCCGGGCTGCGCGCCACGCTGGCCGCGCTCGAGTGCGGCGCCACGCTCGCCCTGGCGAACAAGGAGAGCATGGTCGCCGGCGGCCCGTTCGTGATCGCCGCGGCGCGCGCCTCGGGCGCCCGCGTGATCCCCGTCGACAGCGAACACAGCGCGCTGTTCCAGTGCCTTGCGGCGGGCGGCGCCGGAGCGGGCGGCGGAGCCGCCTCAGCCGGCGCGACCGCGCAGCGCCCCGCCCCGCGCGCCGACGTCGAGGAGCTTCTGCTGACCGGCTCGGGCGGCCCGTTCCGCACGGCCACCGACGACGAGCTCGCGCAGGCCACGCCCGAGCAGGCGCTCGCGCATCCGACCTGGAGCATGGGGCCCAAGATCACCGTCGACTCGGCCACGCTCATGAACAAAGGTCTCGAGGTGATCGAGGCGCACTACCTGTTCGGCGTGCCCTACGAGCGCATCAGCGTGCTCCTGAACCCGCAGAGCGTCGTCCACAGCATGGTGCGCTTCGGCGACGGCGCCGTCCTCGCGCACCTGGGCGCGCCCGACATGCGCGTGCCGATCGCCTACGCGCTCGGCTACCCGCAGGTGCGCCCGACGCTGCCCATGGTGCGCCGCCTCGACTTCTTCGCCGGCGACCTGACCTTCGCCAAGCCCGCTATCGAGCGCTTCCGCTGTCTCAAGCTGGCGATCGAGGCGGGGAAGAAGGCGGCGATCGTCGAGACCGAGGCCGGCTGCGCGAGCGGCGTGTGCTTCGAGGCGCCCGCGAGCGCGGGGTCTGCGAGCCGCGCGGCGGCGGGCCCCGCGGCTCCGCCGCGCCCGCCCGCCGCCCCGCGCACGGTCGCCGCGCCGATCGTCCTCAACGCCGCCAACGAGGTGGCCGTGCACGCCTTTCTCGAGGGCCGTCTCGCCTTCATGCGCATCGCCGAGGTGGTCGAGAAGTGCCTCACCTGGCTCGGCGACGAGCCGGTGGAGAGCCTCGACGACGTCTTCGCCTGCGACGCCGAAGCGCGCCGCTTCGCCGTTGAGGCGGCGGGCGGGCCGCGCGCGGACATCCCGACGGGGGCTGACACATGACGATCTCCCGGCGTCTCGCGCAGCACTACGAGCTCATCAACGCGGGCGTGCACGGCTTCGTGGCACCGACTCGTGTCACCGACGACCCGCGAGACCGCCATGACATGTCGCTGCACATGGCGGGCGGGGGAGGTT
>Ga0315281_10013427_pt1 | contig 11085 bp, 6 predicted proteins | sample YL17G07_0_MG_FD_204540 | JGI IMG/M metagenome (GOLD analysis project Ga0315281, IMG submission 204540) | Sediment microbial communities from Yellowstone Lake, YNP, Wyoming, USA - YL17G07_0 | ecosystem: Environmental > Aquatic > Freshwater > Lake > Sediment | place: USA: Wyoming | collected... | reverse complement strand
TCTGCGTTGATCGTCGTCTCTCAGACGCATGGTCGCCCGCTCGGCGGCCAGCGCCACCTGCTTGTCCATGTCGGTCAGCAGGGGCGCGACCACCGCCACCCCCTGCGGATCGCCGGCCAGGCCGACGATGTCGGCGACGTCGATGCGCATTCTCGGCGACGGATCCTGCGCGTACCGTGACATCCGGCTGACGCGTCCCGGCGCGATCTCGACGAGGTACTGCCGCGCGGCATCGTGCGACTTCGGCTTGTTCAAGCCGTCGACCAGCTGCTCGATCGGCGCGTTGGACAGCATCGCCGCGGCGAAATTGCCCGCGGCAATCACGCGGTCGTCGCGTTCGCGTTTGAGCGCGGTCTGAATCGCGGCCATGTGGCTCGCGTCGCCGGCCCTCGCGAGCCCTTCGATCGCGAGCACCTTCATCGCCATCGACTTGCTCGAGAGCTGCATCAGGAACAGCGGCGCGCTCGACCGGTCGCCGATGCGCGCAAGCGCGCTCAGCGCGGCCTCCGCCAGATCGCCCTTGCCGTAGAACTGAAACAGCTGCGTCAGGCCGTCGACGGCCCGCCTCTCCCGGATGGCGCCGAGGGTGTCCATGGCCGCGAGCTTCATCGCCCGATCGTCTTCGTTGACGGCCGCGATCACGAGGTTGCCGAGCGGCTGATCGACGGGCGGATCCTCGGCCCGCCTCTCGTACAGACGTCCCACGACGCGGACGGCCGCCAGCCGGAGCGCGGGGTCCGGCAGGCTCAGCAGGCCCTTCAGGTCGGCCAGCGACCCCTGCAGCAGGTCGCGGCGCTTGGCGCCCGTCGCCTGCGCGCTCAGCGCGCCGAACGCATAGAGCGCCTCGATGCTGACTTTCGGCGAGTCGTCACGCGTCCCCAGCCGGAGCGTCAGAAGCACTGCCGACGGCACAGGCGCTGTGCCAAGTGTCAGCGGCCCGGCATCGAACACCGTCTGCGCCGCCGGACGCGATCGATCTTCGATCGTGATGATGCCGACGCGCCTCGGGAGGCCCTTGCCGGCCGTGAAGATGTTCACCTCGGCGGCGATGGCTTCGAGCTGCACGGCGTTGTCGGGATCGCTGACGAGCTTCGCCAGCGGAATCGCCGACTCGACGTACCCCGATTCCTTCAGGAGCGTCGCAGAGTGCAGCCGCACCTTCGGATCCTTGCTCGCCAACCCCCCGATCGCCTCGTCGTAAGGCACTTGCGCGATCACGATGGCGGGATGGGCAGGAAGGGCTGGAAGGAAAAGCAGAAAACAGAGCAGCAACCATCCTGCCCGTCCCGCCCGTCCTGCCCTATCGTCCTGACGCGTACGCATGGGACCTTCCCTCCGCGAGTACTGTACGGAGATACCGGCCTGTATGTGAAGCCTCAATTTTCGCGACCTGCTCGGGAGTGCCGGTGGCGACGACGCGCCCGCCCGATTCGCCCCCTTCGGGGCCCAGGTCGATGATGTAGTCGGCCGTCTTGATGACGTCGAGGTTGTGCTCGATGACCAGCAGCGAATGCCCGGCCTCGATGAGCCGGCGCATCGCCGTCAGGAGCTTCGCGATGTCATCGAAATGCAGCCCCGTCGTCGGCTCGTCCAGGATGTAGAGCAGCCGCTCGCCGCTGTGCGACGACAGGTGCGCGCCGATCTTGATCCGCTGCGCTTCGCCGCCCGACAGCGTCGTGGCCGGCTGGCCCAGGCGAAGGTAGCCGAGGCCGATCTCGTCGAGCACCTGGAGGCGCCGCAGCACTTTCGGCGAGCTGCTGAAGAAGGTCAGCGCCTCGCGGACGGTGAGGTCGAGCACCTGGTGAATGCTGCGCCCGCGATACTTCACCTCGAGGATCTGCGGCTTGAACCGCTTGCCGTCGCACTGGTCGCACGGCACGAACACGTCGGCGAGGAACTGCATCTCCACGCGCACTTCGCCCTCGCCCTGACAGGCTTCGCAGCGCCCGCCCGGCACGTTGAACGAGAAGTGGCTCGCCGTGAACCCGCGCGACCGCGAGTCCTTCGTGGCGGCAAAGAGCTCGCGAATCGGATCGAACGCCTTGAGATACGTCACGGGATTGCTTCGCGGCGTCCGCCCGATCGGCGCCTGATCGACGAGCACGACGTCGGTGATGTATTCGGTGCCTTCGAGCTTCCGGAAGGTCCCGACGCGGCGATCCCATCCGCCTTTCGCGCGCTTGATCGCCGCATACAGGACGTCGTGCACCAGCGTCGACTTGCCCGAGCCGCTGACGCCCGTCACGACGGTCAGCGTGTTCAGCGGGATGCTGATGTCGACGTCCTTGAGGTTGTGCTCGGCCGCGCCGAGCAGCTGAATCTTCTGCCCGACGCCGCGGCGCCGGGCCGTCGGCACCGGAATCGCCAGCTCTCCGCGCAGGTATTTCGCCGTCAGCGACCGCGGCTCGTGCATCAGCTGGTCGAGCGTCCCGGAAAACACGACGCGTCCGCCCTGCTCGCCCGCGCCGAGGCCGAGATCCACGACGTGGTCGGCCACCTTGATCATGTCGGCGTCGTGTTCGACGACGAGCACGGTGTTGCCCTGATCGCGAAGCTGGCGGAGGATTGCGATGAGCCGCGCGTTGTCGCGCGAATGGAGGCCGATCGACGGCTCGTCGAGCACGTACAGCGTGCCGACGAGCGCGGAGCCGAGCGACGTCGCGAGGTTGATGCGCTGCGCTTCGCCGCCCGACAGCGTCGACGACAGGCGGTCGAGCGAGAGGTAGGCGAGGCCGACGTCGCTCAGGAACGACAACCGCCGCCGGATCTCCTTCAGCACCTTCTCGGCAATCGCCGTTTCTTTCTCGCTCAGCTGCAGCGTCGTGAAGAACTCCGTCGCCTCGAGCACCGTCAGCGACGACACCTGGTCGATCGTCTGTCCCCCGATCTGCACCGCGCGCGCTTCGCGGCGAAGCCGGGCGCCGCCGCAGTCGGGGCAGATCAGGTAGCCGCGATACCGGCTGAGGAAGACACGGACGTGGACCTTGTACTTCTTGCGGTCGAGCCGGCGGAAGAACCCGCGAACCCCGTCGTAGCCGTCGGCGCCATCAATCACGAACGTCTTCTCGTCGTCCGTGAGCGCGCTCCACGGCACGTTCATGCGGACGCCGCGGCCCCGGGCGGACTTCTTCAGATCGGCAAGCTGCGCGCGGTAGTGCGGCTTGGTCCACGGCTCGATGGCGCCGTCCTGAAGCGACTTCGCCTTGTCGGGGACCACGAGATCGATGTCGAGCTCGATGATGTTGCCGAAGCCGTGACACGTTGGGCAGGCGCCGAAGGGGTTGTTGAAGGAAAACAGCCGCGGCTGCGGATCTTCGTACGTGATCCCGCACGGGCGGCAGTCGAAGCGCTCGGAGAACAGGTGCGTGACTGGCGACTGGAGACCGGGGATTTCGACTGCCCACGCGGCGCCGCCGCCTTCCAGGTACGCGGTTTCAATCGAATCAGTCAGGCGTTGGCGCAAATCCTCGTCGCTGATCTGAATGCGGTCGACGACGACCTGGAGCATCTGCGTCCTGCCCACACTCGCGGCATCGACGTCGTCGAACGACACGGCCTTGTCGTCGGCCAGCAGCCGGCCGAAGCCTTTGCGCTTGAGCGCATCCAGAGTCGCAGCTACCGCAGAACCACTTGCACCATTCGAAGGGCTTGAACCGCTTGAACCTTGTTCGACCGTTTCCGGCTGCTCCGCCACTTCGTCCACCGTCTCGATCGCGTCGGTGGCGCTCGTCTCCACAATCGGAAGGTCGAACCCGATCAGCAGGCGTGTCCCGGCCGGCAGACTCCCGAGCTGCTTCGCAACGACCTCGGCCGTCTCGCGAATCACTTCGCGTCCGCACTGGCGGCAGAAGGTCCTGCCCACGCGCGCGAACAGCAGCCGCATGTAGTCGTGGATCTCGGTCGTGGTGCCGACGGTCGAGCGCGGGTTGCGGATGGTGTTCTTCTGGCGAATCGCGATCGCCGGCGCGATGCCGTCGATGCGGTCGACGTCGGGCTTCTCCATCCGCTCGAGGAACTGACGGGCGTAGGCGGACAGCGATTCGACGTAGCGCCGCTGCCCTTCCGCGTAAATCGTGTCGAAGGCGAGCGACGACTTGCCCGATCCGCTGACGCCGGTGATGATCGTCAGCTTGCCGATCGGCAGGGTCAGATCGATATTCTTGAGGTTGTGCGTGCGCGCGCCGCGGATGACGAGATCGGCGGATTCCGCTGGCGCCGTCGTGACAGCCGCGTCGGTTTCGGACATCGCTCGCTCTGTGTACGTTGCGGGGGTTGCCTAAACCGCTTATCGTAGCACAATGAAAATTTTCCGCGCCGCGCAGATTCCGTCCGAGGGTGGCGACCCGAAAACGTTTACGGGAGAGGTCGTCCGCACGACGCTTGCCGGCGACACAGCGGGCACGCCGGTCAATGTCTACCGCGTCGAGTTTACGCCCGGGGCGCGCACGCACTGGCACACGCACGACGGCCCGCAGTGGCTGCTCGTCGTCGAGGGACGCATCCGCGTGCAGACGCTCGGCGAGCCGGCGACCGAGGTCGTCAAGGGCGACGCGGTCGTCATCCCGCCGGGAGAGAAACACTGGCACGGCGCGGCGCCGGCCGAACGCGGCGTGCATCTGGCGCTCAACGTCAAGGCATCCACCAACTGGATGGAGCCGGTCACCGACGAGCAGTACGGCGTGTTAAAGTAGAGCGTTTCCGTGAATGCCGACGTAGCTCAGTTGGTAGAGCAGCTGATTCGTAATCAGCAGGTCATCGGTTCAAATCCGATCGTCGGCTCCAGTCTTTCTTCTTCCCCGCGGTGTTTTCTGCCAGCGCAATGACGCCTCGGACTGACACGGCCTGGGAGCCGTCGCCCGTCCGCCCGTTCGGCCGTCCCGATCTCTACATCGCGCTCGCCGTCTTCGTGCTCAGCTGGATCACGGCCGCCTTCTATCTGCCGGCGTTTCGCGCGAGCGGCGGCCACGGCGAGTTCTACCAGGACCAGTTCGCGCCCGCCGTGATGAGCGCCTGCGGCCGCGGGTACGTCGTGCCGGCCTCCGCGGACACGCCGCCCTCCCTTCAAGCCTTTCTCGATCGTCGAGCCGACACGTTCAATTGCGCGGACCTGCCCGCGAGGCTCACCACCACGCCTCCGGGGACGATGCAGGCGGCGTTTCGGTACCTGATGCTGTCCGCGTCGCTGGTCTGGAGAATACGCGGCGTGTCGTGGAATGCGATCGACATCGTGCTGTCGGCGCTCTTTGCCATGAGCCTCACCGGCGGCTACGTCGCGCTGCGGCTCGTCTCGGGACGCACGCTCTCGATCATTGGAACGATCCTCTGGCTTGGATCGCCGCTGCACCTCGGCAACCTGCCGCACCTGCGCGACTACGCGAAAACGCCGTACTTCGTCCTCACGTTGATCGGGATGGCGCTCGTCGTTCGCGAGCGCCGGCCGTGGCGGCTGGCGCTCATTGGCGCGCTGTTCGGCGTCTCGCAAGGCATCGGTTTCGGGATGCGGACGGACGTGATTCTGAACTTCGCCCCGTTCCTGCTGGTCCTGTTCGCCGCCGGCTCGCGCGGCCTGCGCGAGCAGATCGTCCCGAAGATCGTCTGCGCTGCCCTGGCGCTCGCCATCTTCACCGGCATCGCGTGGCCGATTCTTCGTGCCTACGGCGAGTCGGAAGGCCTGTCGCACGTCGCGCTGCTCGGGTTGACGGAGCCGTTCGACGGGCCGCTCGGCGTACGACCCGCCCCGTACGACTTCGGCTACCTCTACAGCGACAGCTTCGTCTCCGCGCAAGTCCACGGCGACGCCGGCCGGACCGCGCGCCGGTCCGTCTCCGAGCCGGAGCCTCCGTACGCCGCCGCGTCCCGGGCGTACTACATCAAGCTGGCCACGACGTTCCCGGGCGATTTCCTGACGCGGATGACCGGTTCAGTCATCCAGACATTGAACCTGCCGTTTTCCATTACGTACGGCAGGGCGCCTACCGGCGTCACCGGCTTCCTCGCACGTGTCGACGACTGGCGAGCGTCGCTGATGCTGATGCTCATCGGCACGGGCGTACTCGTCGCCCTGCTCATCCTGTTTTTCGTCAGCCTCTCGCACGTGAAAGACGGACTCATCGCGTTTGCCGTGATCGTGTTCTGGACCGCGTATCCGTTCATTCAGTTTCACGGCCGCCACGTGTTTCACCTGGAGATTCTCGTCATCGCGCTGTTCGTCGCGCTGCTGTCGCTTGTCGCGCGGTCCGTGCGGCAGTTCACACAGCGCGCGTGGCCCTCGATGACGCAGGCGCTCAGGGCCACGGCCCTGGTCTTTGGATTGATCGCGGCTTCAATTCTCATTCTGCTCGGGACGCGGGCGGTGCAGAGCCTCGGCGTGCAGCAGCTGCTGACGAGCTACGAGAAGGCCGCGACCGGTCCGGCCGCGCCCGCGTCGATCTTCGATCCGCCGGCCAGCGGCGCCCCCTTCCAGCAGGTGATGCTGTCGGTCGACGTCACGGCGAAAGCCTGCGAGGCGCCTCCGGAAATCCTCACGATTCGCTACCAGGCGGTGAAGGACCGCGACTTCTCCCGCGAGTTCCGCCTCCCGGCGACTCCGGCCGGTAAGACGACGCGTGTATTCGTTCCGGTCTACGCGATGGACGCGCCCGGCGGCGAGGCCTCGCGATTCACGGGCATCGACGTCCCGCCGGCGGCGGCGGCCTGCGTGCGCATTTCGCGTGTCCGCGGCATCGACCAACTACTATGGGTGGACGCGACGCTCGCGCCCGGCTGGCAGCGGCAGCCCCTGCATCAGCGCCTCTACCTTGGAGCCGCGTTCCCCGAACGCGTGTGGCTCAAGATTGCGCAGTGGTGGCCGGCATTCGCGGCGCTCGGTTGACAAACCCTATGACCACGGACACGACAGGACTTCCCGATCTCACGAAATCCGCGCGCGAGCTGTTTGGCATCGACAGCGATCTGCAGGTGCCCGTGTACTCGACCGTTGACGAGCACGTGCCGCCGCGCGATCCCGACTACGTCTTCGATCGCGACACGACGCTCGCGCTCCTCGCCGGATTCCTGCACAACCGCCGCGTCATGGTGCAGGGACGCCACGGCACCGGCAAATCGAGCCACGTGGAACAGGTCGCGTCGCGCCTCAACTGGCCCTGCGTCCGCGTCAATCTCGACGGCCACGTCAGCCGCATGGACCTGATCGGCAAAGACACGATCGTGATCCGCGACGGCCAGCAGGTGACGGAGTTTCAGCCCGGCATCCTCACGTGGGCGCTGCAGCGTCCGTGCGCGCTCGTATTCGATGAATACGACGCCGGCCGCGCCGACGTCATGTTCGTCATCCAGCGCGTGCTCGAAGTGGACGGACGCCTCACGCTGCTCGATCAGGGCAAGGTCATCGAGCCGCATCCGGCCTTCCGCCTGTTCGCCACGGCCAACACCATCGGCCTCGGCGACGCCACGGGCCTCTATCACGGCACGCAGCCGCTCAACCAGGGCCAGATGGATCGCTGGCACATCGTCGTCACGCTGAACTACCTCGCGCACGATCGCGAAGTGGACGTCGTGCTCGCGCGCTGCCCGGAATACCGGACGAAGGACGGGCGCGCGCAGGTGAGCGCGATGGTGGCGCTGGCGAGCCTCACGCGCCGCGGGTTTGCCGACGGCGATCTCTCGACGGTCATGTCGCCGCGCACGGTCGTGACGTGGGCGGAGAACGCGACGCTCTTTCATGACGTCGGGCTCGCCTTCCAGCTCTCGTTCCTGAATCGCTGCGACGAAGACGAGCGCGCGCTCGTCGCCGAGTACTACCAGCGATGCATGGGCGCGGAACTTCCCGCGGGCCGGCCGGACCCGGGACTAAGGACTAAGCCCTAAGGGCCAAGGACCAAGCATGGCCGGGCCGTTTCCTGCTCACACGATCGAGGCCGTGGGTGCGTGTACGCGCACGCTCGACGGCCCGGACGATTCCGACGCGATCCTGTCCCGATCCGACGCGGCGACGCTCGGCGGACTGCGTGCCGCCGGCGACCGCCTCGCGCTCCGCAGCCGGTTTCACGACGACCGCGTGCACCAGCTGCAGCGGCCGGCCGAGCCGGTGCCGGCTGAGATCTTCGACGCGCTCGAACTGGCGCGCCTCGACGCGATCGGCGCGCGCTGGCTCGAAGGCGTCGCGCAGAATCTGCTCGAGCATCCCGGCCGCGACGAGGACGGACTGCGCTGGCTGGCGTTCGAGCTCCTGAGTGGACGGCCGGCGCCGGCGAGCCAGCGCGCGCTCGCGGACGGCGTTCGCAGCGCCCTCCCGCACGATGTGATCGACCAGCTCACCTCACTCGGCGATGACCTGCGCGCTCAGGCGCGTTTCGCTGAGCGCAGCGCCGCGTGGGCGCGTGCGGCAGCGCAGCACCTGCCGTCGGCCGTCACTCCGGGCACGAGCACGCAGGCGTTCCCGTGGCTCAATCCCAGAGTCGAATACGTGCTTCGCCCGCAACAGCTCGACGCCGACGCGCACGGCGCCGCAGGCGCGAAGCTTCCCGAGCGGACCGCCGGCGCGCAGCAGGGCGACTCCACGTTCGCGGCCGAAGAGCTCGCGCGTGGAGTGTCAGGTCAAGGCAGCGAATATCGCGTCTTTACCACGGCGCACGATCGCGTCATCAACGCCGCGGACGTCGTCGCGCGCGAGGAACTGGCCGAGCTGCGCGCGAGGCTCGAGTCGGAGCTGAGCACGCTGCGCCCGGTCATCGCGCGTCTCGCGAAACGCCTGCTTCGAGTCCTGATGGCAAAGCAGACGCGCGAATGGCGCTTCGACCTCGACGAGGGCGTCCTCGACGGATCGCGCCTCGCGCCCCTCGTCGCCAGCCGCGGGCGCACGCGGCCGTTCAAGCAGGAAAGCGAATCGCCTTTCCCCGCCACCGTCGTGTCGCTGCTCATCGATTTCTCCGGGTCGATGCGCGGCCGGCCGATGCTGATCGCCGCGATGACGGTGGAGATCTTCGCGCGCGCGCTCGAACGCTGCGGCGTCCGCTGCGAAGTCCTCGGCTTCACCACGCGCGACTGGGACGGCGGCGAGCCGGCGCGCGAATGGGCCGCCGCGAAGTATCCGCCCAACCCGGGACGCCTGAACGCGCTCGAACACATCATCGTCAAGGGCGCGGACGTCCCATGGCGCCGCGCGCGTGCCGGGCTCGGGCTGTTCCTGCACGACGAGATGCTGAAGGAGAACATCGACGGCGAAGCGCTGCTCTGGGCGCACGAGCGGCTGATGGCCCGGAGAGAACCGCGCCGCATCCTCGTCGTCGTGTCGGATGGCACGCCGATGGACGAAGCCACGGCGGCGGCGAACGGCTTCGAATATCTCGACGACCACCTGCACCAGGTCGTGCGCGCCCTCGAGACCACGTCCCCGGTCCAGTTGGCGGCCATCGGCATCGGCCACGATGTCTCGCGGGTGTACAGGAACGCGACGAAGATCGCGAAGATCGACCAGCTCGGTCCGGCCCTGACGGCAAAGCTGATCACGCTGCTCAGCGAAGGTTTATAATCCCGCCCATGATGAAGAGCTATTACCTCGCCGGCGCCGCCGCCCTGACGATCGTCCTCGGCCTCGCTGCCGTGCCGGTTGCCGGCCAGTCGAGCGCGCAGAAACTGACTGCCGCGCAGATCTCCACGGAGCTCGCGAAGCCGGTCAAAGGGTTCGTCCAGCCGAAGACCGCGTGGGGCGACCCTGACATCTCGGGCGTCTGGACCAGCGACGCCGCGCTCGGCATTCCTCGCGAACGCGACGCCGCGAAGTACGGCGACCGCGCGTTCCTGACCGACGAGGAGTACAACGAGGCGCACAAGGCCGACGAGGCGCGCCGCATCGCCGGCGAGAACGCCGTGGGCGCGTTCCGCAACGACGGCGCGTGGAAGACCAAGTCGTATCGCCAGACCTCGCTGGTCATCGAACCTGACAACGGCCGGACGCCGGCCTTCACGGCCAGCGCGCAGACTCGTGCCGCCGGCCGCGACCGCGGCAGCTTCGGCGAAGGGCCGTTCGACAGCCCGCACGACTTCACGCTCTACGACCGCTGCATCACACGCGGTATCGTCGGCTCGGTGATGCCAGTCGTCTACGGCAACGGCAACCGCATCATCCAGGCGCCGGGCCAGGTCATCCTCAGCTACGAGATGGTGCACGACACGCGCGTCATCTACACGGACGGCCGCCCGCACCTGCCCGCGAAGATCCGCCAGTATCTGGGAGATGCGCGCGGCCGATGGGAAGGCAACACGCTCGTCATCGAGACGACGAACTTCTCCGACCAGACGAGCATCGGCGGCGGCAACGGCAATGGCCTGCGGCATAGCAGCGACCTGAAGATCACCGAGCGGATTACGCGCGTGGACAAGGACGAGCTGCGCTACGAGGTCCACGTCGACGACCCGAAGACCTACGAGAAGCCGTTCACGATCTCGCTGCCGCTGACGTCGCCGCCCGGATACGTGCTGCTGCCCTACGAGTGCCACGAGGGCAATTACATGCTGCGCAACTCGCTCAGCGCCGAGCGTGAGGAAGATCGCCAGATTGCCGCCGACGCCGCCAAGGGCATCGTTCGCCGCCGCAAGAACATCCAGCAGAATCTCGACGCCGGCGCGCGCCCGATTCCCGGACGCACCAATCCGAACGACGACCAGGAGTAGAGCGGGCCTTTCAGGCCCGCGGACTCTCAGTAGTGCAGGCCTTCAGATCTGCCTACTGTGACGTCTGCGGCCGACCGGTATCGCTCGCTGCGATCCGGACACGCCGCGCCGGAACTGCCGTCCTCCGGTCCGTAAACGTCGCTCAGGCGCTCGGCGGCTCGCCTTCGGCGAGCTCCCTTCCAGCGCCTCGCGCCAGCTGCTCGCTCCCGCGGCGATCAGCAGCTGGCTTCAGCGACATCCTCGTCGCGGCATGCACCGCCTGTACTGGCTTCAGCCTCCGGATCGCGCGGACGGAGATCGCCGCGATGAGGACCTGCGGCCGGCAGTTAGCGGGGTCGAGACCGGCCGCGGCGTGACGGCTCGCTGCGATCGATACCGGTCGCCCGCAGAACGATCAATCACGGCGTCGCGCCT
>Ga0315281_10013426_pt1 | contig 11085 bp, 14 predicted proteins | sample YL17G07_0_MG_FD_204540 | JGI IMG/M metagenome (GOLD analysis project Ga0315281, IMG submission 204540) | Sediment microbial communities from Yellowstone Lake, YNP, Wyoming, USA - YL17G07_0 | ecosystem: Environmental > Aquatic > Freshwater > Lake > Sediment | place: USA: Wyoming | collected... | reverse complement strand
AGACCTACCCATTAAACTGGATATTTCTAGTGGTGGAGAAAAATACACCTTAATGAATGGGCAGGAAAAAGAATTGCTTCCTAAGGATATGATGATATCTGACTCCCAGGGAATAATCTCCAGTATAATATATGGACCAGATCAACGCACCCGGATAACACCCAGCACTCAGAAGGTCTTATTTGTGGTTTATGCCCCTCCGGGAATCAAAAAGTCTAAAACTCTTCAACATCTTCAAGATATTCAAAACTATGTACGTATTATTGCACCGGAGAGTGAAGTCGAATTACTGAAAGTGTATGAAAGTAAGGATTAATTATTGAATCTACCACTTCGACCAACAGAGCATTTACGCTGCATTTCTCTCTTTCCATATTCTATAATTATTAATTGCGGAATTAATAAAATAAGTTTATAATGTAACATTCATAAAAATTTATAAAGACATACCGCACTTTAGGATTAAGAAAATATAGGAGAGATGCTGAAATGATTAAGATATTCAAAACCACAAAAGATGGATTAGAAGAAATCAGAGAGATAGAGAAAAATTGCTGGGTAAATTTCCCAAACCCCACCAACGGAGAATTAGTAGAATTATCCGAGAAACTAAATATCCCTTTAAACTTCTTAACCGACCCCTTGGACGTTGATGAAAGAGCAAGAAGCGAGATGGAGGACAAGTGTGTTCTGATTATATTGAGAATTTCTCACTTTGATGATAAAAATGTAGATATTCCATATATAACTTTACCCATCGGTATAATATTTGTCGAAGATTTAGTTATTACGGTCTGTTCCAAGGATGTTGAGGTCATTTCTGATTTTGCTAATGGTAAAGTAAAGAACTTTTCCACTAAAAGCAGAAGTCGTTTCCTTTTACAGGTATTCCTCAGAACAGCTTTGTTATATTTAAAGCATCTGAAAGAAATTAATAAGAGAACCAATGCCATTGAGGATGAATTAGAGAGGGCGATGAAGAATGAAGAACTAATAAAACTGTTGAACCTTGAAAAAAGCTTAGTTTTCTTTACCACTTCTTTGAAGTCGAATGAACTGATGATGGAAAGACTGCAAAAAACGGAAATAGTTAAACTGGATCCTGATGATAAAGAATTGTTAGAGGATGTACTTATAGAAAATAAACAGGCTATTGAAATGTCTAATGTTTATAGTAATATCCTTAGTGGAATGATGGACGCATTTGCATCAGTTATTTCCAATAATTTAAATGTAGTATTGAAATTCCTAACTGCCATTACCATAATTTTAATGATTCCAACCTTTATAGCCAGTTTATTTGGTATGAATGTAAGATTACCGTTTCAAGATCACCCTTATGCTTTTCTTATCACTCTTGGCATTTCCTTTACGCTGACCTTAATAAGTACCATCATATTTATAAAAAGAAAATGGTTTTAATTTTATCTTATCATTCCGCTCTCTCTTGTAGCTTACTCTAAAATAAAAAAGAGAGTATGGAAATGGAAATGGAGGTGAAAAGAATGGAGCATAATAAAGAGAATATAGGTGTGGAGAATCTTGTAGGACAAAAAATAAGATTAGTTGATTTAGTGGATTATCAAGAAGAATCTGTGGTGAGCAGAACGATCATTGACAAAAAGAAAGGGACAGTAACTTTGTTCGCTTTCGACAAAGGGCAAGGATTAAGTGAACATACTGCACCATTTGATGCCATGGTTTATCTTCTTGATGGTGAAGCAGAAATTACTATTTCTGGTAAACCTATCTGCTTGAAGGATGGTGAAATGGTTATCCTGCCAGCTAATCATCCACATGAACTGAAAGCAATAAAGAGATTCAAGATGATTTTAATAATGATACGGTCTTGGGGTAAAGACTGAGACGATAAAAGGGCAAAAAAATCGAAGGAATATTATAAATCTTGTTATTTCGAAAAGAAGGTGAATCAGATAAACCCCTATTAGGTATCAATAAAGATCTCTTTAAATTAGCCCGGAAGGAGGTTCAAAATGAACTTTAAGTTAATCTTAGCCCTAATACTCGCTGGTTTTGCGGTTCTCTTCATAGTTCAAAATGTCGTTGTTGTTGAATTCCGCTTTTTATTCTGGACTCTATCTATGTCACGATCCTTACTTATGTTCTTCTTAATTGCGATAGGAGTTACTATTGGATGGCTATTGCATAGTTATTCCTTGCATCAAAAGAAAAAGAGTGGACTAACACTCCATAAATTAACAAAGATGGGTCAGGTCACTCCTTTGTCTATAACTGTTTTTCTATTTTGACATTTAAGCTATAATAGCAGATATGAATCTTAAAATATGGGAGTCAGCATTATATGAATGTAAAGGAAGACACAAAATCTAAGCTTGATTTGCTTCTTTCTATCTTTATTGTATTCTTTAAGATAGGAGTATTTACTTGGGGGGGAGGCTATTGCATGCTTCCTCTTATAAAGAATGAAGTAGTAGAAAAGAAAAAGTGGATTGGTTCAGAGGATTTTATAGACGGAATAGGAGTATCACAGAGTATTCCAGGACCAATTGCCATAAATACTGCTACCTTTGTGGGATATAGAATCTATGGAACTTTAGGTTCGATAGTAGCTGTAACTGGAGCAATACTTCCTTCTTTTGCTGCGATAATATTAGTGGCAATGTTTTTCTTAGGATTTCGAGAACTTACGGTGGTTCAAAACTTTTTTAAAGGAGCAAATCCGGCTATAGTTGCTCTCATTGTAAGTGCAGTAATAGATATAGGTAGAGATGCTCTAAAAAAATACAGAGAAGTTATTATTGCATCAATTCTTTTGTTTTTACTTCTCTACTTTAAGATACATCCTATATTGGCTATAGTGATATCTGTTATCTTAGGATTATTCTTAGGGGAGAAAAAATGATTCTAATTCAGCTTTTTCTTATTTTTACTCAGATAGGTCTTTTTGCCTTTGGAGGAGGATATGCAATATTACCTCTTATAGAAAAAGAAATAGTGAATAATTTCCACTGGCTCACCTATAAAGAATTTTTAGAGGTAGTTACTATTTCCCAGCTTACTCCAGGACCTATATCTATAAATGCTGCTACCTTTGTAGGATATAAAATAGGTGGAATTCTAGGCTCTACTGTTGCCACTGTGTCTGTGTGCCTTCCTTCAGTAATAATTATACTTATCGTTGTTAAATTCCTAAAAAAGTTTGAAACAAATATATGGGTAACGAACATTTTGAAAGGCTTAAGACCTGCTGTGGTAGCTTTAATTGCTTCTGCTGCTTACTCTATAGTAAAAGGTGGAGGTATTTCAGATATAAAAGGGATAATTATCGGAGTAGTAAGTTTTCTCCTATTAAGGAGTAAAAAGCTAAACCCCATTCTGATACTTATTCTGGCTGGAATAGTAGGAGTGATAGTGTATATCTAAAGAGCAAAGAGCAGCAAAGAGGGTTCAGGTCTTCACAGGCTGACCCCGATATTTGCACCATTTCCTCAATGAAAGGAGGTTTAAATATGACCAACATTTTGCTTTATTTGCTCTTGGGTTTAGTGGTTGGAATCTTTAGTGGGTTGATTGGCATTGACGGAGGAATAATCCTGGTCCCGGCGCTAATCTTTTTCTTTGGGTTGTCACAACATCAAGCTCAAGGCACGACATTGGCATTAATGGTGCCGCCTATCGAGTTACTTGCTGCCTGGACCTACTACAAGCAAGGATATGTGGACTTTAAAATAGCAGTCTTTATATGTATCGGTTTCTTTTGTGGAGGTCTGCTAGGTGCCAAGCTTGCGATTGGATTGTCCAATGAAATCTTGACAAAGGTATTTGGTATAATCTTGCTGCTGATTGCAATAAAGATGATATTTACTAAATAAAGAGGTATTAGCAATTATCATAACCGCCATTAAAAACGGAGCATCCATAGCTTCAGCCGCAGCTTTCATTACTACGCTCACTATGATTGATAAAAATAAAAAGAAAAAAGAAGTAATACGTGATTTATTCATCTTTATAGTGTTTATTCTTGCTACCACAATATTTCTCATTGTTTTCCCTGATAAAAAGCAAAGTATGTTAAAGAATTCTTGGAATTTTTTTTACTACTTCCTTAACCTTTTTTACTTATCTGGATATCCACCGTGCCAGATTCGGATTACCAATTAAAAGAAAAAAAATTGCAAAATAATACTTGACATTATTTTTTATTTTGATACTATATATTCAAATAATCGAATATAAACATATAAGGAGACTACATTATGGCTAAAGGCATCGCAAAAAAATTATCATTTCTTGACCGGTATCTCACTTTGTGGATATTTTTATCAATGGGTTTAGGTGTCGTCATTGGCTACCTTTTTCAAGGCGCAGAGCGTTTTATAAACCAATTCTCTTTTGGCACCACCAACATCCCGATTGCTATTGGCTTGATTCTTATGCTGTACCCCCCTTTAGCTAAGGTAAAATACGAAAATCTTGGAAAAATTTTTGAAAACAAAAAAATATTATCCCTTTCGCTTGTTTTGAACTGGGTTATCGGTCCAATCCTAATGTTTTCGCTGGCTGTTATCTTTTTAAGGAGCTATCCGGATTATATGGTTGGTTTAATTATGATCGGTTTGGCGAGATGTATAGCTATGGTTCTGGTCTGGAATGATTTAGCCAATGGCGACAGAGAATACGCGGCCGGCCTTGTGGCCATTAATAGTATTTTTCAGGTTATTTTTTATAGCGTGTTGGCTTATTTATTTATAACAGTTTTACCACCTTATTTTGGATTTGAAAGCATGGCGGTTAAGGTGAGTATTTGGAATGTCGCGGAAAGCGTGCTGATTTATTTGGGCATTCCCTTTATCGCCGGATTTCTGACCAGATATTTTTTAGTAAAGAAAAAAGGCGAAATATGGTATACGCAAAAATTCATACCGAAAATCAGCCCTATAACTTTAATTGCGCTTTTATTCACTATAATTATAATGTTTAGCCTCAAAGGAAATCTTATCGTCAAAATTCCATTGGATGTATTAAAAATCGGTGTGCCGCTGGTTATTTATTTTGTGGTAATGTTTTTTGTCAGCTTTCTGCTCGGAAGAGCGATTGGAGTAAATTACGCTCAAAATACTTCAGTTGCGTTTACGGCGACAGGAAATAATTTTGAATTGGCGATAGCTACGGCCATAGGAGTATTTGGCATTAATTCCGGCCAAGCGTTTGCCGGCGTAGTTGGGCCGCTTATTGAAGTGCCTGTTTTAATTACCTTAGTCAGGGTGGCAGGCTGGTTGCAAAAGAAATATTATTTTTCCAGTAAATAAAACATTAATATTTTAATTAATTAATTTTAAAAACTATGGCAACATACATCTACAAATGTTCAGATTGAGGAAATATTTAGAATTTAGTTCTAGATTACATCTTTTTACTGTTTTTTATTAGTCCACTTTTGAAATGTAAATTATTAAAAAAATAGTCCACTTTTGATTTGTAAATGACATGACTTTCTTAATAATTGACTTTGTAACCTAGCAGTAATATACTTATAAAGCTTAGTCAAAAGATAATCGCTTTTTAAATAGACCTGTCCACTGCGGGCAGGTTTTAAACTCTTTTTGGGGAATTTTAAAACTTTAAAGAAGGTGGTATTTTGGAAGAGCAAACTATAATAGAAAAGCTCATCGAGCTCGATACCAGGGCAGCTGATATAAGAGCAAGAAGGGAAGAACAGCTGGCTGACCTGGAACGCCGATATAAAGAAGAAGAACAGAAAATGCTCAGGGATTATGCAAGCCAGATAGAAGACGAAACCAAGAAGACTGCACAAGAGATACGGCAAGAAGCGCAACAGGAAGTTGACCAGCTGAAGTTGAATACTAAGGAAGTCCTCAAGAATATGGAGCGGGAATTTGAAAAATTCCTGAAAAATATTACTGATGAAATATTAAAGCGGATTTTTGATATCCATAGGGAGAGTCATGGATAAGCTTACTAGATATTCAGCCGTAAATACCAAAATAAGGGTGATGGAAAAAGAATTTTTGAGACGGGAAGACTACTTGAATATGCTTCAGAAGAAGTCCGTAGCCGAGGTAGCCCGCTATTTAAAAGAGAACATTTCTTATGGCAAGCTATTAGTAGGAATTCGCCTCGACACGGTCAGCAGGAGAGACCTGGAAGACATTTTGAAGCGCAATATGATCAAAAACATAGATAAACTTATACATTATTTCTGGGATGATTATAAGGACCTTGTCCGTTCGCTTTATATGAAATATGAGATAGAGGATTTAAAGGTCCTGGCCAGAAGTATTTTTAACGGCAAGGAGCCAGAAACTATTGAAAAACCCCTCTCCTTTTTAGGCAAATACAGCCGAGTTAACCCTAAAAGGCTTTTTAAATCAAGGACGATTAGGGACTTGATATATTCTTTGGAAGGTTCGGAGTTTTTTGAGGTCTTGAACCCTCTGGTAGATGGCAAGAGAGAAAATCTCTTCAGGTTTGAGATGGCTCTGGATATGGGTTATTTTAACATCATTCAAAGCCGAAGGCTAAAAATATCCGGGGAGGACAGAAAAATGCTGAAGAAATGGGAAGGGATGGTAGCTGATCTTTACAATATTCAGTGGATCTACCGAGGTAAAAAATTTTACCACCTGTCACCGGAAGAGCTTTTAAACTACACCATAAATTTTGGAGATAGACTAACTTTTGCGGATCGCAAGGGCATGTGTTATACGAAGAACCTTGAGGAGCTCTACCGGATGACCATAAATTCGGTCTATGGTTTTTTGTTTAAAGAAGAAGAGATATCCAGGGATATATATATGGAAAGGCGCATAAACAGGTTTATGTATTATAAACTCATGGCTATGACCCGTAAGTTCACCATGAGTATAATCCAGACTATAGGATATGTGTGGTCACTTGAATTTGAAATAAGGGATATCATTTCCATAATAGAGAGTATAAGATATGACCTGCCACCGGAAGAAGCCAGGAAATTTCTGGTGAAGGCGGCCTAAGTTCAAGGAGATATTTTTATGAGTGTAGAAAAAATGAAAAGTATAGGAGTTATAGGTAAAAAAACTCTTTTAAACCGGGTTTTACGTTTGGTGGTTTTAAACGGGAGTATGCACATGATAAATGCCCTGGTCAGAGTGAATTCCACCGATTTTTTCCTGCCTCCCAGTGAGAAAAACATAGAAGCCTTAGAAGAACTACCTTTTTTAAAGCCCTATTCTTCAAAGCGGGATTTTACTAAAGACGAAGAAGTGGTAAAATCATTATTAAGTCTTTTTAGTATAAAGCCCCAGCTAAGAATGGAATATCTGGGCGAGGATTATGACTATGATGACTTTATGAAGACACTTTCGGACATCTACGCTAAGGTTTGTTCCACTGCCGATGAGATAAAAGAAAAGGTGCGCTCTATCGATAAAAAAAGAGAGTACATTAACAGCCTTAAATACCTGTTTAGGTTTAGTTTAGATCTAAGCCGGTTTATTGATATGAAATACCTGGTATTCAGGCTGATAAGGATTTCCAGAGAAAATTACGATAAGCTCAAGAAGAATTACGAGAACATACCAGCAGTAGTATTAAAGGTGGGAGTGGAAGGCAAATATGTCATAGTGGCTTCCATAACTCCGGTAAGTTTGGAGGAAACCCTGGAGAAGATTTTTAGTTCTCTTAATTATACCCTTCTGGCTATACCTACAGAATTTGGGGGCACTGCCGCAAAAGTTACGGAGGAACTTAGGAAAAGTATAGGTGAGGACCAAAAGGTTATAGAATACCTTAAAAAATCCTCGGAAGATTATAGGGTAAAATACATTACAGAATTAAAAAAAGGTTATTCCAGGCTGGAAATGGAGAAAAAGACCGAAGAACTCAAATCAGAGATTGCCCTGGGTAATAAACTATTTTTTATGTTTGGCTTCGTACCGGTTAGCAGTGTGTCCAGACTGAAAAGCGAACTGGAGAGCCAGTTCGGGGGTGAGGTTATAATTTTGGTGGAGGATATCAATAAAACTGGTTCGGGCCTAACCCCACCTACAAAACTTAGTAATATAAAACTATTTAGACCTTTTGAAATATTGGTGAAGATGTATGGCACCCCGGCTTACCGTGAAAAAGACCCTACGGCCTTTTTCGCTTTGACCTATATGCTTCTCTTTGGAGCGATGTTCGGTGATGTAGGCCAGGGGCTGATATTGCTTTTTAGCGGTCTTATTTTAGAACTGGGATGGAAAAGGACTAGCCTGGGAGGAATTTTGAGCCGGGTAGGTTTAAGTTCCACCGTTTTTGGTTTTATTTACGGTAGTGTTTTCGGCTCCGAAGAAATCCTATTACCGCTCATCATCAGGCCTATGGCAAACATCAATTACATGCTGGTGGCGGCAGTGGTCTTTGGTATAGTACTTATCTTGAGTAGCTATACATACAACATAATAAATTCCAGCCTTGAAAAAAACATGGAAGAAGGCCTTTTCAGCAGAAATGGTGTAGTAGGACTTGCCTTTTACCTAATATTGTTATATAACATATTTCGGGTTGTCGTTACCCACAGTAATATATCACCAGCACTGGTTTATACTATGATGGGTCTTCTTCTTTTGATGGTATTTAAAGAACCTCTGGCCAACAAGCTGCTCCATGCCGATAAGCTTTACAGAGGATCTCCGGCTAATTATTATATAGAAGAGGGGTTTGGAGTAATAGAGACTCTGCTTTCCATGCTTTCCAATACTATATCCTTCCTAAGGGTGGGAGCTTTTGCCTTGACCCATGTGGGACTTTATATAGCCTTTGCCACCTTAGCCAGGATGATGAGCACCTCATGGGGAAACCTGGCAGTATTGGTATTGGGGAATATAGTAATTATCGTTTTAGAAGGACTTATAGTATTTATTCAGGCTTTGAGGCTGGAATATTACGAGCTCTTTAGCAAATATTACCGGGGAGATGGTATAGAATATGTCCCAGTAAAAATAAAAGTATATCATCTGTCGGTAGGAGAATAAGTTTATATCATAAAAAAAGGGTTATTTCCCTGGGTATCGGGATATATATTTACAACATTATAAATTTGAAAGGGGGGTTTTAAAAATGTATGCAGTATCGTTTATGGCCATGGCTATACCGGGATTGACCGTGGCAGCAGGGTTCTATATTTATTTAAAGAAAGATAAAGCTAATGCAAAGAGGATCAGAAAATTAGTAAGAGCCAGTGTATCGATTTATGTAGTGCTGGTAGCGGCTTTCCTGTTTTTCTTGATACCGGGTATCGCCAGTGCTGAATCTTCGGCAAATTCTTCATCGGGGATGGGATTTTTGGCGGCTGCACTTTCCACCGGAATTAGTGCTATCGCCGCAGGCTATGCAGTGGCTGTCGTAGGCTCCTCGGCTATAGGGGCTATTTCAGAGGACCCAAATATCGTGGGTAAAACCATTATATTTGTGGGTTTGGCTGAAGGTATTGCCATATATGGGCTGATTGTCTCCATCATGATACTGGGTAAAATATAGAGGGATTTCTATGAAGGTCTTTATAATAAGCGATAATACCCACACCCTGACTGGCATGAGGTTATCTGGTATAGAAGGAGTGGTAGTCCACGAAAGGGAAGAAATATTGAAAGAATTGGCCAAGGTAAAGAAAAACCGGGATATAGGAATTATACTCATAACCGAGCTATTAGCGGAAAGGGTGAAGCTGGAATTGGATGAAATTAAACTTTCCAGCAGCCTTCCCATCATAGTTGAAATTCCCGACCGGCACGGCCCCAGGCGGCCTCCCGACTTTTTAACCAGGTATATAAGGGAATCCATAGGACTTAAGATTTGAGGTGAAGGATATGTCCAGTACTATTGAAGATAAAATTTCCCTTTTCACGAAGGTGGTTATAGAGAGAATAGAACTTGACTTTCAGCAAAAACAAAAAAAGCTGGTGGAATATTATGAAAGCCGGAAAACTACTCTTATAAAGGATAACGAAGAAAGAAAAAGGATTGCGGTAGCGAGAGCCACAAAAGATGCTGAGACCAAAAAGCAGCAAGAGATTTTAAAGACCCGGTCTGCCCTGCACCTGGCAGTGCTGAAGAAGAGGCAGGAATTTGTCGAAAGAATTATGGATGAAGTCAAGAAAAGAACCAGTACTTTTATTAGTACGGTGGAATATGTGGATTTTTTAATGGAAGCCATAAAACAAGTATTATTCAAGTTTTCTGAGGGCCAATTGGTGAGTTTTAGTTTTAGCAGGAATGATATTGAAAACAACCGGGAAGTTATTTTAAACACCATAAAGTCTTTCCGGGATGAAGCTACCTATAAAATTGAGGCCGTTGACAGCCTGATCGGCGGAGTTTTTGTAAAAAGTGACGATGGCCGGCTGGAGATAGATTTCACTATAAATACTATCCTAAAAGAGAGCAACAAACTGGTGGGAGAAATCCTGTCTTCATGGTTAAATAAGGAGTGATAAAATGACAAGAGAGGGAAACATCATCTATATCAATGGCCCGGTGGTAAGGGCCGACCATATGGAAGGTTTCATGGTGCGGGAAATGGTGATGGTGGGCGAAAAAAAGCTCATAGGTGAGGTCATTTCTCTGGAAAATGATCTGGGTACCATCCAGGTATACGAAGAGACCTCAGGCCTCAGAAGGGGAGAAAAGGTGTATGGCACTGGGAAACCCCTTTCCTTAAAGCTAGGGCCGGGAATTATCGGCAATATCTTTGATGGCATTGAGAGGCCCCTTTCCAAGATATATGATTTGGGATTTAAATTCATCCCCGAGGGCATAGGCCTCATATCCCTAGACGAGAAAAAGTCCTGGGAGGTGGAGATTTTGGTAAAACCGGGAGATATTTTAAAATCTGGTGAGGTTTTTGCTAGAGTTCAGGAAACCTCTATGATAGTTCACCGAGTCATGGTTCCTCCCGGGATAAAGGGTAAAGTAGTAAGTACGGTAAAAAGCGGTTCTTACACCATTCAGGATATACTGGTTGTTTTGGATGAAGATGGTAAAAAGTATGAGCTTAAGATGTATCAGGAATGGCCGGTAAGACAGCCAAGACCCATAGTTCAAAGGATGCCTATAGAGAAATTA
>Ga0315281_10013425_pt1 | contig 11085 bp, 6 predicted proteins | sample YL17G07_0_MG_FD_204540 | JGI IMG/M metagenome (GOLD analysis project Ga0315281, IMG submission 204540) | Sediment microbial communities from Yellowstone Lake, YNP, Wyoming, USA - YL17G07_0 | ecosystem: Environmental > Aquatic > Freshwater > Lake > Sediment | place: USA: Wyoming | collected... | reverse complement strand
ACGCTGAAGATCGGCGTGACGCTCCATCCGTATTACTCGTGGACGGCGAGCGTCGTCGGCACGCTGCCGGGCTACGAGGTCCGATCGATTCTGCCGGGCGAGGTGGACGCGGGCGACTACCAGCCGCGGCCGGAGGATATCAAGAAGCTGATGGACCTCGACGCGATCGTCATCAACGGCATCGGCCACGACGATTTCATCAACCCGATGATCAAGGCGTCCGGCAACAAGAAGCTGGTCGTCATCCGTGTGAACGAGTCGACGCCGCAGATTCACGCCGTCCACGGCTCCGGCGTGAACTCGCACACGTTCATCTCGTTCACGAACGCGATTCAGCAGACCTACCTCATCCAGAAAGCGATCGCCGCGCTGCGGCCCGCGGATGCGGCCGCCCTGCAGGCCAACGCCGCCGATTACGCGCGGCGCCTCCGGCTGATCAAAGCCCGCGGCGCGACCGCGCTCGCCGACGCGAAGATCAACCGCGTGGTCACCGTCCACGATGGCTACGGCTATCTGCTTCAGGAGTTCGGCCTCGAGATCGCCGGCGTCGTCCAGCCGCAACATGGCCTGACGCCGTCAGCCGGCGAGCTGAAGGACATGGTGGCGCTCCTCAAGCGCGAGAAGATCCGCGTCGTCTTCAGCGAGGAAACCTTTCCGCCCGCGCTGCTCAAGGTACTGCAGGATGAGGCCGGCGTGAAGGTCTACCAGATCACGCACATCGCGTCGGGGACGTACACGGCCGACAAATTCGAAAAAGAGATGCAGCGGAATGTGGACACGATGGTCCGGGCGCTGGTGACATCGATCACAGCCGCATGAGCACCGACGCGAGCGCTTCGTCGATCCTCGACGTTTCGCATCTGACGGTCCGGATCGACGGCCAACTGCTGCTGTCCGACGTCTCGCTCTCGGTCACGCGCGGGACCATGCACGCCATCGTCGGCCCCAACGGCGCTGGCAAGAGCACCCTGGTCAACGCCGTCCTTGGTCAGATCAGATTCGACGGCCGCATCCTCGCCCATTGGCGGCGCAACGGCCGCATCGGCTACGTCCCGCAGAGCTTCGCCGTCGACCGCACGCTGCCGGTCACGGTCGCGGATTTTCTCGCGCTCACGCGTCAGACACGGCCCGTCTGCTTCGGCGTCGGCCGCGGTGCCGCGCGGCGCATCGGCGCGATGCTCGACCGCGTCGGGCTGTCAGGATTCGAACAGCGTCAACTGTCCGTGCTGTCGGGCGGCGAGCTGCGACGGGTGTTGCTCGCGCACGCGCTCGATCCGCTGCCCGAACTGCTGATCCTCGACGAGCCGGCAACCGGGCTCGATCGGACCGCGAGCCAGTGGCTCGAAGACGTCCTGCTGGCCGCGCGCGACCGGGACGATGTCACCGTGCTGATGGTGTCGCACGATCACGAGCGCGTGAAGCGCCACGGCGATCGGGTGACCGTGCTCGATACGCGCGTCGTCGCGGACGGCGCGCCGGCGGACACGCTCGCATGACGTCCTTTTATGCGTGGGTGACGGGCCTGGCGCACAGCGGCATCCTGCCGGCTGACTTTCAGTATCCGTTCCTCGTACGCGGCTTTCTGTGCGTCCTGCTGCTGACGCCGATGCTCGGCGGTTTGAGTCATCTGGTTGTCGCGCGGCGCATGGCCTTCTTCAGCGCGGCACTCGGTCAGGCGGCGCTGACCGGCGTGTCGCTGGGACTCTTGATCGGCGAGCCGCTCAACTCGCCCTACGCCGGCATGTTCGGCTTCTGCCTGCTCGCGACGCTCGGCATGGTGTACGTGAAGCGGCGGTCGTCGCTGCCGCCGGACACCCTCATCGGCGTGTTTCTCGCGCTGTCGCTCGGGCTCGGGCTCGTCCTGCTCGTGGCCGTCACGCGGCAGTTCAACGTGCACCAGGTCGAAGCGATCCTCTTCGGCAGCCTGCTGACCGTGACCGACAGCGATCTCCTGCTGCTGCTGGCGGTCGGCGTCGTCGTGATGGTGCTGCTCGCGCGCGAGTACAACCACCTGCTGCTCGACAGCCTCAGCCCGACGCTCGCGGGCGTCGAGGGTGCGGACTCGCGGTTCCTCGACTACTTCTTCGCGTTCCTGCTGGCGCTGTCGATCGTGGTGAGCCTGAAGATCATCGGCGCGCTGCTCGTCGAAGCGCTGGTCGTCGTGCCGGCCGCGGCGTCGCGCAACCTGGCGCGCAGCGCGCGGGGGTATCTGGTCTGGAGCGTGGCGGTCGCGTTCGTGGCGGGCGCGGGCGGACTGATCGTCTCGAACCGTTTTCTGGTGCCGACGGGCGCGGCGGTCGTCCTCGGCGCGAGCCTCGCGTTTTTCGTGACGCTGGTCGCGGGCGCGATCGGACGCAACGCAGGCGGCGCCGCCGGCGGCCGACGGGCAACCGGCACCGCGATCGTCCTGATCGGGCTCGTCCTGCTGGCGAACCGCATGCTGATCGGCGCGCCGCTCGTCGCCGCCGGCGCGTACTTCTTCAAGTTCGGCTGGCCAACGTCTTCCCGTTGATTGGGGCCGTCTGAAGCCAGCCACTACCGATCCCGGTAGTGTCCGCCTTCAGGCGGACCTTCAGAATCCGACCGTGAGGCTCAGTCGCGCGGTTCTTGGCAGCGTCGGAGGCGTGTGGATGTCGAGAGTTAGAACGCGATCTTCGCGCCGACCTGCATCTGCCGCGCCGGCTGCGCGCTGAAGACGCGGCCGAAGTTCGGCGTGAACGCGATCCGATTCGGCACGTCGAAGTTGACGTGATTGAGGAGATTGAACACTTCCCACCGGATCTCCAGGCGCGCGCGCCTCGCAAGCGCCACTTGCTTTTGCACACCCAGGTCCACGTCCGCGTAACCCGGCGCGAGCACGGTATTCCGCCCCGAGTTGCCGAACGTATATTGCGCCGGCAGCGAGAAGACGCTGGTATCGAACCACTGGGTCGTGCCGGGATTGGCCAGCGCATTCGGGTCACCGGTCACGTTCGGCCGCTGCGCCGGACCCGATCCGATGTTCGCGCGGTCCGTACCGAGGTTCACCGTGAACGGCGCGCCGGATTGCAGCGTGACGATGCCGTTGATCTGCCAGCCTGACCCGAGCGCGCCGGCGATGCCGCCGCCTCCGGCATCCGGGAGCGCGTAGGTGAAGTTGCCGACAAACCGGTGACGATGGTCGAAGCTCGATGGCGCGCGTTCCGCCGCCATGTTTCTGATGTCCTGCGGCAGGTTCGTCTCGTGCGTTGTCGCTCCCGGATCCGACGCATCGTCGATGGCTCTTGAGAGCGTGTAGTTCGTGGAAAACGAGAGCCCGCGTGACAGACGCTGTGTCGCCGCGAGCGTCAGACCGTCGTAGGTGGAATAGCCGTCCCAGCGGATGGTCGTGATGTTGCTCAATGCTGGGACCGGACGACGCGCGGCGATCGGCCCTGCGCCGGGCTCCGGCACGTTGAGCACGGTCGAGCTGTCGGCGCCGACGACATCTGAGTGCAGATACGACATCTCGATCATCATTTGGCTGGACAGCTGGCGCTGCAGTCCAACGTTCCAGTTCTTCGCGTACTCCGTCTGGTAGTCGTGATCCATCGTGTTGCCGCCGATGGTGCCATTGGCGTTCTCCAGCAGCATCGTGCTGGTCTGATACACCGGCTGCACGGCGTCGGAGGCGGCGTTCACGGTCTTCGAGAAGAAGAACGGCAGCGTCTGCGCGAGCGCCTGCTGAACGCTGTACGCCCACTGATTCAGAAAGACGCCGACGCCGGCGGTCACAACGGTGTCGGCCCGTCCGGGAATCACCCACGCCATCCCCACGCGCGGGGCGAACCGCCGATAACTCGGGCGCAACAGCGCGGACGTCCAGCCGGCATCTGTTGACGTGACGTACGGGATCGGAATCTGTCCGAGCAGTGACTGCGCGGACGGCGCGATGCGGCCATTGTCGTCGCTGGCCACGACGAACCGGCCACCGGGCACGGTCAGATCGATCGCCGACAGGCGATTGTCCGCGTCGTTCATCTGGCCGTTGATCTCGTAGCGCAGCCCGTAATTCAGCGTCAGGTTCGAACGCACCTTCCAGTCGTCCTGCGCGTAGACATGGAGCCAGGTCGAACGGCCCTGTTCGTCGGCGCGTCCGATCCCCGCTTGCGCCGAACTCGGATAGCCCAGAAGGAAATCCCCGAGCGCATTGCCGGACCACTGACCGGTGAACGTGAACGCGCCGCGCGCCGCCTGCGGGTTGACGGGGTTGAAGCGGAGATGAAACACGTAGGCGCCGGCCTTCAGCCGGTGATCGCCGCGATCGACCAGCACGTTGTCGTACACCTCGACGCTGCGATCGTGACGTGAGACGAAGCTCGCCGGATCGCCGATGCCGCTGTAGAGCCCGCCGAACGAGACCTGCGGATAGCCGGCGTCACGCGCGTCGGTCGTGACGCCGCGTAATCCGGTGGCCGATGCAAAGTCCACGCTCGCGTGATCGCTCGCCTGCCCGCCGCTGACATCGAGATAGCCGAATCGCGCCTCATTCAGCCACGACGAGCCGAACGTGTGCGTGTGGCTGAGGGCCAGACTGCGCGCGGTCGTCGTGACGTTCCGTCCGAAGCCCGGCACCAGCGTCTCGTTGAGCTGGCTCGCGCCGAAGGGTTGCGCGTCGCTGACGTCGTAGGCGATGAACCGGCCGAACATGTTGTCCTTCGGCCCGGCGCGGTGATCGATCCGCACCGTGAATTGGTTCATGTCGTTGATCTCGGGCTCGACGGCGAGCAGGTTCTGCACTTCCCCGCCCGATGTCGGCGCGCGAATGGCGCTCAAGAGTGCGCGCGCGATCGGATCGATGCGACCAGCGGGAATTCTGTTGCCGTCAAACGGCACGCACCCTCCGCCCGCCGTCCTCGTCAACGGATCGCAGATCGCGGTCAGACCGGAGAAATCTCCGAGCCGCGCCGCCGCCGACGGAACGGAGAACGTCTGCGTCAGCGAGCGATCGATGCGCTCGCCTTCGTAGTTGGCGAAGAAGAACGTCCGGTTCCTGCCGTCGAACCACGAGCCGGCGCGAACCGGACCGCCGGCGCTCCCGCCGAATTGATGCTGGCTGAGCGGCGGCACCGGGCGAACGGGATCGTCGAAGTAGTTTCTGGCGTCGAACCGGTCGTTGCGCGCGAACTCCACCGCGCTGCCGTGGTAATCGTTGGTCCCCGACTTCGTGACCACGTTGATGAGCGCCGACGCCTTCCCGCCGAATTCGGCCGGATACATCGTCTTCAGGATCTTGAACTCCTGGATCGCATCCACCGACGGGCTGACGACGAGGTTGTTGAAGTACTCGTCGGTCACCTTCACGCCGTCGAGCAGGTAGATATTGTGGCCGCTGCGCTGTCCGTACACGGCGGGCAGGCTACCGGCCTGCTCGAGCGCCGCGCCGCGCGTGCCGCCCGGCGGAACCACGACACCGCCGCTGAGCTGCGCCAGCTGCAGGAACTGACGGCCGTTCAGCGGCAGCTGCGCCACCTGGCGGTTGTCGATCACATCGCTCAACTCGGCGTCCGCGGTCTGCAGAAACGGCGTGACGCCGGTCACTGTCACCGCGTCGCTGAGCTGGCCGATCGGCAGCGTGACGGCGATCGAGACCCGTTGCCCGGCGGTGAGCAGGAGGCCCCGCTGCGTGGAGGGCGCGAACCCCTGCAGGCTGATCGTGAGGTCGTAGGTGCCGCCCGGCAGCGCCGGCAGAAAGAATCGTCCGGCCTGATCCGTGGCCCGCTCGATGCGTCGTCCGCTCGCGACGTGCGTCGCGATCACGGTGGCACCCACGAGCGCCGCGCCCTGCGGATCCTTTACGACGCCCTCGATCTCCGCCGTGTTGGTCTGCGCCGGCGTCGACGCCGCGACGAACACGACGAGCGCCAACGACCCCATGACGCGACGCGCCATGCACAACGTAAAAGGAGCGACTCGCATATCAGATGGTGACGCGCCGAGAGTAGCACCGTTGGACGGGGTAAGATCAGCGGCGATGTTCGCGTGGACGCCGCTCGCCTTGACGCCACGACTATCGCGCGCCGTACTTGCGACAGGCCTCGGCGTGTCCCTTGCCTCGACGGCGTCCGCGCAGCAGCCGCAGCCACCGGTGCCGCCGGGATTCGCTGTGGCGGTCGACGTGGTCGGATCGACGCCGCTGCCCGGCATCGACCTGCCACTCGAGAGCATCCCGTCTTTGGTGCAAACCACAATCGGCCGCGACATCGTGAACAGCGGCGCGCTCGACCTGTCGGATTTCATGAATCGGCGGCTCAACGGCGTCCACGTCAACGAGATTCAGGGCAATCCGTTTCAGCCGGACGTCAACTACCGCGGCTACACGGCTTCGCCGCTGCTCGGCACACCGCAGGGCCTCTCCGTCTACCTCGACGGCGTGCGCATCAACCAGCCGTTCGGCGATGTCGTGAGCTGGGATCTCATTCCGCGCATCGCGATCGCCTCGACGACGATGATGCCGGGATCGAATCCGTTGTTCGGCCTGAACACGCTCGGCGGCGCGCTCGCGGTTCAGACGAAGGACGGACGCACGACTCCCGGATCATCGGTCCAGGCGATCCTCGGCAGCTACGCGCGCCGCGCCCTCGAATTCGAGCACGGATCGAGCTCAGCGGGGATGAGCTGGTACGTCGCCGGCACGCTGTTCGGCGAGGACGGCTGGCGCGATCAGTCGCCGTCGCGAGTGCAGCAGGTATTCAGCAAAGTCAGCTGGAAGAGCGCGACGGCGAACGCCGCGCTCACGGTGGCGCACGCGAACAACTCGCTGACCGGTAACGGTCCGCAGGATCAGCGCCTCCTCGACCGTCGCTACGCGAGCGTCTACACCACGCCGGACACGACGGACAACGAATCGACATTTGTCAACCTGGCGGGCAGGCGCGCGCTGGCGCCCACGCATTCGATGTCGTGGAACGCCTACTACCGCGACCTGCGCACGAGCACGCTGAACGGCGACATCAACGAAGACTCGCTGACCGAGGCGGTGTACCAGCCGAGCGCGGCAGACCGCGCGGCGCTCACCTCCGCCGGCTATGCCGGCGTCCCGGCCACTGTGACGGCCGCGAACACGCCGTTTCCCACGTGGCGCTGCATCGCGCAGGCGCTGCAGCGCGACGAGCCGGTCGAGAAATGCGACGGCGTGATTCACCGCGCGTCGACGACCCAGCACAACTACGGCGGATCCGCGCAGTGGACGACGATTCGCGGCACGGCGCGGCGGGTCAACCGGTTGACGTTCGGGACCGCGTACGACGCCAGCCGGCTGGACTTCACGCAGTTGACCGAACTCGGCTATCTGAATCCGGATCGCAGCGTGACCGGCGTCGGCGCGTTCGGGGATGGCGTGACGGGCGGCAACGTCAACGGCGTGCCGTACGACACGCGCGTCGATCTCGGCGGCACCGTGACCACGCTCAGCGGCTACGCGACCGACACATTGTCACTCGGCGGCGTGCACGTCACGATCTCAGGCCGCTACAACAGTACGAAGCTGGTCAACAACGATCGCGTGCGGCCTGGGGGCGGCGGCGCGTCGCTCGATGGTGACTACGTCTTCGCGCGATTCAATCCCGCTGCCGGCCTCACCTGGAGTCCCTCGCGTGCCGTCAATCTCTACGCGGGATACAGCGAAGGCAGCCGGGCGCCGACGTCGATCGAACTCGGCTGCGCGAACCCGGCCCAGCCGTGCAAGCTGCCAAACGCGATGGCCGGCGATCCACCGCTCGATCAGGTGGTGACGCGGTCGTGGGAAGCGGGCGTGCGCGGCGGCCTCGCGCGCGGCCGCCGCGTCAGCTGGACGCTTGGCGGCTTCGGCGCGGCCAACAGCCGGGACATTCTGTTCGTTGCGTCGACGCAGTCCGGCTCCGGGTACTTCAAGAACTTCGGCAGCACGGCGCGCCGCGGCGTCGAAGCCGACGTGCGGACCAAGCTGTCCGTCGTCACACTGGGGAGCGGCTACACGTTCCTCGACGCCACGTACCAGAGCGCGGAAACGATCGATGGGTCGAGCAACAGCTCGAACAGCGCGGCGCTGGCCGGCGTGAAGGGGCTCGACGGCACGATTCAGATTGCCCCGGGCAATCGGATCCCGCTGATCCCTCGGCACGTGTTCAAGGCGTTCGCCGACGTCGAGTTCGCGCCGGCGTTGTCGTTCGACCTGGATCTCGTGGCCACGTCCAGCTCGTTCGCGCGGGGCAATGAGAACAACCAGCATCAGCCTGATGGCACGTTCTACCTGGGGGATGGAACCGTCGCCGGCTACGCCATCGTGAACGGTGGGATGCACTATCAGCTGACGCGGGCCATTCAACTCGTCGTGCAGATCAACAACATCTTCGATCGCCGCTACGCGACGGCCGCGCAACTCGGCGCGACAGGCCTGACGAGCGACGGGACGTTCATCGCCAGGCCGTTCCCGGCCGTCAACGGGGAGTTCCCTCTTCAGCGGGCGACGTTCGTCGCGCCGGGCGCGCCGCGCGCGTTCTGGATTGGGACGCGAATCGCTTTTTGAACACGTTGGCCGGGTCCTTCGGACCCGGCTGTTCAGGCGGGTCCGAAAGGACCCGTCCTACTGACTACCGACTACCGACTCCCGACTACCGACTCACGACTGCGATTCCCCACGGGCCGCGGCCGACGGCGATCTTCTTCGTCAGCTTGCCGCTGAGGACCGAGAGGACCGACACGTCATTCGACGGCCCGTTCGCCGTGTAGATCGTGTTCCCGTCGGCGGCAATCGCAATGCCCCACGGCCGCGGTCCCGCCTCCGCCGACGCGATCACCTTGTTGGTCTTCGTGTCGACGGCCAGCACCATCTTGCTGCGGCCGGTCGAGACGTAGACGCGCCCGCCATCCGGCGCCATGACGGTGCCCATCGGCCGCATCCCGTTGCCGAGGTCGATCGTCTTCACCACGCGCAAGGTCTTGACGTCAATCATCGTCAGCGACGCGCCGTTCTCCGCCGGCACGTACGCGCGCGAACCGTCCGGAAGAAACGCGATCGACCGCGGCCGCGGTCCGGTCTTCACGGGCTTCAGGACCTTGTGCGCCGCCAGATCGATCACGTAGATGGCGCCGTCTTCCTCCGACGTGACCCATACACGGCTGCCCGACGGCTCCAGCGTGACGCCTTCGGGCTCGTCGCCGATCTTGAAGGTCTCCGCGATCTGCCCGCTCGCGACATCGACGACGCTCAGCGTTCCGGCGTCTTCGTTGGCGACGTACAGCTTCGTGCCGTCCCTGCTCACGGCGACCTGCTCGGGATCGGGGCCGCTCGTCATCACCTTGAGGAGCTTCCCCGATTGCAGGTCGACCACGCCGATGCCGTCGGCGGTGCGGTCTGGCGGCGGCAGCGTCTTCTCGTCCACGCCGGGACCGGCGTTGGGCGATCCGCTGAGCGCAACGTAGAGCCGAGTCCCGTCGGGGCTCGCCGCGATCCCGCGCGGACGCTTGCCCAGCGTGATCGTCGTCACGACCTCGAGCGTCTTGGCATCGATCACCGTCAGGTCGCCGGACTGTTCGTTCGTGACATAGAGGCCGATGGCCGGCATCTTCGGCGGCGGAGGCGGGACAGCCGCGGGCGGCGCAGGCGGCGGATTCGGTCCACCGCAGGCGAACCCGGCCACGACGCAGCCGAACAGGAAAATGATGAAGGAGGAACGTCCGAATCGCGTCATGCGCATGGCGCGCAGTCTACTACCGGGCCACCCTCCACGGCGAGAACTCGGGCCAGGTGCGCAGCGCGGCCGCGGCCCAGGCGGTCGGCTTGTCCGCGTGACACGTCGTGCAGGGATTCGGCACCTTCAGTGTGTCGGTGTCCGACGGCGGAATGAACTTGAACGTGTGACTGCGCACCTTCGCGTCGCCGATCACCTGCTGGATCGCCGGCATGTGGCAGTTGACGCACTCGCTGCCTGGCGATCCGGCCTGATGATGCGTATGCGCTTCGATCGTCGGTGTGTGCGGCCCGTTCGCCGATTTGGGCCCGTGACACGTCAGGCAGACCAGGCGCGTGGACTTCACGAGCTCCGACGGGTTGCCCGAGCCGTGCGGGTCGTGACAACTGAAGCACGTCACGCCGCGCGTGTACATCACGCTCTGCACGAAGTCGTTGCCCTGCATCCGGTTCTCACGCCCGGTGCCTTCGGCGAAATGCAGCGTGTCCTGCGCGCCGAGCGTGTTCGTTTCGAGCCGCCAGAAGTCGCGCAGGTTGCGCCCCATCTGGAATCCGACCGGCCAGTCAAACGGTCGGCCGGCCGGCGCGGCCAGCGCCTGCCCTTCCGAATGGCATTGAATGCAGGCGTCGTTCGCGCGCACCGGATCGAGGCGGGCAGGATTGATGATGTTCGCGCGCGACGGCCGCGCCGCGTGATCGCTCCCGGCGCCGTGACAGCGCTCGCAGCCGACGTTCCACTCCGTCACCGTCTTCTTGATCGGGTCGTAGTTCACGGAGTGGCATCCATCGCACGCCTGGCTCGTGGGCCCGTGAACGACGTACGGGCGCCAGACGCGCGCCGTGATGTCCCACGTCGCCGGCAGCGGGACGTAGTCGTCACCGCTCTTCGTGAAGTAGCGCTGCTTCCACTTGCTGCCGTACACGAACGCGATCTGATTCTTCGTGAACGTCAGCAGCGGATCCGGCTTCGTGAAGTCCGGGATGATCGCCTCCGGATGGATCTTTGGATCGCGCACGACGTTGGCCATGCGCGTGACCGTCCAGCGATCGTAAATCGGCGCATGACACCGCGCGCACGCGGCGGACCCGACATACGCCGGCGGCGACGGTTGGGCTGGCTGTGCACCACACAGCGCAGCGAGCAACGCGATGGCCGCGGCGATCACGGTCGCCCTCGCTTCTGCGTCTTCTTTACCCTACCCGCCCTACCTGCCCCACCCGCCCTACCTGCCCTACCTGCCCTACCCGCCCCACCTGCCCCACCCGCCTCGTGCGCCAGCGACCACGCGAGCGCCTCGAACATCCCCATCCCCTGCTCGATCAGCGTCGCATCGTCGGCGTGAACAGCCCGCAGGCCCTCCACCATGCGCCCGATCGCCGGCGCATCCGGCGACGCG
>Ga0315281_10013424_pt1 | contig 11085 bp, 10 predicted proteins | sample YL17G07_0_MG_FD_204540 | JGI IMG/M metagenome (GOLD analysis project Ga0315281, IMG submission 204540) | Sediment microbial communities from Yellowstone Lake, YNP, Wyoming, USA - YL17G07_0 | ecosystem: Environmental > Aquatic > Freshwater > Lake > Sediment | place: USA: Wyoming | collected... | reverse complement strand
TGGTGCCTTCCTCGTCCAACCCGACCAAGCGGCTATAGCCGACGACGTCGGCGCAGACGATGGCGGCGAGGCGCCGTTGAGCCCGATCCTGTTTCATTGTCTCCCGTCTCGTGGTCCCCGCCTTAGTTGCGGTAGTCCGGTTCTTCCTCGTCGAGGATATCCAAGAGCGCCGCGAAATGCTTGTCGGCGAACTCGGGGTAGTCGGCCCATTGCTGCGCCGTCTTGGCCGCCACTTGCGGCGACACCACGCGCAGCTTCTTGCCGGTCGAGTAGGCGGTAATCAGCGTCTGGCAGGCGCGCTCGAAAATGTAAAGCTCGTCGAAGGCGCGGGCGGGCGTCTCGCCTACCACCATGACGCCGTGGTTGCCCATCACCAGCACCGATTTGTTGCCGAGCGTGGTGGCAAGGCGCTCCGCCTCGTCGCCCAATCCCATGCCATCGAAATGCTCGTCCACGGCGAGGCGGCCGTAAAAGCGCATGGTGTTCTGGTCGATGGGCGGCATCGAGGAATCCTCGAGGCAGGCCAGTACCAGCGCGTATTTGGAATGGACGTGCAGGATGCAGCGCGCCTGCGGCAGGTTGCGATGCATGGCGCCGTGGATGGCCCAGGCCGTCGGGTCGATGGTTTGGCCCAGTCCCTTGGGTTCCTGGCGCGCGTCGAGCAGCACCAGGTCGCTCGCCCGCATCTTCGAGAAATGCCGGCCGTAGGGATTGATCAGGAACTTCGAGCCGTCGTCCGATACCGCCAGGCTGAAATGATTGGCGATCGACTCGTGCATATTGAGCCGCGCCGTCCAGCGGAAAGCCGCCGCCAGATGCCGCCGCTGGTCGTCGTGAGGATCCGCCGCCTGCCCGATGCGGGATACCGCTTGCCTGGCCATGACCGGTCTCCTTGTCCAATACGCTGTTGGACTAATTCTAACACGCTTTCCGCCTCCCCCGCTAGGCGCCGGCTGCTAGGCGATATCGGTGTGCCTGAGGCGCAGGGCGTTGGCCACCACGCTGACCGAGGACAGGGCCATGGCGGCGGCGGCGACCACGGGCGAGAGCAGCAGGCCGAACACAGGGTAAAGCACCCCGGCGGCGATCGGCACCCCGGCGGCGTTATAGACGAAGGCGAAAAACAGGTTCTGGCGGATGTTGCCCATCACCGCCCGCGACAGGCGCCGGGCGCGCAGGATACCGGAGAGGTCGCCCTTCAGCAGCGTGATGCCGGCGCTCTCGATGGCGACATCGGTGCCTGAGCCCATGGCGATGCCGACATCGGCCGCCGCCAGCGCCGGCGCGTCGTTGACGCCGTCGCCGGCCATGGCGACGACGCGGCCCTCGCGCTTCAAGCGCTCGACCACCGCGCTCTTCTGTTCGGGCAGGACTTCGGCCTCGAACTCGGCGATGCCGAGCCGGCGCGCCACCGCCGCGGCCGTGGTTCGGTTGTCGCCCGTCAGCATGACCACGCGCACGCCGGCCTTGGCCAATCCTTCGAGCATGGCCGGTGTCGTTGCCTTGATGGCGTCGGCAATCGCCAGCACGCCGGCAAGCTTGCCGCCGATGCCGACGAACAGCGCCGTGGCGCCGTCGGCGCGCAGGCGATCCGCCGCCGCTGCCATTGCCGCGACGTCGATGCCATTCTCGGCCAGGAAGCCGGCATTGCCGAGCACCACCGGGACGCCCTCGACCGCGCCGCGCACGCCCTTGCCGGTCGGGCTGTCGAAATCGCTCACTGCGGGAATGGTAAGCCCCCGGCTTTGCGCGCCGGCGACGATGGCCTTGCCCAGGGGATGCTCGCTTGCTTGTTCGACGCCGGCGGCCAGGCGCAGCACGTGGCTGTCGTTAAAACCGGCGGCGGGAACCACGGCCGACAGCGACGGCTTGCCTTCGGTCAATGTGCCGGTCTTATCGATCACCAGCGTGTCCACCGACTCCAGGCGCTCCAGCGCCTCGGCATTCTTGATCAGCACGCCGGCGCCGGCGCCGCGCCCGACGCCGACCATGATGGACATGGGCGTGGCGAGGCCGAGCGCGCAGGGGCAGGCGATGATAAGGACCGTCACCGCCGCGACCAGGCCGAAAGCAAGGCGCGGCTCCGGCCCCCACAGCGACCAGGCGGCGAAGGCCATGATCGCCACCGCCACCACCGCTGGCACGAACCAGCCGGCGACTTGATCGGCCAGTCGTTGGATCGGCGCCCGGCTGCGCTGCGCCTCGGCCACCATCTGCACGATGCGCGCCAGCACGGTGTCGCGGCCCACGCTCTGGGCGCGCATGATCAGCGCCCCGCTTTGGTTGATGGTGCCGCCGATCAGGCGCTCGCCCACGGTCTTGGTCACCGGCATGGATTCGCCCGTGACCATGGACTCGTCGAGTGATGAGCGGCCCTCCAGCACCGTGCCATCGACCGGCACTTTCTCGCCCGGCCGCACGCGCAAACGATCGCCGACGCCGACCTGATCGAGCGGCAGTTCGGCCTCGCTGCCATCGGCGCCGAGGCGCCGCGCGGTCTTGGGCGCCAGATCGAGCAAGGCGCGGATGGCGCCGCCGGTGCGCTCGCGCGCGCGCAGCTCCAGCACCTGGCCCAGCAACACCAGGACCGTGATGACGGCGGCCGCCTCGTAATAGACGGCGACCGTGCCGTCGGCGGCGCGAAAGGCGTCGGGGAAGATGCCGGGGACCAGCGTCGCCACGGCGCTGTAGATCCAGGCGACACCGGTGCCCATGGCGATCAGCGTGAACATGTTGAGGTTGCGCGTCAGCAGGCTCTGCCAGCCGCGCACGAAAAAGGGCCAGCCCGCCCACAGCACCACGGGTGTCGCCAGCGCCGCCTGAATCCAGATCGCGACCGGGCGCGCCAACAGCATATGCAGGCCGGTCAGATGCCCGCCCATCTCCAGGCCCAGCACCGGCAGGCTCAAGCCCAAGCCGATCCAGAACCGCCGCGTCATGTCGGCCAGTTCCGGGTTCGGCCCCGCCTCGGCCGTCACCAACAGCGGTTCCAGGCCCATGCCGCAGATGGGGCAGGCGCCCGGGCCCTCCTGGCGAATCTCGGGGTGCATGGGACAGGTGTAGATGGCGCCCTCGGGCACCGGCTCCGGCGCTCGCTCGGTCCTGTCGAGATAACGGGTCGGCTCGGCGATGAACTTTTCCCGGCAGCGGGGATTGCAGAAGTAATAGGTGCGCCCGCCATGTTCGGCGCGATGCTTGGCCGTGTGCGGGTCCACGTTCATGCCGCAGACGGGATCCTTGGCCATGGTCTTGTCGGTGGCGGGCGTTTTGTCTTCGCCGTGATGGCAGCAGCCATGATGTTGATGGCCGGGCGCCGGCGCGGCCTGGCTTGGCGCTTTCAGATAGCGCGCCGGCTCGGCCGCGAACATGTCGCGGCAGCCGTCGCAGCAGAAGTAATAGGTCTCGCCGCCATGCGCGTGGCGATACCGGGCCGTGCCTGGATCCACGCTCATGCCGCAGACGGGATCGGTGCCGGTGCCGGAACTGGTCATGGCCGATTTCCCTCGCGCTCAGAGTTGACTCATATACCCTGCGGGGGTATATAGGCCCCATGCAAGAGAAGATCAAGACGGCCTGCCTGAAGCGCCTCGCCCGCGTCGAGGGCCAGGTGCGCGGCCTCGCCCGCATGGTCGAGGACGACCGCTATTGCATCGACGTGGTGACGCAGATCGCCGCCGTGCGGGCGGCGCTGCGGCGGGTGCAAAGCGAGGTTCTGCACGATCACGTCGCCCATTGCGTCGAACACGCCATCAAAAGCGGCAGCCGCGCCGAGCAGCGCCGCAAGATCGCCGAGTTGGTGGCGGTCCTCGACCGGGCCGACGCCTGAGCGGGTTTTCGCCCCGAGCCACGTTGCCTTGAACGCGCCCCCGCCTTATTGATAAGCGGGAACCAATTGGGAAACTCGCTCGCATGACCGCCAGCGCGCTCGACGAAGGGTACGGACCCGGTCTGCTCGACCGGCCGGACTTACGCGCTTTCCGCGACGAGGCGCGCCAGGCCATCCGCCGCCATTTGCCGGACGACATCCGCCGCATCGTCGCCTCCGAATTGATGGAATTGCCGCGCGAGATGCAACTGCGTTGGCAGCGTATCCTCTACGACCTCGGCGGCTGGAGTTGCCCCAACTGGCCGGGCCAGCATGGCGGCCCCGGCTGGACCTTCGAACAGCAATACATCTTCGAGCGCGAGCTGGCGCTTGGGGACGCGCCGCGCGTCATGTCTTTCGGCGTGCAGATGCTGGGGCCCAGCCTCATCGCCCATGGCGACGAGGCGCAACAAGCCCGCTTCCTGCCACCCATTCTCAAGGGCGAGGTGGTCTGGTGCCAGGGCTTCTCCGAACCCAATGCCGGTTCCGATCTGGCCGCGCTCAAATGCCGGGCCGAGCGCGACGGCAATGACTACGTCGTCAACGGCAGCAAGATGTGGACCACCGACGGCCATATCGCCGACTGGATGTTCGGCCTCTTTCGCACCGACGCCTCGGGCAAGAAGCAGCACGGCATCACCTTCCTGCTGCTGGACATGAAAAGCCCCGGCGTGACCTTGCGCCCAATCCGCACCTTCGACGGCGGCACCGAGGTCAATCAGGTTTTCTTCGACAACGTGCGCGTGCCGGTCGGGCAGCGCCTCGGCGAGGAGCACAAGGGCTGGGGCATCGCCAAATATCTTCTCGGCCTGGAGCGACTCGGCATCGCCGAGGTCTCGCGCTCGATGGCCACCTTGCGTCGTGTCCGCGACGCCGCCCGCCGGCGCGTCGGCGGCCGGAAGCTGCTCGACGACCCGGCCTTTTCCTTGGCCCTGGCCAAGCGCGAAATCGAATTGCTGGCCCTGGAGAGTCTTGAGCGGCGCGTGCTGTTCGGCCCGGGCGGGCCGGAGGCGCTGGGGCCCGAGGCCTCGATCCTGAAGCTCGTCGGCACCGAGGTGCAGCAGGGACTCCTGGAATTGCTGATGGACGCGCAGGGCATCCACGCCATGGCCGACCTGCCGGTGACGGCGCAGGACGATCCGGTGTTGCCGTCCGGGGCGCGCTTTGCCGCGCGCGGTTTCTACAATTTCCGCAAGACCTCGATCTATGGCGGCAGCAACGAGATCCAGAAAGAGATTCTCGCCAAGACCGTGCTGCGACTGGAGTAGCGGCCCATGCAGATTTCCCTCAGCGAAGAACAGAGCCTGCTGCGCGAGAGCGTGGCCCGCTTCGTCGCCAACGAATATGCCTTCGACAAGCGCCAGGCCTTGAGCGCCGGCACGCTTGGCTTTAGCGAGGCGCATTGGCTCATGTTCGCGGAGCTGGGCTGGCTCGGCTTGCCGCTGCCCGAGGCCGATGGCGGGCTCGACATGGGCCCGGCCGAGGTGGCGCTGCTGATGGCGGAGTTCGGCCGCGGCTTGGTGCAAACGCCCTATCTCGCCACCGTCTTGCTGGGGGCGCGGCTTCTGGCGGCACTGGGCACGCCGTCGCAGCGCGGCGAAATCCTGCCGGCGGTCATCGCCGGCAAGTACAAGCTGACGCTGGCCCATACCGAGGCCGGCTCGCGCGATCCCGTCGGCGATGTCGCGGCGACGGCGGCGCACACCGGCAGCGGTTATCGTCTCGATGGGATCAAGTCGTGGGTGCCGTGGGGTGCCGCCGCCGATACGGTCGTCGTCTCGGCGCGGCTCGACGGACGCCTCGCGCTGTTCCTGCTCGGCGCCTCCATGCCGGGCCTGGACTGGCATCATTTTATCAGCCATGACGGCGGCCGCGCCTCGACCCTGCGCCTCGACGGGGTCAGGGTGGGGAGCGATCGCCTGCTGGGCGATCCGACCGTGGCCGAGGCGGTTCTGGCGCAGGTGGTGGACGGGGCCATCGCCGCGCTGTGCGCCGAGGCCGGGGCCGCCATCGCCGCCGTGCAAGAAAAAACCGTGACCTATCTCAAGACGCGCGAGCAGTTTGGCCGCCCCCTCTCAAGCCTGCAAGCCCTCCAGCATCGACTGGTGGACCTTTATGTCATGCGCGAGTTGGCTCAGTCGGCGGCGCTCGACGCCACGCTCGCCGCCGCCGAGCAGGATCCGATCCAACGCGCCATCGGCGTTTCGGCGGCGAAACATCGCCTGGGCGAACTTGGCCGCGCCGCCGGCAAGGAAGGCGTGCAACTCCACGGCGGCATCGGCATGGCCTGGGATTACGAGATCGGGCATTACCTGAAGCGCCTGGTGGCCATCGATCTTTCCTTCGGCGATTCGCGTTTCCATCTCGACCGCTATCGGCGGCTGGCCTTGGGCGGCGGGGCGGCATGAGCGAGGTCGTGCACATAACGCGGCGCCCGCCGGTGGTCGAGATCGTCATGGACCGCCCGCCGGTGAACGCGGTCGATCAATCGCTGGCCGATGGGCTCTACCGAGCTTTTCGTGCCTTCCAGGACGACGATGCCTTGCGCGTGGCGTTGTTGACCGGCGCCGGCACCCGCTGTTTTTCGGCCGGCTGGGACTTGAAGGCCGCGGCGGCGGCGCTCGACGCCGGCACCGATACCGTCGGCCTCGCCATGACGCCGGGTGGTTTCGCCGGCATCACCGAGTTCTGGGATTTGGACAAACCCGTGGTGGCGGCCTTGAATGGACCCGCCATTGGCGGCGGATTCGAGATCGCGCTTTCTTGCGACGTGCTGTTGGCGGCCGAGCAAGTCTATTTCGCGCTACCGGAAATGCAGCGCGGCTTTCTGCCTGATGCCGGCGCGGTGCAGAACCTGCCGCGCAAGGTGCCTTACAACGTAGCCATGGAGATGCTGCTGACCGGCCGGCGCGTGCCGGCGGCCGAGGCCAGGCAATGGGGCCTCGTGCACGAGGTTTTGCCGGCCGAACGGCTGCTCGATGCCGCCCGCGCCCTGGCCGACCGGATCGCCGAGGGCGCGCCCTTGGCGCTACGGGCGCTCAAGGCCGTCATGCGTGCCTCGGATGGCCTGACCCTGCGCGAGTCCTTCGCCCTGACCAAGCCCGGCAAGAGCGGCCTGCCCATCTATGAGCAAATGATGACCTCGGAGGATTTCGCCGAGGGCCCGCGCGCCTTCGCCGAGAAGCGCCAGCCGGTCTGGAAGGGCCGCTGAGACTTAAGGCGCCGGGGCTCCGGCGCGGCGGCGGAAGTCGCCGAGGATGCCAAGCCCGACGCCGCCGACGACCAGGCCGAGGCTGATCAGGTCGGCGGCCTTCAAGGCGGTGCCGAGATAAAGCAGCAGCAGCCAGGTCGCCATGATCGGCTCAAGGAAGCTCAGGCCCGCGAGCAGGATCGGGTCGGCATGCCGGGCGGCGACATCCCAGAAGGCGTTGCCGATGCCAAGCGGCACCACGCCCACCGCCACGATCAGCGCCAAGTCCGAGAGCGCCGGCAGGGTCGGCGCCTCGAAGGCGAAATGACAGCCCCAGGACAGCGCCGCCGAAACCACGGCGAAGGCGGCCAATGCATCGGTCGGGCCGGGCGGCACCAGCCGCCGGGCGCCGGAATAGGCCGCCCACAGCAAGGCACTGGTAAACGACAGAATCAGGCCGGGATGCGGGATGAAAGTTCCCTCCTTGAGGGCCGCGACCACGACGCCGGCGAAGCCCGCCGTCAGCGCCAGCCCGTCCCAGGGCGTCGGCCGGGCAATGCGAAGCGCGTGCACGACCAGCACCATCAGCACCGGCCAGGAGTAGTTGATGATGGTGGCCGAAACCGTGTCTACGCCTGTTCTCAAGGCGAGGGCAAAGAGGGCGTTGGTGCCGAACAGGCCCATGACTCCAAGCGCCAAGGTCGCGCGGGGAATGGCGACCAGGTCGCGGAAACCCATGCCCAGCACCAGGCGCCTCGCCAGCATGACGAGGCTGGCGGAGGAAAAGGCGATGGCCAGCAGCAGGAACGCCGGCACCTCGCGCATGGCCACCATCAGCGCCGCGTAGGACGACCACAGCACGACGGCGACGAGGCCGAAGGCCACGCCGCGTCGCCGTGGGGCGGCGGCCGGTGGGTAAGACGAATCTGTCAAGAGCGCCGCCGTTCGTGTTTTGCCAAACAGGCGACATCATAGCGGACAAAGAAGAAATCCGGTATGCATGCCGGCCTGTTTTTTGTGGTGTCGAGGAGGGATGACTCTGATGCGGTTGGACGAGTACGCGCGCTTCGACGCGCTGGGGCTGGCGGAACTGGTGCGGAAAAAGGAAGTGAGCCCGCGCGACCTCGCGGCCACGGCTGCCCGCGCCATCGCGGTGGCCAATCCCGCCGTCAACGCCGTGGTCGAAACCTATCCCGACCGCATCGAGGATTTGGACGAAAAAACGCTCGGCGCGGGCCCGTTCCGTGGCGTGCCGTTTCTGATCAAGGACGTGGGTGGGCACGAGAAGGGCCGCAAGATCGAGTTCGGTTCGCGGTTATGCCAGGGCCTGCGCTCCGAGACCGACAGCCACGTCGCCGAATTGTTCCGCGCCGCCGGCCTCAACATCCTCGGCCGCTCCAACGCGCCCGAATATTCGATCGCCGGCACCACCGAGAACGCGCTTTACGGCAATACCTCGACGCCCTGGCGCCAGGGTTATTCGCCGGGCGGGTCCACCGGCGGCGGCACGGCGGCGGTCGTTTCCGGCATGGTGCCGATCGCGCATGGCTCCGACATCGGCGGCTCGATTCGCATTCCCGCCAGTTGGTGTGGCAGCATCGGGCTCAAGCCCTCGCGCGGGCGCGTCTCCGCCGGCCCGCTCAAGGATGAAAGCGGCTTCGGCATGGCGGCGAATTTCGTCCAGAGCAAGACCATGCGCGATACGGCGGCGATGCTCGATTGCCTGGCCGTGCCGCAGGTGGGCGATCCGTTCCTGATTCCAAAACCCAGCGAGCCCTACGCCGCCTTTCTCGGCCGCTCGCCGGGCCGGCTCAAGATCGGCTGGTCGGCGGCGGCCCTGATGGACGCGCCGGTGGACGCGGAAGTGGCCGCCGCCGTCAAGCGCACGGCCGAGGTTCTGGCCAGCCAGGGTCACGAGGTGGTCGAGGCCAAGCCCGAATTCGACGTCGAGGAAGCCAGCCGGCGCATGCTCGATGTTTGGTTCTTCGGTTTCGACCTCGGCCTCGAGGATTATGCGCGCAGGACCGGCCGCCAGATCGGCCCGGACACGCTCGAAGCGGTGACGCTCAAGATCTATGAATATTCCAAGATCATCGGCACGGGCGGGTTCCTCGCCGGCATCGCTTTCATGAACCGGGCCCGCCGCCGGCTGGCCGGTATTTTTGCCGAGCATGACATCTGGCTCAGCCCAACCACGGCCCAGGTGGCGCCACCGCATGGGCTCTATGGACTCGACTTGCCGGACATTTCCGCCGCCGACTGGATCGTGCTGGCGGATCGGCCGGTGCAGTACACCTTCCCGCACAACGTCATGGGCACGCCGGCGATTTCCCTGCCGCTCGCCATGCACTCGAACGGGCTGCCCATCGGCGTGCAGTTGGGCGCCCGCCCGGCGCACGAGCACCTCCTGATCGGGCTCGGCTCGGCGCTGGAGCAGGCCATGCCCTGGCACGACCGGGTGCCGCCGTTGCATGTGTCGCGGCTTGGGGCGTGATTCCGATCGGCGAGATACTTGGGCCGTCCCCCTTGGCAGGGACCGCCGCTTCCGTGCTAATGTAGCGAACCGACCGGAGCCGTTGCCGCAGTCGCGGCAGCGGGCCTTGGCGGCTTTGACATTGGGTGGTGGAACCGAATGCGATACGAATCCCCGGGTACGATAAAGGAAGCGGTGACCCTGTTGGCCAAGGCCAAGGGCACGGCGCGCGTTCTGGCCGGCGGGACCGACCTGCTGGTGCAAATGCGCGTGAACCAGAGCGAGCCCGATCTGGTGGTTGACGTGAAACGGATCACGGCCCTGCGCTCGGTCGCCGCCAAGGGCGGCGGGTTCCGCATCGGCGCCGCGGTGACGGCGGCGGAGCTGGGTGAAAACGCCAAGCTCAAAAAGGCTTGGCCCGGCGTGGTCGAGGCCGCCAACCTGATCGGCTCGACCCAGGTCCAGGGTCGCGCCACCATGGCCGGCAATCTGTGCAACGCCTCGCCGGCCGCCGATAGCGTGCCGGCGCTGGTCGCCGCCGGGGCCATCGCCAACATCGTCGGCCCCAAGGGCAAGCGCAGCCTGCCGGTCGAGAAACTCGCCGCCGGCCCGGGCAAGACCTCGCTCGCCAAGGGCGAGATCGTCGAATCGATTTCACTGCCGGCGCGAAAAGCCCGCTCGGGCGACGCTTATTTGCGCTTCATTCCGCGTTCGGAAATGGACATCGCCGTGGTCGGGGTCGGGGTAAATCTGACCTTGGACGCCAAGGGCGTGTGCAGCGCCGCCCGCGTGGCGCTAGGCGCCGTGGCCGACCGCGTGTTGCTGGTCCCGGCGGCGGCGGCGGCGCTCGTCGGCAGCCGCGTTGACGAACAGGCCTTGGCCCGCATGGCGGCCGCCGCTTCCGCCGCCTGCCGGCCGATCGACGACAAGCGCGGCACCAAGGAGTTTCGTATCAAGGTCGCCGGCGTGCTGGCCAAGCGCGCCGCCAAGAAGGCGCTCGAACGCGCGAGGGGTAAGTGATGGCCAAGGTCCGGGTTTCAACGACGATCAACGGCGACGCGGTCGATTATCTCTGCGACGCCGGCGAGACACTGCTTGACGTGCTGCGCGACCGGCTCGCCTTGACCGGCGCCAAGGAAGGCTGCGGCACCGGCGATTGCGGCGCCTGTAGCGTGATGCTGGACGGCCGCGTGGTCTGCTCCTGCCTGGTGCTGGGCGCCGAGGTCGAGGGGCGCAAGATCGAAACGGTCGAGGGCATGGCCAAGGGCGAGACGCTGCATCCCTTGCAGCGCAAGTTCCTCGAACACGCGGCCTTGCAATGCGGCATCTGCACGCCGGGATTCCTGGTTGCCGCCAAGGCGCTGCTGGAGAAGAAACCGAACCCGACCGAGAGCGAGGTTCGCTTCGGGCTGGCTGGTAATCTTTGCCGTTGCACCGGCTACGACAAGATCGTGCGCGCGGTCATGGATGCCGCCGCCGAAATGAGAAAGGGCCGATAGATGACGACGACCTCCGGGGCGCTCGGCGCCAGCGATCGCAAGTTCAAGATTGTCGGCA
>Ga0315281_10013423_pt1 | contig 11085 bp, 7 predicted proteins | sample YL17G07_0_MG_FD_204540 | JGI IMG/M metagenome (GOLD analysis project Ga0315281, IMG submission 204540) | Sediment microbial communities from Yellowstone Lake, YNP, Wyoming, USA - YL17G07_0 | ecosystem: Environmental > Aquatic > Freshwater > Lake > Sediment | place: USA: Wyoming | collected... | reverse complement strand
TCCTGTGGTATATCACCATGTCGTCATTGTATGCGATCTTGTATCCATTGTCGACCGCCCTCATGTTGAGGTCGATGTCCTCGGCGGTGACGAACCAGGGGTCGAACTCCTTCACATCATCGATGACCTCCTTCTTGTACCCGATATTGCAACTAGGGTAGCTGATGTCTGATCCCTGCCGCTCCAGCTCTACCCTCCCGAGGTCCTCGAACGCCCTGTACCCCATGTTGATAGTCCTTCCAGCGACGATGTCAACCGTCTCCAGGCTCTTCCTCATCTCATGGAGCCAGAAAGGGTTGGCGATGGTGTCCCCTCCCACCATGGTGATAATATCGCTAGTGGCCTGCTTCAGTCCGAAATTCGTGCTCTCGCCGCGCGTTCCGGGGTGGTGGAAGACCTTGATGAAGTCGCATTGCTTCGCATAGCCGGTGACGTACTCGACCGTCTTGTCCCAGCTGCCGGCATCGACGATTATTATCTCCAATGGCGGCTCCTGGATTATGAGGCTGTCCATCAGATCCCTGATGTTCCGCTCCTCGTTCAGGATGTTCAGCACGATGCTGACCTTCTTCCTTCCGAACGCTTCTCCGACCATCTTCAACCATCCGCGCACTATGATTTCCTGCCGAGCCCGATAGCCCTTAATGTCACACCATATTTCTTAAGCTTAGCAGGTGAGACAATCCTTCTCCCGTCAACGACGAGCTTGTTCTTCATCAGATCGAAATCACTCTTCCCGAGCTTGGAGAACTCCTCCTCCTCGGTCTGGATGATGCATCCGTCCGCCTCCAGGAGGGCTTCCTGGGCCGAGGATGCGTAGGAAATCTCCGGCAGTATCCTGATGAACGATGCTCTTGCGAGATGATCGTATCCGATCACTTTCGCGCCGCGAGCCAGCAGCTCGACGGCGATCGGGAAAGCCCTCGACTCCGTAATCTCGTCGACTCCTCCCTTGAACGCCAGGCCAAGGAGCGCGATCCTCTTCCCCCGGAGGTCTCCAAGCTCCTCCTCCAGCATCTCGATCGCCCTTAGGGGTTGCTTCTCATTGATCCTGCGCACCGCCCTGAGCAGTTCCGGCCTGAACCCCGAGGCCTCGCCCCCGGATATCACCGTGCTCAGATCCTTCGGGAGCCCGCATCCGCCGAACCCCAGGCCCGGACTCATGAATTCTCCTCCGATGCGCGGATCGAGCCTGACCCCTTCCATGACCTCCTGGACATCGATGCCGAAGCTCTCGCAGAGGCCAGCAATCTCGTTGGCGAAGCTTACTTTTGTTGCAAGGAAGCAGTCAGAGACGAGCTTCACCATCTCCGCCGTGCGCAAATCCATTATCAGCTTAGGGGCATCTAATTTATCGTACAGATTCATGACTCCGGTCGCCGTCTTCTTCGCGTTCGCGCCGACGATGATTCTGCTCGGCTTAAGGCTGTCCTGGATCGCACTCCCCCTCCTCAGGAATTCCGGGTTCACGGCTACCCCGAAATCCTTCCCCGCCTTCAAGCCAGATGAAGCTTCTAGGGCAGGGATCAGGAGGTTCTCGGTTGTCCCCGGAGGTACCGTCTTTCTCTGGACCACGGTCTTCCCTTTTCCGAGTGACTCGCCTACCGATTTCGCCGCATCCTTGAGGTTCGACAAGTTAGGCGATGCAGATTTCAGCAGCGGGGTCTGGACCGCCAGGAAGATGAAGTCAGATGAACCCACCGCCTCACCAGTATCCTCCTCTATCGAGATCTTTCTCGTCCGCATGCCCTTTGCGAGCATCGACGAGAGCTCAGGTTCGTAGAACGGGGCCTCGCCCTTGTAAAGGCTCGACAACCTCGGTCGGTTCTTCTCGACCAGTCGGACCCGGTGTCCTAGATGGGCCAGGGTCGCCCCGGTTGAGATGCCGACGATCCCGCAGCCGATGATACAGATCTTTCTGTCACCCACGATGACCACTCGCTCCAATCGATTCCCTTGTCATTCTCCCGGCTTCGACCTCGAACCGGTCACGAGCATCTCTTTCAACCCCTCATGGAGTATGCGTGCGATCTTGATGGAGGCCTTTCCGTCGCCGAAGCTGGATTTCTGGATGCCGGAAGGGTCGAAATTCGCGATCGCATCGACGATCTTCTTTTCATCCGTCCCGACCAGCATGTTCCATCCATCTTCGAGGGTTTCCACCCATTCCGTGTCCTCCCTGACGGTGATGCACGGGATTTTCAGCACATAGGCTTCCTTCTGGATGCCTCCCGAATCGGTCAAGACCTTCTTCGCACCGATCATTAAACGCATGAAGTCCATGTAATTCAGCGGCTTCGTCACAACGACGTTGTTGGCATTCTTCAGCCTGTCCATCAGTTGGAACTCGCGTAGCATCTTCTCCGTCCGCGGGTGGATTGGGAAGACAATCTTCTCGCCGCTCGATATCATTGCGCTAACAATCTTTCCGAGGTTCTCTGCCCTGTCCGTATTGGAGGCGCGGTGAATCGTCGCCACCAGATAGCCCTTTTCAGATAGCTTCAGACTGTCGATTATCTTTGATTTTTGGAGTGCCATCTTCGAGCCGGACATCAGGGCATCGACCATCACGTCGCCCACCATGAAAACATTCTTCGTGATCCCTTCCTTCGCGAGGTTGTCGACGCTGTTGGATGTAGGCGCGAACAGCACGTCGGAAACATGGTCAGCGACCACTCGATTGATCTCCTCCGGCATCCCCCGATTGTACGACCGGAGCCCCGCCTCAACGTGGGCCGTCGGATATCCAGCCTTGACGGCGGCCAGGGCCCCTCCCAATGTGGAGTTCGTATCCCCGTAAGTCAGGACAATGTCGGGATTGGTTTCTGCCAGCACTTTGTCAAGCTTCATGATGACATTTCCCACCTGCTGGCAAGGCGTACCGGACCCGACTTCAAGGTTGTAGTCAGGTGTTGGGATATCAAGTGTGTCGAAGAATGCCTGGCTCATCTCGAAATCGTAATGCTGGCCGGTATGGACAAGGATCTCCTCGTCGAGCTCCCTGATCTCCCTCGATAGTGCTGCCGCTTTGATGAACTGGGGGCGGGCTCCCACGACCGATAAGACTCTCACGGTCAGGATATGGCTACCCCCTCGATTTAGACTTTCCGAGCCAGTTTGCTACCGAATTCCTCTGATTCCCCCTCTGGATTCAAACACTGGCCATTCTTGGACGAAGATTTTATAAATGGGGTGATGATGGCCAACCGAGAGGCATCACCCATGGATATCAAGGCCAAGCACTATGTCGTTGATAACTGTGAGATCGGAGACGGCACTGTAATCCGAGACTATGTGAACCTCTTCGGATGCAAGATCGGCAGGAACTGCAAGATCGGCGCCTATGTCGAGGTCGGACGGGGCGCTGTAATCGGCGACAACTGCAAGATCGAAGCCTTCGCCTTCATCCCTTCCGGCGTGACGATCGAGGACGATGTCTTCATCGGGCCGCACGCTTGCCTCACGAACGACCTCCACCCGAAAGCCGTCGGCGACTGGAAAATCACCCCCACCCTCATCAAGAAGGGCGCATCAATCGGCGCGAATGCGACGATCATCTGCGGCGTCACCGTCGGGGAGGGCGCGCTAATAGGTGCTGGCGCAGTCGTGACTAAAGATGTCCCGCCAAGGACGCTCGTTGTGGGTTGCCCCGCCAGGATTATCAGGAAGCTGGACGCTCCCAAGAGCAAGAAGCCCGCTAAGAAGCCCAAGAAATCGAAGAAGTGAGACGACAATCTGAGAGTGAGTCTGATGAAAGTTGCAATCACAATCCCATCGATGACGCAAGAGATGATCGATGCCGCAGCGAATGCATTGAGGAACGAGCGCATGTCCCTCGGAGACAGCGTCTTCAAGTTCGAGCAGGAGTTCGCCAAGATGTGCGGGGTGAAGAGGGCGATCTCCGTAAGCGACGGCACGCGCGCCCTGCAGTTCGCCCTGGAAGCTCACGGCATCAAGAAGAAATCGACCGTCATAACATCGCCGATGTCCTTCGTCGCATCCTCCAACGCCGTCATCCACGCCGGATGCGTCCCGAGGTTCTGCGACATCGACGACAAGACCTACTGCATGGACCCAAAGAAGCTCAAGAGGCGGATCACCTCGAAGACCACAGCGGTCATCCCTGTTCATTTGTATGGATACCCGGCGGCGATGGACGAGATCATGGCGATCGCCAAGGAGAAGAACCTGCTCGTCATCGAGGACGCCTGCCAGGCGCACGGCGCCGTCTACAAGGGTAAGAAGGCCGGCTCGATCGGAGACTTCGGAGCATTCTCTTTCTACGCGACGAAGAACATGACCGTCGGCGGGGACGGCGGCATGATCACCACTAACAACGACGCGATGGCCGACAAGCTCGAGAGCATGAGGCACTGCGGCAGGATGAAGGGCAGCAACTACGACCACGACGTCCTGGGATACACGGCAAGACTCAACACCGTCCAGGCAGCGATCGGCCTTGTGCAGCTGAGACACCTTCCCGATTGGAACGAGAGGAGGAGGGCGGTCGCGACCATCTACGACCAGCGGCTCAAGGGAGTCGGCGATCTCAAGCTGCCACCCGCTCCGACCGCCGACATTACGCCTGTCTATCACCTTTATGTCGTCAGGAGCAAGAGGCGCGACGAGCTGGGCAACTTCCTCAAGACCAAGGAGGTCCAGACAGCGCTGCACTACCCGGTCCCGATCCACATGCAGCCGATATACAAGCAGATGTACGGATACGAGGGCGGCGAGTTCGCGAAGTCGGAGAAGGCATGCAGGGACGTGCTGTCGCTGCCGATGTATCCCGGCCTCACCGACGAACAGGTGAAGTTCGTTTGCGACTCGGTGGTGGAGTTCTTCAACAGGTGATTTCAATTGTCAAAGATCCAGGTCGGCGTCATCGGCACAGGATACTGGGGCAAGAAGATCGTTGACGAGTTCTCGAAGATCGAGAACGTCAAGATCGAAGCAATCGCGGATGTGAACGAGGACAACCTCAAGTTCTGCGCTGACAGGTTCAAAGTCGAGAGGACCCTCAAGGACTACCATCAGCTGCTCTCCATCCCTGACATTAAGGCTGTCGCTGTCGCGACCCCGAACGAGCTTCACTATCCTGTCTGCAAGGCCGCGCTTGAAGCAGGCAAGCACGTGCTCGTCGAGAAGCCGATAACGCTCGACTCCAAGCAGGGCTGGGAGCTCGTCGAGCTCGCCGAGCGGAACAACCTCACGCTGGCGGTCGGGCACATTTTCAGGTTCAACAACGCGATCGCAGAGGCCAAGCGATTGATCAAGGAGAAGTTCCTCGGGAAGCTGTTCCTCATTGACTTTGCCTGGCTGAACCTCGAGAAGCCATTCACGGACAGGGACGTCATCGTCGACCTCGCGCCGCACATGTTCGACATGATGAACGACCTGACGGGCAGCTGGCCTGTCGAGATTTCGGCAGTCGCTGCGCCACACAGGACCAAGGTCTACGAGACGGCGCACATCCACGCGAAGTTCGCCGACGGGACCTTGGCCACCGCGACTCTGAGCTGGGTCGTCCCGAAGAAGACCAGGCAGGTCTCGCTGATAGGGGAGACGCGCTCGATGTTCATCGACGCCGTCGGTCAGGAGATCACAATCTTCGAGAGCGGCTACACATATAAGCTCGGGTTCGAGAGGAACAACACGATCAGGGACGAGCTCCTACACTTCATCGACTCGTTCGGAAAGCCTATCGCAGAGACGAGGAACAGCGGCGTCATCGGCGTGAGGACCGTCGAGTTAATCGAGGCAGCGAAGAAATCCGTCGAGTCCGGGAAAGCCGTCCAAATCAGCATGAACTGACGGCTCCCCTCGCTTCTCTTCTTCTCATCGTTCAGCCCAGGCTCCGGAATCCGTTGGATTAAATACCGTTGGTGGCTATTTTGCCATGCAATGCCGACAACCCTCATGCTGTTATCGAAGCCCTTCGTCGGCGACCCGCGCGTGAACCGGGAATCCAGCTCCATCGTCGAGGCTGGTTATTCCGTGACCGTGCTTGCCTGGAACAGAGACGGCAGATCCATCGGCGATGCATCTGGCAATCCTTCCGTGGAGGTCAACCTCATCGGACCGCCGTGCCCGAAGCGAAACCTTCTGAAGTTCGCATTGAAGCTCCCGTTCTTCTGGCTGGCTTGCCTTGGGAAGGCGAAGCGGAAAGAGTTTCTTGTCGTTCATGCGCATGACTTCGACACTCTGCCCGCCGGGTTCTTGATCAGCAAGCTTCAGGGAAGGCCGCTCGTTTACGATGCGCATGAATCTTACGCTGAGATGATCGCACAGGACGTCCCGCGCTTCATCGGCAGGCTCGTGCACTATCTAGAAAAGCGTCTTATGAAAGGGGCGGAGGTCGTTTTCGTCGCCAACGATAATGTGGCCAAGACGATCGGGGCGGAGAATGCGGTGACCATCCTCAATTGCCCGAGCGAGTCCGAGGTCCCGGTCGAATGCTTCAGCAGGAAAGACACACCTTCGAAAGAGAAGATGCTCCTGGGTTATTTCGGCACCTTAGAGCCAGGCAGATTCGTCCTCGAATCCGTCTCAGCGCTGGCGACCCAGAACAGATGGCGAATGGTAATTGGAGGGGACGGGACCCTTGCGAAGGCGGTCAAGAAAGCATCGAAAGGATCAGCCTCCATCGAATATCTGGGGCAGGTGCCTCACGAGCAGGTGATGAAGCAGTCCGCGAGATGCGACGCCCTGCATGTCATGCTGGACCCCTCCAACGAGAACTACAGGATTTCTACTCCGCTACGCCTGTTCGAGGCGATGTCGCTAGGCACCCCATCCATCGTCGCAAAGGGGACGTATCCGGCGGATTTGGTCATAAAGGAGGGCTGCGGATACGTCTGCGATCATGATGAGAAAGCTTTCTCCGAGCTTCTGGCTAAGCTTGCGAACGATTCAGCCGACATGATCGAGAAGGGCAAGAAGGGGCGCGAGGCCTTCGACCGGGAGTACAATTGGAAGAAGCAGGCTGAAAAGTTGCTACTGGCTTACGCCGGGCTGCTCGGAACGGCAGACAATTGAGAACGGATGGGGCGATTCGATTCAATGGGCAATTCTTGAGAAAAGGGTTATTTCTTTAAAACAGATGTCTTGACCACTGGAGAACGAGAGATGTTTGAATCCCTTTCGCCTGAAATCGCGAGCGCGATGACGGTAATCTATCAATCATTCTTCGTAATGGAAGGACTTGCGCTGCTCATCACTGTGATTTTGACAGTGCATACCCGACTGAAAGTTTGGGAAGAAAGCAAGAACCTCCGTCCGAATGAATTTAATGTACTCCATTTCAAGAATCCTATCAGAATCATTCAGATGTCGCTCATACTGCTCTTCTTTTTAGGCACTGAGAGCGAAATTAGAAATGCGGTAATTAATTCAGGATTCAATTTCACTACCTTGATTCTAACACTTGTTCCGTTGAATGCTATGTTGGTGGGACTGCCCTGGTTCTTGCTCATTCATGGTTTGAATGTGCAAGTTGTGATCACTGATAAGAAGATCATCATTTTCAAACCATGGCGTCTTTCTAAATCCATTTACTGGAAGGACATCATTAAAGTCAGTTATAGTCCATATTTTCTGGGTATCTATAACATTCATACGGAATTGGGAATTACGAGGGTAAACGAGAAATTGTTCTGGTCTTTGCTCTCAACTCCCTCAAAAGGTTTCTACGGATATATCCGACTTTATGCCCCTCAAGCGGATTCCGGGCCAAACTTGATTCCGCCCCGAATGTGATTCGAAGCTGATTGTCGGTTTTTCCGAATTTCGGAGAAGTTTTTATTCTCATCTAGATATGTCAGACATAAATGTCACTACTGGATTCCAGAAAATCATACTTTATTTAACAGTGCCAAATAATGGAAACTTTTATATTCCCTTACTGATATCCAGTGAATCGTCCGACACTCGTCGGACTCAATGGGATGGGATGCAGAAAGTGACAGCGCCAGTGCGCACTACTAAGTCATTTTTTCGCATCCTTACAGGGGATGTAGGGGATGCACCTAAAAGAGATCGAGTTAGAGAACTTCAAGTCGTTCGGTAAAAGAACCAAGGTTCCAATGCTGACAGGATATACCGCCATCACCGGGCCGAACGGTGCTGGCAAGTCGAATATCTCCGACGGTATCCTGTTCGTCCTAGGCCCCAAGAGTTCGAGGGTGATCAGGGCGGGGAAGCTTACGGACCTGATCTTCAACGGCGGCAAGGCCGGGCACCCGGCATCCGAGTGCAAGGTCAGCCTGTTCTTCGACAACACCGACCGGCTCATCCCCTTCGATGCGGACACCGTGAAGATCACGAGGCTCGTCAGGAAGTCGGAGTCAGAAGAGGGCTACTATTCTTATTACTACATCAACGACAGGAAGTCGTCGCTGGGGGACATCGAGTCGCTCCTCGCGCACGCAAGGATATCCGCCGACGGCTACAACTTCGTGCAGCAGGGGGATATCACGAGGATCGTGCAGATGGGCAACGTCGAGCGGAGGAGGATCCTCGACGACATCTCAGGAATCAGCAGGTTCGACGACGACATAGCCAGGGCGGACAAGGAGCGCATAAACGCCGAGGAGAACGTATCGAAACTCAGTGTCATAATCGACGAGCTGAAGAAGCAGATGAAGCAGCTCGAATCCGACAGGGAATGCGCCATGAAGTACAGGGACGTCAGGGACAAACTGATGCTCTCGAAGGCGCAGCTCGCGGCGAAGAAGAAGGAGGAGGTCGAGCGCGAGCTCGCCGCCATCCAGGGTCAGATCGCCAGCTACGACAAGGAGAAGATCCAGCTGCAGGAGAGCATCGAGCAGAAGAAGGAGGAGATGAAGCAGCTCCTCGAGCAGATGGCCAATGTCGATTCCAAGATAGTCGAGAAGGGCGGAGAGAGCGCCAAGGAGGTCAAGGAGAAGATCGACCAGATTCGCCTCGACCTCGCGAGGGCGATCGATGCCATAACCACCTCCGAAGATCAACTCAAATCACTTGCGGACGGGAGCAAGACCCTCAAGGACGAGGTCAAGAAGGTCACGAAGGAACTCGCGGAACTCAACAAGAGGAAGGAGGAGCTCGCCTCGCAGATCGAGGAGAAGACGGAGGAGCTCGAGAAATACAAATCGGATCTCAGCGGAAGGCAGGACGTCGTCGCGGAATCCGATGTGAAGCTCGGGAAATTGCAGTCGGAGATCGATTCCCTCGTGAAGGAGATCACCTCGAAGGAGGACTCCATCAGGGCGCTTTCGATCGAACAGGACACACTCACCGGGAAGATCGAGCGCGTGAGGAGCGAGATCTCCCAGCTCGAAGAGACGAAGAAGACGTACGAGTTCGAGATCAAGGATGCGGAGTGGAACGCGAAGCAGCTCTCCGGCGACAAGAAGACCTCGACCAGCCAGATCAAGGAGCTTCAGGACGATTTCTACAAGAAGCGCGCGGAAGAGAAGAAGCTCGCGCAGGAGTCGCTGGAGCTCGAGGAAGCCATCAAGACGCTCACAAGGGAGTACAACAAGCTCAGGGCGGAGGCGGACTCTGTCAAGATGGTGGCCGAGGGCTACACTTCCGCCGTCGGTCGCATACTGGAGGCGAGGGATAAGGCGGAGGTCAAAGGGATACATGGGACAGTTTCCGATCTCTGCAAGGTTGACGGCAAGTTCGAGACCGCGCTGACGGTCGCCGCCGGCAACAGGCTCCAAGCGGTCATCGTCGACAGCGACGATGCCGCGGCGAAGTGCATCGACATACTCAAGAAGGAGAGGAAGGGCAGGGTCACATTCCTACCGCTCAGCAAGATGGTCGAGGGGAAGGCCAGGGGGAAGGCGATCCTGGCATCGAAGCGCTCCCTCGGATATGCGGTCGACCTCGTCGAGTTCGACGAGAAGTACCGCGCCGCGCTGTGGTTCGTGCTCGGCGACACGATCGTCGTGAACGATTTACACGAAGCGAGGGCGATGATGGGCGGGATCCGGATCGTCACGCTCGACGGCGAGCTGATCGAAGCTTCGGGGGCGATGATCGGCGGCACGATCGAAGGCAAGGGCGGGAGGTTCAAGGCGCCCTCGGCATCTTCGATCGAGAAGGTCGCGAACGAACTGAAGACCGCATCCGAGCAGGCAGAGAAGGTCAACGCCCGCCTATGGGAGTTGAAAGCGGCTCTATTGAAGGTCGAGGACCAGCTCAAGACGACGAACATGAGCGGAGGCGGGCAGGACGGTAAGCTGTCGGCAATCGAAGTCAAGGTCAAGGAATTCAGCCAGAATATCACCAGCGCAAAGGCGGGCATAGAAGCGAAAGGCAAGGAGCTGTCGGAGAGCCTCGACGCGCTCGAGGGGGTCAAGGGGCAGCTCGAGGAGCTGACTGCCACCGTCGACGACCTTAAGAAGAACAGGGACAAGATGGCGGATAGCATCCAGAAGGCGACCCCGAAGGAGATCGCCCAGCAGCTCAAGAAGATCGAAACCCGCATCATGGAGCTGACCGCGGAGATCGCGACGCTGACCTCCCAGAAGGAGACGGCCATCAAGCAGATCGAGATGGTCGAGACCAGGAAGACCGAGGTCGAGACCTCTCTGAAGTCCTGCACAAGCCAGACTAAGGAGAACAAGGACAGGATCAAGGATAACACGGAGAAGACGGAGAAGCTCGAGACCGAGCTCAACGCCCTCAGGAAGATCGAGGAGTCGATGGGCGCGGAGATCGAGAAGCTCAGGAACAAGCGCGACGCACTCTACAAGCAGCGCACCGACTTCGAGGCTCTGATGGACAAGAGCCAGTCGAAGATCGAGACCACGCACGACCTGGTCATCGCGCTCAAGACGAAGCAGGGAGCCGCCGAGGTGACGCTCGCGGAGCTCATGACGGAACTGTCCGGATACACTCTCGACCTCACGCAGACGAAGATGCCCCTTATTAGCGAACTGAAGGATATTATCCAGAAGTGCGAATCGGAGCTGGGTTCTTTGGGCGACGTGAATCTGCGGGCGATCGAGGACTACGACGAGAAGAAGAACCGGTTCGACTCCGTGAAGGGCGAGATATCCCAGCTCTCGAAGCAGAAGACGAACCTGATGAAGC
>Ga0315281_10013421_pt1 | contig 11086 bp, 9 predicted proteins | sample YL17G07_0_MG_FD_204540 | JGI IMG/M metagenome (GOLD analysis project Ga0315281, IMG submission 204540) | Sediment microbial communities from Yellowstone Lake, YNP, Wyoming, USA - YL17G07_0 | ecosystem: Environmental > Aquatic > Freshwater > Lake > Sediment | place: USA: Wyoming | collected... | reverse complement strand
GCGCTGAAACAACGGGATCTGCTCGAGCGGTGCCGGCACCTCGACCCACGTCGGTCCGCTGATCCGGCTTCCGTCCCACCAGGAGACCCATTCCCCCGGCGGGATCCAGAGGGTGCGTGTGCGTGCGCCTGGCACCACGACCGGGGCAACCAACAGATCGGGACCCAGCAGATACTCGTTCGGAATCGTCCACGCCTCGCGGCGGTCGGGATACTCGAGGAAGAGCGCCCGGATGATCGGAACGCCCTCTTCCGCCGCCTCACGGGCGAGCCCGTAGAGATACGGGAAGAGGCGGAGATGGAGATCCGCGTAGTCCCGGAACATCGAGATGGTCCGCTCCGTGGACCACAGATCCACCGGGCGACCGAGCTTCTCCGCCTTCCACTTGAACCCGAGGTGATCCCGCATGATCGGGTTCAGAGCGCCGTACTGGCACCACCGGATCCAGAGCTCCTCGTCGAGCGCCGCACTGCCGTCACCGACGCCGTCCGCCTCCCCACCGATATCCGGTCCCCAGGCGGCGACGCCCGCGAGCCCGGCGCTCGGACCGGCCGGCAGGACACTTGGTAGCCCGCGGTTGGGCGTCCAGTCGCAGTGCTGGTCGCCGGGCCACATGGCGGTCACCTCGGGGACCGAGCCGAGTCCGCCCGATCTCGCGAAGGCGACAGCATCCGGCCGCGTGCCCCAGACCGTCCTTGCCAGGCTGTGGTAGAGCAAGGGGTACCGATTGTGCGTGGCGATGCCACTCGTTCCGTCGGCCATCCGCGCCTCGTCGGGCAGGTGATCGCCCATGTCCTGCATCCAGCCATCAAAACCAAAATCGAGGGCCCTCTGGAGGAGCCCCGCATACCACGTGGCCGCGGCGGGCGATGTCAGGTCAACGTACGCTCCCCCGCCCTCGCCAAAATCGTCAGTCGTCGCACTGAGCGGGTTGAAATACGGGATCGTCGCGACGGACCCGTCGTCGCGACGGCAGAGGAACCCGTTCGCCACGGCCTCGCGAAACGGCTTCGAGCCACTGAAAATGCATGGCTGGACGTAGCCGAGCGCCCGATAGCCAAGGTCGTGGAGTCCGCGGGTGAGCGCGCTGAGGTCCGGATATGGGCCCTGCGGATACGTCCCGGCGATACCGCAGCCGGAGTTCGAGGGCTCGTCGTAGTAGTCGTAGGACCAGCACGCGGTGACCGCGAGGCGCTCCCGGCGCAGGCGTTCCGCCTCTCGCAGCACGGACTCCGTCCCGCTCAGCGTCGTCTTCCAGACACCGAACGTCCAGGCCGGCGCGAGCGGCGCGCGGCCGGTGACCGCCGTCGCCAGCTGGACGAGACGACGCGGCGTTCCCCGGAACAGGACGAGGTCGACGGAACTGACGGGGACCTGAACCGAGACGAGTCCGCTCGCCGTGGCGTGGAGATCCCAGACCGCCCGTGCGTCCGTGTCGAGGAGGAACGCATAGCCGCCGGAGCTGTAGACGAGCGGCAGGTAGAAGTAGGTGTCCTCGTCCTGGGCGTGCAGGAGGTCCGAGATGGTCGCCGTCCACCGGCGCCGACGCTGGTCGAGCCGGACGAACCGCTCGCCGAGTCCAACGAGGATCTCGTCAGGCGATCCCTCGAGACCAATGGTGAGGGGCGCCGTCCCGGCGATCCTGAGCCGGACCGCCTCCGGCTCCTCGCTGACGACGTCGATCCTGGCGCTGCCGGCCCGGATGAGGACGGTGACGGCCGCCTCGAACCGGTAACCAGCGGCACGGGTCACTTGCCGACCCCAAGCGAGAGACCCTCAGTCAGGCGACGGTGCATCGCGAGGAACAGCACGATGAGCGGCAGCGAGCTCAGCACGGCCAATGCGAAGAGGCGATCCCAGACGATCCCGTACTGGGTGACCTGGAGGCTGATGAGGGCCGGCAGCGGATAGGTCCCGGGGTCGGTCAGGAGCGTGATCGCGTAGATGAACTCACCCCAGGCGATGATGAACACGAACGCCCCGACGGTGATGATCCCGTTTCGTGCGAGCGGGAGCGAGATCGACAGGAAGGCGCGGATCCCGGTTGCCCCGTCCACGCGGGCGGCTTCCTCGACCTCGGCCGGGACGGCGAGAAAGAACGGCCGCAGGAGCACGATCGCGAACGGCAGGAGGAGCGTGGCGTCGGCAAGCACGACGGAGAGCCGGGTCCCGAGGAGCCCCCACGCACCGATCACCTTGAAGAGCGGGATGATCGTGGTGGCCTGCGGCACCATCTGCAGCAGGATCATGAGCCCGACGAAGACCCCCGCCACGAGATGACGGTGGTGTGCCAGCGCGTACGCGGCCGGCGCCGCCAACACCAGGACGAGGAGGACGGTCCCGAGGGCGATCTGGAACGAGCTCATCCCGGCAGCCAGGAGGTCGCCGTTCCAGACGTGTCCGTACGCCGACAGATCCGGCGCGAAGATGAGCGACCCGGGATTCGCCACCATCGCTTCATCGCTCTTCAGCGACGAGGCAAAGAGATAGACGAGCGGGATCCCGTAGACCGCCATGAGGATGGCGCGCCCCGCTCCGAGGGCCAGCCGCTCCGCGGTTGTCGTCATTTCGCAGCCACGTCGGCGCGAGCCGCCCGGACATACAGCGCGGCGAGAAACCCGATCAGGACGATCGAGGTCACCCCGAGCGCCGCGCCCTCTCCGAACTGGAAGAGCCTCAACGAGAGCTTGTAGCCGAGGAACGGGATCGTCGTCGTCGCGGTACCCGGACCCCCGAGCGTCATCACGTACACGAAGTCGAAGCTGCGGAACGCGTAGATGACGACCAGGACGGCAGTCACGAGGAGCACCGGCCGGAGGATCGGCAGGGAAACATGCCTGGCGACCTGCAGGTGCGAGGCCCCGTCCATCTGCGCGGCCTCGATCACCTCGCGTGGGATGTCGAGGAGCCCGGCCTTGAGGGCGATCGCCACGAACGGGATCGTCACCCACGAGGTGACGAACGCCACCGACCAGAGCGCCAGGGTTGGATCGGCGAGCCAGAACGGCGGATGCTTTACGCCGACCGCCTGGAGGATGCTCCCGATCGCTCCGCCATCGGAGAAGAGGAACTTCCAGAGGGTCCCGTTCACCACGGGCGGCAGGCACCAGACGAAGACCATCAGGGCCGTCAGCAGGCGCGCCCAGAACGAGTTGCTGCGGATGAGGAAGGCTGCGACGAGCCCGATGCCGACGCTGAGCATGAGCACCGTCCCGACGAATGCCAAGGTCGTGAGAAACGCCGCTCGGACGTCATCGTCCGCGATCGCCGCGGTGAAGTTGTCGAGGCCGGTCAGCGGCCAGTCGCGAAGGAGGTTGGCGATCCCCACCGCACTCAGGCTCATGCGGACCAACTCGACGAGCGGGTAGACGGCAAAGACCAGGAGATAGAGAACAGCCGGGCCGGCGAACAGGGGGGAAGCTGTCCGCCGGCCCGGCCGGTCGAGAGCGAGCCGCGCTGCTCGCTGAACCTTCGAGTAGGCCGATCGAGGCGAAGTCGGAGTCATCTTCGTTCGCCTCGATCATCCACCTGTGGCGGCGGTCTGCCGCCACAGGATCACTTCAAGATGGTCGGGAGCTTCTGTGCGAGCTCTGCCGCCGCCTGTTCCGGGGTCTTCTGCCCGGACAGGACGGCACTCCACAGATCGCCCATCAGTGTCTGGGCCTGATTCTCGGCGGGGGTGATGGGGAGTGCAACCCCGGTCTGGACCGCGGTCGCGAACCCGGAGAGTACCGGAGAGGAGGAGATGGCCGGGTCGGACGCCGCGTCCGACCGCGTCGGGAGATTCCCCACGTCCTTGAGGGCCAGGAGCTGGCCGGCCTTGGAGAACCAGGTCGCCTGCAGGTAGGCCCAGGCGAGATCGGGGTTGGCGGTGTAGGCGCCGATCGCCTCACCCTCGCCGCCGAGGTAGACCTTGGAACCGGCGGATCCGGCCGGAAGCGGCACGACCCCGTACTTGAACGTGGCCTTGGTCGCGGTCTGCGCGTACCAGTTCCCACCCACGGCAAAGGCGAACTTGCCGGTCAGGAACTTGTTGAAGACGGTGTCCTGGTCCCAGGTGACAGCTTCCTTCGGGATGTAGCCCTTGTCCACCCATGACTTGACCTGCGCGTAGACGCTGGTCACCTTGGCCTGGTCGGCCATGTGGACGTCGAGCCCTTCGCCGAAGAAGAACGGCATGCCCGTCCACCAGCCGTCGACGCCTGGCTTGCCGTCGATCGCCAGCCCGCCGTCCCCGGCCGCGGTGACCTTGGCGAGAGCTGCCTCGAACTCAGCGGTCGTGGTCGGAGGCGTGATGCCGTCCTTGGCCAGGATGTCCGAGTTGTACCAGAGCCCGATCAGGTTGGCGTACGCCTGCGCGGTGTAGACCTTGCCGTTGACCGAGTGGACCACCGAGGGCGCGAACGTCGACGCATCGGCGAACGAGCCCCAGTAGGAGTTCATGTCCTGGAGGACGCCGGCGGCGGCGAGCGACTGGACGTCGCCCCACTGGAAGACGGCGACGTCTGGCCCCTGCTTGGACGCGGCCGAGGCCAGGAGCTTGGGCGTCAGCTGGTCGAACGGGACGAACTCGTTCTTGACGGTCACGTTCGGGAAGGACTGGTTGAAGAGCGCCGTCTCGTCGGCGATGAGCGTGTTGTGCGCATCGGTCGTCAGGTAGTGCCAGACGGTGAGATCCGCCTTGATGTTCGGGTCAAGACCCGTTTGGGTTGGCTCGGCGGTCGGTGCGGTGGTCGCCGCAGTGGTCGGGGCGGGAGCCGGCGTCGACCCCCCGCTCGACGACCCGGCCGGGGAGCTGCAGGCCCCGACGATCAACGCGACGCCCAGCGCAGCAGCGGCGACGGTTCGCATACCTGTACCTCTCGCAACGGTCGGGGACCTGTAGCCGACCCACCGACTCTGTGCGACTGGTAGTACCAGTTTTACTTAGTCACTGTCAAGCCCTCAGTGTTCATGCACGATATTGACAGCCCGACGTACGCTGGTCCTACCAGTCGGCCCTTATGCCGTACACTTCGCGCTCGTGATCGGAGCCTGGATGACTGACCTGCCTGATCGGCTCGCCACATTGTCGGCCGATCTCTACTCCGCCGTCCTCTCCGACTGCCTGGATTCGATGGGCTTGCGCAACCAGGTCCTGTCGAGCCGCCTTCGGCCCATCGCCCCCGGGATGCGACTGGTGGGCTATGCGGCGACGATCCAGGTCGTTGACACCTACACGATCCCCGACGACCCGTATCGCGGCATGATGCAGACGATCGATACGGCCCGCGAGGGCTCGGTGATCGTGATCGCATCCGGTTCGGACCGCTGTGCGCTGTGGGGCGAGTTGTTCACGACGGCCGCCCGAGCCCGAGGCGTTCGAGGGACCCTCGTTGACGGCTACGTGCGCGACACGCAGCGGATCGTCGGCCAGGGGTATCCGGTCTTCGCGGCCGGGGCACGACCCGTCGACATGCAGGGGCGCAGCCTCTTCTACGCGGCCAGCGAGATCGTCGAGATCAGCGGCGTCAAGATTGCACCGGGCGATCTGATCTTCGGCGACGCGGACGGTGTCGTCGTCGTCCCCTTCGCCGTCGAGCAGGAGGTCCTGGGTCGGGCAATGGAGAAGGTCGAGCGTGAGAACCGCGCCAAGACGGCGCTCGGGAACGGCAGCTCCATGGAGTCCGTCTGGGACGAGCATGGCGTCCTCTGACCATCTCGGTCGGCACGCGGCCGTCGGGGACGGACTGATCACGCTGAGCGCAGGCGACGGAACGCTCAACGTGGTTCCGGCCATGGGCGGCCGGATCGCGTCACTCGTCGCCGCAGGCCGCGAGTGGCTGGTGCAATCGCCGCCGGCCGGCGCACCAAACGCCCTCAGGCATCTCTTCTGGGGATCCTTCCTGATGGTTCCCTGGGTCGGTCGGCTCCGTGACGCGAGCTTTGGATTCGACGGCCGCGACCACGCCTTCACGCCGAACCTCGGGAGCCACGCCATCCACGGGCTGGGGGCGGATGCGCCGTGGACCGTGACCTCCGCGAGCGAGGACGCAGCCTCGCTCGAGATCGACCTGGCGGAGGTCGCGTGGCCCTTCGCCGGTCGGGTCCGACAGTCGTATCGCCTGGGAGCGGGATGGCTCGAGATGACAGCGATCATCGAGGCCGACGAGCGGATGCCGGTCAGCCTTGGCTGGCACCCATGGTTCACGCTGCGTGACGCCCCCGGGGCCACCCTCCTCGTCGACGCGAGCGGTGTGCTGGTGACCGACGCCGACCTGATACCGACGGGGGCCATCGGCACCCTCGGGGACGATCTCGACCTGGGCGGCGCGCCAATCGTCGCAACGCGGCGGATCGATGCGACGTACGTCGGGATCCGCGCGCCGATCGTGCTCGAGAATACGGACTGGCGGATCGAGATCGGATGGTCCGAGGCGATCTCCAGTGCTGTCGTCTACACCCCGCCGGAGGCTGTCTGTATCGAGCCGCAGACCGCCTGGCCCAATGCCCACGGACTCCCGGAAGGTCGGACGGGCGAATCGGGACTCCGAACCCTTGCCCCGGGCGAGTCACTGCACGCGACGCAACGCTGGGCGTGGCGGCGAAGAGGAGAAGCAGCATGAGGATCAAGGCCGTCACGACGGCCGTCGTGCAGGCGAACTTCGACTACACGTACGTGCGGATCGAGACCGACGACGGCCTGATGGGCGTCGGCGAGGCCTTCATGGCCCCCGGGCTGCCCGCGACGATCCGGGAGCTCGGGGCGGTGATCATCGGGGCCGATCCCCGCAACGTGGCCCCGCTGGTCGACCGGCTGATGCTCGCGGTTTCGGGGTCCGGCGGGGCATCCGGCGCCGGGATGGCCTACAACGCCGTCTCCGGGATCGAGGCGGCCCTGTGGGACCTGGCCGGCCGGGCTCTGGGACTCCCCGTCTGGCAACTCCTCGGCGGTCGCTACCGCGATTCGGTGGAGGTCTACGCGGACCTTCACGCCGGGGGCGAGCTCGAGAGCCTCGACCGCGTCATGCGCTACCGGACGCCCTTCTGGCGTTCCGCGTCGGGCCGGACCGAGCCCGGAGCGTTCTTCTGGGAGGCAGCCGAGGGCAACGCCGTCTCCGCGGACGCCGCGATCGCGCGCGGCCGCGAGGCTGTCGCGGCCGGGTTCCGGTACATCAAGTTCGACGTCGACGTGTTTGCCCAGACTCGCGAGGCCAGCAGCCGATCGATGGGTCGCGCCGACATCGAGCGCATCGGCCAGCTCGCGGGGCGGATCCGCGAGGCGCTCGGGGACGACATCGAGATCGCCTACGACTGCCACTGGCGGTTCGACGTCCCGTCGGCGATCGCGATCGCGCACGCGATTGCCCCCTCGCGACCGCTCTGGCTCGAGGACCCTGTCCCGCCCGACCCGCTCACCCTGTCCAGACTGGCGACAAGCAGTCCGGTCCCGATCGCGACCGGCGAGAACACGTACCTGGTCGAAGGATTCGAGGCGCTCGCCAGCCACGGCGCCGCCGACATCCTCACGCCGGATGTCCAGAAGGCCGGAGGCATCCTGGAGACCGTCCGGATCGCCGACCTGGCGGCCCGTCGGTTTCTTCCGATCGCCCCGCACTGTATCGCCAGTCCCGTGGGGTTCATGGCCGCGGTCCACGCCTGTGCGGCCGCCAGCAACGTCCTGTGCCTCGAATTCCACGGCAGCGACGTTCCGTTCTGGAATCGGCTGGTCACGGCCACGACACCCTTGATCGCCGGCGGTCGGGTCGGGGTACCCACGACCCCGGGGCTGGGCGTCGACCTCGACATGGCCGTCGTCCGGGAGTACGCGGCGCCGGGAGAACCCGTCTTCGACGAAGCGCCAGCGAGGTAGACGATGATCCAGTCAGCGGCCGATCCTGCGTCCACCGCCAGGCCCACGCGGTGGGACCAGTCGGGTCGCGTCGTGATCGTCACCGGCGCCGGCTCCGGGATCGGTGAAGCGACGGCGATCCGCTTCGCGACGGCCGGGGCGCGCGTGCTCGCGGCCGATATCGACGCGGCGGCAGCGGAACGCACGGCGGCGATGATCGCTGCCCATGGCGGCGAGAGCGCGTCGTTCGCCCTCGACGTGGGCATCCGGGCCCAGATCGAGGCGATGGTCGACCACGCCGAACGGACGCTCGGGCCCGTCGACGTCCTGATCAGCAATGCCGGAATCGGCGTGGCCGCCGATGTCATCTCGACCAGCGAGGAACAGCTGGATCGCGTCCTCTCGGTCAACGTGAAGGGCGTCTTCTTCGGAGCGCAGGCCGTCATCCCCGGGATGGTCGCGAGGGGTGGCGGGATCATCGTCAACACCGCTTCGGCGGTCGCCTTCGCCGCGGTCGGCCAGCGGGCGGCGTACATCGCGTCGAAAGGTGCGGTCGTGGCCCTGACTCGCTCGATCTCCCTCGATTTCATGGCGCAGGGGATCCGCTGCAACTGCGTCGCCCCGGGGGTTGTGGATTCCCCGTGGGTCGCCTCCATTCTGGCCGGCACCCCCGACCCGGCGGAGGCCCGTCGGCTGATGGTGGAGCGGCAGCCGATCGGGCGAGTCGCCGCGCCGAGCGAGATCGCCGACGCCATCCTCTTCCTCGCCTCGGACGAGGCACGCTTCATGCACGGGAGCTGCCTCGTCATCGACGGCGGGTTCACGGTCCGGTAGCGGCCCCGAAGATGCGCCTCGTGACGTTTGCCGGACCGGACGGCACGACCCTGAGACTCGGCCTGCGCGTGGACGGCGGCATCCTCGACGTCGCGGCCGCGGCGGAAGTCCTTGGGCACCAGCCTGGCCCCTTCGATCCCATGACGGTGATCCGCCGTGGGCCGGACGGCCTCGCGATGGTGCAGGCAGTCGCTGCCGCAACCGGCGCCGGCGCTCAGCTTCTCGATCCCGGTCGCCTCCGCCTCGGCCCGTGCGTGCCGGCCCCCGGCAAGATCGTGGGCGTGGGATTGAACTATCGACGACACGCCGAGGAGGCCAACGTCCCGGTCCCCGATTCGCCCGTCCTGTTCGCCAAGTACGGCAATGCGCTCGCCGGACCCGACGAGGCGGTCTCGATTCCGGCCGATGCCCGGCAGGTCGACTACGAGGTCGAGCTGGCGGTGGTCATCGGGAGGCTCGCCCGGCGCGTTCCCGTCGATTCGGCCATGTCGCATGTCCTCGGCTACGCGACCGCGAACGACCTGAGCGCCCGCGACCTGCAGTTCCGGACCGGGCAGTGGCTGCTCGGCAAGAGCCTCGACGGCTTCCTGCCCCTTGGTCCCGATCTCGTCTCCGTCGACGAGATCCCCGACCCGGGGTGCCTGCGCCTGCGGGCCTGGGTCAACGGCGACCCCCGTCAGGACGCCTCGACGGCGGACATGCTCGCGCCGGTGGACCGCCTCGTGAGCTACATCAGCGAGTACATCACGCTCGAAGCCGGGGACGTCATCCTGACTGGCACGCCGGAGGGAGTCATCTTCGGGCACCCGGACCCGGTCTGGATTCGCCCCGGTGATTGCGTGGAGGTGGAGGTGGAGGGACTCGGGCGGCAGACCACCACCTTCGTGGACGGGGCCGCCGGCCCGGGTGTCCCGCGATGACCATGCTCGCGGCTCGCTGGCACGGGCGCCGGGACGTGCGCGTGGAGGCGGTCCCGACACCACCGAGGCCCGGACCCGACGAGGTCCAGCTGGAGATCCTCGCCTGCGGCATCTGCGGCACCGACGTCGCCGAGTACGTCGATGGGCCCCTCTTCATCCCGATCGACCGACCGCACCCCCTGACCGGCCGCCTGGCTCCGCTGACGCTCGGCCACGAGTTCGCTGGACGCGTCGCGGAGGTTGGGCGCGACGTGGACGACCTGCATGTCGGGGACCGGGTGGCCGTGGACACGCTCGTCTACTGCGGGAGATGCCCGTGGTGCCTGCGCCACCTGCCGCAGCTGTGCGTCCGGCTCGGGGTACTCGGGATCATGGGCGACGGCGGTCTGGCCGAGCGATGCAACGTGCCGGCGGCCATGTGCGTACGCGTTCCCGACTCCGTCACGGACGAGGTGGCGGCCATCGCCGAGACCGTTGCCGTGGCCACGCGGGCGGTCCGGCGCGGTCGCCTGGTTCCGGGCGAGCGGGTCACGGTGGTCGGGGGCGGCTCGGTCGGCCTGCTGACCCTCCAGGTCGCGCTCGCGCGCGGGGCGTCCGAGGTCTCCGTCGTGGAGCCGGTTGCGGCGCGGCGGGAGCTCGCCGTCCACCTCGGCGCGGTTGCCGCGTACGACCCGGCGGATACGGCGAGCCTGGAAGAGGCGGACCTCGTCATCGAGTGCTCGGGGTCTCCGGGCGCTCTCGACCCATCCATCTCGCTCAGCCGGCCACGCGGGCGAATCGTCCTCGTCGGGATCGATGCGCGCCCGGCGATGGTCCACGCCCTGCCGATCGTGATGGGCGAGCGCGAGGTGATCGGCTCCCTCTCGCACGTCTACGACGAGGATCTCCCCGCGGCGATCGAACTGCTCGCCGATGGTTCGGTGAAGGGCGAGCCGATCATCACCGACCGCGTTCCGCTCGGTCGAATCGTCGAGGATGGCCTGCGGCGACTCATCGAAGAACCGGATCGACACCTCAAGATCGTGGCGATCCCGAGGGGAGGGGGCTGACGTGTTCGTGCTGCTGTCGCACACGATGACCCTCGATGACCCGAACTGGCCGGGGGCGCCGGGCCTGACCATGCGCCCGCTTCACCAGATCGCTCGAGGCGACGTCGCCAATACTCATGTCGTGGAGCTCTACGACCACTACGGCACCCACGTGGACGGTCCCTACCACTTCAATCCGGAGGGGGCACGCCTCTCCGATCTCGCCATCGGCGACTTCATCTTCGAGCGACCGGTCGTGCTCGACGTCGCCGTCGGGGATGGCGAGCTGGTGGCGCCGGAGCATCTCCCGCCCGCGCTCGTGGACCCGGCGACAGACCTGCTCATCCTGCGGTCGGGATTCGAGCGACATCGCCCGGATCGGACCCGCTACGTCGACGGGGGGCCGGGCTTCACGGCCGCGGCGGCCGTCCACCTGCGTGAGTCCTTCCAGAATCTTCGTGCGATCGCCATCG
>Ga0315281_10013420_pt1 | contig 11086 bp, 12 predicted proteins | sample YL17G07_0_MG_FD_204540 | JGI IMG/M metagenome (GOLD analysis project Ga0315281, IMG submission 204540) | Sediment microbial communities from Yellowstone Lake, YNP, Wyoming, USA - YL17G07_0 | ecosystem: Environmental > Aquatic > Freshwater > Lake > Sediment | place: USA: Wyoming | collected... | reverse complement strand
GGGGTTGCGCTTGTTGGCAGCTTAACAAAATGAACCGTAATCCTCAGCACCCGCGCAAGAGCTGAACAAAATCAATGGGAATTCTCGGTACTCTCAAGTAATATACATTGTTTTAGAAAATAGCGGAAGTAAAAGTTTCAAGGAAGGAAGAAACGAAATCTCCCTTTGTCCATTTTTCAAATCGCGTTTTGAGATGTAACTCTCTTCCCCACACTTAGGACACTATGGCTTGCTCATTTCAGGCGTCCTTATTTCTTCGGGAAACATCTGTCAGTATCACTCGCAACCACGCATAGGGACATGATTAGAATACCCAATGACGCGCCAATAAAACAGCCGATGATGAAGCCGATCATTCTTTGGCCTCCCTGTTCGGTTTCCTGCACCAGGGACAAATATGAACGAGCCTATGCGGAGAATTCATAAGTCGAGTAGCCCAGGGGAATTTCACCCCCAGGGCCGGGTAGAAGGGGCATCCGGTGGATGCCCCAACCCCCACAGAACGTAGCGTGCGGATTTCTCGCACTACGCTCTTCAGAATTTGATTTACAGCACATTCGCTGCTATCCCTTCTAATCCCGTTCCCATGACTGAGTTTCCCCTTACGTTGGATTAAGGCTCGTCTCCTCCCTTTGAATGGAGCTCATGTTTCCTTAGAAGAGTTCAAATCCTGCTGGCCGCTTCCCCCTGTAACAGGCTCTCCCTGTCTCCGAGTACTATCAGCCAGTCCGACTTCCGACAACCCATCAGGTCATTCTTGCTTTGTGGGCTTGTCTGATCCTACAGGCTCCGCCTGAGATTGTCGGATCTCCCTTGTTCACATGGAATCCTTTGGTAACATGCCGTAGGTACGGACCCCGGAAGCAATCTCATATTCTCGCCCATTAACGAATATGACATTTCCGTCTTCCCCATTGAGGGACAAGGTCGACTGCTTCACAACACGTTTCGATTTCGGGGTTAATTATCCTCTTCATCTTTCGATTCCGGCCTATCACCTCCCTGTCTACGCTTCGCAATGTTTGTTACCGCACACCACGCAAGACTCGGTGCTTGACTGCTGGCTAAGCTTTGTCAAGGCGGCCATCGCAGACCACAGTCTTCCATGCGCCTCAAGGCGCAACCCTCACAGACACGGACGTGACAGTCTCCCGTCATCCGGCTCTTATCATCCAGTTGCCGTCTCCAGCAACGTTGCCTTACCCCTTGGCTCCTCCCATTTCTGGTTGGCCAAACAGTGAAGCCAGATGATTCAACCCCTTCGCTCCATCCCCATTACAGAGACTTCAACACTAATACGAGTTGGTCCGCCCCTGTTCCCCGGATTGGTACTCTCACCCTCGTGGATCCTCCACTTTGGGTTTCTCCCTTACCATCGCCCAAGCCATCAAGAACTAAGGTGCGGTCAATGAAAAGGTTAGGGTAGCCTGGTATTCCCCTTCAGGATAATTCCGAACATTGTTTAGAAAAAATCGGAAATGTCCTTCTGCGACGCCACCTCTTATCCAGGAACCTGCCTTCTGGGCTGTATTTTTGCTTAATGTTCCCCCCATGAAGCCATCGCCAGAGACCTGCCAGACCACCTCTTCGATAGGAATGATGTCAGAATCAGAAACAAGATCTCCCTCCACCAGTAACTGTAAACACGCACCTCCGCTGGGCGCCTCAATAACAACTTTAACATCGTTTTCAAGCGCCGGGATTGATATGAGTCTACCTACCCGGTTGATTTGGAATGTTACCGTATTTGTCTCGACTACTAATTTGGCTCTACTGCCGAGCATTTGTTTGGCAACCAAAGACTCCTGAGCCGTGGATGATCTTAGGGGAATTCTCCAAACAATAAGCCACGTCAACGCAACAATGGTAAGAATCGATACAAAATGATTTTTCCGGTTCATTAGTCGCTCTACCTTTGAGTGACTTTGATCTTATGAAATGATTTGGACTATCAGAAATTCTTACCAAGTAAAATCAATGACTTACGGTACTCAAATTAACTCATAGAATTTCATTTCCGTCTATTCGGTTCTATAAATTTGAAATCGAACATAGGAACCAGCTGTTCACATAGGTTCTCCAGATCCTCAGGAGAACCTGTTAAAAGACCGTGCGCTATCTGCTGACTGTCTTGAAATACATAAGAAATAGCAACTCCGATAGCGACACGATTTGGAAGTTTGATTGGTTCTGCGATTATGGAAATAACGTAATGCCCCTCTTCGAGCGAAAGGTTATCCTCTAACTTGATATCTGGAAGCTCCTGTAATTCTCTGATAACAATTTTCTTGACATGGTCGGTCAGCTCATTCTTGATCGGGACGCTGACAAAGACCGAGAATTGTCTATCTGCGGAGTTAACGGCATGGCAAACGAAGAGTAAAATACCGAGTGATGCTAAAATCAGATTCCTTTTTTTCATAGTCCTCCCTAAAAACGCAGAATGACCTGACATTATACTCTCACAACTATTGAAGGGACTCCTGTTCCTGATGCTTAAGAAGCTGTCTTAATCTCTCTCTGTCTTCCGCAGACATCTCTGTGAGACATAATCCATGTCGGTACCCATCCCAGTCTCTTTCCAGACGAATATTTCGCCAGGTGATCTTGCCACTTCCTTCGATAATACCGAAAGTAAACTCTTCCTTGGGCACGTAGATTCTGATTTTTAATTCGGCACCGATGCGAATGGAACGAACTGAATCAATGCGGAGACCCTCTTCACTTATGTTGGCCAGAACCCCTCCCATCAGAACATCTGCAGGGGACTCCCAGTATTCAAGAGGCAGCTTCACCGGAAACCGTGGATGTTGCCTCCTCTCGCTGCAAGAGCTCGGCTGTTCCATACTCCCCTCGTGGATTCGGTGATTGGCGAAAAAATACGCATAAGGCGCAAACTGATACCAAAACCAAAGGTGCAACCGCAAACCTTTTTGCTGACTGGCTGACTTCATCATGTATACGAAGTTGGATTGTTGAAAATAACTTTAATAAGTTCGGAAGGTTTAACGACTTCTGTGAGAGGATGACGGGTTCCCTTCCGAATCACTTTAATTAGATTCAAATCTACTGTTAAGAAATAGTCACACTTATTCTGTTCAGCACACCACAATTGAAACGCATTCAAGATCTGACTTGGGACAGGATTGCTTGTTCCTTGATATGTGGAAATCATCTTTAGAAGTTCGAGAAATCGCTTATCCTCGATAGAGGGTGGGGATCCGAATTCCAACTCTTTTCCGTCGGAACACAATCGGAAGAAAAACCGTCTGTAGCTTTTTGGTGTGCTGACAAACTTGCAAGGGATCCCACGAAATTGCCCTCTTCTGTAATTGATTTTAAGAACGTTCCGGCTTGCAAACAGTGCTTCGTTCTGAATTACGTATTTTATGAGCCCTTTCTTCCCTGCATCTGCAATCACCGGCAAAAGTTCGACCTCGACTTCCATTTTGAAATTGCTAAGTGAGACGCGTGGATTCAGGTGCGTGAAGCTACCTACTGCAACCTTGGGCACCTGGCCATGCCAACAGATGATCCGATTTTGGGGTGTTCGGTGGACAAAGAAGTTTAGGGCACTCTTGTCAATGTAGATCTTCGGAATGATAGAGGCTACTCCTGCAATGAACATTGTTCCTTTACGTCAACACTAAAATTCAAGAACAAAAGAGATATCAGAAGTCAGAAGACAAGATCCTACAGAGATGACTGACCCTCGCCTTCGTAAACCTTAGGAGATTCAGGTCCGATTCTCTTTTCGGGCCTTTGTACTCGTTTCCCACGAGAGGCTGAGAAGTTTGTCTCGGAAAGCCACGAATCCAAGTCCGCTTTCTTAAATCTCCAACTCCCGCCGACTCTCCGCGAAGGCATCTGTCCAGTTCTCGCCCAGTGATAAATCGTTCGAACATGCACTCTCAAATACAATGCGACTTCCGTCGAGGTCATAAGCTCCTGCACAAGTGTCCTCCGTAATTCCGATGCGACGGACAATTTGCTACTCTCCGTTTCCATGTCCACGATCACGTAAAGAGGAAAAAGGTCTATCCAAAAGATAATACAATCGCCTGAGTAGCTCTTTTCGACTTAGTAAGGCTATTAAGACACGCTCCGGCCCGAGACCAAAACGAATCGTCCTTCCACCCCTTTCCACCTTTGTCACAAGTCCCAGAATATTGGTCCTCGTAACGGTCCCTGTTGGCTCTCGAGCTCTGTCACCCTTTAGAAGATATGAATTCTCTGTCCTTTTTATCACTCGCTGAATAAACGGTCTTTGTGTCCTTGGTTCAACAAACATTACAACGTCTCCAATACTGGGTGACCGTATACCTAAAGGGGATAGGACAAGTAGATCTTCAGGTTTTATGAAAGGAGACATGATAGTACCCTTTGCTCGCAACCTCACAGATATTCCTTCGGCAAACAGAGCCCGGACGAACTCTACGACGGTCGGACCGGAAAACGGATGTAAATATTTTTCTATGGCCAGGCCGTCCTCTGGATCTTCCAAAAAGGATTCTATTCTCTGTGACTCTTCAATCAATCCCATCACATCTGTTTGACTCCGCTAAGTCAGGCGGCCCGATGTCACAATCTGTCTCAAAACGGGGATGAGTCTACTCGAGATATCCTTTTTGAGAATGTAGGCATAGACCCCGGCTCGGGTTGCTTCTTCCTCGTACTCGGGCGTTGCGTGATTTGTGACCATTACCACATGGGCCTGTGGTACTATAGCTTTTATCCGCCAGGTAGCCTCTAGACCATTCATCTTAGGCAGGCCGATGTCCATGAGGGTAACCTCTGGCAGATGGAGCAAGCTGAGAGCTACAGCCTCTTCCCCTCCCGTCGCCTCAACGATGCAAAAGTCCGGAAATGCCTCAGCCACCAAGGTGCGCATCCAAAGCCGTATCCCCTGATTATCTTCGACAATCAATACTGTTCGTGTTTTAAGCTTATTGGCTATTGTCTCCAAACCAGTCACCGCCTTCCCAAGTCCTCCTCTTCTTCTACAAACGAGAAAACAGCACAAAACGGAATGTTCCTTTCGGTGATAAAGAGAGACGGCTGAGTGAGCACGATGATCCTTGCAACGATTATTTGTATCGAGACGTAATGTCTGATGTCTTCCGAAAGATTTCCTCTCGGCTCCCGTTCCCTGCGAGTTCTTCTCTATGCATTAGCATTATTATGTATTTTCTCGCCTCGTGTTGTCTGTCAGAGGACGATGTGCCTGTTTGTAGGATTTTTGAACTTGCTCTGTAAGATTGTTCTTACAAGATCTGGAAGAAAGGGAGGGGTGAGAGAAGGAATGGGGGTAGCTTCGAAATGTTAGTCAATCCACCAGCTGATTCTTAATAGCATAGCGAATCAACTCGGCATTGTTCTCCATTCTGAGTTTTTTCAAGATCCGGCTCCGGTAGGTGCTGACTGTTTTTATATTCAGATCCAATTTCTGGGCAATTTCCTTAAGTATCTTGCCCGCGCAAATCATTAGCATCACTTCATATTCACGATCGGATAGCGCTTCATGAAGAGGTTTCTCACTGTCAACTCCTAGATTAAAAGCTAGCCTCTCAGCCAATGAGGGGCTTATGTATTTTCCTCCTCTGAGAAGTTTCTTGATTGCCACAACAATTTCATCAGGAGCACTTTCTTTTGTCATGTAGCCAGAGGCTCCTGACTTCAAGACCCGGATGCCATACTGATCCTCGGGATGCATACTCAATACAAGTACCGGCAGGTTAGGATGCGTCAATTTCAACTCTTCCAGGACCTCCAATCCGCTTCTGTCAGGTAAGGTAATATCCAATATCAGGGCATCCCAACCCTTTTTGTGAAGATGTTCAATCACCTCCCGCGCGTTCTGGGCTTCTCCGAATACCACTTTGGTGAATGCTTCTTCTAGAACTTGTTTTAAACCTCTCCGTACCACGGCATGATCGTCTGTTATTAAAATTCTAAGCACTTCTTTTCCCCTTATTCATTTCTTTCGGAAGTTTGTAACGGAATCCGAACAATGGTCGTCGTTCCTTTCCCAAAACTTCCACTTATCGAGAAGTCTCCTCCTAATAGCATGGCACGTTCTTTCATTCCCAAAACTCCAAGCGATCTAGGATCACCAATTTCGTTATCCGTGATGCCTCTGCCATTATCATTGATTTCGAGCATGACATTGCCCTGGTCTTCCCTTAAGCTGATCGTGATCACTGTAGCTCCAGCATGACGCGCTACGTTGGTCAGGCTCTCTTGGCAAATGCGGAAAAGGGCGGTCGATTTCTCGCGATCCAGCGCAACACTCTCCGTAAAAGAATTAAAGAGGCAGTGGATTTCGGTCCGAGCTTCAAACTCTTTCGCAAGCCATTCCAGTGCTGCAACAAGACCATAGTCATCCAGCAAACTGGGGCGCAGATCCGTGGATAGCTTTCTGCCCCACTGAATCGTGCGGTCAATCATTTGAGACATCGAAGTTATCTTCTCAACTAACACAGCCTTCGCACTGCCGGCTTGTGATACCTTATTCTTCAGCCAAGTGAGATCAAATTTCAAGCCCGTAAGTGTTTGGCCAAGTTCATCATGAATCTCGCGGGCGATCTTACTACGCTCTTCCTCACGAACGGACTCTATATGAGAGGCAAGCTTGCGAAGCTGCTCGCGCGAGCTTTTCAGTCGATCTTCTGCTAGTTTACGCTTCGTGATGTCACGAACGATTCCAAATTCTCCTATAATCCGCCCGTCCTTAAACTCGGGGGCTGATGTGAGTTCCCCGACTCCATAGCGTCCCGACTTCGAGAGAAAGCGCATTTCATACGACGCTGGGCCGTTACCTCTTAGAGCTTCTTCAAATCCCTGTTTAGCAAGAGTTAGATCATCAGGATGCACAATCCCGCTAAAATGCTTCCCAAGCCACTCAGAACACGGCCAACCTGTGATCTTCTCAAATGCAGGGTTCAATGATGTAATCTTTCCATCTTGGTCGAGCCTGTAAATGACATCGGGCGCATTCTCTACAAGTAGCCTGCAACGCTCTTCAGTCTCCCGTAAAGATTCCTCCGCCCGCTTACGGTCGGAGATATCATTCACCAGGGCATAGAAACCGACAACGTTTTGTCGGTCATCGAAATCCGGAATATATTCAGCCATTACCCACCGGGTGCTTCCCTGCACATACTGAAGTGCCTCTTCATAATGAACGGATCGACCTGATAAGACCTCACTAACTCGGCCCTTTATTAAATTGAAAGTTGCCTCCCCAAGAACATCTCTGTAATGCTTACCGATGATTTCTGTCCGGGGGACCCCGAACCATTCTTCGTATTTTCTGTTGACAAATTTATAGCAACCATCAGCATCAATATACGAAAAAAGGGCTGGGACATTGTCTGCCATGATCCGGATTTCTTTCTCCCGCCTTTCCAAAGCTTCTTCTGTCTGAACGCGCTTGGTAATATCTTTGACAAAAACCGATAACCCACGCCTTGAGGGATATGCGCTGATTTCAAAGCAATAGTCCTTGATTCCAAGATGGTAATTATTGACGAAAGTGTCAGGCTTCTGCGTATCCAGGACTTTACGGTATATTTCCTCAGCCCTTTGTGTTTGCAGATCATTCGGGAAAACTTGGTATAAGGTTTTTCCAACGGCGTCCCTTACCGAAAGTCCTGTTAGATTTTCACTCGCTTTGTTCCAATACGTGTATCTCAAGTCATGGTCCATCTCAAAAAAAACATCAGAAATGCTTTCGGTAAGTTCCCTGTATTTTTCCTCGCTCTCCCTCAGGGCATTCTCAGTCTGTTTCCGTTCGGTAATGTCGTTCAAGAGCACCAGAATCTTGTTCCCAATCCTCGATCCAAAAATCTTGACGATACGAATCGTGCCGTCTTTGCAGGTTACCTGATATTCATGCGGTTCAATATCTCCGGGGCCAGTCTGCGCCCTTTTCACGGCTTCTTCCCAAGTGGCCATGACCTCCCGTCGATATTGCTCGTCTGGATACGCAAGTTGCAACCACGCCTCCAGATCTGGGAGGTCGTCGAGAATATAGCCAAAGGTCGCACTGAACCGTTCGTTCAAAAAATCGACCTTACCACTGTCGCCCATAATCGCGATCGGGACAGGAGATTGTTTGGTGAGCCGCCGGAAATACTCCTCACTCTCTCGCAGCGCCTCCTCCATCTGCTTGCGTTCGGTGATATCAATTGTAAAACCAGCAAGAAGAGGCGGCTTACCCTCCCTTGTAATCGGGAATTTGGTGGTAGTATAGAATCTGCCGTTAAGTTCCTCTACCACCTCAATTGGTTTACGCTCACGCAAAATTCTCAGGTCATCTTCAACCATGCTTTTGGCAAGCTCAGATGGAAAAAGATCATCCATGGTTTTACCAATTAGTTCTTGCACTGGTCTTCCAAGCATTTTTTCATAGTTTTTACTTAATTGTATTGACCTGATGTTTTCATCCTTAAAGAAAACGTAAATCGGGCTGTAGTCCATAAACAGCCTGAACATCTCTTCGATTTCATAAAGCGCCCCATCGCCCTGATTGCGCTCAATGTCTGACTTTTCAAGTTCAGCAACTCGCTGGCGAAGTACTGCCAGTTCATCGATAAGTTGGTCTTTCGTTTTATCCTGGTCTTTCATTCTGCATTCCTCCAATGAGTGGATCAATAGCTTATCTGGTCTTTGACTCAGGAAGCAAGGCAATCCATCGCAAAGGTTATAGCATACCCTTTTACCTAATTAAGGCAGGCTTGTAAAGAGGCTTGAACCAACACGGTTCTTTGAGCTTTGTCCAACTTTCTGACAATGGCGTCTGTGCATCCTCCAATGGGAGAGAAATAGACTTCCCGGACCATTGGTTCTTCTTGGGGTAAGGTAATGGATGGTGTGCGGATGATCAGGCCGTTTCGGTCAACCATGACGAGCTTCGAGCCGGATGGCATCCCTGCATTCGCAGAAAGTTGATTAAGCCAGGTAAGATCGAGCGCGGCAAACATTACGACCTTCGCCCGACCTGATGCATCAAGAGCCGGATAGATTAAAGGAAATATCGGCTTACCTACGATTCTGCTGATCCGATAGGTACCAACTGTGAACTCGCCGGTTTGGATGGCACACTTTACTCCGGGAAAACCACCCACCCTGAGGGGGCAGGCATTCGCACAGCGCTGCAGAAGATATCTCCATTCGCCTTGGCTGCCCCTAAGTTGGCGTAAATGCGATATTGTTTTAGCATGTCGGCGAAGACCCTGTTACAGGGATAAGGGTTAGGGCTACTCAATACAGGGAGTTGTGACAGGGCAATCAGAAGATGGCGCCCTTGCTCGATCAGTTGCTCCTGGTCGCCGGAGGCACGCCGAGCCAGTTGGAACGCGGTTTCTTGAACCTTGGCTTTTTCTCACTTGCATTGCTCCGAAGCCGTATATAAGGTAAGTCCCACCCCCGGGAGGATCGTGAGAAGAAGAATCAGAAGTAAACGAGCACGCAAACTTGAAAAAGAAAAGCGCGTCATACAATAACCCCCCTATTCGGTAATGCCGATGAGCACAAAATGCAAATTGTACATCATTTTCTATAAGACAAACATTAATCCTGGACCGAACGGATCGAACACCCTTTCTAAGAAAAGGGCTCTGGAAAAATTGGCTTCAGGTTTGGTGCCTGGCAATCCTTTGAAATTATGAAAGCACCGTCTCGCACCAGAACCCAACAATTTTCTTCCCTAAAAATCTAAAAGACGTGCTCAAACAAAAGAATTCTTTGTAGGAAGCCAAGTTATAACTTTGGGAGCGCGAGGCTCCCTGGGACGTTTGAGCCATTGAAAGGTTGGGTCTCCTATTGTCCCAGAGAAAGGAAAACGAAGATGTATTTAAAACTACCGGTCGGAAAGCAATGGTCTATCTCTCCGGACTCAAGATCCTCCGGCAAAATTCTTTGCTCTTCTTTCAATTCCTTTGCTGCCTCAATCTCTTTTTCCCGGAGGATGGGGTCCTCAATGTTTCGAATATTGTCAGCCCAATAGACGTCCTGAATCCCTAAGGTATCCTCCTCATCATCCTCTAATTCTTCCTCAACATCTTCTTCACACCCTCGTGGCATTATAGAACTCTCCTTTCTTGTCATTTCGAATCCACTTTCATCATTAATAAGTCCTCCTTTTAGAAGGTCCATTGACAACACTTTCCAATTTCTTCTTCTAAAAACGAAAGATTTATAAACTTCAACGTTTTACCACCCTCCAGTCAGAAATGGAAGTTGTCCCGGGTACGGGTAGATGAGAAGAATGAAAGGGTATTACAAAAGTAAAAATCCTGGATATTTTGACCTGAAGTACATGGTGTACATTCCAATAGACTTCAAAAGATACGGAATTCCCATCCCTTATGGGAAGCAGCCGAAACCATCCCATGAAAACAAATTGGTCAATCACATCTTTGAAACGATCTACCAAAGAAACAGGGAAAAAGACACCACGCAGGAGGGGATTGATGATCTTTTCAAGGACCGTTTAGGCCTGATCCGGTCAAAGATCGAGCTCATCCTCCTGCAGCTTGAACAGAGGAAAACGATCAACCACGAGACCCTCTACCAGATAGGAAAAGATAGCTGTAAAGCTCAAAACCTGATCTTCGAGATGGGGTACCGTGGATACCGGATGGACCGGGATAGGCTATCCGTGGAAAGAATTAAATTTGACCTGGAAAGCCAAAAAAGGATGGAGGAGGCAAGCTATTTCAGGGACACAGGACTCCTGAACAAGGACCTCAAGGACAGCCTGATCCAGTATCTTGGCGAGGTCCAGAAAAGCAAAATAATCGGATTGGAGGAAGAAGAATGATCGAGTACCGGGACATCCAAAAGCTTAAATATCAACCAAGAGACTTCGCTCTGATGATGGACGATGCCGACATTGAACGAGTCATCGTCGAGTTCGTGGAAGTTAAAAACATGCGGGACAAAAATCGGAGATGATCTAAAATCGAGCGCAGAATGCTATCCCCAACTTCGATAAACACCTACCTGCGGTGCCCCAGAAAATACTACCTCAAATACATCAAAGGCCTAAAAGAAAAACCCAGTATTCACCTCTTCAGGGGAA
>Ga0315281_10013419_pt1 | contig 11087 bp, 12 predicted proteins | sample YL17G07_0_MG_FD_204540 | JGI IMG/M metagenome (GOLD analysis project Ga0315281, IMG submission 204540) | Sediment microbial communities from Yellowstone Lake, YNP, Wyoming, USA - YL17G07_0 | ecosystem: Environmental > Aquatic > Freshwater > Lake > Sediment | place: USA: Wyoming | collected... | reverse complement strand
AAGGAAGCGGTTGACCTCAACAAGCGTAGCTGGAGATACATCTCCCGCATCCTGGAGAGATGGGCAGCGGAGGGCAAACATGATGGAGAGCCTGGGCGATATTCTAAAGCGGACTCAAGCCCCGAAGAGTACCGCAGACGATACGGCCACCTCCTCAAAAGATAAGAGTATCGAGGAAACTGAGACTAATGAGTGCCCCCTTTGTAAAGGGAAGGGTTGGCTGCGCCATGACGTACCCTTCGGACATCCTGACTTCGGCAAAGTAGTGCCCTGCCAGTGTACGGCGAAGGAGTTCGAGCAGGAACGCCTCACCCGCCTGGAGCGCTACAGCAACCTGGGGCCTTTGACCCGTCTTACCTTCGACAATCTGCTGCCACGCGGCCGCAGCAGCGACCCTCAGAATCAGGAGAGGTTCTATCAATGCTACCAGATAGCCAAAGCTTTCGCTGAAAACCCCAAGGGCTGGCTAGTTCTCAGCGGCCCCAGCGGCTGCGGCAAAACTCATATGGCAGCAGCCATAGCCAACTACCGCCTCAAAGAGGGACAACCTGTATTCTTTGTGATTGTCCCCGACCTTCTGGACCACCTTCGCACTACCTTCAGCCCCAGCAGCGATGTTGCTTACGATGAGCTCTTCGAGCGGGTACGCAACTCACCACTTCTGGTGCTGGATGACCTGGGGAGTCAAAGCAGCACACCCTGGGCGGAGGAGAAGCTGTTTCAGATATTGAACCACAGGTTCAACGCTGAGCTGCCCACGGTAGTCACCGTTAACAGCCTAAAGCAGTTGGACGAACGGCTGGCTGCCAGATTGCAGAACCCGGCCATAGCCCAACAGTGCGAGCTGGAGAGACCTCAAGTACCGCTCTTCCAGCAGATAGGCGGCCTGGCTCTGGAATTCCTGGCCGATAAAACCTTCGAGACCTTCGATGCCCGCGGGATGAACGCCGACGAGAAGGGGAGAGAGAGCCTGCAAATGGCACTAAGAGAGGCTCGTCAATTCGCTGAATCCCCCAAGGACTGGCTCGTCTTCCTGGGCGTACACGGCTGCGGCAAGACCCACCTGGCAGCGGCCATCGCCAACCATCAGTTGAGGGCGGGGAGGCCTGTCTTTTTTGCGGTGGTGCCGGACCTGCTCGACCACCTCCGCTCCACCTTCAGCCCCGAGAGCAAGGTGACCTACGATGAGGTGTTCGAGAAGGTGAAGACCAGCCCGCTGCTCATTCTGGACGACCTGGGCACCGAGAGCAGCACGCCCTGGGCTCAGGAGAAGCTTTACCAGACACTGAACTACCGCTACAACTCGCGCCTGCCCACGGTTATCACAGTGGCCGGCTTTCTGGAGGGGATCGAAGGCCGCTTGAGCTCGCGGTTGATGGACCCGAAGCTGAGCAATGTCATCCCTATCTCTGCTCCGGATTATCGAAGCCAGACCAAGCCTGCGGAGGACTCCAAGCCCTCCCGCAACAAGCCCCGCAAGTGGCGCTAAACCCCTACCGTTCGCCCCGAGCTTGTCGAAGGGCTGTATAACCGCGGAGAACGCAGAGAACACGGAGGGGTTCGAGGTAATTAGGAAATCGCTTCCGACTCTGCGATCTCAGCGTCCTCTGCGGTGTAATGGTTATGTCCTGGCGTAGACGTTCCCGCTAATCAGCCTCGACAGGTTTAGGTGCAGGGCGTCTGGACAGCCAGATAAGCAGAGGAACCGCTATGGCAATAATTATCAGGGAGATGACCTGCGACTGATGCAACGGACCCAGCACCGCCGCCTCATCACCCCTGATAAAGCTGAGCCCGAACCTCCCCACGGAATACAGCGAGGCATAGATGAGGAAGAGCATCCAGTCACTTTTCAAGCGTTTGCGCAGGCGCAGCAGCAGGGCCAGGATAAGCAGGTCATAGATAATCTCATAGGCAGGCACGGGGTGGCCTGCCACCAACACTCCGTTCACCCAGGGACCGGCGGTAGCCGCTGCATTGGGGTTTGTATAGAGAACGCCCCAGGGAAGTGAAGTCGGTGTGCCATAGGCATCACCGTTTATCAAGCAGCCGATGCGGCCTATTGCTTGAGCCAGGATCATACCGGGGGCAGCCAGGTCGGCAATCTTCCCCAAGGGCAGCTTTCTTATAGCGGCATACGTGATGCCAAAGACAAAACCGCCGACAAGGGCTCCGTAGAGGGACAGCCCTCCCTCCCAGAAATACAGAATCTGTTTCGGGTCATACTGATAGATAGTGCTCCACTTATCGATAACGTGGAACATCCTGGCTCCGATTATCCCGCCGATAACGCCCCAGAGAGCAGTTGAGTAGACATCATCGATGGCTATAGCCTTCTCTTTAGACAGCCTGGCTACCAGTATCACAGCGGCAAGGACAGCCAGCCCGGTGAACAGCCCATGCCAGCTCATGGTGAAAGAGCCAGCAGTGAAGATATTGGGATTCATCCAGATGTGAATCATTAAATACATCATAGCACAGCACGGGTAATACAACAAAACCTTAACTATGAGATCGTTTACTAGCTAAGGTGTCCAGAGGGGCGCAGCCCCTTTGTCGGGGGTTTGGGGGTGTCCCCCAAATCCCAAATTCCCCCAAGATTGGGGGATAAAGGGGGTTGAAAAAGGATTGATAAACGGTCTCTAACTATGGTATAGGTACTCGAAGAGACAGTCCTGAAACTGCAAAGTCCCCTTATGACCACCTTTTGTGCTATAAAATGACGCCTCATGTCGCTGAGTATGTTTGACAAATGTTTGACAAAAACCTATTCTCAATGAGACAGGTAATTTTGTTTGTTATAGGCATAGTACCCAAGAAATGGGATCAAAGGAGGATTTAATCATGAGCAAATCAGTTAAAGGGACAGAGACCGAGAAAAACCTTCTCAAGGCTTTCGCCGGAGAGTCCCAGGCCAGAAACAGGTATACTTACTTTGCCAGTGCCGCAAGGAAAGAGGGATTCGAGCAGATTGCCAACATATTTGCCGAAACGGCCGAAAACGAAAAGGAGCATGCCAAGGTATTCTTCAAATACCTTGAGGGAGGAGATACCCAGATAACGGCGGTCTACCCGGCAGGCATGATTCAGGATACAAAATCGAATCTTGAAGCCGCGGCTGCTGGTGAGAATCTGGAATGGACGAAACTTTATGCTGATTTTGGCAAAATCGCTGCAGGCGAAGGTTTTCCGGATATTGCCCGCTCCTTTGAGCAAATCGCCAAAGTGGAGAAGTTCCACGAATCCAGATACCGCAAACTTGTCAGTAATATCGCCAGTGGAGCGGTATTCAAGAAGAAGTCCGTGGTGAAATGGCATTGCACCAATTGCGGTTATGTGTTTGAGGGCACCGAACCACCGAAGGAATGCCCTGCCTGCAGGCACCCGCAGGCATTTTATGAGCTATTAGCTGAGAACTATTAGGTTACCGAGCATCAGGCCAGGTCACCAGTACCAGGTGACGGGATATGTGCGCTTTGCGATCCGTCGATTCTTGGCTACGACGTTCCGCTGGCTTCGTAAAAGTACGCCTCTATACGCTGAATACGTTAGCTAACGGTTAGCTGTTTCATTTGGCTACCACCACTTAGGTGTAGTGCTCATGATTGCTGCAGCTCCATGCCTAGCAATCTGACCGCTGGGACCCCACTGCACAAGGTACCACCAAACATTAATCAAGTTCAACGCTGTCCAGATGTCCAGGCCTTTTTCTGGATTGGGCGGGTAGGGCCAGCGGTTCACGCAATCAACGGCATACCATATATCAGGAGCGTTGGGAATCAGCCCATGTTAGCCCTGAAAGTTGCAAGTCACAGCATAACCCTAGTCGAGTCCCACTAAGTTTACTGTTTGAGTCCTCTAAACCCGCCCTTGTGGCCGTAGGAAAAGCGCTGACAATTAGAGCCGTCTGGGCTGACCACTCTCGGTGAAATTGAAAAACGCCCATTCGTGGGGTAGCTCTTCACTACCGTTTTCGTCTTGGGATTGAGCATCACTTGGCACTAACAATCTCACCAACTTATTTCGCAAGGAAACCTTGTAGGCGCTCCAACGATTTCTCGTTCGCACGTACAATACCTCTTCAGCCAGCCATGCACCATGTGCCGCTCGAGGCAGCCGCCACCAAGGCCGTTGTGCTACGTGGTCAATATATTCCATCCGAGTGTTTCCAGGAAAGCCTTCAGGCGTATGTCGGCGTGTTAGAGTATAGTCATAGACGAGGACAAATTCTCTCTCCGTGTCCGGCTTCAATAGGATGGGTCTCCCGATTTCATTGCCGTTGACATTATCAATCATCCGAATTTGGAGGTCACTCGCATTTAATTGTCGTGAATCATAGGGCCAAGCCAAGAGAAGAAACAGCCATCCGAACGGACTGAATAACAACGAGGCGAAAAGAGTAAACCACATCACTCCGTCGACTAGGTTGAGAACACGTATCATCCAAGCTCGATTTTTGCTAGCGGTAGCAGTCCTGATATACTGAGGTCCTATAAACTCCCGTAGACCTTCGCCATCATTAGTCAAGAACCCTACTATCAACTGCAACCATGCGAGCATTTTCTCCTGCCAATTGCGATACCTAAGGGTAATCCTGAAACGCAGACCATGTACTACTAGTTGCTTGTCGCCGCCATAAGCAATCTTCACTTCTATCTGACCAACTCGATTGGCTCTATTATTGTCGGCGACTACTCCTATCGCAAGGTCTGGATACGACATACGGTCGCGCAGGAAGCCCACTCCCCTCTTGCCCAATTGATATAGAGGATAGAGACTAACGACCCCGACAATAATAAAGAAGATGTTCATCTAACTATGCCACCAGATTCTCAATTCACGTCTGCCATATCATTGTTCTGCATCTTCGAGATAGGACTTTATTTTCTCATCCAAGAATTTCTGGATATTCTCATCAGAGCCAATATAACGAGATACATCAAGCCAAGTGCGATATTTGTCCCTCATTTGCTCTGCAGATTCGAACTTCATCGCTTTATGGTGCTGCAGTAGTTTTGTCAGGTATTCTACTTGTTCTTTCTCCGACTGTGGCAGACTAGTGGAAAATCTTCCCTTTTGGGGTTGCTCGAAATATTTTTTGCGCTTGGCTGGATCCTCTATAGCTTCCATAATTGATTCTTCAAACGCCTGCCGTTTCTTTTGGTGCTCTTCACTTTTTAAGAGCCTGTCCCTCAAGTGGATTTCGACAAATCTAACTATGGAAGGGACTAGAAATATCTCAAGGATGCCAACTTTATCAGCGAGATATCTAAGCCATGATTTCAAATGGTCAATTCGATAGGTCAGTAGTGGTCTATTCCTCTGACTTTGCCAGGGGCAATTCTCTTCAGTTCTTCATCTGAAAGTGCACCGTCACCCTTAACATGTGCCTCGCCGCCTGTCCAGAGCATTATAATTCCGATGAGTTCTTCGGCGTTTGCACCAGTTGTACGACTCCATTCCTTTATGCTCACACAAAGCTGGTCAATTAAGGTCTGAACCATTGTTGTGACCTCTATTTCACTACGAAAGTTCTTGCACAAGTATACACATCGCGGTAGAATGTCGCAAGAAGTAGCTACAGCTTACTTCTCGCTATTGCATCTTACCTGATTAGGAGTCTAAATGTGAAGGATTCCGATGAAAGGGAAAGACTAGCAGCATTGCGAAGAGACATTGAACGGGCTGCACAGCTTCGTAAGAACGCATTGGCGGGCAAGTTGCAGGAGTGTCCCAAGTGCCATAAGGTAGCTGTCTTTTGGAACACACGCGGTCACAACGGAGAAGGTTGTTTTGAGTGCTTGTCTTGCGGAAAGGTATATCTTACGGAATATCATTTATCCGTTGGCGAATGTAATGCTAGAAACGAAGAAAAATATAGAGACAGCCAGAGATTCAATGATTAAGCTGCCCCCCCTAGTGCTTCATGCTGTCCCAAGTCACTTAATCCCCAAGTTGTCCAGCGGACTGAACTTTCTATGAGCGTTGATAGCATCGTCTGCATCAGCAACATTGCCGCCCTGTACTGCTTCCTGCTGTCCTCTGAGGCTCATCTTTCACAAATGTTCGACAAAATGGACTTTAAGGCCATAGCAGGCATCACTTTATTCACAGATACTCCTAATACTGAACTAAAGCATAAACAGGACAATTCAGACGAGAACGTCCCGATAGTTCAGTCAGTTCGGCCAGGAAGACAGCACAAACCACAATCCCCCCAGCTTTTATTATCAAGTCATGGGCCGCTGCTGCGGAACCTCCGGTGGCTATCAAGTCGTCCACGAGGAGAACACGCTGGCCATTCGCTATCGCATCAGAATGCATCTCCAAAATGTTACCATTATATTCCCCAATGTATGAGCTAGAGAGAACCTGAGATGGCAGCTTACCCGTTTTACGAATGGGCACAAATCCTGTCCCTAAGGCATAAGATAGAGCTGCACCTATTACGAAACCACGCGCTTCAATCCCGGCCACGGTTACTATGTCTTCATTTGAGAATCTGCGGGCGATCGCATCTATTGCCGTACGGAAAACGGAAGGATCGCCTAGCAACGGTGTGATATCACGGAAGATTACTCCCGGCTTGGGCCAATCGGAAATCTCTCTGATATAGTCTTTATAGTACGGGCGTGAAACCTTAGCTGGACCACCGTTGTGATGATTATTTTCCCACATTGCCTTCCTCTAACCACTTTTCTATTGCCTCTATCTTATCATCAGAACCTGAAAACCGCAAAGAATCATGTGTTCGGAATGCCATACAAAGGCATACACAAGAGCAGTAACCGCGATGGCTCCCCTCTTCGGCCTGCTACTGTAAGTAGGGAATTTACTCTTATAGCGCGGTCTATAAGCATAACGCTAGACGTCTACTCCCACATGTTACCAGAACAGGCCGCGCTGAAGTTCGAGCAGGGCTTCCAACCCGCAGCAACCCCGTCTGCCCGCATCCGTTAGCTGTTGTAGACTTTGTCCCCACAACAGGGTATAATTCCGAAGCTGGGAGAGGTGTCCGAGTGGTTAATGGTACCGCTCTCGAAAAGCGGTGTTGTCGTAAGGCAACCGTGGGTTCGAATCCCACCCTCTCCGCCAGTTGAAGAAAAGGTTTAGCTCGCCCTCTGGAAGGGCTCGTTAACCAATTGCTGGCGAAGATTACCAAAAGCGTTGGGCGTTTCAATCGAGGATTTAATAAAATGAAAAAACAATTTACAACAATAGATGAATATATTAAGACATTTCCGGCGGATATCCAGCGCATTCTCGAAAAAATGAGGCAGACTATACGAAAGGCGGCACCTGAAGCTGAAGAGACGATTGCCTACCAAATGCCAACATTCAAACTAAACGGGAAAAACCTGGTGCATTTTGCGGCATTCAAAAATCATATCGGATTTTACCCCACACCCTCAGGAATTGAAGAGTTTAATAAAGAATTATCACCATATAAAGGGGCAAAAGGTTCCGTGCAATTCCCAATAGATAAACCTATTCCATTCGACTTAGTTGAAAAGATTGTTATTTTTCGAGTTAAAGAAAATTTGAAGAAAAAGAATTAAAAGAATTTGCCGTCAGGGCGGCAAAGCCGCGGAGAGGTGCTGGAGCGGTCTAACAGGCACGCCTGGAGAGCGTGTGGTCAGGTAACTGGCCCGTGGGTTCGAATCCCACCCTCTCCGCCATTTTGAAAATGATTTGCCCTCTGAGAAGGCTCACCAGCAGATTTCAGGGGCAAATGTAGCTAGAATCGCTAAGGCACTTGGTGTTTCAATTGAGGAATTATTAAAATAACAAATTATGATGATTGGCAAAAAAGCATGACAAGAATTACCGATGATTTTATGCGGGAGATGATCTCGAAAACCAGTAATTATTGCATCGTCATTTTGAAGGCTGGGCCGAACAGGAATATTCCCGGAGTCGAAAAAATAATTTGGGAACACGGCCGAAGGAACTTTGCTCTCCGTGCAGATGGAGTGCTACCTATTGTTTGTCCTATCGCTGACGGAAGTAGTATAACGGGTATTGGAATTTTTAATGCTAATGTCGATGAAGTAAAAAGGATAATGGACGAGGATCCAGGTGTAAAAGAAGGAGTCTTTGTCTATGAAATTCATGCGTGTCGCAGCTTTCCTGGAGATAGTTTGCCAAAGTAATAACACCATGCTGACAAGGAATTTGCCGAAGCCAGTTGGTCGCAAAATCGGCCCGGATTTTTTCAAATGCACTCCGCCATTTCATCTGCTAGTAAACTGAGAGGGGATATAAAATGCCAGCAATCGCAGTCATCGGGGGACAATGGGGAGACGAAGGCAAGGGGAAGGTAGTAGACCTCCTCGCCGAGAAGGCTAAGTTCGTGGTGAGGTTCTCCGGCGGGAACAATGCCGGACATACCGTAATCAATCAGCTCGGCGAGTTCAGGATGCACCTTATCCCCTCGGGCATCTTCTATCCCGGCGTGACCTGTCTCATGGCCAACGGCGTGGTTATCGACCCCGCTGCTTTCCTGGAGGAGGTCGAAACGCTCAAGAAGTCCGGCATCAGCGTAAGCAACCTGTTTATCAGCGACCGCGCTCACGTGATTATGCCCTACCACATTCTTCTCGATGGCCTCGAGGAGAAGTCGCGGGGCAAGGGGGCGATTGGGACTACTCTCAAAGGTATCGGCCCTGCCTTTGTGGACAAGATAGCCCGCATGGGGATACGAATCTGCGACCTCCTCGATAAAGAGAACTTCCGGAAGCGGCTCAGCTCTGTGCTGGAACATAAGAACAACATACTGGTCAAGCTGTACGGCGCTGCACCTCTGGCCCTGGACGAGGTCTATGAGAAATACTGCAAATACGCAAACCAGTTGGCTCCGTTCGTCCGGGAGACCGATGTGATAATAAGAGAGGCGCTCAAAAAAGGCGAAATGGTACTGCTCGAGGGGGCGCAAGGGAGCATGCTCGACCTGGACTTCGGCACCTATCCCTATGTAACTTCGACAGCAATAGGCGGGGCCTCTCTGTCTATGGGGTTGGGAATAGGCTCGAAAAAAATCGATGGCATTATCGCAGTGTTTAAGGCCTACACCACCAGAGTGGGAGGCGGGGCTTTCCCCACAGAGCTTCTGGATGAATGCGGGCAACTGATCAGGGAACGAGCCCACGAATACGGCACCACAACGGGACGACCCCGCAGGTGCGGCTGGTTCGACGGCGTTGTCGCCCGTTTCAGTTGCGAGATTAACGGCCTCACCTCAGCCGCCATCACCCGTTTCGATATCCTGGACACCTTCCCCACCATCAAGGTATGTACCGCTTATAAGGTGGGTCGCACCACCTATCACCGCCCTCCGGCAAGTCAGGCGCTGTTTGAAAAGTGCCAGCCGGTCTACGAGGAGCTGCCGGGCTGGCAGTGCCCTACTACCGACATTCGCCACTTCAAGGACCTGCCGTCTCAGGCTCAGGCTTATGTCAAAAAGCTGGAGGAGCTAATCGGCTGCCCGGTCAGCCTGGTCTCCGTAGGGCCAGCCAGAGAACAAACCATAATGGTCAAATCCATCCTGTGATGTCAGCAAGCATCAGCCCATCCCCCCAACGCAGAGAGGATGAAATGCGAGTTGGCAAACCTCATTTGTTCGTGTTATAATTCTTATTCGGTTGTCCATACACTTAAGGAGGGAAATTAAAGGATGGCAACGACAGAGAAGCCAGAAGTAACCTTCGGCAAGATTACCGACGAAGCCCTGGCCGCGATGCGAGCCAAGTTCGGAGTGCCCTATTATATGATTCGGCAGAACGAAGTTGCCTCAAAGGATGCCATCAGGCAGTTCTGTAACGGCATAGGCGACGACAATCCCCTGTATCGCAACCCCGAATACGCCACGAGAACCAAGTGGGGACACATACTTGCACCACCCACATTCCTCTATGCTGTGGCCTGCCCGCAGGGAATGGAGGGCCTGCCGGGAGTGCACGCCTTCTACTGCGGCTGCAACTGGGAGTGGTTCAAAGCCATCCATATCAATGATGAGCTCACCTGCGTCGACGTACCCCTTGACCTGATAGAGAAGCATGGTAAGATGGGCGGACGCCAGTTCCTGCAGATCGGCAGGACGATATACTACAACCAGAGGGGCGAGGTTGTAAGCACTCAGAAAAGGGAGACCATGCGGGTCGAGAGACAGCAGGCCAAGGAGAGAGGCAAGTACGCCGGTGTGACGAAATACGTATATACGCAAGAGGAATTGCGCAAGGTCGACCAGTCATACGAGAATGAGGAGGTCAGAGGAGCGAATCCCCGCTTCTGGGAGGATGTCAATGTAGGCGATCCGGTAACGCCAGTTACCAAGGGGCCGCTGGGCCAGACCGACATGGTGGAGTTCTGGGTCGGTATCGGCGGCGGTCAGGGTGCCCACGGCATTCGCCGCAAGTATATGAAGCGGCATCCCAAGTGGGGCATCAAAGACGCCAAAACAGGCATACTCGAGCCCATGGCGGATGTTCACTATGAGTCGGACAAGTCCGATGCCATAGGCGTGCCCGTAGCCTACGACCTGGGCATGCAGAGGTTCTGCTGGGCAGGACACGTCATCACCAACTGGATGGGCGACGAGGGCTTCATGAAGAAGCTGAGCGCCCGCTGCATCCTGTTCAACGTGTTCGGGGACACACAGTTCATCGGGGGCGCTGTGGCTAAAAAGTGGACAGAAGGCGACGAGTCCCTGGTAGAGATCGCGATAAAGACCGTGAACCAGAGAGGCGAGGAGACCATGCCCGGCAAGGCAGTGGTATCACTGCCCTCCAAGGTAAAGTGGGTCTAGAAAGTTAAAAGGGGATTAACCTTTAGCAGCGCCCGCCGACGGCGGGCGCTGTCATTTTGTCCCAGATGATGTCGCCGAACTCGAACACCGGGCCGTCTTTGCACACCAGCTTCCGGCCTTGCCTGGTTTCAATGGAGCAGCTCAAACAAGCACCCACCCCACAGCCCATCACCGTCTCCAGAAGCACCTGAGTAGGTTTATCGCCCAACTTGCTGCCCATCTTCGCTATTGCCTGATACATGGGTAGCGGGCCGCAGACGAAAATCTGGTCAGCCGCAGGTAT
>Ga0315281_10013418_pt1 | contig 11087 bp, 6 predicted proteins | sample YL17G07_0_MG_FD_204540 | JGI IMG/M metagenome (GOLD analysis project Ga0315281, IMG submission 204540) | Sediment microbial communities from Yellowstone Lake, YNP, Wyoming, USA - YL17G07_0 | ecosystem: Environmental > Aquatic > Freshwater > Lake > Sediment | place: USA: Wyoming | collected... | reverse complement strand
GCGTTCCTCGGGTCGGTGCCTATCTGCAGCTCGTACTGGTCCCCGAGGCCGTCAGCATCGGTGTCCCAGGACCACGGGTCCGTCCCCGCGGCCGCCTCCGCGGTATTGTTCAGGCCGTCCCCGTCAGAGTCCATCGAAGGGAGGGCCCTCCAGTTGTAGAAGTCGTCTATGCTGCCGGGCATGACGTCGAAGTAGATGGTGGTCCACTGCGACACTTGGGTATTAGCCGGATCGTTCGACTGCGATTTCCTGTCGCACCACCACCCGAAGAACCACCAGCAGTCATCGTAGTAGACTGTGTAATCCGAGTACAGGCCCACAGCGACTGGGAAGTTAACCATCCCTGTGCCCGGCCTGAGCCAGGCCTGGGTCTGATACAGAACGGTCTTCTGCGTGGCGGAGTAGGTCGTGGACTTGGCGATGGTCGAGCCCCCGCTGACGGACCGGGACCCCCAAGGCGCCCAGAGCACCTGATGGGGGGTGATGCTGCTATCGACCAGGTCCTGATAGCTGCCGTCTCCGGTGATCGTTACGTTCCCGTAGAGCCAGCTGGTGTAGGATATGTTGTCCCCCACATCGATGCCGTTGCCGTCGACGTCCGTGAATGTCATGTCCGAGCGGACATAGCCCAGGGAGACATCGCTCCTGGTCCTCGTATCGGTGAAGCAGTCGACTAGCCACCCAATGAACTTGCCCAGGAAGTCGAAATCGAACAATAGCTGGGCGAAGAAATCAACGATGGCGATTATCCCAGCAATGATCGCGCCGTACGGGGGCGCGATCGACGAGAGGACGACCAACGCGATGGCGTATGCGAGCGTGACGATAGCGTAAGTGACGGCGATGCCTGTGCCCACAGCGCCCCAGCCGAGCTCCGAGCCTATGGAGAAGAGAGCGTAGAGGGACATGGCGAAAGCTATCACAACCGCGATGACGTCCATCGCGGTCGAGAGCCGCTCGAAGAGCTTGGTGCTGCTCGTCAGCTCCAAGCCTTGCTTGACCGAGTTGTAAGTGGTCTTGAACAGGTTCCATGTGCTCTGGCCGGCGGCCTTCGTGAGGGTGCCCATCCGTGCGAAGGTCTCGGAGAATGCATAGGCGGAGTCCAGGACCTTGATCGCGTTCATCAGGTGGCCTATGGCGTCCAGGCCCTTCGTCAGGATCCCGTCGAGAGTGTCATCCACGAAGACGACCTCTGGAACCGTGTGATTGACAACGCTGTCGCCGACTGAGGTGACTATCTCCTCGCCGCAATACCAAGCAGACACGAGGCCGGCCGCGGTCTCGAACGAGTCGTTGCTCATCCCCCACGAACGCATCAGGTCGATGACCTGGTAGAGCTCGAGCGGGGTGTCGCTTCCGCCCTGGTACCAGCTCGACCTGAGCACCTTGGAGACGACGACCGGCTGTCCGGTCAGATCAAACGAGAGCGGGCCGTCAACGATGTAACGGTCGGATAGCTCCGACAGGTCGAGGCCTGCGAAGCTGTCCTGGAGGCCAACGATCACAGGGAGCGTCTGCCCCGCAGGGATAGCATCCACCGCAGCGGGAATCATGGTCGAGGTCGAGGCCTGGATCGCCAGGTCCTCGTGCTCGAAAGTCTGGATGTCGCTGGAGATGCCGTCAATGCCATGGTCGGTCAACAAGCCCGGGGCGCTCGTGAGGTTGCCCGAGGAGTTTCTGAGGAAGTCGTACGCGAGGAGCAGGTTGGTCGCCATCAGCTCTTCCTGATCCGCGCCGCTGAAGACCCCTATCGATGTCCCGTGGTTCTCGTTGACTGTCATTCCCGTAAGCATGAAATCCTCATTGTAAGTCGCGAGACCGATTGGCGAGTGGGCGACGCCCATGTCGATCTCGTCGAAGTTACTGCTGCCGGCCTGCGTACCGGTGACGCTCAACCTTCCATCGGGTAAGGCGACGACAGCCATGCCGTTGCTCGCGATGATCTTCACGGCCCCACCACCGGTTGAATCGAAAGTGAACTGGCACTCCGAAGTCATCTCCGCCGCCGACGCGTAGATGGTCCCGTTCGGCTGGAGCGCGACGAACATTCCGTTCGCGGCCCTCAGCGCGGCCTTGTCACCCGACAATGGCGTCCACGCGAAGGTCTCGTTGACGCCGACCACGCTTCTGTCCGCGGTGACCGCTCCGTCAGGCTGGACGCTGAAATATGCGCCACCGGGGGTGGCGAACGCCTTCGTCTCGGTGTCGGTGATCCCGCTCACCCTCCACATCAGGCTGACATTGAGGTCGGTAGTAAGAGGGCCGGCGTTCTGCGGCAGGAACATCCTGCCCTTGAGGGCGACGATGTTCCCCATGTCCCAGACAGGGAACAGCGGGACGTAGGCGGACGAACCGTCGATGACTATCCCGTAGTCGATGACCTTCTTCTGGGACGGAAGGTTGTCCGAGGTGATCTTCAGGCTGGGAGTGATGACGACATCGCTGGTCGACCCGTCGAGGTCCTTCATCGAGCCCTGGCTGTCGGCCGGCCAATCCCAGCTCTGCTGGATCAGCCGCATGTGGTCGGGATTCTTCGTCCTCAGCTCGAACGAGATGTATGTGGGCTTTCCCGAGGCGCTCACGTCGACCTGGACCGAGCTCTGGACCGGGGTCTTGGCGAACGGCGAGAAGTCAAGGTAGTCAGGGACGCCGTCGTTGTCGTTGTCATCGTCCCAGGCGTTCGGGATCCCATCACCGTCGACATCCGGGTCAACGCCGGTGACTTCCACGTAATCCGAAAGGCGGTCGTCGTTCGAATCCGCCTTGTTGGGATTCAGGCCGAGCATGGCCTCCTGGTAGTCGCTCAGCCCGTCGAAGTCGCTGTCAGGGTTCTGAGGATCGGTGCCAATGACCAGTTCCACCGAGTCGGGGAGGAGGTCATGGTCCGAATCGTTCGTGTCATCGGTGTTGTTGAGCAACTCGGTAACGAATCTGGTTATGTCACGGAAGGCTGAGGGGATCTCGTTTGTCGCCTGGGGGGCAGTCTTGCGGTTCTGGGCATGATTGCCTACCACCATCGGTTGAAACGCGAGAACGGACAGACAGAACGCCACGCCAATCGCCACTACCAAGATGCGCTTCGACTCGGCCAACTCACCAGCCCCCTCTGAGCCCCCCGGACTACGGATACCGTATACACCGGCGCATCATAATTGTTCGTCCTGGCGCGGGGATCTAGTGGGTCCTCCATTATCGTATTTGAGACGATTCAGAGACGGCACGTCTGAGACTTATTCACGTGCCCCACCTAATCAGCATGCAAAATGCCTTCGGTGCCTTGACTTGACGGGCACGCATCCACAGGGCTATGAACCTCGTCAGGGGTTCGTGGACCCGCAGGAAGTCGACTTCTGGGTCTGATGAGAAGGAAATCTCTACTCCGTCAGGCCTCTTCCTCGAAGGCGCTCCTGCTCCCAAGTCTTGAAATCGACTGGAGGCGGGACAATCTCAGCATTAGGCCTCTTCTCGAGTCTTGCCGCGCCGTTCGGGCATCCCGTGACGCATAGGCCGCATCCAATGCACCTCGCGTGATCCACGACCGAAACACCGTTATCTTCCCGGATGGCGTGAACCTGGCATCTGTCCTCGCACGTCCCGCACCCGGCGCATTTTTCGGGATCGATGCGGGCGAGGTAGTTGGCGGAGGCCACCGAGTTCTCGATGCCCCAGTCGGTGATCCCCCTCAACAGTCCGCAGCAACATCCGCAGCAGTTGCAGACATAGCCTAACCCATTCATGACATTGCTCACGGTATGGACGAGGCCGAGCTCCTCGGCCCGATCGAGGAATGCCAGCGCTTCGTCCTTCGAGATGGTGTCGTCATGTGGGGGACTCTCGTTCTCCGAGAAGGAGAGGCAGGTCCTCAGCGGAAAGGCGCACTCATTGCCGACCAGCTTCTGCTGTTTCCTGCAGATGCAGTCTCGCAGGACGAAGGATTTGGATCTCATCAGGACCGCCTTCACGTCATCGTAGGGAAGGATCCATTCCGACTTGACCGACATCTGCGCAGGGACGACCCGGTGAATGGCCGGCTGAGGTCTCATGATCCCTTCGGCTCCGCCGGTCGAGAGGTATTCCTCGACCAGGTGTGCTAGGTCATGATCAAGATTGCTCGACTCGTATATCCCGACGATAAACGGCGCCAGCCTGAAGACCCGTTCGCCCTCTTCCTCGTAAGCCCACAACAGTCCTTTCTCGACCATCTTCAGCAACTTCGCTCGGGCATCTGCGGACGCGAGCCCCGTCCGCGATGCGACGACGTCCGCAGTCTCCTTTGAGCGGCCCATCTGACTCGCCAACGAAGCCTCCTCGGGCGAAAACATCTTCTTCAATATCTCTATCTCGACTCTCGACGGCGTTCTCGGAAAGCCGTTCGGAAGCTTGTCCAGGGCTTCTGCGAGATTCTCATAGACAAGGTCGCTCATTCCCCCTCCTGCAATCCGGTCCATGAATAACTTGCATCCTAATAACAGGAGCCCTCGTTCTTGAGTAATGCCCTGACCAGTGATTTGCGGGACATCTTCTCTGCGTCTCCTTCCTGCTAGCTTCGAGAAAGCGCAATAGAGGAGGGAGTCCAACTCGGTGCGAAAATCGCGAGATTGAAACTTGGCCTCCACCTGAAGTTCAGATGGCGCGGACTTTGAAATTTCATTTCACGAGGAAAAGAAATGGAAAGGCTTTTATCTCGGTACTAAAACCCCCTGATTGAAGAATAGCCAGCAGTTCCGGCTAACACACAGCTCCAAGCAAACCTGAATCGAAGGATCCCTTGGGAAACCGTGCTGTTCGCATGGACAATCATTGCTTGGCGAATCGCGGATTATTTCTCACAAGTACAATGAATGCGAAGGCCCTGAGTTGAACTTGACCAATGCAGAGGTTTCGAACCTGACAGGGCGCACTCAGCTTATGGTTAGAATGACCAATGAGAGAGGGAATGCCACTAGGATTGGCGCAATGATGATGGATCCTGCACCGGCGTTATCCTATGATTCGGAAGCAGCCAGACTCATCATTTCAATTGCCGACTGATCTCAAGAAAATGAATTGGAGCTGAAATGGGATAAGGTTTGGACCTGTAGAGGCAAGAGACAGAGCCTCCGTCCTGATTTGATGGTCCAAGATTGTCTCCTAGCAAAACTGTATCATTCCGGAGTATTCGACGTTGTTGCCCGTTCCGCAGCAAGTTCCTTGTCCTTCTAGGTTCGCCAGATCGCCAGTGCTCCTGATGATCTCCCATTGGCCTGTCCATTCTAGGCCAGGCAGAGTCGCAGTCCCAACAAGACGGATAGTCAGCATACCCGATTTGCCGTCCACTGTTCCAGTGAACGTGAGCACATCACGAAGATTGAGGAAATCTGTGTGCCAAATCTCCACCCAAGCATCCGTGACGTCTCCTGTGAATGTTCCACCAGCGGCAACCGTGCTCGTCCCATGATAGATAGTGTTGACGCCGGCTGTCCTCTGTCCCTCAAAGTTCACAACTAACCATGTCAAGGTTCCTTCCGCATTCATAGCCGGCGATGCCTGCGCGGCCGGAACCGATATCGCGGACAGAAGGGCAAACATGCAGGCTACGAGCGCGGCGGAAAATACCTTTCTCATTCTGATTCACCCCCTCCTCGAACCACCCTCGAGGCAAGATGCGGAATCGATTCACGCACTCTTACGGCTTTCTCTCCGGTCTTCGTCGATTGCCGTGATATCTTGTATCACACTGCACCATGGTTCGTCGGACTGGGAGTAGAGGAAAGGAGTCTGGCTCCTTGCATCGATTCTCTGATTGGAAGACAGCCAGGCATTCAAGTATGCACGCGATAGGCTCTGAACTCGATCTTCACGAGGAAAAGGAATGAAAAGGTGCACTGGGCACGACCCTTAGAAAGCACTGCAAACCACCATCAAGCGAGCGGGGCTCGAAAAGAATGGATATAGACTTAAGCTGAGGGTGGTAGTGAATCGTACGCGAAGAAGATGACCTAATGAACAACGACAACAAGAACGTTCTAACTTCTCGGGAGAAGGTACTTTACCATCAAATCCATCCAGCCAAACTTTGCGCGGATATCGCGGCATCGCTAGTTTCCCTTTACCTTTTCTGGATACATGAATTAGTTTTGGGACTTTTAGGGGGATTCGTACCAAGCCTGGTTGCGTCCGCTATTATCATTCGATACGCTAACATTGAGAAGTATGCGGCCTCTCCTTTTGGAAAATACCTGGCAAAGTACATGAGCGGAACCATGCAAGCGGTTCGCTTGGGTGGTCAGTTTGTGGTTTGGTTTGGCGCATGGTACCATATGCCATGGATCATTGGACTAGGTTTCTTGATAGTCGTGCTAGCTTGGTTGCGCGGAAAGTTGATTCCCAGATGAGAAGGAGGAACAGTCCGAGAAAAGGGTTTGCAGCAGCCTGCGCCATTTGATTTCAAACCAAAGCTCAGTTCCAAGTGTGAGGATCGAACCAACTCGCCCTGTGAAAAGACTTATTTACCTGCACCATTCCGCCCCTGATTGACCGACTGGCCATTCGCCGAACTTCAAGTCAGGCTTCTTCAGGGAAAGCCAGGGAATCCTTTAAGACAATGCAAGCCCTCGATTCGCCCGGTACCATGCCCAACATCGCAGTCAGCATTGAGGGGGTCCACAAGTCCTACGGCACGACCGTGCAGGCGCTCTCGGGGCTCTCGCTCACCATGTTCGAGGGGGAAATCTTGGGCCTCATCGGGCCGAACGGTGCCGGCAAGACGACGACCATCAAGATACTCGTCGGCCTGCTGGAGGCGGACTCGGGGACCGTGAAGGTCCTCGGGACGGACATCTCGAAGGACCATGTCACCTACAAGGAGCATCTCGGGTACATGCCCGAGGCGCCCCAGCTCCCGGACTACCTCACCTGCTCCGAGTTCCTAGGCTACATCGGCCGCATCCGGAACCTCCCCAAGGAGGGCCTCGAGGCCCGAGTGCACGAGCTCCTCAGGGGCTTCGACCTGGCGGGCAAGGCGGACGAGACCATCGCCACGCTCTCGAAGGGCATGCGAGCGAAGCTCGCCTATGCCGCGGCCACCATCCACAACCCGAAGCTCCTCATCCTGGACGAGCCCATGATCGGCATCGACCCAGCTGGGCAGCACCAGCTGAAGGAGCGCATCGCCGAGATCTCCAAGGCGGGCGGGTCAGTGCTCGTCTCGACGCACCAACTCGATACAGCAGAGAGGCTCTGCACGAAGGTCGCGATCATCCACCACGGCCGGAACGTGGCCACGGGCACCCTGGAGAGCCTCCGGCAGCAGGTGCATGCGGGCGCCCAGCAGACCCTCGAGGAGATCTTCCTCAAGCTCACCGAGGAGGCGCAGCTACCGGAACCCGAGTTGCCCAGAAAGAGAGGCTTCTTCTCGAGGCGGGGGTGAGCCTCGCATGCTCGGCCGTGTGGGCGCGCTCCTCAGGTACAAGCTCCTGTTCTTCTTCGGGCCCTCGCTCAGGGGCAAGTGGGGACCCGCGCCCCTCGTCGCGCTCGAGCTCCTGTTCGCGCTCTACGGCTTCGGTATCGGGGCTGGCATCCACGCGGCCATCAAGACCGGGTCCAACCTGTTCGGCGTAAACTTGCTCGGGACGGCGTTCGCCTCGGGATTGTCGTTCGCGTTCCTGTGGGCCCTCGGCCCCGGCGTGACCGCGCACGCCTCCGAGCTCGATTTCGTGCTCACGTCGCCCGTGCGCCCGAGGGAGTACCTGATCTCGGACATGCTCTTCCAGTTCGGCTCCATCACCATCGCGGGAGGGCTCGCGGGCATCATGGCGATTGTCGGGCTCGTGTATGGGCTCCCGAATGCGCTGTTCCTCATGGGCGAGCTCCTTCTGCTCGCGGCGGCCTACATCCTCTTCATCCTCATGGTCATCCAGATCATCGTCGTCCTCAAGATCCGGTACGAGAAGCTGCCCGTGAGGAGCCTGGTCTTCGTGCTCCTCGTGCTCTCGCTCCTCCCTGCGGCGTCACTTGTGAACCCGGGCTTCCCGCTGAACTTCTCCAACCTCCCGCTGCCACAGACGGGCTTCGGAGAGATCGCAAACGGGATCCTCCAGGGGACGGCGCCGAGCGCACAGTCGTTCGCATACGCCTTAGGCTGGCTCGCTGCCATCGCACTCGCATGGTACGCCGTCTCGGACACCTACATCTTCCACGGCATCCGCCCGACGCTCTCGGCTGGGTTCGGCCAGGTGGATATCTCCCAGCGCATGCTGAGGCAGAGGAGGATCACAGGCGCGCTCGGCGGGCTGACCACGAGGATCGGTCTGAGGACGGACACGGGGACCGACCTCGGGTTCATGACCCGATTCCACCTGATCAGGGTCTGGAGGGACGGGAGCATCCTGTTCGTCCTGCTGCTGATCGTGCTCGTGACCGTGCCCAACTTCCTCGCAAACTCGAGCTCGACCTCCTCGAGCATCAGGGGCACGAGCTCCTCTCTGCAGATCCTCACGCTCCCGATCGCCATCCTCGCGCTGAACTGGTCCTACTACGAGCGCGAGAACCTGTGGACCGTGGTGACCTCGGGCAGGTCCGTGACCAACTACTTCAAGGGGCTCATGCTGGCGATGGCCGCGCTCGTCATCATTGTGGCCGGGACGCTCGTGATCGTGCTCGAGTACGCCACCTTCGGCTCGCTGAGCGTCCAGGACATCGTCGTGCCCATCATCTCGCCCCTGTTCGCGTCGGCGACGGCGGTCGCACTGCTCACGCGCGTGAGGATTCTGCCGGGCGCGTTCTCGCCCGCGTTCCTGGTGGTGCTGCTCGTGACTGTGGCCGTGGGGTTCGGGGGCGGCTTTCTCGTTCTTGCGCTTGTTTCAGCGAGCGGCCTCGCGCCGGCGGCGATGCTCGCCGAGACAGTGGTCGCGGCCCTGGTCATCGCCTACCTCGCGGAGGCGATGGTGGGGAAGCTGGCAGAAGGGTTCAGGCTATAGAATCCACGACTTGACAGGCTTGAAGTGCCTCATCGCATCAGCTTTCGGTGCCGTTTGCCCGAAAGTCGAGTTCTCGGATGCTCACCCGCCTGGGCTCGCTCCTGTGACAGACTCATCTGGAGCATATCAAGCACGGATTGATTTTCGGCTAGATCGTGCGGTTTGCATCGAGCGGACTTTGAACTTCCATTTCACGAGGAAAAGGAAAGGTTTGAGCCTCGCCTCGGAGAAGCCCAAAGGGGAGGAAAGACGAAAAGGTTTAGTGGCTTGCCTGACGAACGGCACACATCACGGCATTGCCTGCCAAGGCCAATACACAGCCAGGGGGCCCTGAAAGTCTGTGATGTCAGGTCCATTCCACCCGCCGGCCGAAGGCATCTGATCTAGCGACCACGGAGAGCCGTACATGACCAAGCTTTGAGAATACCATGCGACCACGCCCGGGATGCTTGCCAAGCTCATTGTTACGGACAGGACACTTCCATCCACGATAAAGTTGTCGAGTTGTGTCACAACGAATGGTGGAGAGCCACTCGTATGGTCCACCAGAGCTGCGCTGAAGTCAGCGCCGTCCCAGAGAATGTACACTGAATAGGGCGCATAGTAGCCACCGTACGTAACATCGATGCTCAGATAGAAGTACCATGCCCATCTGACCTCAGTGATGCCCTGAGGCAGCTTGCTGTCCTTCGTCAGTGGGGAGTCTACTGTGAGACCCATGGTGACTGTATTACCCTTGACAGTGACCCATCCTGAGCGAAGGTCCAGATAACCAGCATTTGAAATCGGTGAGTTACCCGACCACCAGGAGAGCGGATCTCCGGCTGTGTGGCTTCCCTGAGCGGCTGAGTACCAAGGTTTGCCGAGATCCCCTTGCCTATCAGTGAAGCTGACCGTATTTGATCCGGCAGAGACACCACTCGGAACCAGCATTAGTCCTACTACAATCGCACTCAATACCGCTACCACTATTTTTCTCACTAACTCCCTCCTCCTCGAACCACCCCGAGGCAACGGATGGGAGCGCGTCACACGCTCTTACAGTTTTCTACCGATGCCATCGTCGATTGCCGTGATATCGCGTATCACGCTGTATCATGGTTCGTCGAACTGGGTGGAAATGGAAGGAGTTTGGCTCGGCGCAATAATCCCCTGATTGAAGAAGAGCTAGACATCTCGGTTCACACACGGCTCCCTGCATACGTTGATCTTGGGCCGGTCGTTCAGGTTCGAATCCCATTCTCCGAACTCTGCTCGACCTGCCGACGATAGGAGCGTTTATCTAAGAGCCTGCTCACCTATGAAGAACAGAGGAGACAGATACGGTCCTGCCCTAAATGTGAGGCGGCAACTTCATATGTTCTCCATCCGGTCTGAAAACGAAATAGTCAGTTGCATCAGGTGAGACGATGAAAATGGCCGCTCCAGCAAAGAACGTGGATGACTACCTTGTATCAGTCCCCGCGACGGCGCGGGCGACTCTAAAGAAAATCCGCAGGACAATCAAGGAAGCCGCGCCTAACGCCACCGAGAAGATCAGCTATGGGATGCCATCATTCTACTATCTTGGACAGCTTGTCGCCTACGCCGCCTTCAAGGACCATTGCAGCTTCTTCCCGATGAGTACGTCATCAATGGAGGCGCACAGGACCGAACTGAAGGCCTATGACACCTCGAAAGGCACCATCCGTTTTGCCATCGACACGCCACTTCCCTCCACCCTCGTCAAGGGGCTTGTAAGGTCGAGAATCAAAGAGAACGAAGCGAAGGCTCAGAGACGGGCGGAGAAGAGATCGAAAAGACAATGATCCTCTGATTGAAAGATGGACAGGCGAGGAATTTTAACTTTCATTTCACGAGGAAAAGGAAAGGTCTTTGTCTCGGTACTAAGACCCCCTGATCGAAGAATAGCCAGTCTTCTCGGTTCACACACGTCTCCCCTCGGGAAAAGACCATATGGGGGAAAGGTGATGCTGGCCAGCATGAAAATCGAATATTTTCACGCTTCGAAGTACGGCAACGGGGCCATGGTCGCGGAGGAGTTCAAGAAGCTTATGGCCGCCAAAGGGGTCACCGTGAACGTCCACCACATCCGCGACGCGCGGCCGAAGGAACTCATGCCGGCGGATC
>Ga0315281_10013417_pt1 | contig 11088 bp, 5 predicted proteins | sample YL17G07_0_MG_FD_204540 | JGI IMG/M metagenome (GOLD analysis project Ga0315281, IMG submission 204540) | Sediment microbial communities from Yellowstone Lake, YNP, Wyoming, USA - YL17G07_0 | ecosystem: Environmental > Aquatic > Freshwater > Lake > Sediment | place: USA: Wyoming | collected... | reverse complement strand
ATCGCGTGAGTGGTTCGTCAGGTGCACGATGATCCGTTCAGAGGGCACGACACGCACGATCGGAGTCAGGATTTCGACGGTGAATCGGGGCGCAAAAAAGAGCTTCAAGACACCCCGATACACGAACGACTGCTCACGTTTTGCCCCCTTATGAATAATGAAGAACAGCAGTGTCCTCTTGTCGCTTGCTTGCGTCAGGCCGAACTCATTCCGTGGGTAATTGAAATCGATGCGGTCGGGTGAGAGAAGCCGATAATCTTCCCCATATTTGACTGGGGTCCTCTTTACCCAAGACTCATTCACGATCCACCCTTGATCAGTAAATGGAAAGAAGATCTCCGTCGTGCCGCCCGCAGGAATACCTCTGGCGGAGTCAATTCTCAGGAACGTTATCTGCCGTTTCGTGAGGATGCTATCACGCAGTGTATAGGAGACCTTTATGCCGAGCATCACAAGCCGAAGATTCTCCAATCCAAGCTTCCACTGCAGCAAGATCTTGCGCTCCATGAGAGCCAAATTCGATGAGAGCGCGATCTTGAGATCCAACGAATCCATGATTGCTGCGAGGCGACGCAACAGGCTCTCCGACGTGCCCCCCTTTGATGCCGCCGAGGTAAGGCCGAGAAGCTCGCGCTCGATCCAGCCGTATCGTGCCGGGACAGGTCGTGGCAAGTCCTGATCCGCTCTCCTTATCGCACGCCCGCTGGGCGGATAGGCAAGCTCATAGAAGAGTCCAACCTTGCTGGCGGATGAGTCTTGTTGCCCTGTCCTCCAGAGCTTCCGCTGTCTTGCCAACGAGACGTATGCACGGGCCGCCTCCTCACCGATTGCAGCGTAGGACTTCCTCCAGCGGGGGTGCACGTCCTCGACCGATACTCGAGCACCTGTTTTTGACCCGCGATCAAGACAAACGCGCTCGACCGTCCAGCGTGGTAACGGGTCAAACCGCAGAAGATCTTTTTCTGATTTCGGCGGCTCAAGACGCTGGAGCGCCTTGAGCAAATCGCTTCGCAAGACCTCCCATTGTGGACTCGTACTGCCCGTCGCCCAATCACGCGTGACAAGAATGATATCTGGCCGACTGTCGGAGATGAGCTTCATCAATCTCAGCTGAAGGGTGTCTGCTTGCCATTTCGTCCGCACGCTCGCTGAATCAGGTGCAACAGCAATATCGGGCATGTTGAGAAAGTACGCCTCCCCGTCGATTGAAGCCATCGCCTGTGTCGCCTCTTCCCTTCGTATTGCCGCAAGCGTCATCGGATATTCGCCCCCCCTGTCGCTCTCGCCTGCCTCGCCGTTTGTCACATAAGCGTTGGTGACCTTGGCGCCTCGCGCCATTCGAAAATAGGCGAGCGCAGCGAAGTCCTCATAGCCAGGCTGCAGCGATAGGAAAAGCACATTGAGCCTCGAGCGCACGTCGAGCGATCGCTGGTGCAGAGCGTCTGGTCCTGTTTCAGGGAAATAGGTTTGAGCAAAGCACGGAACAAAGACAAAACAAAGAAGCAATTTCGAAAGCGGTGATCGGATGATATTCATTGGACCTTGAATTTTGTTAGGATAATCGCGGCGTCTTGCTTATCATTGTTGCATGAATTCTTTCCACATCGGTTGGTTAGTCATTACTGCTCAACTTCTTTCACAACCTTCCCGAAGCTACGAGCTGCCATAGGGTGCTTCATCCTCGACCCTGAAAGGGTCGAGGATTTCAGGTCGGGGCACCCGCCAGACCTGCCCGCCTACGGCGTTCAGGCGGGCCGCATGGCGGGCTGGTCGCCCCGACCCCTGTTAAAAACATCTCTATCAAACCCTGAAGGGGTGAGATACCATCCGCTCCCGTTAATCCCACACATATCGCTCATCATACTCGACTTCGTAGCTCTTCAGGAACGAACGATATTCATCCTGGAAGGTCTTCTTACGATGATGCTCCTCTTGTTCGCCGATGTACTTCCTCACACGCTCAACTTGCGATTGACTGACCGAAAATACCCCGTAGCCACTCTGCCAAGCGAACTTTGTCAACCTCATTCCTTTCGTCTTGATCCACTTCGAGGATTCTCGTTTCATCTCGCCGATGACCTTCGCCAAGGAATAATTGCGCGTAAGCGCGCAGAGCATGTGCACATGATCCGCAACTCCGCCAACAATTAGAACAGGACAATCCAGTTTCTTGCACGTTCCACCGAGATATGCGTGCATCTCGCTGCGGATATCTTTATCCATGAGAAACGGATACCGGTTCTTCGTTGAAAAGACAATGTGCACCAACACCTTGGCAAGCGACTGAGGCATAAGATTCTCCTCTCTGCCGGAGGCGGATCAGTGCCGCTGTTCGGCATCCCGTAAAGCAGGACCTTTGGTTGAGATGTAACCCTTTCAGGGTAGTAAGCGTGTTTTGTTGGTTAATATCCGAGGGCGCTGCCCTCGGTTGAATGATCTTACCCCTTTGGGGTAAGATTCTCGCAACCGTTTCCCGCAATAATGAAAAATAGAAAGAGCGGGATCCCGTGAAGCGGGACTTACCGCCGCTCGCTAGGCTCTCGGTAAGGACCCTTTGTATTCAATTTCACAGAATAATTCTGAAAGAGCAAGCTTTTGCTTTCCAGTGGAGACAGCGCAACGAGGTGAGGTCGACCGAAAAGCCTATGGAAACGTCATCCTGAACGGAGTCCCGAGCCCTCGGCCTGAGACTTCGGCGAGACCTCGACGAGCTCGGTCGAGTCGCTCAGTCGAGCCGCTCGGGCAGAAGGCTTGTCGAGGGACGGAGTGAAGGATCTGATTGCCTGTGTTTCGTCAGAATTCAAACTGACGACTTCAGCTGCTCTACGGATCATCTCACTTATGCACGTCACTCAGACAAAAAAAAGGCTGCTCCGAGTTACCGGAACAGCCTTCTGTGTTTTTACGTGAATCATTCGGCTCCCGTTCCAGACAGCAGGAACGGGATGCTCATTCCGGCAGTGGAGTTAGCTTCATTATCATTCGCTAACTCCAGCCGGAATGGCATCAGAACCCGAGCTTCACCGAGAACACATTGTTCGCGTCGAAGAATTCCACCTGCCGGTACGCATAGTCCAGTGTGATAGTGATACCGGTAGTGACATAGGTAATACCGGCTCCGAACGTGGCACCGAAGATGTTCTCCTTCTCTTCCGCCTGTGGAACCATCCCTAAACCCGCCCGGCCGAAGAGCTGGAGCGATTCCAGAGTGATTCCGAACTCGCCACCAACCCGATACTCGTCAAGGTACAGGCTGTTGTTGGTGAAGGATCCGCTCAGGCTCCCGATCATGTTATCGCCCACCTTCGCCTCGTACGCCAATCCAATCTCGACGACAGAGGGAAGCTCGAAGCTGGCCGCGTCGCTCTTGTACTTCTGCTCGGGGCGGCGGCCGTCTGAAGACGTAGCAGTGCGATACAAACCGGTACCGTCGAATTTCATCTGAGGTCCGATGTTTTTCACCGCCACACCCAGATCAAATCCTTGAATCCCGATCAGGCCGTTGTACAAGACTCCGAAGTCGAATGCCATTCCGCTTGCGCTCACGCGATCGATCTGCTCTGATACGATCTTCACCGTGGCGCCAACGGAGACAGCATCCGTCAGTGGCCGGGAGTAGCTGATCCCTACGGTTACAAACGCCGGCGAGAAGAATTTTCCCGACGTGTTTTCAGGGTCGTCCTCCGTCGTAAGCGGGATGTCGCCAAAGCTCAAGGTCTTGACGCTGAAGCCGATGGCACCGAACTCGCCAAACGAACCAGCAACAGCGCCATAGTTGACCCCGATATCAGCAATGTATGTCATCGATGAGAACATCCCCTCGGCGGAGTGCTTCATCCTTCCCATACCGGCGGGATTCCAGTACATCGCCTCAGCACCTTTCGTGGTCGCAATGCTGGATCCGCCCATAGCGAGATCTCGTGCTCCAACGGGAATGAGAAGCTCCGTCGCGGTTGCAGTTCCAATCTTCTTGTTCTGCGCAAAAGCACTCGTAGCTACGACTGCAAGTGCCAGGCAGGTCAAGAGAATAACAATCAAAAGTCTCTTTGTCATGGTCGTGTCCTCCTTAGGCATTAGTAACTATCGAGTACTTCTTGTTCTTGGATTATCGCCACCTTCAGTACTTTCGTAACCCCGATATCGGGCATGTCAATATGCACGATATACACGCCGCTGGCGACAGGGAACCCGGCATTGCTATACAGATCCCACCGGGTGAATTGCGATGGCTCATCCTTATCCATCCGGCGTACAAGCTGACCTCCGAGGTTGAAAATCCGGAAGGTCGCTTTTCTCGGTAGGTTGTTGAAGGTCACGAATCTCCCGAACCGGTTCGTCTCCGCCGCGTTGTAAGCATAGTACGGATTCGGGAACACGCCAATCTTGTCGGCGCTAGCCTTCTCAATCTCTGCCCCGGTGGTCGGAGCAGGAGGAGTGTACGTGAACACGTCGGAGGCGGTGTTCACGTGACTGGCAACGATCAAGAAATGATCATTCTCCGAGTAGGGAGGATCATTCCGACGAGCGACGGTCAGAACCCACATCAGCGGCGTTGTTGCGTTGTTGGAGAGGTTAACCGCTAACGCCGGATCTGCCGTCTCGGAGTACGGCTTCGCAAAGATAAACAGGAACTCACGCCTCAAAGCATTGTCAACAGACGTGTTTCCAGGCCAGTAGCGACCATCGACAGCCCCATCGGCCACGTTGTTTTCAAAATTACCGACCATCAGTCGAACCGGTGGGTTCGCTTCCACATCCCACGCCGAGAGCGGCACGCTCCAGTTGTAGTCTTGATAGGGATACCCGGAAACCGCGTTGATGATCCAGGGCACGAACTCCGGTTTTGCCGCAGCGGCTGCCGCAGAGCGCAGGTACCGATAGCCCTTCGAGTAATTCGCATGTGTTGGCGTGGCCTTCGGATCCCACAGCGCGGCAGTAACAGGCGCCCACTTCAGAAGTACTGAGTGGTAGTCCGTGACTTTCAGGTTCGTGCCGACCCCACCGAAAGCGAAGTGACCGGCCATGCCCATCGTACCGGCGTCTCCGGTTGCATCGTAGGCATCCGGATTTGAAACGTTACTGAATCCTTCCAGGCCAAGTCCGGACATTGCTCCCGAAGTAGAGAACCGGCGCGCTCCAGAAGGAATCGACCAACTCTTCATTCCAGGTGGCGGGCCTTCAACTTTCAGGAAGATACCGCCCTCGACAAACTTGTAGTCCCCGTCACCACTCTGGTTGGTCTCCTCCGGGAGGACCGTCGTGCCTTTGGTCTTATTGACAAGCTTCCAGGTCGTGGCACCAGCTGCGGAGGTCACAAAGCTCACCTCGTAGGTGTTGCCGTTGCTGGCAGCCGGATCAATCACGATCGGCCTGATGAGGCCATCACTCTTCCCTGTGTGTGTATATTTCAGCGTGTCGCCGTGCGCGGATTGGAAGACCTTCCCGAACGGCACCTTTGGCCTGACGGTGAGAACGATGGGCGTCGATTCCAGCGCGGCAGGCAGATACCCTGGAACACCGGCCACACAGTAAGCCGTAACTACCAGGTAGTATTCCTGACCGTTATAGATCTTGTCGATATCGCGAATGTAATCCCTTCGGAATTTGAAGTACCTCTGTAGGCCGCTGTTCGACCCAAACTGAACCGGCAGCTTGAGAATTTGACCGGTATTCTGATCGAATTGCTCGTCAAGCACGACCGTCGGGTCAGTTGGAAGATCGTATGTCACAACGCGCTTCGCTTCAGACAATCGCGAGCTGCGGGCTGGGAGCTGATAGATGTTGTATCCCTCAAACGTGTACGCTCCAGGCTGGCTCACGACCTCCTCGATGTCCTTCTTGCGGACGAGATCGCTGCCCCAATCAAGTATCACCTGGCCATCCAACTCAGCTACGTTGACACTCGGTGACTTCGGTGGTCGCGGAACCTGGAAAAGTGCGTCGTAGGTGTTCTGAACGAAGCGGTCGTTGAATTTCATAACCGCAACGCTCGACAGCCTGTCTGCACCCATTCCAGCGACGACACCGACAACGACCTCCTGCGTGTCGCCCGGGGCTATTGTGAAGGGCCCCGTGCTCGACAGGATCCGTCGGTCACCAGTGGCAAAGGAGTAAGTCGTACCCAAACCATCCACGAATCCCTTGCCTGTCACAGGGTCTCCAGAGAGCGGGTAAGGGGTGAGAGGAAACGCCCCATGCTCGTATGGAACATCTGCCGTTACGAGCGTGCCGATGGGAGCGAACCCGCGGAGCATCTTCCACCATTGACCGGTGTTACACAGATATCCGGCTGTTTCACGGTTGCAGGGATCGCTGTACGGGCTGCCGGCTGAAAAGTATGCGAACGAACTCATGCCGAGGTTCTTGTAGCCATATATCCGCTTCATATCGAACACCGCAGAGTCCCCCGGTGAGGGCACCCTTGGCCCCGCCAGGAAGTCGTACCCAGTACAGGGCGGAGGAAGCCCATACCTTCTGTATGTTGCGTCAATCGCATTCGCATTGTATACGAAAGCCAGACTTAGAGTGCTGTCGCATCCCGCAAGGTCATCAAAGGCGTCGCCGAGGTCGATGTCAGACCAGTTGCAGACGTACATGCTATCAAGGTAGAAGGAACCCTTGGTCTTGGCAGCATCGATCTCCACACCCCCCTTGTTAATGAGCTTTGCCCTCTTGAAGAACAAGTTGCCCAGTGCGTCGGTCCGTTTATAGCCCCAGATCGTAAACTGGATCTCCAGGCCGAGCGGTTCGGACATATTAAACTGCAGCGTCTGAGCCACATCGAGATCGTTCGCCACGCTCCAAATCACTTGATCTGCAGGTGAATTTGGGTCGGCTCCTGACACACCCGGCTCATCGCGATTTTGAGAGATGAGGCTATCGACGGTGAACGTGGCACCGAACGGAGGCGGCGCGTCATACTTGCCGTTTTTATTCCTGTCAACGTACGGAGCCCCGTATGCGATCGGCCACTCCTTCCAGTCCTGCTCATATCGTGCCACAACGGCAGCAATCTGAGCGTCTGTGACCTCGACAAGGGGGATCTCGTTTATTTCTGCCGCGTCACGCTTCAACTCATCAGTGCTCATCGAAGCGTAATCACGACGAATTCTATAGATGCGAGCGTCCGCATCGTTTGCATTCTGGGCAACTGCAGTCGCACCGGAACCGATGACTCGACCCGGCCTCATGCCGAAGCCATAGCCTTTTCCTCCAACCCTCACAAGCTGACGAGGTGCGGGAGTGGTCTTCGCGGCATTCGTGAAGCACTTTCCACCCCAGTAGATTCCATCCGTGTAGATCGCGTTGCCTGTGCCGCGCGGATAGACACCCTGGTTGTCCGTGGAAGGTGCAAGGACGCCCCATCCATCAGCGCGCACCCAGTTCGTAAAGTTGTTGATGTTGAGGAGGGTGTAGATTGGGGTCCCGGCTCTTTTATTCAGTGACTGTGCCTGCTGCTTGCCCTTGTTCGGGTCCTCCTTTGCTGTTACGGACCAAACAAGAACCGCCATCAGCGCGATCACCGTTAGAAAAGTCCTTGCGATGATTCTCATAGCTTGAGACTCCTTCTTATTTGTCAAACACGTTGTTCTTTAAGGCTCGAACAGGAACGAAACATTTGCCACGAAGGCACTAGGGCACCAAGAGTGTGTTTCAATACCTCTTACCTTTCTCATGCTTTGTGCCTTCGTGGTCCCGCTTCTTGCCTGCCCGCCTAGCGTTAGCATGCGTTTGGGCAGGCGGGGATTCCGCTTGTTAGCGGGATTCTGACGAAGCGGAACGACCCTTTTCTAGTACTCGAACCTCGCACCGACTCGTATCTGACGAGGCGATCCGAAGAGATCAGTCATGCCGGTTCCTGCGATGGCGTAACCAAGCGCCCATCGGTTATCCAGGTTGATGGCCTTATAGAAGTCCGTGTAGTTCGGAATCGCCTTGTAAGGCTCTGCGAACGCGCTCTTCAGCCATCCGTCGTCAAACGCCGTACCGGTTGTTGGATACACATTGATGACCTGTTTCGTGTTGAGCAGATTCAACACGTTCGCATACAGCTCAAGGTTGAGGCCGCCGAGGTAAAAGAGCTTGCTGAATTGCATATCGATGTTGTAAACCCACGGAGTCGTTGAGTTGTTGACTGGCTCCACAGGTCTTCTGCCCCGCACATCCAAGAGCGCACGCACTCCGACATTCCACGGTGACGCTTGTCCGAGGGCCAGCGGCTCCTTGATCTTCGTGTAGGCGTGACCGCTGTTGAAGCTCAGCAGCAGGTTGAGTCCCATCCCCTCGAGTATCGGCCCACCATCGCCCTTTGCAAACCTGTAATCCAGCGCCACGGTTCCGCGGTGTGTCTGGTTGTACGTCAGCGGTTGGATGAAGAATGGAACGCGAGCGGTCACTTCGTCGGAAACAGAGTTCCTTGACGAGAGTCCTTCTGAGCCGGTTCCGCGGGCGTCAGACAACGTGTAGTTGACACTGACCTGCAGGCGGTTCGTCCGACGCAGCTGCAGCGTCAACTCCAGCCCTTTGGTGGTACCGAAGTCTTCGTTCTGGTAGGAGACGAAAATCGGCGTGCCCACGTCGTTGAAGACCCGGCGTATTGAGAGCTGCTGGGTTGCATCCTTGTAGAATCCGGTGATCGTCAACGCGAGGTTGTCCGTCAACGTCTGGCGGAACCCTGCCTCGTATTGCGTCGTCCGCTCCGGCTTCATCATCCAGCCGGGCAGCCCCCCGGCACCAAGCCAGTACGCAACCCGCGTGGCTGGATTGACAAAGGCGCTCGTCCTGACAGTATTTGTGTAGATCTGATCCATCGCCGGGAACTGAGCATACTTTCCGTACTGTGCGAAGAACACCGTCCTGTCTGTGACAGGGAACGAGAAGCTCACACGAGGCAGCACCAGACTGAACGGATCCATTTCCTTGTATGCACTCTCCTGCACAAGGTTTAACGCAGCATCGACCGGTGGCTGGTCAAGCTGTTCCTGTGGGAGCATCATTCCCTTCGCGCTCATGTACTCATATCGGACACCGACATTGACGATGATATCCCTGTACTCGAATTTGTTCTGGATGTACGCCGAGGCGAGGACCGGCTTGATCGGCTTGTCCACCGTAAGGTCACCAAAACTGGTCCCTTCGGTTTCATTGCCTTCGATATCATAGCCGATAGGTGCGATTCCAGCTTGCTGGATAAGTCTCACACGCCGCTCATAATCGCTCGTGAACGTTCTCGGGCTCTTTCCATCCTGACCGAAGAGGTAAACATTGTAGGCGGTTATGTTATCAACGGCGTATCTACGGTAGACCCATTGCTCAATTCGGCCGCCCGCTTTCAACTCCCATCTCGAGCTGACCTGGGAGGTGAAGTCAATCGTCGCTGCGATCGAATTCTGCGTGCCCTTACTGTAACTGTTATTAGGAGAAAAGGGGTCAGTGAAGCCGAACGCGAAGATTGTGCTCCAGGGATTCGGTCCAGTGAAGCGGCTTGTGAATCCCGTGTAACCCTTTGCCTCGTTGGCGATGCTATCCGTGTACAATTTCCAGTCGTCGCCAAAGTCCTTATCATAGGTCTTTGTGAACCGGTTTTGATATGATAGCCCAACTTCGTAGAACGTCGTCGGATTCAGCACGTGGGTTACTCTCAGGTTGCCGAACAAGACGTTTGTTTCGCTCAGGGAGTACCTTTGCCAGAGAATATTCACCAGACCTTGAGGCCACTGTCCATTGTTCGGATTCTTCGAGAACTCATAGCTGCCGCTGAAACGAACCTTGAGTGGTTTCACGTCAAACAGCAGCGTTCCCTGGATAGAGTTGGTAAAATCCCAGTTATTGTACAGGTAGTTCTCTTTGACTTCGACCGGCCCAGGGAGCAAGAGCCCGGGACCACGAGCGGCGAGGGCATCGGTCCTCAAGCTATCGAAACTGAAAGGTGTGATGAACCTTGACTGTCGCTGTCGAGTATAATCGTGCTGACCCGCAACGTAGAACCTTCCCCCAGTGACGCCGGGGATAGGACCTCCGATGGTGGCCACACCAACGCGTTTGCCGAACGAACTTGTTCCGAGGAATTCTTTGCCCGGCTTGGCGAAATCATCGGTCTGGTAGTCGAGGCTGAACTTCAACTGGCTGCCGCCGGTGCGCATCGTCGTGCGGATAATTCCTGCATTTGCTCCTCCGAACTCGGCGGTGAAACCACCGGTCTGGAGTTGAAGCTCCTCAACAGCTTGCTGGATGATTCCGACATTCTGGCTGCTGGAGAAGGGGTTCGTTATGCTGGCGCCATCGAGTGAAAAGCCAACCTCTCCAGCTCGTCCGCCACGCACGTAGAGGTTTCCACCTTGCAGGACCACACCCGCGGAAAGCGCAACGATGTTCTGTATTCCTCGGAATGGAATAGACGTGATCTCTTCCGAGGTCGTGATACGGACCGTGTTCGTCGTGTTTCGTTGGATAAGCGGACGTTCCGCAACAATCTCGACGGCCTGAAGCTGAACAGCCGAGCTTGAGAGCGCCATGTCCACTGTGGTCGTAATATTGGCGTTCACACGAATGTTGGATATCGTGTAACCGGCATATCCAATGTATGAAGCCTTGATGGCATACACTCCCGGGGGAACGCTGAGGATGATGTACTCGCCGTTGATATCGCAGGCAGCACCCAGGCCCGTCCCTTCAACCGTGATGTTGGCCCCGATGAGTGGTTCGCCCGATTCCTTATCCGTCACCTTGCCGCGCAGCTTGCCATCTTGCGCAAGCAGAAGGCTAGGAAGAAGAAACAAGGCAATGAAAGCTAGTAATAGCTTACGGAACATATTCTACCTCCTTACTTTGTGTGGAGAATGTGTTTGTAAGTAAGATAGGCTTGCCTAAAAGGTCGATGTCTCGTTAACTGAGACGATCGGCGGGTACAACGAGGAAACGTTGTCGCAACGGGTTTCTCCGAGCGTCCGCGAAGATCGGAATGCCCGAATTAGCAATCACCTCCTTCTTGATGGGATGCCAATTCTGATGGGTTACTCGATGGTGGACTGGCTGAATATATTACTTGTTGGGGTGTTTGTCAAGTGGAATTTGAAAAAACTACGCTAA
>Ga0315281_10013415_pt1 | contig 11089 bp, 12 predicted proteins | sample YL17G07_0_MG_FD_204540 | JGI IMG/M metagenome (GOLD analysis project Ga0315281, IMG submission 204540) | Sediment microbial communities from Yellowstone Lake, YNP, Wyoming, USA - YL17G07_0 | ecosystem: Environmental > Aquatic > Freshwater > Lake > Sediment | place: USA: Wyoming | collected... | reverse complement strand
AAACACTGTGGGAAGTTGAGAAGATTGCAAATTAACAATGAGAATGAGGGATGAGATAATGTCGCATTTGAGGGGAAAAGCGGCCCTGTTCATGGCCGCAATGGGACTTATGATTTTCGCGTCGCCGGGAATGAGCGTCGCCAAAGAAAAGGCCGCCGGAGGCGCCATGTCCGAGGAAACCGCGATTTTGGCGGAAGCGCCGATGGTTTCGCCGCCGATTACGCGGACCAAACCGGCATACGTCACCGTGGAAATCGAAACCATCGAAAAGCAGATCCAGTTGAAACACCCGCTAACCGGCGAAGCGGTGGACTACACCGCGTGGACGTTTAACGGCACCGTCCCCGGCCCGTTTTTCAGGGCGCGCGTGGGGGATACCGTCGTATTCCATCTTAAAAATAACGCGGCCAACAAGAACATCCACTCCATAGACCTTCACGCGGTTACCGGGCAGGGCGGCGGCGCATCCGCATCCCAGACCACTCCCGGCTCGGAAAACACTTTTTCATGGAAGGCGTTGAACCCCGGCCTTTACGTTTACCACTGCGCTTCCAAACACATCCCCACCCACATAGCCAACGGCATGTACGGGATGGTTTTCGTCCAGCCGGAAAAGGGCCTTCCCAAAGTGGACAGGGAATACTATGTAGTGCAGGGTGAATGGTACCCCGCGGGCAAAAGGGGCGACAAGGGCCTCCAGCCGTTCTCAAAGGAAAAAGCGCTGGATGAACATCCGGAATACGTGCTTTTCAATGCCGCATCCGCCGGCGGGAAACTTGAAGCCAAGGTGGGAGAAACCGTGCGCCTGTTCGTGGGCAACGGCGGCCCCAACCTGACGTCGGCCTTCCACGTCATCGGGGAGATATTCGACTCGGTATATCCCGAGGGAGCCGTCGGTTCCGAACCGCACCACAATGTTCAAACCACCGTCATACCGCCGGGCGGTTCCGCAATCGTCGAGATGAAATTCCAGACGGCGGCAAACTACATACTGGTTGACCATGCCATATTCCGCGCCATAGACAAGGGCGGGGTCGCCATCATAGCGGTGACCGGCGAAGGCGACCCGGAGGTTTACAAAGCGATTAAGAACAAGATACCGGCCGGACATTAATCAGGTTTAGCCGTTGGAATAAACCTGGTCGGGCGGAATTATCACCTCCGCCAATCAGTTGGGGCTTTACCCCTCCAAGTAAGGCCCCAAAGATTTTTCGTCCATCAGCGCTTCTCTCCGATTCCCGGCGCAACGCCGGGCCCGGCCACCGGTTCCCCCCAATAACTAACCGGGAGGCCGGTTTATGTGAGAAGGCGGTCTATCTGGCTGATCCTCTCTTTTTCGTAATCCAGCACCAGCTTCTCGTACGGCTCGTCCATCAGCGGGCTGGAGATGACGAAATCGGCGGTGGAGCGGTCGCAGGCAAGCACGATGTTGTACACGGTCGCTATCCGCTGTAGCGCGTAGATGTCCGGCTCGTGAGGATGGGATTGGAGCGGATCCCAAAGGAATATAACGATGTCTATTTCGTGCTCCGCTATCCTGGCGCCTATCTGCTGGTCTCCCCCCAGCGGGCCGCTTTTGAACTTCTGTATCTTCAGCCCCAGCGCGTTTTCCAGTATCGTGCCGGTGGTGCCGGTGGCGAACAGCTCCCGCTTTTCCAGCAATTCCTTGTTGTAGGTCGCCCAATCCAGCATGTCCTTTTTGCGGGAATCGTGCGCGACCAACGCTATCCGCTTTTTTTTCGGAAACCTTATTTTTACCGATTTGCCATAATCCGCCATTTTCCCTCCATTAAAACGCCATTCTACCCTCCGCCGCCCCGGATACCAAGAAGCTCTGGCGGATACTGTCTCAGTTTTGTTCTCCGTCCCCAATTGTACTTTATGGTGGCACGGCATTCCCTTTATAGACGGGACATGCACCAACGCCCATTGGTAGCAACGGGATTCATCCTGTTATTGCGCCCTCAAGAGCGCAAGGCAGGCTAAAGCCCGCCGCCGCGGCCAAGCATGGCATGATGGGGGTTGAAATTAAAAAGGTCTTCCGGTGCGGTTTTTTAAGGGGGGGAGGACCGCATCGGAAGAGATGCCTGGCGGCATCCGGTTTGGTTGGCTATTTAATACGAGTGCTCCAACTGAAGTTTCAGGTCCATGAAGACTTCTTCCGCCAGATTCTTGGCTCCTTCATGGTTCTTCTCCAGCCTCAAAGCCTCGTCGTACAGTATCTTTTTCAAGTCATACTGCGGCTTGTCCAGCAACTTCCTGATATTTTCTTTCGTCATTTTTTTCTCCTGTAATAAGTACATTTCAACTTCCGTGCCACAGACCGTAAAATGACGCATCGGGTTTCTTGACGTTGTTTTTCAATTGGTTGCGCTTTCGGCCAATGATTCTTGTCATGGACTTGACGGTGCTGACGGAGCCGTTGGGCGTCAAAAGAATGATTTTTTACCGGTGATGGCAATTTTTGCCTGATGGGTTTAGAGTAGTGTCCCGGTATTCCCTTTACAGGTGGGACGTGCGCCAACGCCCATTGGTGGCAACGGGATTCATCCTGTTGTTGCGCCCTCATGGGCGCAAGGCAGGCTAAAGCCCGCCGCTACCGGGATACTGCATCAGCGGGGGCTTTTTTTCCACTCGATATAATTTTGCAAATGCCGTTCGCACTCTTGCGGCGTCAGCGCGCCGATTCCCACCAGTATCTCGCCGATTTTCTTTTTCGATTTCATCTGGACTTCGATTATCGCCGCGATGTCTTCCTCGGTGATGAAACCCATCCGGTGCGCCGCCTCGCCGAACTTCATGCCGCTGTATCCGGGGGGCCGGTTGTCGTGGATTGCGCTTATCACCTCCACCACCTGTTCATCGGTAAGTTTTTCCAGTTTCCTGCCGATTTCGCCGAAGAGCTGGTTTTGGTCTATTTGCACCTGAATCGCGTCCATAAGCTGGCGGGGAGTTATGGCGCCGCTGTTTAAAAGGAACTGCCCGAACAATACCGGCGTCGATTTTTCATCCGAACCGGCGCCGAGCATTATCGCAACTCCCCGGAGGCGGTGGAACCCATTATGCGCCGGTTATCCAGCGGTGGATGTTTTGGTAAAAAATATCGGCGTTCGGTTTTAAAAGCGGCATAAAGCGCCGGGTTTCCGCCATCATCTGCTCCATCCCCCGCGCGCCGCGCTCCCGCATCAGTTCGGAACGGTAGAGTTCCGACCACGCCATCACTTCCTGTTCGCCGTTTATTTCCGCGTGGAACTGCAGGGCAAGCGCGTTGCCGTGGATGAACGCCTGGTTCTCGCACAGCGCGGAGCGGGCGAGATGCGCGGCGCCGGACGGGATGTCGAAGGTATCGCCGTGCCATTGAAAAACGCCGAAGTTTTTGGGAAGCCCTTTCAACAGCGGTTCCTCCATCCCCTTTTGCGTCAGTTCGAGATCGAACCAGCCGATTTCCTTTTCGCGGTTTTTTTTCACTTTCGCGCCCAGCGCACGGGCCATCATTTGCGCCCCCAGGCAAAGGCCGATGGTTTTGGTCCCCTTTTTCAGGCACTGCTCCAGAAACCGCAGTTCGTCCCTCAGGAATGGATATTGGTTTTCTTCATACACGTTCATGGGGCCGCCCATGAAAAGGACCAGCGAAAAGCCGTCCGGGGAGGAGGGGAGTGTATCCCCTTTTTCAAAATCGACGCACGAAATCCGGCATCCCTGTTTTTCAAGGAAGAGGCCCAGCGTTCCCGGCCCCTCAACGCTTATATTTTTTACCGCCAGCACTTCCATGTTTTTTCCCGCCGCTACTTCCGGACCGCTTGCCGCCGCTTCCCTGTTTTTTAAACCCCGCGCTTGCGGGTTTTTTTCCGCCCGCGCCGACAGGCTTTTTAAACCCCGCGCCCGCGGTTTTCTTGAAGCCCGCGCCTACGGGTTTTTGACCCGTTGGTTTGGCCGGTTTCCGCGTGTATATTTTATCCCGTTCTTTCGGCCTTTTGAAGGCCTGCCGTTTTTCGGCTATGGTGTCCGGCTCGTTCCTTCCGGTGCGCGGCATGTACACGCACCGCACCGGCGCGCCCGCGAAACCGTATTCCTCGCGGATGCGGTTGACGAGGTAGCGCTCATACGATTCCCCCACCATCCCCATGCGGCTGACGGTGAAGTGGAACGTGGGGGGGGTGCTTTTGGACTGGGAAACGTAATAGAACTTCACCCGGTGCCCCTTGACGATGGGGGGCGGCTGTTTATCTGTCCAGTATTTCATTTTCCGGTTCAGCGGGCCGGTGTCCACATGCTTGCGGTATTCTTCGCGCACCTTCTCGATGGTCTCGAATATCCTGTTCAGCCTCTGCCCCGTTTCGGCGGATACGAACACCGCGGGCGCCCACGCGATGAACTTCAGTTTTTCCTCCAGTTCCTTTTCGAAGCGTTTGGTGGAAAGCGTGTCCTTTTCCAGCAGGTCCCACTTGTTCACCACGATGATGCAGGCGCGGTTTTCGGCGTTGATAATCCCCGCCACCCGCTCGTCCTGCATGGATATCCCTTCCGTGGCGTCCAGCACCAGCAGGGCCAGTTCCGCGCGTTCGATGCTTTTAAGGGCCATGATGACCGAGAACTTTTCGATTTTCCGCGACACCCTGCTTTTGCGCCGTATCCCGGCGGTATCGATGAACGTGTATTCCTTCCCGTGCCACTTCATGGTGGTGTCGATGGCGTCGCGCGTGGTGCCCGCTATTTCGGAGACCATCAGCCGCTTCTCGCCCAATATCCTGTTGATGAGGGACGATTTCCCCACGTTGGGACGACCCACCACGGCGATGGTGAACGGCGTTTCCGCCGATGCGTCCCCTTCTTCCATCTTTTCCGGCGTCGGCGCGTCCTGTATCAGCGCATCGGCAAGTTCCCACAGCCCGATGGAGTGTTCGGCGGAAACGGGAACGACGTCGGGAAAGCCCAGCGCGAAAAAATCCGCCGTGAGCGCTTCCTGTTTCGCGGTGTCCAGCTTGTTCACCGCCACCACTGTCCGTTTGGCGCTGTGGCGTAGCATTTGGGCTATCTGCCGGTCGAGGTGGGAGAGGCCGTTTTTGCCATCCACCACGAAACAGATGACGTCCGCCTCTTCCATCGCCAGATGCGCCTGTTCCCGCACCTGGGTGCCGATAACGTCTTCCGAGCCGGTGTCCAGCCCGCCGGTATCGATGACCAGCGCGGCAATGCCGTGCAAATCCGTCTTGCCGAACATCCGGTCACGGGTTACGCCCGGCATGTCGTCCACAATCGCGTTGCGGGTTTTGGTCAGTTTGTTAAAGAGCGTGGATTTCCCCACGTTCGGCCTGCCAACAATGCAGACGGTGAAGAGCTTTTTTTCCTGCGCCATCTTTATTCGTCCTTAAATGAGAAGTATCCTACCACTATTACCCCCTGGCGGAGGCGCGATTTCTCCGGACCGGCCCGGATGCCCGGCAGTCGGGAAAACGCGGAATGCCGCCCGGGGAAGGGACGGCATGACGGGACATATCGTGCTAAAATACCGGCGGATAATGTTTTTCCAAAAGGGGAGTTGACGGTGAGCGAAGCGACGGTTCTGATTGTGGACGACGACGAAGTATCGCTCCTCACCTTGGAGACCGCCCTTGTCGCCTCCGGATTTTCGTGCCTGCTGGCGGCCGACGGGGAGGAGGCGCTGAAACTGCTGAAAACCGGAGGGGTGGATATCGTCGTCACCGACCAGCAGATGCCGGTGATGGGCGGCATGGAATTGCTGAAACATATCAAGGCGGATTACCCCAACGTTCCGTGCATCATGCTCACCGCCTACGCCACCATCAATTCCGCAGTCGCCTCCATCAAGGAGGGGGCGAACGACTACCTGCAAAAGCCGTTCGACCCGCACAACCTGCTGGCCGTCATCCGCCGGTCGCTCATTTACAGCAGGCTCACCGAGGAAAACCTGAAACTGAAGGATCAACTCAACCGGAAATACAGCTTCCACAATATCGTCACCCGATCCGGGGCGATGGGCAAAGCCCTGCATGACGCGGAAAAAGTGGCGCGGGTTCCAAACACCACCGTGGCGATATACGGGGAGAGCGGCACCGGCAAGGAGGTGCTGGCGCAGGCCATCCACTTTTCCGGCCCGCGCATGGCAAACCGGTTCGTGGCCGTGAATTGCGCCAGCATCCCGCACAGCCTGCAGGAGACGGAACTCTTCGGCCATGTAAAGGGGGCCTTCACCGGCGCGGACCGCGACCGGGACGGAAAATTCGCCTTCGCGCAAAACGGCACTATATTCATGGACGAAATCGGGGACATGTCGGCGGAACTCCAGTCGAAACTCCTGCGGGTATTGCAGGAACGGGTTTACGAAAAAGTCGGATCCAACACGCCGGTAAAGGCGGATTGCCGCGTGATAGTGGCCACCAACCGCAATCTGGAAAAAATGGTGGCGGAAGGCGCCTTCCGGGCCGACCTGTACCACCGGATAAACTCGTTTCCCATCACCCTTCCCCCATTGCGTGACCGCAAAGAGGATATCCCGCTACTGGCGCATCACTTTCTCGATCTCTTCCGCGCGGAATTCGGCAAACCGCTCCCCGGCATTTCAGATGGGGCTATGGAGTTGCTTTTGGACTACTCCTGGCCGGGAAACATCCGGGAACTGAAAAACTGCATCGAACGGGCCGCCATCCTCACGGATGAAACGCCGATACTTCCGCAACATCTCATCATCGCCAACAACAGGGCGGATGGGGTCGCCACGGCAAACCGGGCCAATGGAAAAGGGAAAATCCGGTTCGAAATCGAACTGCCGACCGAGGGGTTTTCGCTGGACAAGGTGACGGATGAGGTGATGAAACAGGCGCTGGAGCGGTGCGGCAACAATAAATCAAAAGCCGCGGAATTTCTTCACGTCGACCGGAGCCTCTTCTACCGCAGAAAATAAAAGTGGCGGCGGGAAAAAGCGGCCGCTCACCGAATTAAGTTTTTTACTTTTATTACAATCAAATAATACCACTTTTGTATATATACCAACCATCCGGTATGTTGCAAAATGCCACAACTGTCGCATTTTGCAACAACGCCGCTGACTATTAAATTAACTAGCGTCATTAAATTCAACTAATTGCTATCGGTATAGTTCTTGTACTTAATTTGTTCTAGTTTTAATTTAATGAAAATGTGTTTGCGGTATTTTCCAACACGTTGGAGGGTTTTCTGGAAAGTTTGGATACCCATGCGGGAGGGGATTTGGCTGATTCAATGAACATACGGGTTGAAATGGATCGTGACGTGGCCGGCACGGAAACGTATTTGGCGGTTGGAATGCCCGCGGATTCAACTCCGATGGTCGTTCCCTCCCCCGCCTCGCAGTTGAAATTCGGCGATCACGGCTGTTTGATTTACCGGAACGGAGGGGAAAGGCTTTCTTTCATCGTTGAATACTTCGGAGACGGGGTTGCCCGCGGCGAGAAATGCCTTTATTTCCTTCACGACCACAAGCTGGACGATACGCTTTTCCTTCTTGAGCAAAGGGGGTTTCCGGCGCGTAGCCTTCTGATGTCCGGTGGCCTGTCGATTTCCGGATGCAAGGACATGTTTTATCCGGGCGGTGTTTTTTCCCCGGACGAATCGCTGGCGAACCACAGGAAACAGGTTATCGACGCACTTGCCAAGGGGTATCAGGGGATCCGTATACTGGCGGACATGGGCTGGGCCTTGGGGGGCGTTGTCGGGGCGGAGCGGCTGATGGAGTTCGAGGCTCGGCTGAATTATTTTTCGGGCGTCATGGATTCCATAACCGTCTGCCAGTACCACCAGGGGCTGTTCCCGCCGGAACTGATCTTCAACGCAATGCAGACCCACCAGATTGTCATCAAGGACGGCCTTACGGACAAAAATCCGTATTACCTTGAGCCGGAGGTTTTTCTGGCGTCGGATAGCGCGCTCATCCCGCGCAATACCTTTATCAAAAGGGAGACCGGAAGGGGAGGCCACGAAAAAAAGACGGTGGAGCGCGTCAGGGAGGATTTCAGAAACAGCCTGAACAAATTCGGCCTTACGCCGCAGGAAACGCGGGTGGTGGAATTGATGCTCCTTTTCAAGACGAACGGTGAAATGTCGCAGGAGCTTTTTATCAGCACCAATACGGTGAAACAGCACATGAAAAACATCTACCGCAAGGTGGGCATATCCAAGCGGCTTGAGTTGGTGACGCAGTTCATGAAAATGTTGGAAGCCGATTAGCTCATCCATGCCGCGATGGCCGGAAGGCGTTGCCCCGCGCGGCTCGGCGGTTCCCTTTTATGTCTCCGTGGTATATATTGAGCGCATTGATATGAGGGTGCGCTGATGATTTTGGACAGGCTGGAAAACGCGGAGCTCTATTTTTCTCCCAAATCCCCGTTGCGCGCCGGTCTGGATTTCCTGAAAAAAGCGGTGGCGGAAAACCTGCCGGACGGACGGCACGAATCCGCCGATGGGATTTACGCGACCATTCAGGGATATTCGACCGCCCCTTCCCCGGAGAAATTGCCGGAAAGCCACCGGCGGTACATTGATATCCAGTCGGTTTTTTCGGGCGAGGAAGTCATCCACTGGATGCCGGTGGATGGGCTGAGCGCGGATATCCCCTATTCCGATGAAAAGGACATCATCTTTTACCGCAACGCGCAAAACGGATCATCCCTTGTCCTGCGGCCGGGGCTTTTCGCCGTATTTTTTCCCAGGGATGCGCACAAGCCGGGTTGTCGTTTGACCGGGCCGGTGGAAGTGCGGAAAATCGTCGTTAAAGTTCCCGTATAACCGGCGCGCCGTTTTTCAAAAACCTAGTAGGCGACGTCGAACGATTCGAATTCGCCGGTGGGCGTCTCCCAGTCCACCAGCGCCGACGTTACCTTCGCCATGGGCGGTCCCTGCCGACACCATTCGACAAGTTTTTCCACCGCCGATTTTTCCCCTTCGGCGACGATTTCCACTCCGCCATCCCCCCTGTTGCGCACCCAGCCGGTCAGCCCTAGTTCCGTTGCGGTTTCCGCGGTGGTGGCGCGGTAGCAAACCCCCTGCACCCTCCCTTTCACTATCAGGTGCGCGCGCGCCTTGTTTTTCACGAAAGGGCATCCCGGATTTCGTCCACCACCAGCCGGGCGGCCTTCAGCGGGTTGGCCGCGCCCAGTATCGGCCTGCCGACGACGATATAATCCGCGCCGTTTTTTATCGCATCGCGCGGGGTGGCTATTCGTTGCTGGTCGTTTTTGGCCGACCACGCGGGACGTACGCCGGGGGTGACAATCAAAAAATCCTTCCCGAACTCCTTTCGCAACCTGGCCGCCTCCAGGGGAGAGGCCACCACTCCGTCAGCCCCGGCCTTAAGCGCCATGCGGCACAATCGGCTGACCATTGCGCCCGTTCCGGCGTTAAAGCCGATTTTTTTCAGTTCCTCATCCGTGAACGAGGTGAGGATTGTCACGGCCAGAAGTTTGGGGGGATTTTTCAGTTTTTTCAGCGTCCGCGCGCAGTGCGCCAGCGCCGCGGGGCCGGCAAGCGCGTGAACGTTCACCAAAAAAGGTTTCAGCGCGGCGGCGGATTCCAGCGCGCCCGCCATGGTATTCGGGATATCGAAAAATTTAAGGTCCAAAAATACCCGTGCGCCGGAGGCGTTCACACTTTTCAGCGTTTCAGGCCCGGCGGCAGTGAACAGTTCGCTACCGATTTTAAACCGCGTCACCGCGGGGGAAAGGCGGCGCACCCATTTTTCCGCCCGCGCCATGGTCGGCACGTCCAGCGCCACAATGAGCCGTTCTTCAGGCCGTATTTTTTTCAACCTTCCTCCTTCCGAAAAGATAGATGTACACAAGGCTGACCTCGTACAGCACGATAAGCGGGACGGAGGCCAGCATCTGGTTGAACACGTCCGGCGTGGGGGTGACAATCGCGCCGATGATGAACGCCACCACCACCCAGTAACGCTGGAAATTCCACAGCGACTCCAGCGAGACCAGCCCGATGGCGTGGATGAATACAACCACCAGGGGAAGCTCGAACACCAGCCCGAAGACCAGCATCATGGAGAGGCAGAAGTTCAGGTACGCCTTTACCGATATCATCGGCGTCATCACATCGCCGCCGTAGGCCAAGAGGAATTTCACGGCGAAGGGGAGCACCACAAACCAGCAGAACGCGACGCCGATGAAAAATAAAACGCTGGCCGCGACAATCACCGGCCCCGCGAACCGCTTTTCCTTTTCCAAAAGGCCGGGCGAGACGAACGCCCACGACTGGTGGGCGAAAATCGGCACGCAGACCGCCAGCGCGGCGTAAAAGGCGATGCTCATGTACGCCATGAAAGCCTCCATCGGCGTGAGGAACACCATCTTCGTCCCCAGCAGTCCCACGAACGGGGCAAGCAACCTGTCCGAAACCATGTAGCAACCGGTAAACGCCACGCCCAGAAAACCGACGCAGAAAATGAGGCGGCGGCGCAGTTCGGCCAGATGCAGGATGAACGGAACCCTCTCCCCCGACCCAAGCTTCTTTAGCATCCCGTATTCCCCTCAAGCATGACAGCTTGATATTTTACCCCAACGCCGGATTTTAATCCCGGATTCCGTCATGCGCGGTCGGGAACGCCCGTGCGCCTCTCCGGAAAGCACGGGTAACCCCCGCATCCCGCCACCCGCCCGTTTTCCACCCATCCGCAACCGTCATTTGCCCAAAACATGTTTTGCTGGTATCATTACGGGCTTTTACAGGGCTAAAAACGGACTGTTATTTTTTAGGACGAACACCCGATGATACAAATTTGCAATCTCTCGAAATCGTTCGGCGGGCAAGTGCTGTTTGAAAACCTTTCCCTCATTATGGGGCCGAGGGAACGCATCGGCTTCGTGGGGCGCAACGGCTCCGGCAAATCAACCCTCTTCCGCCTGATACTGGGGCAGGAACAGCCCAACGACGGCTCCATCGTCATCCCGAAGGGGTATCGCATCGGCACGCTGGAACAGCACCTGTCGTTCAGCAAGCCCACCGTGCTGGAGGAGGCCTGCCTGGCGCTTTCCGAGGATGAAGAGTGGGATCACTACAAGGCGGAGAAAATCCTTTCCGGCCTCGGCTT
>Ga0315281_10013414_pt1 | contig 11089 bp, 11 predicted proteins | sample YL17G07_0_MG_FD_204540 | JGI IMG/M metagenome (GOLD analysis project Ga0315281, IMG submission 204540) | Sediment microbial communities from Yellowstone Lake, YNP, Wyoming, USA - YL17G07_0 | ecosystem: Environmental > Aquatic > Freshwater > Lake > Sediment | place: USA: Wyoming | collected... | reverse complement strand
GCGGCGGATATCGACATCCTCGTCAAACTCCTCGATAACGTGGGGATCCAGAACGTCGACCGCAGCGATATCAAGCAGGGCTACATCTCCGCGTGGTGGCGCTGGTCGGTGGCCTTCGTCGCCCTCGAGACTCCCGCGGCCGAGCGGATCGAGAAGAACTTCCTCGGACTCGAGAGCCTGAAGAACCGCTGGACCCATCGCAAAGGGCCCCTGCTCGTGATGGCCTGGACCCAGACCCGCGACTATCGCGAGGTGTTCAACCAGCTGGTCGCCATGCTCCAGAAGAAGCTCGGACTCCCCGTGAACCCTCCGGACGTCCCGCTCGCCAATCTCACGCTCCGGGACCACGACGTCCCCAAAGGCTGGACGCTCGAGACAAAACCCGGGGCCGACGCCACCCGCCACGAGGTCACGTTGGAGGGCCCTGACGGGATGGGCTCCCTCTTCATCGGGGCGTATTCCCTCGACACGGCGGAACGGGCCCGGAGCCAGGAAGGGGACCTTCGGAAGCGGCTGGAGAAGGGCGCCACGCGGGTCGAGATCCTCTCCGCGGGCCGCACCGTCCTGGCGATCGCCCTTTACGGGAAAGCAGTAGGAACCTACGAAAAAGTGGCGGAGGAGCTGCGTCAGTGCATGGGACTGCCATCCCGGAGCTGGGAGATCCTGGTCCCCGCTCCGGCCGAGCTGCCCGAGGGCTACACGATCGACAAGATCGAAACGGACGTCAAGACGGTGTTCCAGCTCTCCGGGATCGAGGGACCGCGTGAATCGGACGTCCGGCACGCCTGGCGCGCCACGCTCAAACCCAACGGCGTGATCGTCCTCCTCGAGACCGAGGATTCGACCGTCCGCAGCACGCTCCGGGACCATCTCTCCAAGCGCGGCCCCGCCTGGGACAGCGGCTCCTGGTCGTGCGGAGTCGAAGGCCCGGATGACGTAGCCCTCGACGCGATCGAGAACCGCATGCGCGAGAAGTTCGGATGGGACCGCAACCAACCCCGCCCGCTCCAGCTCCTGAGCGCGCGCCTGACGCCGGCCGATCTACCCGCCGGATTCGAGCTGTCCGACGAGACGGTGGACCGGAGGGTCTTCGCCTGCACCATCCGGACCCCCCAGGGTCCGCTCCAGTGCAAGATCCAGCAGACCTTCGACTACGGCCTCATCGGCAAGATGCGGAAGGAACTTCCCTACAAGCCCGGAGACCTGGTTCTCATCAAGGATACGGTGGTCGCCTACGTGGGCGGGCCGGAGGCCTGCTGGCCTGCGCTGGACCAGCTTGAAGCCATCCTGCGCAAGAAGATGCGCCTGGGAGCCCCCGAAATCCTCGAGGTCGGATTCCTGCTGGAGCAGCTCCCCAAGGGATCTCTGTATCTGGACCGGCCTCCGCAGAACACTCCGAACCCCCGCACGTTGAAGCACACGTCTCCGGAAGTGACCGGCTGGTGGCAGGCGGTGGTGGACCCGAGCGAGACGCGGATCGAGATCTTCCAGCTCCGGGACGCGGCAGCGGCTCGGGCCTGGGAGGCGGGGCTGATCGACGCCCGCAAGAAGCCCGACGCCAAGGCGCCGGCCCACGCGGCCACCTTCACGCGCGGATCCTTCGTGATCTCCCTCGAGCAGCAGAAGCCGGGCGAGGCCGTATTCGCGGCGCTCTCGGAGATCGCGCGCGGCAAACTCCGGCTGAAGAAGCTTTAGGCAGCGCCCGCGATCATGGCAAGCGATTTGTTCTTGAAGGGGCCTTCTCTTGGTGGCCCGGGGCAGTCTGTCATTGCGGTCCGCATTGGATACGTGTAAAGTCTATTGGAAGTTCGACTCCTTTCCACGCAAACTAGGGGGCTGGCGATGGATCAGGCGATTTGCGCACGAGTGGCCGCCATCGTCGGTTCGGCCGCATTGCAGAAAGTAGTATCGGCCATCTACGATTATTCAGCCGCAGGGCATAGGAATGTCGCCGCTGACGCTAGAACAGGCAGCATTTCCGGCTACGACTATTCAACGTCGTCGCACTTCTCCGGCACCGGCACCAGCACCCCAGGTGGCATCCGCGGCGGCATCAGCGGCGGCGTCAGTGGCAGCTTCGATATCTATGACTATCAGAGATCCGCGCACGTCAGCTTCAGACTCGACAACAGCGTCTTCTCAGGCTACGACTATTCAACGTCGTCGCATTTCTCTGGCTCGGTCAATGCCTCGGCCATCTGGATCTACGACAACGCGACCGGGAAGCACTACATTTACAGCGTCTAACTCTTCGATCGAGCGGACCCTCCTGTTCAACGTCAGAGGTCATAGGACCGAGTCCATCCACTCACGGCCTCTCTCAGCTCAGGGGACCGTCTTCAGGAACTTCCGCGCTTCGTCCAGCTGGGGCTCGGTGTAGTTCGTCTTGCCGTCGACGCGGAATGTGAATTTCCGGGCCGAAATGGCCGCCGCCAGATTCGTGGCGACGTCGCACGCACGCAGGTACTCGGGAATCAATCCCTCTCCGCCATCCGCGCCGATCCGGAGGACGCCGGTCCTGTCGTCGAGGATCGGAAGCAACGGCTTGAGCAGCCAAGCGGCGCCGATGTACTTGACGTGGTCCAGCCACCTCCCGCGCTCCCGGCCCTTCGAGGCATGCAGCCGCTTGACGAAGTCCTGCTGGGCATCCTTGTCGCCCAGTCTCGCCATCGCCACGAGACAGCCCTCCTGGGCGGCGGGATCCAGCTCCGTTTCCCTTCGCTTCTTGAGTTCTTTGATGTCGACCGCCTTGTCGAGCCGACCGATCAGCAGGGCGATGTGGTGGCGGTAGTCCCCGAGGGGCGCGGCATCGTAGGCCTTGAGCAGCGCGGGCAGGCACGCGGGCGCCAGGTGCTTCTGAGCTCCTCCGATCGCGGCCCCGGCAACCTGGGGATGGCCGTCCGCCAGTCCGGCGATGAGCGCGTCGGCGGCCTCCGGTCCCCCGGTCTCCGAGAGGCAGAACATCGTCTCGATGCGGACATTGGTCTCGGGGTTCTTCGCGAGCTCCAGGAGGACGGGATTCGCCTTGCGCCCGAGCTGGCGGGCGAGATCCGGTGCGGAGGAATTCCCGCTCAGGATCATCTTCTTCAGTTCTTCGCTCATCCCTTCTCCTTGAACAGGTTCCGCCGCGCAGCCCGACAGGCCCGCGATCCACAGCGCGACCAGGAGCCCGCGCGCGCCCATACGGCGATTCCTCAGTAAAGCTGGTTGGCCGGACCGGTCGCCGCGCCCCGCGAGGTCCCGCATTCACCGTCCGTGCTGATCTGCGAGAGGTCCTTCATCGTGATGAATCCCCCGCGCAGCTGCGCTCCGTACCCGAGGTCGTTGAAAGAGGTGCGATTCGCGTAGTTCCGGACGGGAGGGCCCGCGGCGAAGACCCGGGGCCAGGTCGTGTCTCTCATCTTGTTGTAGTTGTGCATCAGCATCCGCCGCGACCAGCTGTCTTCCCGCTCGTCGGGCGGCTCCTGCTGGTTGGGGTGCCAGAGACGCAGGAAGTGGCCGATCTCGTGCGCCAGGTCGTTCGCCCAGTAGTAGTCGTCCCGGGTCGTCCCTCCGCCGGGAGTCGTCGCCGCCAGCACGATCCCCGGATTCGTGATCCCGTAGTTCGCATGGGCCGCGCGGCTGAAGCCGTAGCCCAGCGTCCCGCCCGACGTGCCGATCTGGTTCACGAAGTAGATGTTCACCTTGTTGTTCGCCCGGTTCGTGGACAGCAGCCGGTCCAGCTCCGACCCGGAAAACGCGTTCGGGTCGACCCAGGGGTTCATCACGACCCCCGCGTTCGCGAAGGACGTGATGGAGTCGTTCCGGGTCGCATCCACGGCGAAGCTCACCCCGCAAGGGCGCCAGATCGCGCGGACGAGGGCCATGACCGCGTCGACATCGCAGGCCGGAACGGTGCCTCGGATCGTCACGAGGTGGGGCGCAAGCCGGATCTGGGCCTCCTGGAACACCCAGCAGTCCAGCTTGTTCAGAATTGTGCCCGAGGCGGCGCCGTAGCGGACTTCCAGTTTGGCCTTCTTCGGAGTCGCGGTCGCTCCCCCGGAGACGCCTTTGATCTTGATCTCCACCTCGTCCCCGGCGGGGATCGGGCCGCTGGCGGGGCTCTCGATCTTCATCACCGCCGTGTCGCTCGAAGTCAGGAAGAGCTTGGCGTTCGAGGAGTTCTCGAGCGCCTCCCGCTTGATCTTCACTTTGACGATGTCGCCCTGCGTGATCCCGACGACGGGATAGAAGTCGGGGGAGACCGAGCCCCGGTCGTCGATGTCCGGAGCGTCGATCACGGGAAGGCCGGTCACGGCCCGCTTGAAGCTGACGGGCTGCAGGACCTGCTTCTTGTAGACCGTCTGGGCGAGGGACATGCTTCTATTCCCCTACCACCGTGCGGAGCTGGTCGCGAGTGGCCGTGTTGACGGCTTGAGTGTTGTCGAAGCCCCGCAAGTCCGCGAGGGCCTGGTCGGCCTGGAACTTGAGAAGCGACAGGTCCGCCTCCAGGGCGATCGTCGCGTCGACGGCTCCGGGCCGGTATCCGAGCATCAGCAGCCGGCGCTTGGCCCCCTTCACGGTCGCGATGTCCTCGATGCCAGGAAGCACGCGCAGGTCGTACTGGCTGCCGAAGACCTCCAGCGTCACCGTCTGCCCCACGGGGATCCGGGTCGGCACCATGCCGTCGCCGTCCGTGTTCCCCGAGACGGAGGTGGTTCCGGCGCGGAGCGCGAACGGCGTGTTGGCGATCGCCCCGGCCGTGTCCGCGCCCGGGTAGTGGCGCAGGTAGACCTTCACCGCCGGCAGGACCACCGTGTTCGGACTGTTGCGCGCTACATTCGTCGCCACGGTCATTCCCCCGGCGTCCGCCTTACGGCGCGGTCTTCAGGAACTTCCGGACCTCATCCAGCTGCACGGCTGAGTATATCGCGTGCTCTTCCACCGGAAACGAGAACTTCTTCCCGGAGAGCTTCGCCGCGAGCGTCGCGGCGAGGTCGCAGGACCGCACGTCCTTCTGCGGTCCCGGCATCCCGTCCACGTTCAGGTTGATCTGAGGCTCCGGATCGTCCAGCAGCGGCAGAAGCGGCTTGAGCAACCAGGCGGCGCCGATGTACTTCGCGTGACCGAGGATGCGCCGCCGCTCGCGCCCCTGCGAGGCGTGGAGGCGGCTCACGAACGCCTCCTGCGAAGGCTTGTCGCCGAGCTTCGCCAGCGCCACGATCCCGTATTCCTGGGTGTCGGGGTCCTGTTCCGCCTTCAACCTCTTCTGAAGTTCCTTCGCGTCCGCCGCCTTGTCCAGCTTGCCGACCAGGAGCGCGATGAACCCGCGGATCAGGCCGTAGGGGGACTTGTCGTAGCCCTGGAACAGCGCTCCCTGGTGGCGCGCATCGACGGCGGGCTGAAGGTTGCCGACGGCGACCGCGGCCACCTGCTCGTCCCCGTCCGCGAGCGCCGCAAGGGACAGCTCAACGGCCTCCGGAGCTCCCGTCTCGCCCACGCAGGTGAGGGCGATCCGGCGGACGCCGGCGTCTTCATGCTGGACCAGCTCGCGCAGGGCCGGGATCGCCGCCTTGCCGAGGCTCTTCGCCTCGTGGTACGCGGCGGGGTCCTGCCGAAGGACGGCGGCTTTCAAGGCTTCCATTCGTCAGGGCCCATAGAACGCATTACCCAGCTGAATCGTGCTCCGAGCCATCCCGCATTCCCCGTCGTGGGAGACTCCCGGGACACTCTTCATCGTCAGCAGACAGCCGCGATGATGCCAGCCGCCGAATTCCCCGTAGCCGACGTTGGAACGGTAGGCCAGCGGAGCGTTGGCCCGATCCTGGGTGTTCCTCTGGTACATCAGCATCCGGCGGGCCCAGGGATTCTGAAACCGAGTCTCGTCGCTCCGGTTCCCGACATGGACCAGCGACAGGAAATGGCCGATCTCGTGGGCCAGATCGTTCGCCCAGTACTGGACGTCCCTCTGGTCGCCGGCCGTGTTCGTGTCCGCGAGAACGATGCCCGGCTTCGTCACGCCCACTTCCGCTTTGCGTGCCGGACTGATGCCCACCCCCAGGAGGTCGGGAATACTCGGGACTCGAAGGAGATGGACGAAATAGATGTTGATCGTGTTCCGGTTCCAGGACGTGTTCAGCAGGCGGTCCAGTTCCCGCTCGGACACTTCGCCCGCCCGGGTGAACGCGACGCTGTCCGTCGAGATGGTCGCCGGATTGAAGACGACCCCGCAGGGCCTCCAGATGGCCTGGACCATGCTGAGGATGTTGCTGAAGTTCGACACGGCATCCGGTCCGCGCGGAGTGCCGCCCGCACCGCTGATCGTCACGAAGTGGGGAGTCACGTCGACGCTCTTTTGCGTGGAGTTCACGACCGTGAGCGCCGCCAGCACCGGCCCTCCCGTCTCGCCGAAACGGACCAGGATCCGGGCGCTTCGCATGGACGGCGTGCCGGCGCCGCCGGTTTGAGCGCGGAGATGGAGGATGACCCGCTCGCCCGTCGGAAGCTGGCCGCTCGAAAGGCCGGTGGGCACCACGATCAGGGAGTTGGTCGTCGTCACGAACAGGGGAGCGGAACTGTCGAGATGCACCCGGCGGATGGCCACGCGCACCGTCTGGCCCGCCATGATGCCGATCACCGGCCCGTGCTCCGGCGATTTGAAGGAACGGGCATCCACGTCGGGCGCGTCCACCACGGGGGGACCCGTGACGGCGCGCTCGAAGACCAGCGGGACGTAGGTCCTCCAGCGGTAGATCGATTCGGTGATGGTCATTTCCCGATTCCTACTCCCCGATCACGCGACGCAGGTCGTCCCGGGTCGACGTCGGAACGCCCCCCGAGTCGGTCAGGCCGACGACCGTCAGCCCGTGGTCGCCCTGGTAGTCGAGCAGGGCGTGGTCGGTCCTTGAACCGACGGTGCCGTCCACCGGACCGGCCCGGTACCCGAGGATGTTGAGACGGCGCTGCGCCCCGCTCAGGGTGTCGGGCGCTTCGAGCGCCCCTAACCGCGTCAGCTCGAACGTGGTGCCGAAGATCTCCAGTCGCGCGGTCGATCCGGCGGGAATGTCCAGCGTCACCGCCCCCTCGTGGTCCGTGGTCCCCGAGACGCTGGTGTCGCCGGCGCGGAGGACGTAGGTCGCCGAAGCGATCGCTCCTTCGTCTCCCCCCAGGCTGGTGTTGGGATACTGGCGGAAGTAGATCTTGACCCGGTTCACGATCACCGTGTTCAGGCTCGTGCGCGCAACAGAAACGCACATCGTCGCTTCTCCTTCCTGCTTTCCTCAGGGCAACGTCTTGAGGTGCCTGCGGACCTCGTCCACCTGGGGATCCGTATAGACGCCGAACTCCTCGATCTTGAACGAGAAGTCGCGGGTCACCAGGCCCGAGGCCAGATTCACCGCCAGATCGCAGGCCCGGACCTCGCGATTGAGCTCGGGCATCGAGTCGATCCCCGAATGGACCAGTTCTTCCTTGTCGTCGAGGATCGGGATCAGCGGCTTCAGGATCCAGGGAGCTCCGATGTAGAGTCCATGGGCCAGGAAGCGGCGGCGGATCGCCCCGCGCGACGCCTGCAGCCGGCTCACGAACTCCTCCCGGGCCGCCTTGTCGCCCAGCCGCGCCAGCGCGACGAGGCAGCCTTCCGCCGCCTCCGGGATCTTTTCGGCCTCCAGCCGCTTCCGCAGCTCGGCGGGATCGGCCTTGCGATCCGCTCGCCCGATGAGAAGGGCCGCCTTGTGACGGATCGACGGATGGGGGATCCGATCGTAGACCTGGATCAGGGACGCCGCCGTCGCGGCATCGAAGAGCTTGTCCAGGGCGAAGGCGGCGGCGCCGGCCACCTGGAGATCGGGATCGGACAGCGCGGCGACGAGCCCCGGAAAGACCTCCGAGCCCCCGGTCTCCCTCAGGCAGAACACGGCATTGAGCCGGACTTCGGCGTCGGCATGCTTGGCGAGCTCCAATAAAAGCGGATTGGCCTTCCGGCCCAGCTGCCGGGCCCGCAGGCTGGAGCTCCGCTTCTTCTCGAGCAGCAGTTTCTTCAGCACATCCATGAACTTGTCTCCGTCGAGATCCGGCGACTCGCAGGGTCTCTCCCGGTCATGCCGTCCCGTACAACGTGCCCGGATCGGGCAGCACCGACCGCGCGATCGTCGTCTGATCGCCCTGGGCGATCCCGGGAAGGTCCTTGAGCGTCACCAGGCCTCCTCGCCCGTAGTCGCCATAGCCGACATTGTTGACGAGCGGCCGGTTCTGGGCCGGATGGCCGTCGACGTTGTACGGCCAATCCTCGTGAGCATACATGAGGTTGTAGGGATGCATCAGGTTTCTCCGAGCCCAGGTGTCTTCCAGTTCCCTGGGGATCTGCCGGTTTCCGTAGTGCTCCAGGGTCAGGAAGTGGCCGATCTCGTGCGCCAGATCGTTGGCCACCGGTTCCGGATCGCGGAAGATCAGGTCCTGATGGTCCGTCTCGGCGAGGAGGATCCCCGGGTGCGGCATGCGGAAGCGCCTCGCGTTGGGAGGACTGAACCCGTAGCCCAGGATGTTTGCCATTCCGATCCGATGCACGAAGTAGACGTTGATGGAATTCGGCGCGGGTCGGATGTTCAGGATCGTCGGGATCTCCGACCTCGACCCGTCGTCGCCGGGCCAGGGGCGATCCTTCACGACCCCCGCCGTGGTCAAGGTGACGCTGTCGTCCAGCGTGGGCTCCACGGTGAACCCGATCCCGCAGGGCCGCCAGTACGCGGAAACCAGCTCCATGATCCGCGGCAGCTCCGGCAGCACGGCGACCCCGCCGCCGGTGGAATCCAGGATCGCGATCGTGTGAGGGGTCACGGAGACGTTGTGAAGGAGAAAGACCCGCACGGTCAGCTCGCCGAGGACCGGCCCTCCCGTGCCGCCGAAGTGGGCTTCGATGCGCGCCGTGCGCACCTCGTCGGTCCCCGGGAGCGCATGGATCCGGAATTCCGCCCGCTCGCCCGCCGGCAGCGCTCCGTTCGGAAGCTCGAAGAGTTCGACCACGCCTGTATCCGTCGAGGTCAGGAACAGCGGAGCGGCCGGGTCCAGGGTCATCTTCTTCAACGCCACCCGCACCGTGTCTCCGGCCGTCATGCCGACCACGGGACCATGCTCGTCGTCGCGGAAGCCGCGGTTGTCCACGTCGGGCGCGTCGAGCACGGGAGGACCAGTTACTGCCCGCTCGAAGGTCAGAGGCACGAACGTCGTCCACTGGGACACCTGGACCTGGATGGTCATCTAGCGTCCCACCGTGCTCCGGAGGCTGTTCTTGGTGTCGACGGGAACGTGGCCCGCATTGTCGGCCCCGCGGATCCCCAGAGCGTGGTCGGCCTGGTAGTTCAACAGGGCGGTGTCCGTGATCGGACCGATCTGGTTGTCGACCGCGCCGGACCAGTACCCCAGCATGTTCAGCCGCCGCTGCGCTCCGTTGAGATGGTCGTTCGACTCCAGATGGCGGATCAGGCTGATCTCGTAGGTCGTGCCGAAAATCTCCAGCTGCGCCGTGTGGCCGGCCGCCAGGTTCACCACGACGGAACCCTCGTCGTCGGTGTCGCCGGCCACCGTTGTGTCGCCCGCCCGGAGGACGTAGGTTGCGCGGGCGATGGCACCCGCGGTGCCCCCGCGGGTGGGACTCGGGTACTTCCGGAAATAGATCCGGACCGCCGTGAGAGTCAGAGCGTTCTCGCTGGTCCGTGCGACCGTGACGCACATGGCTTGCGCTCCCTCGAATCAACTCTTGTGAAGGTCCTTCAGCTTGTTCTGGGTATTGGTATCGAGGGTCCCGTTGACCGTCAGCGAGTTCTTCTGCTGAAAGGCGCGGACCGCCGCCTCGGTCTCGGCATTCATCGCCCCCGAGACGCCGCCGCAGTCGAACCCGAGGTTCTGGAGCCGCTGCTGGGCCCCGTTGACGGTCGTATGGGGTTCGAGCCCGCCGAGTTCCAGGGGAAACGTGATCACCTGGGCGGAGGGGTTCGATTCGTCCATCCACACGGTCAGCTCCGCATGACTCCGGTCCGGAGGGATGTCCTGGTCGATCTTCCCGGATCCGTCGGTCGTCCCCTCGAGATTGACGTTGCCCGCCACCAGCCGGAACTTCTTGTTGGCGAGCGCCTGCCCCTGGTCGTCCTTGAGCTCCAGCTTGAGCTTCGCCTTGGGTCGCGTCACCTTGAACTTGTGGCTGGAGTCCGTCTGCTTCGACTCTTTCTTGGTCTCCTTGTCGGGGATCTGGACCACGCGCCCGGTCGTCAGCACGTCGGGATTCGGATGGTCCTGCTTGAACTGGCTATTGTCCGCGTGGTTATAGATGGTCTGGTATTTCCCGAATCCGAACTTGGCGGCGATGCTCGTCATACAATCGCCGCTAGCCACCGTGTAGGCCTCGGGCATAAATCTCTTCCCGCTTACGCGGGCTCCCAGTCGTTCTTGTCGAGCTCCGGAAACGAGATCTCGCAGGAGCCGGCGTCGGTGCCTTCGACCCTGGCCTTCCCGTGCTCGTCGAGGTAGCCGGACGCCAACTGCCCCGTGGGAAGCTTGATCTGGTAGCGCACGCCGGCGGCAGGGTTGTCGTCCTGATCGAGCAGCTCGACCTCGATCCAGTGGGTCTTGGCGGGGTCCGGCTTGTGCGGCGGGGGAGGCGGAACGGGAACCGGGGCGGCGCTCCCGCCGCTTCCGGAGCCGAGCTCTCCTTCGCCGCTGCCGGGCGCCTGGGGCTCGTCGGCGTCGATCGCCTGCTCCGGCTCCCCGGGATCCGAGGCGGAGCCCGCCTGGCCGGACTCGGCGTTGGATCCGGGACCCATCGCCATCTTGATCGACGTCGCATGGGCGATGAGCATGCCGTTCAGCGTCACGCCCGAACCGTCGATGACGACGCTGTTCGAACCGCACTTCAGCGTGATCCCGGAGGTGGCCTCGATGGTGATGCCCGACGCCTTGAGGTAGATCTTGCCCTCGCAGTCCTCGGCGTGGTTGCCCTTGATGACTTCCGCCACGTCTCCGTCCACCTTGAGCGAGAGGTTGCCTTTGATCTTGCTGACGGAGTCGCCTTTGAGCGAGAGTTCCTTGTTCCCGTCGATCTTCTTGACCTCGTTGCCCA
>Ga0315281_10013413_pt1 | contig 11090 bp, 9 predicted proteins | sample YL17G07_0_MG_FD_204540 | JGI IMG/M metagenome (GOLD analysis project Ga0315281, IMG submission 204540) | Sediment microbial communities from Yellowstone Lake, YNP, Wyoming, USA - YL17G07_0 | ecosystem: Environmental > Aquatic > Freshwater > Lake > Sediment | place: USA: Wyoming | collected... | reverse complement strand
GGGATGCCGATGGCGACGTTGACGCGGACGAAGACGGCGACGTCCTGCGATGCGCCGCCGGCGCCCAGGCCGGAGATCGTCACCACCGCGGTGTCGCTGCCCAGGATCTTCGACGGGTCGACGCTCACCTTCAGCACGGCGGTGCGGTCGCATTGCGACGACGTGGCGCAGACCAGGTCGCTGCCTACCGCCACCCCCGCCTGCAGCGAGACCTTGATCCACGACTTGTTCGAGCTGACCCGCCACGGCACGATGCCCGTCCCCGCGTTCGAGATCCGCACTTCCGCCGGCGTGGCCGACTGCCCGGGCCGCACGTTGACCAGCAGGATCGGCCGGTCGACGGCCAGCTTCGGCTTGCCAAGCACGGTGAGGCGCGCCGCGGCGTCGGGCTTCGTCGTGACGTCCATGTGCAGCGGCTTCGGCGTCGGCAGGTCCATCTTGCTGTAGGGGTACTGGAAGTTCGCCAGGTCCAGCGGCGCGCGCCAGTACGGGTTCTTCAGGTCGGGCAGCGTCGACGCCTGCGCCGGCCAGAGCGGCTGCCCCTTCACCACGGGCGGGTGCGCGGCGCAGCCATAGACCAGCTCCTGGTAGGGGAACAGGCTGCGGTTGTGGCTGAGGCCGTCGGTCGAGGGGCCGCAGCTGTAGGGCGTGCGCGGCCACGTGCCGTAGATGGGGTCGAGCGGGTGGTTGCTGCGGTTGGCGCCCGGGCCGGTGAAGCCGTTGTAGCTCCAGATGGCGTAGTACCAGTTCTCGACGATGTGCGGGTCGCTGTTCGTGTCGATGCCGACGATCGGCCGGTCGCTGGGCGCGGCGTTCCACTTGTCGATGAGGATCGCCGCGCCGCGGCCGATGTTGTAGGCGAAGTGCGTGGCCACGAGCGCCTGCTCGTCGCTGGGCTGCCCCGCCTCGCCGATCGGCGTCGTCATGCCGCTGGTCACCTGGGCGATGCCGTAGCCGCAGTCGAACGAGACGAGCGCGGGGCCGATCGAGCCGAAGGGCAGGCCGGGTGCGCCCTGCGTCGTCACGCTCTCGATCCAGCTGATCGCCTTGAGGAGCGACGGCGGCACGTAGACGTCGGGCGCCTTCGTGCGGCTGTTGCGCGTGCCCATCTCGATGGACGGCTGCGAGAAGAACGGGTCCTTCGGGAAGAGCAGGTCGAAGCCGGCGAGATCCATCGCCTTCAGGTAGAGCTTGCGGTCCTCCGTGGTCTCGTACGTCGTCGGCGGGTTGACGAAGGCGCAGGCGCGCGCGGCCGGTGTCGATGCGCGGAACGGCGCCAGCGTGCTGAGCGCGACGAGCGCGGCCAGCGCCCCGGCCTGCCAGCGGGAAGCCGCGGCGCGTGCCGCCCGCAGCGCGCGCGCGTTCACCTGGACTAACACGGTGTTGAAAAACTCGATGACCACGCCGTGGTCAGCCGGTAAGCGACTTCTTTGAAGCTGCACCGCGCGGGCTAAAGCCCGCGCTACAGCCCGCGCTACGGCTAAAGGGGGCCTTCTTCCACACCCTGCTACGCGTCGTCCAATCGTCATCGGAGCCACCCCACGATCAGCACATCCACATCGTCCGAGACGCGGTCGCGGCGGCCGGCGCCGTCGACCAGCTCGACGTGCCCCTCGCCGGCGTCGAGCGCCGTGCTGCCGCTGACGGCGCGCACCGCCAGCCTGCCGCCGTCAGGCGACCAGCCGAGCGGCAGGTCGATGCTGCTGGTGTTCGTCGTGAGCGAGCGCACGTCGCCGGCCGCGCCGACCGAGACGGCGTCGCCGCCGCCGGACGGCTTGAGCGAGGCGATCGCCAGGCGGCCGTCGCTGTTCCATGCGGGGTTGAACTCGGTGCGCGCGCCCGATGCGGCTACCGCGTCGCCCGCCACGCCGCTGGCGAGGTCGAGCGTCTTCGTCACGACCGAGGGCGTGGCGCCGCTCTCGGCGGCGGAGTACGCCAGCGTGGCGCCGTCGGGCGAGAGCTTCCAGTCGCGGGCGATCTGGTCGCTGAGGTGGGCGATCTTCGTCTCGGCCGAGCCGTCGGGGGCGATGCTGTAGAGGTCGGAGCCGCCGCTGTTCAGCGTGCCGAAGTAGAGCTTCGAGCCGTCCGGGGCGAAGGCGATCGGGAAGACCGCCGCCGTGGTCCAGGTGGTGATCGACGTGCGCGCGCCGTCGCGGCCGAGCAGCAGCAGCTCGAAGGAGCCGGCGCCGCTGTCGCTGGGGCTGTTCTTGCGCACGACGATGGAGGCGCTGTCGGGCGACCAGACGGGCGGCACCAGCAGGTCGATGTCGTCGGCCAGCACGGTCGCCTTGCCGTCGACGCCGACGACGGCGGCGAGCGCGGGCGAGTCGGGCGCGGGCTTGCGCAGATCGGAGGGGAGGGCCGTGTAGGCGATCGCCTTGCCGTCGGGCGAGAGCGCAGGAAAGACGCCGAAGCCCTCGGCGTGGTCGATGGTGGCGATGGTGGTGCGCTGCGAGACGTCGGCGGGGTCGACGGCAACGATCGTGTCGCTGCGGTCGCCGAACTCGCTGATCAGCAGGCGCTGCCCGTGGCCCTGCACCTGCTGGAATGCGGAGACCGGGCCATCGTGGTGGAACTTATCGACGGCGAAGAAGCCACCGACCGCGGCGGCGCTGAGTGCGCCGCCCACGAGGGCGGGTTTGGCGGCCGCGACGAACACGCGGACGATCAGCATAGGCCGTTCACTCTCCTGCCTGGAGGCTCCCCGGATGCTGTCCGGAACGATGAGCCAGCCTATATTCGTTCGCGACGTTACCCCGCCAAGGCGCCGCTATGGTTCGGGCTTGCTTCAGGGCGCGGCCTCAGACCCGCTGTCGCCCCATGCCCTCTTGATGTGCCGGTATACGTAGAGGGCCACCGCGATGACCACGACCGCCGCTATCGGATAGTCGAGCGGGCGCATCGCCGCGCGGAGGTCCTCCCAGTTCGCACCCAGTCTATACCCTCCGTAAGCAAGCCCGGTAGACCAGATGAACGCGCCGGCGAAGGTGTACGCGGTGAATTGCCAGATCGGCATGCGCGAAATGCCGGCGGGAACGCTGATGAACGTGCGCACGACCGGCAGCAGGCGCGAGCCGAAGATCGCCCAGTTGCCCCATCGCGCAAAGAATCGGTCGGCGAGATCGAGGTCGTGGCGCGAGACGAGGATGTACTTGCCGTACTTCTCGGCCGCGGGCCGCCCGCCGTACGCGCCGACGTAGTAGGCCACCCACGAGCCGATGGTGTTGCCGATGGCGCCGAAGAAGCCGGCCATCAGCACCCACTCGAAGCCGCGGCCCTTCGCCTCGATGAGCTTCCAGCCGGCGAGCGGCATGATCAGCTCGCTGGGGAGGGGTACGGCGGCGGACTCGATCGCCATCATGATGATGACGCCGGGCCAGCCGACGGCGTTGTAGAAGCCTTCGATGAAACTAAGAAGCGCGTCCTCGATGCCACCCAGCAGTGTCCACCACCCTCGTCAGCACTTCAGCACTTCAGCACGTCAGCTTGTCAGCGCGTCGGCCGGTCAGCGCGTCGGCCGGTTAGCGCGCCGGCACATCGGCCTGTCAGTCCGCTGCGGGCGGAGGGCAGGCGTTTCGATGGCCACGCGAGTCTAGCCATCGGCGCTGAAAGGTGTCAATAGGGGCGTCTCTGCGGATGCGGACGGCGGCGCCGGGCGTTGGCGGGCGCAACAGGAGCGCAACAAGGGCTCGAAACGGCCATGCTAGACTTGATCAGGAGTACCCGCGATTGATTCTTCGCCACACCGACCTCATCGGCAACGACTTCACGCTCTTCCTCACGCTGACCGCCTCGACCCTGTTCGCGCTGGTCATCGGGGTCGCGTTTCACGAGTTCTGCCACGCGTTCATGGCCAACTCGCTCGGCGACACGCTTCCGGCCCGGCAGGGGCGCGTCACGCTCAACCCGCTGGCCCACTTCGAGCCGCTGGGGGCGCTGATGATGCTCTTCGTCGGCTTCGGCTGGGGGAAGCCCGTCCAGTTCAACCCCTTCGGCCTGAAGGTGAGTCCCAAGACCGCCACGCTGCTCGTGGCGGCGGCCGGGCCGCTATCGAACTTCGCCGCTGCGTTCCTGCTCGCGCTGCCGATCAAGTTCGGCTCGGTGCCCTACATCAACCCGTTTGGCAGCGTGGCCGGCGTCAACACGTCGCAGGAGTACCTCGGGCTCTTCCTGACGGGCGCTGTCTACCTCAACGTCATCCTGGGCGTGTTCAACTTCCTGCCGCTGCCGCCGCTCGACGGGTTCAACGTGGCGGTCGCCATCCTGCCCGACAACCTCTCCCGCTCCTTCTCGAAGCTGAACCAGTACGGACTTGGCCCGCTGTTCCTGCTGCTGTTCGCCATTCCGATCGTCTCGGTGCAGCTCACCGGCCGGGCGTACAGCCCGCTCTCCGACATCATGGCGCCGACCGTCATCAGGCTGCTGCGGTTCTTCACGGGCGTGGGGTAATGCTGGCGCGCGTTCGGCATCGGGTACGCCAGTTCGTCGGCGCGCTGCGGCCGCGCGTTGACGCGGAGGCCCGCGCCGGCGCCTATCGCTGCCTGAACGACGGCCAGCGCCGCATCTTCGAAGCGATGATGCTGCGCGACCAGCAGCACGGCATCGAGGTGCTGGCGCGGGTGCGCGTGTCGGGCGGCGACGATCCGGCACTCTGCGTCGCGGCGCTGCTCCACGATTGCGGCAAGGGGCGCGTCTCGCTCTGGCAGCGGGTGGCGCACGTGATGCTGGGGGCGGCGGCGCCCGGGCTGCGGGCGCGCATCGCCGCGGAGCGCGGCGCGGCGTGGCGGCGGGCGTTCTGGCGGCTGCTGCACCACCCGGCGATCGGTGCGGAGATGGTCGCCACGACGGGCGCCGACCCGGACACCGTGCGCCTGATCCGCGAGCAGGAGGCGGAGCGGCCCGACGCGCGGCTGGCGCTGCTCCAGGCGGCCGACGAGGCGTAGGCACGCGCCTCACTAACGCGGGCGATGTAAACTCAACGCAGATCGACTCGTGCCCCTCCAAGTAGATGGGTTTGCAGGGGGACGCGTCGTTGAGGACCGACAGCCGCTTGTCATGCTGAGCGTAGCGAAGCATCTCACGCTCCGGTCGGGCGAGACCCTTCGCTTCGCTCAGGGTGACAGTCGCCTACGCGTTCCTCGTCGAAATCAGGTTGAAACGGCACTCGGTCAATTGCCGAAGCACAGGTGACATCATGGAACGCATCGCAATCATCGGACTGGGGCTGATCGGCGGCTCGATCGGGCTGGCCCTCAAGCAGAGCGACGTCGGCGACCTGCAGATCGTGGGCACGGCCCGCACGCGCGGTACGGTGCAGCGCGCGAAGAAGCTCGGCGCGATCGACATCGAGGCCGCCAGCGCCGCCGAGGCGGTGAAGGACGCTCGGCTGGTGATCGTGGCGTCGCCGATCATCGCGATGCGGACGGTCTTCCAGGAGATCGCTCCGGCGCTCGCGGACGGCGCCGTCGTGACGGACGTCGCGAGCACGAAGGGCGACGTATCGCGCTGGGCGAAGGAGCTGCTGCCGGCCACCGCGCACTTCGTCGGCGGGCACCCGATGGCGGGCAAGGAGACGCAGGGCATCGATGCCGCGGACGCCGATCTCTTCCGCGACAAGCCGTGGGTGATTACGCCCTCGGTCGACGCGAGCGAGTCGGCGGTGAACACGGTCGTCGGGCTGGCGCAGCTGGCGGGCGCGGTGCCGATGTTCATGGACCCGGACGAGCACGACAGTTATGCGGCCGCGATCAGCCATCTGCCGCTGCTGCTCTCGGCGGCGCTCTTCTCCGTCGCCCAGGGCAGCGCGGCCTGGCCGGAACTGGCGCAACTGGCGTCCAGCGGCTTCCGCGACACGACGCGGCTGGCATCCGGCTCGCCGGAGATGGCGCACGACATCATGATCTCGAATCGCGACAACGTGCTGCACTGGCTGGACCGGTTCATCAACGAACTGACGCGGTATCGCGAGATCGTGGCCACGGGCGAGAGCGAGGCCGTGGTCGAGGCGTTCACGCGCCCGCAGATCGAGCGCGAGAACTTCCTGGTGAACGGGCCGCCGCGACGTGACGAGCGGGAGCCGATGGAGAAGGTCAGCCTGAGCGAGATGCTGCTCGGCTCGAAGATCAGCGGCTTCATGAACAAGCAGCAGGAGATCATCAAGGCGGCCGAGGCGCGCGCGAACGGGAAGCGCCCGTGACGCGGCGCATGGTGCGCCCGGCGCGCCGTCTTCGCGGCACCATTGCCGTGCCGGGCGACAAGTCGATTTCGCACCGCGCGGCGATGCTGAACGCGCTCGCGGACGGCGACGCCGTCGTCCACAACTTCCTTTCGGGAGAAGACTGCCTCTCGACGCTGCGCGTGCTGCGCGCGCTCGGCGTCGACTCCACGCTCGACACTTCGGGCGACGCGCCGGTGCTGCGGATCACCGGCGTTGGCATCGACGGGCTGCGCGAGGCGGCGGAGGTGCTGGACTGCGGCAACTCCGGCACGACGATGCGGCTGATGAGCGGCCTGCTCGCCGGCCAGCCCTTTCACTCGGTACTGACGGGCGACGCCTCGCTCTGCGCGCGGCCCATGGCGCGCGTCGTGGCGCCGCTGCGCGAGATGGGCGCGCGCATCGACGGGCGCGAGGACGGCCGCCTGGCGCCGCTGGCGATCCGCGGCGGCGGCCTGCGCGGCATCCGTTATCGCATGCCGGTGGCGAGCGCGCAGGTGAAGTCGGCGGTGCTGCTGGCGGGCCTCTTCGCCGCCGGCGAGACGATCGTGGAGGAGGGCGAGGCGACGCGCGACCACACGGAGCGCATGCTGGCCGCGATGGGCGCGCGCATCGGGCGCGAGGGTCCGGCCGTCAGGCTGACGCCCGGTGCGAGGTTGTGGCCGCTGTCCATGCGCGTGCCGAACGACATCTCGGCGGCGGCGTTCTGGATGATCGCCGCCGCCGTGCATCCTGATGCGGAGATTCACCTCACCGGCGTCGGCATGAACCCGACGCGCGCCGGCGTCATCGACGCGCTGCGGGCGATGGGCGCCGATCTCTCGGTCGAAGAGGAGCGCCAGGTGGCCGGCGAGCCGGTGGCCGACGTCGTCGTGCGCTCGTCGCAGCTGCACGGCACGGTCGTCGAGGGCGACATGGTGCCGCGGCTGATCGACGAAGTACCCGCGCTCGCGGTCGCCGCGGCCTTCGCTTCCGGCGCGACGGAGATCCGCGATGCCGCGGAATTGCGCGTGAAGGAGTCGGACCGCGTCGCCACCGTGGCGGCGCAGCTCGGCCGCCTGGGCGTGCGCATCACCGAGCACGAAGACGGGATGACCATCGCGGGCGGCACCGGCATCGCCGGCGGCGAGGCCGACGCGTGCGGCGACCACCGGCTGGCGATGGCGCTGGCCGTCGCCGGGCTGGTGTCATCCAAGGGTGTGCTCGTCGATGGCGCCGATGCGGTGGCCATCTCCTATCCGGACTTCTGGGCGCATCTCGAACAGCTCAGCGAAGGCGACGCGCAGTGAGCGAGTCGCCACGCGGTGAACGCGCGCCAACACCACTGCTCGTCGTGCTCTCCGGCCCGTCCGGCGCCGGGAAGGATGCTGTGCTCGACGAGCTGGCGCGGCGCGGCCACGCGTTCCATCGCGTCGTCACGTGCACGACGCGGCCGCCTCGCGACAACGAGCGGGACGGCGTGGATTATCACTTCGTGAGCGACGCGGAGTTCGATGCGCTGATCGCGGGCAACGGGCTGCTGGAGCACGCCGTGGTGTACGGGCACCGCTCCGGCGTGCCGCGCCAGCAGGTCGTCGACAAGCTCGCCGCGGGCGTCGACGTGTACGTGCGCACGGACGTGCAGGGGGCGGCGTCGATCAAGCGTCTGGCGCCCGAAGCGGTGCTGGTGTTCATCTCGCCGTCGTCGCTCGACGAGCTGGAGGAGCGCATCCGCGCCCGCGGCTCCGACGACGAGGAGCGCGTGCAGCGGCGGCTGAAGACGGCGCACGAGGAGATGGCGCGTCAGGTCGAGTTTGAGTACGTGATCGTCAACGAGCCGGGCCGCCTCGAAGCAACGGCAGACCGGCTCGTGGAGATCCTGGACGTGGAGCGGCTGCGTCGAGTGGGTAGTGGGTAGTGGGTAGTGGGGCGGCCACCATCCTTACCGCGCTCCCCTTCCCTCCCAGGGAAGGGGCCGGGGGTTAGGTTCGCACGACACTACCGCGCTGGCCGCTTCGTGATCGTCAGCGGGCTCCATTCGCCGCTGAGGCCCTGGCCGTGGCACGAGACGCTCTTGCCCTCGACGATGTCCTTCTCGGTCATCAGGCCGAGCGCCGCGATGAACGACTCCATCTTTGGCACGTTGACCTCGCGGTTGACGAGGTCCCCCTCGACGTAGAACAGCAATTCGCTGGCGCCCTGGTCGTAGGTGATCTTGTAGTGGTGGCGCTGCTGCTCGCCCTTCGGCAGCGGCTGCTCCTTGAAGAGCGCGAAGTACTTCTGGCCGTCGCCGTCGGGCACGCTGGTGCCGGGGAACGGCAGGCGCGCGTACACCGTCGCATAGCACTCGTTCGAGACGAAGAAGTCGACGGCGAGGCCGGTGGAGAAGTCGAGCAGGTTGAGCGAGACGAAGCCGTCGTAGAAATCGTTCGGTACGCCGTTGAACTTCTGGGCGCGGATGTCCAGCTCGACGGAGATGGCGCCGCCGCGGGGGACGGTGAACGTTTCCTTCGAGAAGTACATGTGCTTGGCGTTGTCGAGGATCTGGACGCCGCCGTTGCCGCGCGAGAGAGGCATGGCGGCGACGCGAAGCGTGCCGTTCTGCACGACGACGACGGCGTCGGGCTCGCGGAACTCCCAGCCGGGGAAGCCGCCGATGATCCACTTGCTGTCGGGTTTGAGGATGTCGGCGAAGTCGCCGTACACCGCCGTCTCGATGCCCTGTTCCGTCTCGGTCGTCATCTTCCGCCCTTCTCACTGCCGCCGCGCACTAGTACCACTGCACAGAATATGAGGGATCGCCTCAGGACTCTTGCTCCCGCAAGCAGACACCTGATGAGTAGCGCGTCTGATCCTCCCCGCGCTCCCCTTCCCTCCCAGGGAAGGGGTCGGGGGTTAGGTCCGCGCTCTAGTCGTGCTCGTGGTCGTGCTCTTCTTCGTCGCCGTCTCCGGCCGTCGATCGCGGCACGAGCGGCACAGGACGATCCTCGCCGTCCTTGCGCCGCGCGCGGGCCGGCAGCGCATCGATCGTCTTGCGCAGCCGCTCGACCGCGTCTGCGCTGTCGGCGACGGCGATGACGACGTTCGTGTCGCGGAGTGCCTGCAGCTCGGAGATCGAGATCGCAGGGTTGACTGCGGCCATCAGCGGCTTGTGGGTGAGGCCGAAGACCCGGCGCAGGGCGATCTGGCGCCGCACGGTGAGCGCGCCCTCGATGGCGCCGATGTCGATCGCGTCGAGCTGGAAGCTCTCGAGCGTACGCAGCTCGGCATCGGTGAGGTCAGCGGGCGCGGAGATGACGTAGCCGACGTTCTCTTCCAGGAGCGCGGTCGCGGTCGCCGTGTCAGGGTCGAAGACGACGAAGTCGTAGCCGGCGTCCTTGCACGCCTTCGCCTCGTTGTCGGCGGCGCCGGCGATGCGCGCGCCGTAGACCGCGCCATCCTTCGCGGCGACGGGCGCGGGCGCCCCGCCCGCGAGGTCCACGATGACGGCGTCGGCGCCGCGCTGGACGAGGTCGGCGGCGCTCTGAGCGTCGCGTGCGATGGCTGCGAGCACCATCGTGGTCTCGACGGCGTGGCGCGAAGAGCCGAAGCCGAGGCTGTGCGACTGCTGGAGGCGCGTGGCCCTCTTGATCTTGTCTGCGAGCTTGCTCAAGTCGATGTCTCCTCTGGTATGCGGGTTCAGGCACAGGTTACCGGCTGCGGCCGCCTCGGACACGGGGCCGCGCGGGAAAGTCGGAAGTCGGAAGTCGGAGGGCGGAGGGCGGAAGGCGGAGGGCGGAAGGCGGAAGGCGGAAGGCGGAAGGCGGAAGGTGGACGGCGGAAGGTGGACGACGCATCGCGTAGGGGCGGGGCTTGCCCCGCCCGCGAGGGAGGATCGTCCTGGGACGTGGCGCGGGTTTGCCCACGTGGCCTCGCCCGGGCGGGCGCCCAAGGGACGCCCCTACGCGGGCCGCATGGTGGTGGCACTGACGCATCGTGTAGGGGCGGGGCTTGCCCTGCCCGCCCCCACGCGGGCGTTTCGGACGATCAATCACGGTTTGGGGCCAAATGGCGCGGCCGGGGGCGGGCGCCCCAAGGGACGCCCTTACACGGGTCGCATGGTGGTGGCACTGACGCATCGTGTAGGGGCGGGGCTTGCCCTGCCCGCCCCCACGCGGGCGTTTCGGACGATCAATCGCGGTTTCGGGCCAAATGGCGCGGCACGTGGGCGGGCGCCCAAGGGACGCCCCTACACGGGTCGCATGGTGGTGGCACTGACGCATCGTGTAGGGGCGGGGCTTGCCCTGCCCGCCCCCACGCGGGCGTTTCGGACGATCAATCACGGTTTCGGCCCAAATGGCGCGGCACGTGGGCGGGCGCCCAAAGGGACGCCCCTACACGGGCCGCATGGTGGTGGCGCTGACGCATCCTGTAGGGGCGGGGCTTGCCCTGCCCGCCCCCACGCGGGCGTTTCGGACGATCAATCACGGTTTCGGGCCAAATGGCTCGGGCCGGGGGCGGGCGCCCCAAGGGACGCCCCTACGCCGGCGGATTGCATCGGTCGCGGTTCCGGCGCCCACCTCGCCCGAAGGTTCCCGATCGACGCTTTGGGTTTGCTATACTCCTGCGGCTTGCGCCGCCATGGCGCTTCCAGGAGCTTCGGAGGGAGCGGCCGCCCGCCATTCGCGGGGTCGGCCGTAATTTATGCCAGCAGTTGTGGTCATCGGCGGTCAGTGGGGAGACGAGGGGAAGGGTCGCATCGTCGACCTGATAGCGCAGGGCGCGTCCGTGGTGGCGCGGTACTCGGCGGGCAACAACGCCGGCCACACCGTGATCAACGACATGGGCGAGTTCAAGCTGAACGTCGTCCCGGCCGGCATCTTCTACGCGGAGAAGACCTGCATCATCGGGAACGGCG
>Ga0315281_10013412_pt1 | contig 11091 bp, 9 predicted proteins | sample YL17G07_0_MG_FD_204540 | JGI IMG/M metagenome (GOLD analysis project Ga0315281, IMG submission 204540) | Sediment microbial communities from Yellowstone Lake, YNP, Wyoming, USA - YL17G07_0 | ecosystem: Environmental > Aquatic > Freshwater > Lake > Sediment | place: USA: Wyoming | collected... | reverse complement strand
GTGCGCGGTGCGCAGGTTGAGCGGCGTTATCACCTGATCGTAGATCACATTGCCGATCTGCCAGGTGAGGCGCATCTTGGCGGCGTGCAGGATCGCGATTTCATACTGGTCGTAGTTCGCGCAGGCGATTGGCTTGTAGTCGGTCTCAATCCGGTCGTTGTTCATGGGTTTCTGTTCTTGTCTCTCAGCTTGGCCCAAGTCTAGCAATCCCGTCGTGGCGATGCTTGCCTTGCCATCGGTGCCCGGCTACCATGAGAACAAAAGGAGAACATATGCTCACCGACCGGGAACGCCAAGTGTACGACTTCGTGCGCGCCTACACGCGCCGCCACGGCGTGCCGCCCAAGCTGCGCGAGATCGGCGCGCATCTCGGCGTCGGCTCGCGCGGCACGGTGCACCGCTATTTGCGCGCTATCGAAGAGGCGGGGTTGATCGCCATCACCCCCGACCGGGCGCGCGGCGTCCGTCTGGTGAACAAGGGCGCGTCCCGTGCCGTGTTGCCGGTGCTCGGGCGCATCGCCGCCGGCCTGCCGATCGAGGCCATTCCGGACGAGACCGAGATCGACCTGTCCGAGTTTTTCATGGGGCCGAACCGGTTCGTGTTGCGCGTGGACGGCGAGTCGATGATCGAGGCCGGCATCCTGCACGGCGACATGGTGATCGTGGAAAGCCGCAACAGCGCGCGCGACGGCGAAATCGTGGTGGCACTGATCGACAACCAGGAGGCGACGCTCAAGACCTTCCGGCGCAACCCGGACGGCTCCATTACCCTGCGCCCGGCGAACCACAGCATGGCGCCGATGCGTTTCGCCGCCGAGCGTGTCGCCATTCAGGGTGTCGTGGTCGGACAGATGCGGTCTTATCGTTAGGGAAGTTCTGAACAAGCTGTCATTTCGAGCGGAGCGAGAAATCTGATGGCGTGAGCGTCCAACGTCATCATGGTGTTTCAGATTTCTCCCTTCGGTCGAAATGACAGTAAGCTCTTAATCAGAGTTTCCTTGGTGGTTGCCCCGGTTGGTACTCATTGAGCACCGACCCTTAACGCTAAACAGGTGGGTCTGTCATGACTGCATCGGCCCGCAACCCGAAAGGCGGAAAAACTGCTCCTGCGTTTTCGGCAACCGCTCCCGGCGTTGCTCTACCTCCTGCATCCATGCAGTCGCCGGTACTTCCGCCATCCATGGCGGTCGCCGGTGCCGGTTGCTACTGGCCGCGCGCCATTCTGCACATCGACATGAACGCGTTTTTTGCGTCGGTCGAGCAGCGCGACTTTCCCGAACTGCGTGACAAGCCGATCGGGGTCACGAATGGCGCAGCCGGCACGACCCTGATCACCTGTTCGTATGAAGCACGCGCCAGTGGTGTAAAAACCGGCATGAAAATCTACGAGGCGCGCAAACTGTGCCCGGACCTCATCCAGCGTCCGGCGCGCCCGAACGTGTATGCCGCTGTATCCACCCGCATTATGCATGCGCTCGTCGCCATCACCCCGGACATCGAGGTATTCAGCGTGGACGAGGCGTTTCTCGACGTGACCCATTGTCAGCGCCTGCACGGCTCGCCGGAACACATGGCACGCATGACCCAGCGTCTGGTGCGGGAGGTGAGCGACGGCCTGCCGTGCTCGATCGGCGTGGCCGCCACCAAGCTCACCGCCAAGTACGCCTCGGATGTAAAAAAACCGAATGGCATCACCGTCATCCCGCCGTGGGAGACGCGCGCGCGTCTGCAGGACGTGCCGGTCGAGAAAATCTGCGGCATCGGTCCGCGCATCGCGGCGTTCCTCGCCCAGCACGGCGCGCGCACCTGCGGCGAGGTGGCGGCGCTGCCGATGAACGTGCTGGCGCGCCGCTACGGCATCACCGGCAAACACCTGTGGCTCGCCTGCCAGGGGCGCGATACCGGCGCGGTGGTGCAGGACATCGCGCCGCCGAAGAGCGTCGGGCACGGCAAGGTGCTGCCGCCGCACACCACCAGCGCGCGCACCATCGAGACCTACCTGCGCCACATGTGCGAGAAGGTGGCGGCGCGCCTGCGGCGTCTCGACATGCAGGCCGGGAAACTGTACGTCGGCCTGCGCACCGCCGCGCCCGGCGCGGGGATCGAAGCCGTGTTGATGGTGCCGCACGGTGCACCGGACGGGCGGCGTTTCTTCGAACACGCGCGTACGCTGTTCCGCGAGCAGTGGCACGGCGAGGCGGTGATGCAAGTTCAAGTCACGGCCACGCACCTGCACAACAGCAGCGGTCAGCTCGAGCTGTTCACGCCAGACGAGGTGCGCACGATCCATCGTTTTGCCGCCGTTGACGGCATTAACCGCAAGTATGGCGAGTTCACCGTTGCTCCGGCCACGATACTCGATCGCTCCAGCATGCCGAACGTGATCGCCCCGGCCTGGCGGCCGGACGGGCATCGGCAACACATCCCGGGCTGATTAAGCTGAAAACGTATCCGGGTACCGGCTATACTTGGCGGCAGTGGATAAAGGGTCTGGAGTCAGGCCTGCAAACGGGCAATCTCAACAAGCGGCCAACAAGGGAAGCGGATGAGCATGTTGCACGGTAAAAAATTCATAGTCGGTGTTGTGTGGTGTCTGGCAACTGCAGGTTTTGGTGCGGTGGCGCGGGCCGATTTCGTGCTGAGCGCGCCACCGCGCGAGAGCGCCGCTGCCGGGGAGAAGTTGTACGGTCCGCTGGCCGAGTACCTGTCACAGGCAACTGGCGAGAAAGTGATCTATCGCTATCCCGACAACTGGGGTGTCTACCAGGCGATGGTCACCAAGGGTGAATATGACCTGGTGTTCGATGGCCCGCACCTCGTCAGTTGGCGCATCGCGCGCGCCAGGCATGTGCCGCTTGCGGCGCTCGCCGGGAAACTGGGATTCGTGGTGGTTGTTCTCCAGGATAACAGCCGGACAAAGAAGATTGGCGATCTGGCCGGCAAGCGGGTTTGCGGACATTCGCCACCCAATCTCGCCACGTTGACGCTGTTCGACCAGTTCCCTAATCCATCGCGTCAGCCGAGACTGGTTGAGATCAAAGGTTTCGAAGCGGCTTATCAGGGGTTGGTGAGCGGCAAATGTGTCGGCACGATTCTGCCGACCGAGGTTCACAAGAAGCTGGATGCCGCCGCCCGCACTCGGGTGCTGTATCTCAGCGAAGCGTTGCCGAACCAGGCGTTGACCGCCGGCCCGCGCGTTACGGAGGCAGTGCGCAACCGCATCAAAGAGGCGCTGTTGTCCGCCGCAGGTCGGGTGAACTCGCGTCCGGTGGCGGAAAAATTTGGCGCCAGCGAGTTCATCGCCGTGCGCGCAGACGACTACAAAGGACATGATAATTTGCTCCGGAATGTATGGGGGTTCGAGCAGCGCCGGTGATGACGGTTGGCGGATTCAGCTTGCCCACAAGACCGACATCGCCGGTCTGTAAATTTTTCCCTGTGTCCGGTCAGGATTGCCGCGGCGACTGACCATCCTGTAATCAACGGCAGTTGCAAAACGATTCGGTGCTGAGCGGAGGGTATATGCTGATTCTCGATCAGGCGGTGACGGTGATGCGCAAACGCGGCGCGGATGGCGCCAGGGTGGCGGCACAGTTGGAGGCGATCGCCGGCTGCGGCGAACAGGCGGCGCGACTCTGGCAGGGCTATCTCGACAATCCGGGCGCGCCCGGCGACAAGTACACCATTGTGAGCTGGATAGGTGCTGAGCGCGCCAAGCAATTGCACGAACTGAGTCTCAAGGCGCACGAGCTGGTGAGTACAGTATGTGCGGCGGCCGGCGATCAGGCGCGTTTTCTGGTGCTGGACGAGAGCCCCGTCGTACTCGCCTATCGTGGACTCAAAGAAGGCGAGACCGGACCGCAGGCGGCCCAGGCATTGATTGGCGTGCAGCAGGAACACATCAAACACCTGCGCGCGCTCGCCGACCAGGTTCGTGCTTTCAAGTTGGCTGCCAAGGCAACAAAGAAAACAGCGGCAAAGAAAAGGGCGTCGCCGAAAACGAAAGCCGCCGCAAAAAGACCGGCAGCCAAAAAAGCGGCAAAAAAGAAATAGTGCCCGTCAGTGCTCCGCCAAAGCTATTTCGGTCTGCTCACGGGATTCTTGAATAACCCCTAAACTGGTATTTTTGCCGCCAAGGTCGTTCTTTGCGCTACGCGACAGTTAACCAGATGCATTGTTAATGCACGGGCGCGCCTCGCCGAATCACCACCCGGAAATTCTCCCCATGAATGCTCGCGTCCCTTATCGGCGTTTGGTCGGCAGCGTCTCTTGGCTGGTTGCCATCCATGTTCTGCTGGCCTATGGTCTCCCGGAGGGGCTGTTCATCGCGCTCGTGCTGTTGCTCGGCATTCTGTATTGGCGGGTCGGCGTCATGGGCGCGGTGACGGTCTCGCTGACGCTGGTTCTGGTCACGGTTCTCTACGGGTTGTCGCTTAAAGCGACCGGTCTCGAAGACAGCATTTACTACCGGCCGGACGAGAAGTACGGTCGCTTCGATTACACCAACAATCACCGAATCTACCAGGGCAACGTGCGGTTCGAGATGGCTGTTGCGCACGGCGATCTTCGCGCCCTGACCACCGAGGATATTGTCGAGCCGCACCGTATCGATTTTCGTACGGATGCAGATGGTTTTCGCAATGACAGCAACTATCATGGTCAGCGTTTTGCCCTGGTCGGCGATTCGTTCATCGCCGGCAACAGCAACAGCCATGAAGATCTGCTGGTCACGCAACTTGCGCGCGACCACGGTCTCGACACGTACAGCCTCGCCCATCGCGGCAACGTCGCGGACTATGCCGCCTATGTGCGCGGCTTCGTAAAAAGGCACGGCGAGAATATTCGTGTATTGCTTTTCCTGTTCGAGGGCAACGACTTTGAAGAGAGCCGGGGACGCAAGGCCAGTGCACTGGCCCGCTATGGACGGCGTTATTACGAGATGTTTTCCGGGTTAAACACCTACCGCGTCACTGCGTCGCTGTACAAACGATTCAAGTACAGCCGCGACATCAGTACGGGCAGTCAGCTTGAGGTCGCAGACGTGGGCGGGAAGAAAATGGCCTTCTATCGTCCCTATGTGGAAGTTACCCTTCGCAAGCAGCCACCTGATCCGGAAGGCTTCGAAAAGGCCATTGAGTTCCTCCACCCGTATCTCGATCGCGTGTATTTCATTCCCACCAAGTACCGGGTGTATTTCGCGAAGCTGAAACCAGGTGAGTTGTTGCCCAACGCACAGTGGGAATACCTGGACGGGCTTTGCCGCAAGCAACAGTTGCACTGCACCAACCTGACCGAGCCGCTGGTGCGCGAGTCCGATGGGCTGCTCAAAAAAGGCGAGTTCAGCTGGTGGCGGGATGATACCCATTGGAACCGCCATGGCATTGCGGTGGCGGCGCGCCGCGTCGCCGCAGATCTCGGCGTGGCCAAAGAAAAGCACCGTTGATGAAAACCGAGATGACCCTTTTTGGCAAGCCGTTAACAATTTCCTACCCGCGCTCGAACACATATCCCGAATAGCGGAGGCGCAGCCGGTCGCCATCCCTCAGCATGCATGTAACGTCCCCGACGTTGCGCCCGAGACCGAACACGGTGGCTTCGTTGTCGGAGATCGGCACCAGTACCACTTTCGCGCGCCGGTTCTCAATGCCTGATATGCGGATGTCCATGAGCAGTTTCCCGTTCTCGATGAGCATGCGGCAGTGTTCGAGGTCCACGAGATACTCGGCCTCCGGATTCAGGATGTGGTAATCGCCCACGCAGCGACGCCACGATTCGGGAATGGTATAAGACGATATTTTTTCGGCCGGGATCACGGTTCGGTCGTGCAGCAGCGCGAAGCGGCGCCCATCCACTTGTGTGAACTCCACCGGTGGAAACGCAATGGGCACTGACTTCAGCCCAAACAGGTTGAACTCGACGCGAAAACGGTTCGGCGTCACCGGCACGAGATCGAGTACATGTTTAAGCACGTGCAGTCGCAGTCGCCTCTTGCCAAGCCTGATATGCGCCAGCGAGCCCATGAGGCTGTAGTCGCCCGCGTGCAGCGCCAGCGCTGCACGCGCCATGGGAATTTCCGGCGCACGCGCCTTGACCGGCGCCGCGATGCCATGGCGGATTTCGAGCGCGAGCTGGAGTGCCTCCTCGGCGGCTTCCACCACCAGACTAGTGGCGCTGTCGGCGTTGGCGAGTACCACCACGCCGAGCTTCATTTCCGGTAACAGCGCGAGCTGGCTTAAATATGCCTTGGTACCGCCATTGTGCCAGGCCTGTTGCCCGCCGCCCTCGATGGGAAGTCCACTCAGCATCCAGCCGAGACCGAAGCGTTGACCGAAATCGAGCGGCCGGTCGGCGTACTGCGGCGTAAGCGTCGCGCGCAATTCGTTTTCGCCCAGCACGCGCGTGTTATCCAGCATGCCACCGGCGAACACGCAGCGTATGAAGCGTGCGAGGTCGAGTACGTTGCTGTACAGGCCGCCGGCCGGAATATCCCGGACCGGCGTGGGACTCACCGGCGTGTCGTGCACGTAACCGCGCGCCAGGTGCGCACCGATTTCGCCCTTCGGCGCGAAGCCAGTGTGGTGCATGTGGAGCGGTGCAAGCAGTTGGTGCTGCATGGCTGCCGTATAGGATAGACCGGTAACGCGCTCGATGACGAGTCCGAGCAGGTTGGGACCGAGGTTCGAGTAGTTGAAGACCGTGTGCGGTTCGTAGGCGAGATGTTCGTCCTGAAGTTCATGCAACAGTTCGGTCAGCGATTGCTCCGAGAAAAAACCCTTGAGCAGGTAGGTCGGCAAGCCCGCGTGGTGGCAGAGCAGGGCGCGCACGGTGATCGGCGCCGCCCGCGGCCAGCGCGTGCGCATGGAAAACTCGGGCAGGTATTCGCGCAACGGCCGGTCGAGATCGATGCGCTGTTGTTGCACAAGCTGCATGACCGCCAGTGCGTTCAACACCTTGGTGATCGAACCGATCTGGTAGACGGTCTCGGGCGCGGCAGCAACGTGCTGCTCACGGTCGGCGCAGCCGAAGCCCTCGGCCCAGACCACTTGCTGGTTGTTCACCAGCGCGATGCTTAAGCCCGGTGTGCCGGTCTTGCACAGTCCACGACCGATAAACCAGCGCAGGTGATCCTTTAGATATCCCCAGTCGCCGACGTTAAGCGTCGGTGGACGTCGTGGCGGGCGCGGCAGGTTTACAGCAGCGAGCAGTGTGGCGTTAAGCCGGCGGGCACGTCGCGCGAAGTGGTTTAACATGGGCGTTAAGAAACCTGCGCTACGAAATCCGGGGAGGAAGCAGCTCGTTACGATTTTACTATACACGGCCGGCCAAGAATTGCCGGGATGGCAATTTATAGAAATTCAGGCCCATAAAAAAACGCCCCGTGAGGGGCGTTTTTTTGTACAGCGGAGAAAAGAAATTACTTGGCTTTCTTGTCTTCGACCTTCTTCTTTTCCGGGCACTTCACTTCTTTGCCGGCCTTGTCTTTGCAGACTTCCTTCTTGGCAGCGGCCGGGGCAGCAGCCGGGGCAGCAGCGTCGGCAGCGAAGGCGGCGCCGAACACGAAGGTGAAGGCCAGGGCGAGTACAGCGGACAGAATCTTCTTCATGGACAGTTCCTCTAGGGTTATGATTTTGACTACGGTTGCCGACACAGGTCAGTTCCGGTCATTGAAGGTTTAGCAATCGCCGTGCCAGACAGGGCTTACATATGATTAACATGTTTATTCAGTAGGTTATGGATATTTTTCAAGAACGGCACGGACAGAAAAGCTGGTAATTAACTACAAATTTTGTAGGATGCCACCACACAGGAACCCTGTAATCGAAAGACAAAGAAAGGCCGTTCCCGCGCTCGCGGCATCCATGCCTCCCAGTACAGCATTCGGGCTTCATTAAATGATACGTCGCTTCTTCGCCCTCAATCGCCTGCAACGCAAGGTGGTGAACACCATCCTGGTGATGGTGGTGGTGCCCATGCTGGTGGCCGGCATGCTTGCCTCCGAATGGGTGTCGTCAAACTTTGAAGCGCGCCTGCAGCGCTGGATCGAGGATGCGGCGCCCGCCGGCAATACCTGGTTGCGCGCCTACCAGAGCGATGCCGTCATGCTGGGCCGGGTGCTGGCCGATGACCCGGATTTTATTAACGCGCTCGATCGTGGCGGCCACATGGGCACGATGAAGCAGCCGGTGGCGCGCATCGCCAAGGAGCTGAATGTCAGCATCATGCAGGTCTACACCGCGCAACAAATTCTGCTGTATACCTCGATGCCGCTGCACATGAACGTCCTGTGGGAATTGGGCCAGACCCAGGCGGTGATGAAAGTGGTGCAAAAGAAAAAAGATTTGCTCGCGGCCGTGGGCATTACACCGGTGCCGCGTCAGGGCAAACCGCGCTACTACCTGGTAATGGGCGGATTGCTCAACAACGACTTCATCAATGAGCTCAATCAGCTCACTGGCCTGACATCACGTTTGTACTATCGGGAAGGCGCGCGCTTCTTTGACGTGTTTACCACGCCCGGCAGTGTGACAGAGCTGAAGGAACTGTCGAAAGAAGCCATGAACCGCATGGTGAAGGTCAAGAAGCCGTACTACAGTCCGCACGCAGAAGGAAACCGTTTTCGCGGTGTGTACACACCGGTGGTCGATTCCGAGGGGCGTGTCGAGGCAATTCTGTTCAGCGGGCTGGAACGGCGTGGCTTCGAAGAACTGTTGACCAACCGCTTGTTGCTATTCGCCGCCATCACCCTGCTGGGAGTGGCGGTCGGTGTGGCGGTCGGTATCTTCCTCTCGCGGTTGGTGGTGCGGCCGGTAGAACTGTTGCGCAACGGCGTCATGCAGCTGTCCGCGCAGAACTTCAACGCCTCGGTCCCGGTAACCAGTGACGATGAAGTCGGTGACCTGGCCAAGGCCTTCAACGCCATGGCCATGCGTCTGCGCGACGCGCGCGACGAGCAACAACAGGGTTTCCAGAAGGACAAGCTGGTCGCGCTCGGCGAATTGTCGGCGGCCCTGGCGCACGAGATTCGCAACCCCATCGGTGTGATCAATGCCTCGGCCGCGCTGCTCGACAAGCCCGGCCAGCCGCCGGACAAACAAGCCGAACTGACGCGCATGATTCGCGAGGAAAGCGCGCGCGTCAGCCACCTGGTGCAGGACTTCCTGCAAATCAGCCGCTACCGCAAACCAGCCTTCGCGCTCATCGACCCGGCCGCACCCATGGAACGCGCACTCGCCACGGCCATGGCTGGCCGGGACAATGTGCAGGTCGAGAAATCGCTGCGCCACGACGACGCACACATTCTGGCTGACCCGAGGCTCCTGCAACAGGCCTGGGGCAACATTTTCACCAACGCCATTCAGGCCATGGGCGAGAATGGCGGCGCCTTGCGCGTTGAGACGCGTCTCGAACACGGCATGATCTCGTTGGCCGTCGAAGACAGCGGCCCGGGTATTCCGCCCGACATTATGCCGCGCCTGTTCGAGCCGTTCTTCACCACCAAGGACCAGGGCACGGGTCTCGGTTTATCGATTGCCAACACCCTCACCGATGCGAACGGCGGGCGTCTTGAGATACAGACACCGGAGCGCGGTGGTGCGCGCTTCGCGATGTGGTTTCCGGTGCAGGAGGCGAAAGTCGAGCCATGAAGCGAACCGTACTGGTGGTGGACGACGAGCAGAACATGCAGACCGTGATGCGCATGATCCTCGAAGATGCGGGTCATGTCGTGATCACCGCCGGCAGCGGCGAGGAGGCCCTGAAGCACATCCAGAACCCGAACCTGGACGTGGTGCTGTCGGACATGAAAATGCCGGGCATGGGTGGTGAAGGCTTGCTTGCACGCTGCCGTGTCGATCGTCCAGACGTGCCGGTGATTGTGGTCACGGCGCACGGCACCATCAAGTCAGCCGTGAAGAGCGTGAGCGCCGGCGCCGCCGACTATCTCAGCAAACCGTTCGAGCCGGAAGAACTCGAAATCGCCGTGCACAATGCCATCAACCTGCGCGACATCCTGCGTGAGAACCAGCACCTCAAGGCGACCGTCAAGCAGTCGCACGCCGGCAAACAACTGCTCGGCGAGAGCCTCGCGACCCGCCACCTGCTCGAAGAGATACAAAAGGTTGCACCGTACAAAACCAATGTGCTGATCACGGGTGAGTCCGGTACCGGCAAGGAGCTGGTGGCGCGCACCATCCATAATCTCGGGCCGCGCCGCGAGCGGCCGTGGGTGGCGATCAACTGCTCGGCGATTCCACGCGACCTGATGGAAAGCGAGCTGTTCGGTTACGTGAAGGGCGCTTTCACCGGCGCCGCGCAAACGCGCCTCGGGCGTCTCGAGCAGGCGCAGAGCGGCACGCTGTTCCTGGACGAGATCGGCGATCTCGATCTGGCGCTCCAGACCAAGATGCTGCGGGTGTTGCAGGAACGCGAGTTCTCGCCGGTGGGCAGCGACCAGGTGCGCAAGGTGGACGTGCGCATCATGGCCGCCACCAACCGTGACCTGAAGGAGATGGTGCGCGAAGGCAAGTTCCGTGAGGATCTATTTTACCGCCTGGACGTGTACAGCATCGTGGTGCCGCCGCTACGCGAGCGGCGTGAAGACGTGCCGCTGCTGGCGCAGGTATTCCTGCACGAGCTGGCCGCGGACACCGACAAGCCGGTGCACGCCATCAGCCCGGAAGCGATGGAGGTGCTGACGCGTTACAACTGGCCGGGCAACATTCGCGAGCTGCACAACGCCATCGAACGCTCGTTGTTGTCATGCAAGGGCGACACCATCGATGCGCGCGATCTGCCACACACCATCCTGCCCAGCACCAGCGCGGCGCCAGCGGCTGATTCCCTTCTCGACAACATGGGCAGCAGCGATCTCGATGCGTGGCTCGAAGGCGTTGAGCGCCGTGCAATCCTGCAGGCGCTCGATCAGAACCAGGGCGTGCAGGCGCAGGCCGCGCGCCGTCTCGGCATCTCCGAGCGCAGCCTGTGGCACCGCATCAAGAAGCTGAAGATTCAGGTGAACAAGTCGTTCGCCTGAGGGCAGTGGCGCGGTTGTGCACTTGCGATGGGTTGCGCTGCGCTCCACCCATCCTACGT
>Ga0315281_10013411_pt1 | contig 11091 bp, 7 predicted proteins | sample YL17G07_0_MG_FD_204540 | JGI IMG/M metagenome (GOLD analysis project Ga0315281, IMG submission 204540) | Sediment microbial communities from Yellowstone Lake, YNP, Wyoming, USA - YL17G07_0 | ecosystem: Environmental > Aquatic > Freshwater > Lake > Sediment | place: USA: Wyoming | collected... | reverse complement strand
CGGATCGGAATCGGCGAGACACTTGATCAGGAGAGGAGCAGCGACGTCCGCCTGCTGGCCGAACGTCCCAATCACGGTAATCGCTTCCCGGCGCGCGGCCAGATCCCCGGTTTTCAGCTGTTCCATCCAGACGCCGATGGTCTTGCCTTGCTGCGTGGTCTCGGCCGAAAGGAGAGCACTCCCTGCCGCCAGGAAAACAGGAAGAAGTAACGGGATCAAAATCTTTTTCACTTGGGTCCTCCGAACGGAATGGCGGGCGCACCTGCAGGCAGACTCGCGGCGATGGCCGATTCCCGACCGCGAACAATATACTAACGATCCGTTCATCGGCGAACGGTAATTGGCGAAGGAAACTCATGAGTGAGCGATCGATTTTCCCGATGACCTGCGGCACGGACGGATGGCGAGGAGTCATCGCCAGGGAGTTCACGTTCGAGACGCTCGGAGCTCTGACCGAAGCGGCGGCGCTCTTCACGAGAACTCCTCCTCATCCGGAGGGGTGCAACCCCGGCATAATCGCGCTCGGCTGGGATCGCCGCTTTCTCTCGCAGGAATTCGCGGCGGAGGCGGCGGTCCGGCTATCCGAAGCCGGGTTTCACGTTCTGCTCTCCGACCGAGCCGTGCCAACCCCGGCCGTGTCCCTCGCCGTTCTGAACCGGCGCCTCAAAGGCGGGATCGTCATCACGGCGTCCCATAATCCGTCGTCCTACAATGGATTCAAATACAAAGGACACTACGGAGGCTCCGCGACTCCCGAAATCTATGGCGCCATCGAGGCGCTCGTCGGGCGGGGCGTCGAACCGGCGCCGGGGGGGTGGGTCGAGCTGGTCGACTTCGAAACGCCCTATCGCTCCGCAATCGGCTCACGCGTGGATCTGGACGCCATCCGCGACGCCGGCCTTCGAGTGCTCTGTGATCCGATTCATGGCGCCGGCGGAACGACTCTCGCCGATGTCGTCGGGCGGTCGAAAACGGTTGTCGAAACTTTCCGTGGCGACTTCAATCCATCTTTTGGCGGAGTCAATCCCGAGCCGATTCCAGAGAATCTGAAAGCGACGGCGAAGCGGGTCACCGAAGGGAAGTTCGACCTCGCCGTCGCCACCGACGGCGACGCCGACCGTCTCGGAGTTCTCGGTCCCGATGGCTCATTCGTTTCACCGCATGTCGTGCTCTCTCTCTTCGCGCTCCACTTTCTTCGCGACCTCGAAAAAAAGGGAGGAATCGGGAAAACGTTCTCGACGACACTGCTCCTCGACCGGATCGCGCGGAACCACGGCGTACCTCTCGTGGAGACCAGAATCGGATTCAAACACCTGGTGCCGTCCCTTCGGGACGGAACCTGCATGATCGCCGGGGAAGAGAGCGGCGGAATCGGCTTCGCCGACTTTCTGCCCGATCGGGACGGCACTCTTTCCGCATTGATGTTGCTCGATGTCCTGAGCTCGTCCAGGAAATCGCTTCCCGAGCTCGTGGCCAGCCTCCAATCGGAATTCGGTCCTCTCGCCTATGGGCGGCGAGACGTCCACCTCCCCGTCGAACGAGGCGGCGCCTTCGTCGAATCGCTGCGGAACCATTCGCCCCGGGAGGTTGCAGGAGTTGCCGTCACCGAGGTCCGTGACGTCGACGGGATCAAGCTCATCTTCGGAGACCCGAAAAATCCGGATGGCTGGCTCCTCCATCGTCTGAGCGGAACCGAGCCCATGGTGCGGCTCTATTGCGAGCTCCCCGATCAGGCGACTGTGGAATCGGTACTGGATGACGCTGCCAGAAGGCTGGGAGAATTCAGCGCGAAAGCCTGAAAGATTCAAGCCTCGGTTTTTGTCTTTTCTGCCGAACGGCCGCTTCCCTTCGCGGGATACCTCAGATAGGCCCCGGCAATCGTCGATCCGGCGAGGCCGGCCACGACCAGTGCCAGAGCCGGGTCGTGGATGAGCGTCGCCAGGTTTCCGTTTGGAAACGCACCCGAACCGCCGGTTTGAACCTCGAGATAAAAAATCAGCCGGGCGAGAGGGATCGCGAAACACATCAGAACGAGGAAAAGCCCCGTGACCCGCCCCGGTGGAACCAGAGCTGCCACGACGGTCGCAGCGCCAAGGAGAAAAATCGCCGTAATCGGCGTCTCGATCGCCGGCACGATCACTCCGGCCGCGAAGAGCAGAGACGCAGCGAGCTGAGCCAGCTCGACGGCCGTGCTCCTTCGCTCCCGGCGAAAGGAAATCATTCTTGCGGCTGCAAGAATTGCCACGACGAGAAGAAGATTCCGGGCGTCGTCCTCCCGAATTTTTCGTCCATTCCAGGCGATCACGTCGTCCGGGGCGCGAACGGGAGGAGCGGCGTCGACTCGGAGGAGAAACGTTCGCAGCAGCGTGGCCGTGAAAGCGAGACGATCCGGCTCGAGCTCGGTGCCTCTCCCGCTTCCTTCGCGTTCGGGAGTCGACGAAGGAGACGCGTCGGTCAGCAGGAGAGCCGGTACTCTTTCCTCCGAAAACGGCGTCGCGAGAGAAGGAAAGCCGACTCCGAAAAGTCGGGACGTGATTTGGAACATCGTTTCAGAACCGGAGTCGCCCAGAAAAAGCGCGCCCCCTCCTTCGGCCTGAGCGGCTCCCCGTAGATTTTCGTAAAGACCCATCGGTGAAGATCGGGGGCGGCGGCTCCCCGCCTCGGGGAAAGGTATAGCGACGAGAGGGGACGAGCGCCCGACCCGCTCGACGGAAACGAAACCGACGATTTTCTCCCGCCCCATCCGGACCGCTTCCCGTCGAAGAGCGGAAACGCCGTTGGCGCTTCCTCCCCCCTCCACGAATACCAAACGCCAAAGCCGCAGCGGCGTTGCCGTTTCGAGCAGCCTCGCGACCTCGAAAAGAACGGCCGCGCCCGATGCGGCATGCGACGACGCGCTCTCTCCCTCGCCGCCTGGAAGACGACAACCGAGAGCAACCACATCGCCCCCGGGCGTCCCTTTCTCTGCGACGACCGCCATCACCCGCGCCGACCCGGACTCTCCCTCTTCCGAGCCGAGCGCCACGATTCGAGCCGTCCACCCGAGCTTCTCGAGCTCGGTCACGACTGCCTCTCGAGCCGCAGACCGTTGCGCGTCTCCACTTTCCACCGACGAGGCCATGGCCAGACGCCGGACGCGTTCGAGAATTCTCCACCCTTCCTGTCCGGATCTTGCCGCCCGCCCCCCGGCCGCTCCGACCGGTCCGGCGAAAGCCGTCGCTGGCAGAAGGATGCACAACGCCGACAGAACAGCCGCGGCCGGGCGAACCACTCTCATGGGGAGTCGAGCCATTTTCCACTCCAGACCGCGATTCTCCGGATTCGATCGGCTCGCACCGAAGCGCGAGGCGAATCATCGAAATCGTGGCCGGCACCCGGATAGATCACGAGCTCGGAAGAACCGTTCACGAGCGCCGAGTAAAAGGACTCGGATTGCGATGCGGGAGACCGCCGGTCCTCCGCGCCGTGAAAAAGGAGGAGAGGAATCGAAATTCGGGATGCGATTCGAAGAGGCGACTGAGACCAGAGAACCGGAGCGGAATCGACCGGATTCGCGGCAAAGGTTCTGGTGACGGTCCACGGAGAGTCGGAAAGGAGAGCGTAGGAGAGCAGGTCGTAGGTTCCGCGATCGAGAATCGCCGTCCGAAACCGGTCGGTGTGCCCGACAATCCAGGCGGCCAGCGAGGCTCCGGCCGAAACGCCGAGAAGCCCGAATCGCGCGGCGTCGAGAAAAGGAAACTCCTCCACCGCAGTATCGATTCCCCGCAGCGAATCGCGCATCGGAATTCCGAATCGGTCGATCGATGATGCATCGGCCATTGCGGCGCCGCATCCCCCGCAACCCCGAACGTTGAAGCTCAGCGACGCGATCCCTCTTGCGGCCAGGACCTGGGCATCGGTCGAGAAAACCGGACCCGCCATTGGATGAAGTCCGCCACCGATTCGAAGCATCGCTCCGACCGGCCCTTTGCGAACGGGTGGAACGACGATCCAGCCCGTGCATGCCGTTCCGTCTTCGGTTTCGAGCTCGAACGGTTCCGCGACACCCCATCCGCCTTCGGGCGCCGAGGGCTGGATCGAAGTGAGAGGTCGCCGGCTGCCGCTGGCCAGGTCGACTCCCCAGATTTCCGGAGGAGAAGCGGATTCGTTCGAGATGCAGGCTCCGCGAAAAGATCCATCGGTCACCGGAAATTCGCTCGCGCCAACCGGCGAATCGAGAGGACGCGCTCCTCCGTTCGACACATCGATCCAGGCGAGACGCGAATTCCCCCGATCCTCGACCGAAACGAGGATCCGGCGACCTTCGTCGAACCAGGAGGGATCGGACAGTGGGCGGTCGAGCTCGCCGCCAACGGTTCGAACCGGCCCGCCCTCGAGATCGACGATGACGATTTCGTTCGAGGATCCGTCGGTCGGACCACGCCGTAGAGCCACCGTCGAATCCACCGGCGACGGGCGGGGCGAACCGATCGAGGCGGCCGAGAGAAGCACTCGGGGGGCGTCGGTGAAGTCGATCGACAACAGGTCGAACAACGGCGGCTCCCCTTTGCCTTCGCTGCGCCGGATGAAAAGAAGTTGCTCTCCCGACGCGCTCCAGGCGGGTGCCGAGATTTCTCTCCCCTCTTCGTGGATCGTTTCGAGAATTCCGTGCTCCGAATCGAACATCGCAACATGTCCGGCGGAGTCGCTTTGACGCGAGGTCCGAACCCGGGGAAGCGCGGAGAGCTCTGGCGATTCCGTCACCGTCCGCATCGTCAGGGCCACTCGCCTCCCTTCGGGATGCCAGGCCGCTCCGGTCACATTCCTTTTTCCGAGGTCGAAAAGCGTCGGTTCTCCACCGTCGAGCGGGAGGATGGCGAGCGAGAGCCCCTGAGCGCGCCGGCGAAAAAACAGCAACCGCTCCCCTTCGGGTGAAGGCAAACGCTGAAAATCCCAGGCCGTTCCATCGGTGAGCCAGCGCCAATGCCCGCTTCCCCAATGGCAGAGGCCGATACGCGACCGCGCCACTCCACGGTCGTTCGACGGGCCGATGGCCGAAAAAAACAGCCGTTCTCCCGAAACCGAGAAGACAACGCCGCCAATCTGCTCGATGCCGATCATCCTGTCGGCAATTCTCTCCGGCCCATCGCTCATGAACCCTAGATTACCAGACCATCCGAAAAAGCGGCCGCCCCGATGAGACGGATTGGATTTCGTGACGGCAGACCCGGACGCCCGTAGAATCGCGGGGAGCGATGAGAAACCCCGGCCTCCGTCACGAACCATCCAATCGGGCGCGCGCAGCCCTCGTCAGGAGGGCCTTCGCCGGCTCCTTGATTCTCCTCGCCGCCATCGTTGTTCTCGGGGCCGCCACGCGGCGCCGAAAATGGGTCACTCCCCTCGAAGCCGATCGAGGGCGAAGCGCCTCATTCGGGGAGTTTCGGAGCGATCACCTTCATGCCGGAATCGACTTTTCCACGGATCGAAGAATCGGAGAACCGGTGCGAGCGGCGGCGGATGGAAAGATCGTCCGGCTTCGAATCGAATGGCGCGGTTATGGAAATGCCATCTACATCGAACACTCGGGCGGCGACGTGACGCTCTACGGCCATCTCGATCGCTTTTCCGACGAGCTCGGCCTCCCCGCGCTCGTCGAAGCGGCCCGCTCCAGGAAGAACGACCGTTACCCGGGCGACATCTTCCCTCCGGTGCCGATTTCCGTTCGCGCAGGACAGGTCATCGCGTTCTCAGGGGAGTCGGGCGCCGGGCTGCCGCATCTCCATTTCGAAATTCGCCGCAACGGAGTCGAACCGATCGACCCGCTCGACGCCGGCTTCCCCGCCGGTCGCGACGATCCGGCGCCGGCCCTCCACGAAATCGAGGTGATTCCGCTCTCGCTCGATTCCCGGGTTGAAGGCCGCCCCGGATCGGAACGTCTCGCACTTCGGCAGATCGCTCCGTCCACCTACGACCTCATGAAGCCAATTCGAGTTGCCGGCCCTTTTCGCCTCGCGCTGATTGCCGACTGCCCGTCCCCTCCGGATCACCACGCCGGGCTCGGCGGATGGGAGCTTTCGGTCGACGATCGACCGGTCGCTTCCCTGCGGATCTCGCGAATGACATTCCAATCCTATTTTCTTTCACCGAACATCTACGATCCCGACGGCTCGTCCGCCGACCTGGGAATTTTCAAAATGTGGCTCTCTCCGCCTCCACCCGGCCTCTTCGGCCCATCGAACGGGTCGGGCGAGCTGAACCTTCCAATCGGGAAGCACCGAATCGCGATCCGCGGATTCGACGCGGCGGGCCGCTCCTCGATTGCGACACTCGACGTGGAGGTCAAACGTCTGGCACCGCCCCGCGCGGCGGGAGGGACGAATCACGACGCGTCGAACCGACCGGCTTTCGGAGACGTCGAACGGCGCCTCGAGGGCCTGGTCGTCGGAGCGCCACTCGTCGAGGAAGACTTCCCTGCTGAAGGATCGATTCAACAGGCGGCCGTCGAATCCAACGGGGTCACGTCCCCCGTCCCGTTCGTCGATTCGGCCGGAATCCGGTTCGTCTTCATACCCGACAAGGACACTGGCGAGGGCAGGTTCTCGGTCAAGCTGGGACCGCGAAGGATCGAAATCGCCAGTTCGCGAAAGCAGAGCCGGGTCGAGCTCGAAACGACCGCGCCTCCCCGCTCTTTCACCGCGATTCTTCCGGGGGAGCCGGGGCTATTCGCTACACGAGTCGACCCGGGATCGATCGTGCCAAAGCCTCCGGCGCCGGCGATTCAAAAACTTCCCGGCGCCTTTACGCGGCGGAGCGACCTGATTCGGATCGGCCCGGGATGGAGCGCCGACATCCTCGGCGCCGCGCTTCGCGCGCGAGGCGCCTCGATCCGTGATTCCTTCTATCGCTACGACCTCGTCGAGCGGCGATGGGTTCCGGCTGGATCCGTCAAACGATCCAGTCCGGGGGAGACGATCGACCTGAGACTTCGCCGCCCCGGAATCTTCGCCGTCTTCGAAGACACCCGTCCTCCCGTCCTCGATCGGATCGGGCGATTTTCGGACGAGCGGGGAAGCGGCATTGCCATCGATTGTTACGATCTCGAGTCGGGTGTCGACAAGGATGGAGCTGTCATTCGGCTGCGGAGCGGCGGCCCTCCACTCGTCGCCGAAGTGGATCCCGACCGCGGCATTGCCACCTGGAGAACGATTCCTGCCGGGAACTTCGTCGTGGAAGCGATCGACCGGGCGGGAAATCTTTCTTCTCTCGAAGTTTTGTCGGGTTCTTCCCTGCCGGTCCGGAAAAAAAACCCCGCCGACTAAAACCTGAAAAAGATTTCGGTTCGACCATCTCCAATCCGAGGCTCCCCGATTTGCATCTCCGATTTTGCATCGAAACTGGTCCACCTCAAGGTCTCGCACCGAAATGGAGTCCCAGCGAAGGAAATCAAAGCCAGATGGCATCTTTCAGCGTTGTAGTCACCGGCTTTCCGCTGACTTTTCCGCAGGTGGTGTGAATAACTCCTTAAGCGTTTTTTGATCGGCATTCCAGGCTCCGAACCTCTTGACAACGGGTTCGGGTTGGGTGAGATCGACAATCGTCGATACGACTCCGCCATCTCGCGCTCCGTCGTCGACGATGGCATCGAGCTCCCCCGGCCAGATCCGAAGAATTTCCGAACAACTTCGAGCGGGAGTCTCTCCTTCGCGGTTTGCGCTCGTCGTCACGAGCGGCGAGCCGGCGATCGCGCAAAGATTTCTGAGGACCTCATCCGCCGGGATCCGAACGGCGATCGTCCCGCTGCCGGAGGCATCGGCGGCGCTCCTTCCCCCAAGCTCGAGAACGAAAGTGGCGGGCGCGGGCCAGATGCGAAAGAGCCGCTCGAGAAGCCACTCCGGCGCTTTGATCCCGAGAGATTCGATCTGATTCCGGTCGGCCGCAGCGACGACGTAGGAGCGAGCCTCGCGGCTCCCCTTCAGGCTGGCAATCCTCGCGATCGCGACCCCGGAGCCGGCATCCGCGATGAGGCCGTAGCAGCTCTCGGCCGGACCGGCGATCACACCCCCGCGGGCCAGGATCCCGGAGAGAAGCACGCTTTCATCGGCTGAGAATGCACGATTCGCCGGCTTGATGATCGGCGTGGGAACCGGCATCTCAACTCCCGACATATTTCGCGTAAAGGGCCTGCGCTCGAAGCGGGTCGTCGACGCCCCGGAGAAGACAGCGGCCGTCCGAAAAAAAAGTGAACGACACGCCGTCGATCTCCGCCGTGATCGTGTGCGCGCTTCTCCGTGCTGCTCCGAGTTTCGCCAGCCTGGTTGCGAGTTGGTCGAGATCGACCTTGCGATCGGCGCGGGGAGTCACCTGAACCGAGTTCCGGCCGCAAAGGGAAAGGGCATGACTCTCGTCTCTCCCCGAAAGCGAGGGGAACTCCGCCGTTCCGCAGGTGGCGCAGCCCGCCCTTGGACCGGCTTCAGTGAAGAGCTGGCGAAGGTCCGTCCGCTCCCAGAGATCGAAGGTCAGGAGTCCCCGAAGAGGCGCTCCGGTTCCGACGAGAAGCTTGAGAGCCTCGGTCACCTCGATGGCGGCGACGAGATGGGGAATCGACGGAATGATTCCGGCCGTCTCGCACGTCGGAAGCGTACCGGCAGGAGGAGGTTCTTCCAGAAAACAACGAAGGCACGGACCCGGCGGTGCAAAAACGCCGACGACTCCGGTCGCGCCGACACAAGCGCCGTAAATCCAGGAAATTCTTCTCCGGAAACAGAGATCGTTCAAAACGAATCGCGCCGGAAAATTGTCGGTGCCGTCGACGGCGAGGTCGATCCCTTCGAGCAGGTGATCGCCACTGACCGCAGAAAAATCCTTGACGACCGGATCCACTTCCACGTTCGAGTTGATTCTTCGAAGATGCCCGGCTGCCGCCTCGGCTTTCGGGAGCTCCTCCCGGGCGTCGTCTTCGGTGAAAAGCGACTGACGCTGGAGATTCGACTCCTCGACGATGTCCCGGTCCACGATTCGCACTCGCCCGACGCCGGCCCGCACGAGGAGCTCGGAGATCGCCGAACCGAGAGCTCCGCAACCCAGGACGAGAACGCTGGCGCGGCCGAGCTTCGCCTGCCCTTCGTCGCCAATCCCGGCAAATCGAATCTGGCGCGAATAGCGCCCGGTGGCGGCGTTCGCACCACTCTCCGCAACATCGCCGGCGAGCTCCCCCACTAGGGCTCCGTTTCGGCGAGAAGCGCCTTTGCATGAGCACGAGCTTCCTTGGCGTGCGGCTCGCCGGCGAGCATTCGCGCAAGCTCGTCGATTCGCTCGTTCCCCGAAAGGGTTTCGACCGACACCCGCGTTCGTTGCCCGTCGGTTTCCTTGACGACCCGGTAGTGGCGATGGGCCCGGGCGGCGATGGTAGCCAGGTGAGTCACACAGAGGATCTGATCGTCCGACGAGAGTGCGCGAAGCTTTCGCCCGACCGAAACAGCCGCGCTCCCGCCGACACCCGCGTCGATTTCGTCGAAGACCAGTGCTCGGCTCCGATGCCCTTTCCCGCCGAGAAGCGCCGCAGCCAGAGCCAGCTGAATCCTCGACAACTCGCCTCCCGAAGCGATTCGTCCCAGTGGCCGGAGCGGCTCCCCGGGATTCGCCGAAGCGAGAAGCTCCACGCGGTCGAACCCGGTCGGGCCGAAATCCACCCGCTCGCCCCCTCTCTCGAGAGGCGAGCCCGCCTTCGGCTGGGTCGAGAATCGAAACTCCAGCGCCGTGCCGCCCATCGCGAGGTCCTTCAGATGCTTCTGAACGGATCGCACGAGCCTGGGCGCCGCCGTCCGCCTCTCCTGCGAGATTCGATCGGCCAGCCCGGCGTAGAAGGCCAGCGCCTTGTCCCGCTCCGGCTCGCGGCGCGCCAGCTCTTCGGACGAGCCGGCGAGCTCGGCGATTTCACGTTCGAGAACTTCCTCCTTTTCGAGAAGTCCTGCGACGCTGGCCCCATGTTTCCGAAGAAGGCGCCGAATCTTCTCGAGCCGTTCCTCGACCATTTCGAGCCGTGCCGGGTCGTCTTCGACAGCCTGTGCGAGAGCGCCGATCCGGGAGCTCAATTCCTGGATTCGGCCGTTGACCTCCTCGACGTCTCGAACGATCTCGTCGATCTCTGGGACCAGACCGTTCAACGATCCGAGGGACTTTCGCGCGCGGCCGATCTGGTCCGCAGCGCTGGAGTCCCCTTCTGAAATTCGCTCGAACGCCTCATTGCAGACCTCGCGAATGCGGGCCGCATGAGCCAGCCGGCTTCGCTCCCTCGTGAGCGACTCCTCTTCCTCGGGCCTGGGAGAGACGGCCCGGATTTCGTCCAGCTGAAACCGGGCGAAGTCGAGCTTCCCTTCCCGTTCACGCTCGCCGGATCGAAGGGCTTCACAGCGCTCCGCGAGCTCGCTCCATTCGCGATAACCGGCGGCGATCCCGGCACGAAGATCCCCCTGCGAACCGTAGACGTCCAGGGTCGCGGTTGCGCTCGAGGAATCGGACAGTTCGGGAGACTCGTTCTGGCCTCGGATCCGGATCAACGACGACGCCAGATCCGCGAGCAGCCCGACGCCCACCTGGGATCCGTTCACCCACGCCCGGCTTCGCCCGGTCGCGGAAATCTCGCGGCGAAGAATGACGCTCCCCTCCTCGACTGCGATTCCGGCGGCGTCGAGCTTTCCTTCGAGCTCCTCCGCTCGCGGACAATCGAATTCCGCTTCGACCAGAAGACGCTGGCATCCCGCACGAACCAGCCCGGCGCCGGCGCGCATTCCGGTCAGCAAGCCGACCGCATCCACGAGAAGCGACTTTCCCGCTCCGGTTTCGCCGGTCAGAACGACGAAAGGCGCGTCGAGCTCCAACTCGGCCGCCTCGATGACGGCGAAATCACGAACCCGCAATGTTCGCAGCAATTGGGACCACCTCCTTTCGAGCCTAGCATCCGCCGTTCGGAGCGGTCAACGAAATGGAATCCGGGATTTCAGATCGGGGAAGCCTCGACCAACCGCAAGCGGCAGGAAATGCCCGCTCTTGCAAAACATCGATCCAGCGGAGTGATTTTCTTCGATCTTCGCCCTTCGCCTCGTTGAGTTTTCG
>Ga0315281_10013410_pt1 | contig 11091 bp, 16 predicted proteins | sample YL17G07_0_MG_FD_204540 | JGI IMG/M metagenome (GOLD analysis project Ga0315281, IMG submission 204540) | Sediment microbial communities from Yellowstone Lake, YNP, Wyoming, USA - YL17G07_0 | ecosystem: Environmental > Aquatic > Freshwater > Lake > Sediment | place: USA: Wyoming | collected... | reverse complement strand
TCCCTTTTAAGGACCGCCCCCGGCTCCGTATCCACAACGACGACCTTATCTCCTTTGGAAAATTTAGCATGGCTCTTGCACCTATACCCGCGCTCAGTAAGACCAAACATCTCCACAGGCCCCAGCACATTACAGGTCACGCACCGAGCAAGCGGTTTTTCCCCCATACTACTTCCTCCCACCGAGCATATTTTGAGTATGAATATAATGAAGCGCGAATACTCGGGACCATCGGCGCGACTCAGCGCTCCCAGGCTTATGCTTTCGCATACGAGCTAGAATTCTATCTCCTATGCTCATACTATTTCCTCTTATTCCACTGCCAGACAATCGCCCCGAGCACCACCAGCCCCACCGCCTTTGCCCCTGAGAATTGGGCCAGGATAGAAGCGGGCGCGGAGGGGGATTGTGGGGAGGGTTGGGCAAAGGAGCTTGCGGCTGAGGAAGGTTGGGAACCTGGGGCGGCGTCGACACCTTGCTTGTGGGCCTGGAGGTCCATGTGAAGCTTGCCGAGGGATTGAGCGACATCGGCGGCGTTTAAGGTCAGGGATTTCGCGGAGGCCCAATTCTTGAAGTCGAAGGGGTCGAAGTCGGTGAGCTTGGTTTTTAAGAGCTGGGCGGCGGCGATGAGAGTGCCGGAACGGGACTTGATTTCGGCGTTCTCTTCGAGCAAGCGGGTCCGCTGGAAGGAGGGCGGGAGGGCTAGGATTCGGGATTTCTGCTGAAGGAAGGTGCCGACCTCGGATTCGAGGGAGGCGATTTGCTTGTCGAGGGCGTCGTGAAGCTTTTCGAGAACGGGCATGGGTTAGTCCTCCGAGTGTTCGTAGTCTTCGAGAAAATTATCCATCTCCGCGATAGGGCCTTGGAGAAGCTCGATTGAGGATTTGAGGTCTTGAATTCTGGTCTTTAGGTCCTCTACCTCCAAGGGCTCAAGGTCCTGACCACGACAACCCTCGAGAGAATCCTTAAAGCGCTCAAAGTTAGAATCGAAGTCGTCGAGGCCGTCCTGAAGCTGGTCTTGGAGGTCTTCCATGCGTTCGACAGCAGAGGGTTCTTGAGCCATAAATTACTCCTTGGAGGACTTGGGTAAGAATTGGAAAGCGTAAATCGCGGCGGCGGCGACGGCTATGTAGGGGGCATACTTGAGAATCGGAGTGGCCTCTTTGACGCCCCGGGCGGTCGTTTCGACCGCCTCGCCCGCCCATTCAGCGGCTGAGGCAACCTTGCCCCCGGCTTGATAAGCGGTGTCGCGGGCCGCGCCAACCCAAGCGGAGGCTCCCGTGCCGACCTTGCCGGGTTTGACGAGCGTCTCGGCTAGGGCCTTCTGATAGCTCTCGCGCATATTCATAGCTCGGAGCTTGGCGTGGGAGTACTGCTGGTCAGCGTTCGCCTTCTTCACGGCGAATACGGCCATCGCTTTAAGGGGCGGGACGCCGTCAAGGATTTGTCGGCGGGCGGCTTGGGCGGCGGCTTGCGCGGCGTCGACCGTTTTGAGTACCGCTTGTGCCTCCGCGCTCGTCTGGCGGGCGGCGTCTCCAACTTGGCGGGCGGCTAAATCAGAGGCGGGGGTCTTAGCCTGAAGGAAGCGCATGACTGGCCCCTTGATTAGGCCGTCAGCTTCGGAGATGCGGGCGCGAAGCTCTTGCTTCATGTCCGAGAGCTGCTTGATTTCCTTGTCCAAGGGGACCGGGCCTCCGTATTGAGCGGAGAGCTTGGCGGCTTTCCCGGCTAGTTTGGAAGCGCCTCCGATAGCTCGCTCACCAAAGGAGAAGAGGGTGTCGAAAAAGCCCTTCTTTTTAGCTCCCTTGGCTGTGGTCGCGCTCATAGCTCGGCCCTTGGCGCGGGTGACTGCGGCCCCAAGCTGGCATAGCTCAAGAACGGAGGGGTCCTCGGGGGCCTCAAGCTGGGCGGCAAATTCCTGGGATTCTTGGTTGAGCATAGTATCTCCTTAAAAACGGCGTTGGGCCTTTATGCGAGCGTTAAAAAGCTTGAGCTTGCGGCGGCGGTTCTCTCGGATGATGGAGCCGAGGGAGGGTTCCCCGCCAGAGGTCTCAAGCTCCCCGCCCTCAGTGCTGGAACCCGCCTGGACCCGACTCCGATTGATAAGGTCGCGCAGGGGGACTTCCTCGTCGATTACGCGATTAAGCTTCTCCGACTGGGCCGGGTTCATGAAGGCCGTGCGGTCCTCGGGGATTAAGCGCGTCTCGGCTATGTCGGACATAGATTGCTCGCGAGCCTGCTCAGGATATGGCTGAAGCTCGCCGCGTTGCTGAGGATAGGCTATCCCGCCGCCCGGGTTCATGGAGCCAGAGCCTGCGACATAGGAGGGTTGCTCGATATTTTCTTGCTCGATAAGCGTGGGGATGGGCGTGGCGTCGGGGAGCGCGTCGTATTGCTCAGGGGGAATCTGGCTTCGATTCATCAGGTTGCCGACTAGCTTGCCGCCTGAATCCTTTACGACTTTCATGAGGAGGCCCTTCGCTTGGTCCTTAATCATTACAGCACCGAGCTTACCCATAGCGCCGGAGCCGAGGAAGGACTTGCCGCCAGCGGAGGCGAGATACTTCGTTAGGGGACCGCCAGCTTTGCCTAGGGAGCCAGCGATAGCGGGACCTCCGACCATCGTGCCGACTGAGACAGCGACCTGACGGCCGATTTTGGCGGCGATGTCAAACATCTTCATCTGGTTGCCCTTAAGGCCGAATATCTGGTTACGCGCCTTGCCAGCCCATAGGGTCTGAGGTAAGGTGGCTATGGCCCCGGCGAATTTCAGGCCCTTGCCGACCTGAGTGCCAACCCTCCTAAAGGACTTGGGGATAGCGAATTTTTGGAAGGGGCGAGTGATTTTTGCTACGGCTCCCTTGCTGACCGTCTTGAAGGCAGAGGAGAAGGTTTGACGGATGGAGCGAGGAGGGGTGAACATTCGGCTGATATTCTTCCAGCCCCAAGCTAGGGATTCGTCCATCTGCTCGCCGGGAGTGCAACCCATCAGGGCGTAAGTGGCCAAGGTGCCCAAGTCGTCGACCTCGTCGTGGTCTACAGGGCGGTTGATGATAAGGCCCTCAGAGATTAGACCGAGGAGAGCGATTTCGCCTAGCTCGCGGACGCCGTAGTCTTCAAGGCCCTCGATTCCGTAGTGGGCGAAGATGGACTGGGCCTTGTCGCCAAGGTCGTATTCGGCGGGCTTCCAAAGCTCCTCGCGCTCGGACTGCTTGGATTTCTCACCAGCGGTATGCTCGCGAAACCACTGCTCCTCTTTTGCCTCGGTTTGGGAAGCGTGCTTGGCTATGTCGGCGGCGCGGCGGGCGGAGGCGTCCGCCTCAGAGATAGCGGCGGGGGAGATAGCGCCCAGGGTCATAAGCGTGTCTATGATTCCTACAAACTTACGCTTGGACCGGGGGCGGGAGTCGTCGGGACCTTCAAGAGTCAGAAATTGGTGGGCCATGTTATTTTCTCCTCAAAAAATCTTCCTCAGCATCAGCCCTTTCAGGAAAATAGTGTCCACTCTGACGCTCGTCGCCTGGGCCTACTGTCCAGGTTATGTACTCCTCACGCTGAGGCCAGTAGTAAAGCTCTATTGCCCAGCCTTCAGTGCCGGAGGGCTTAGAGCGTAATAGAACAAGTTTTTCAAATCTCAAAACCTTCGGGGGTCTCCGAGGGTTGTCCATAATGCTGAGGTAGGCCTTGGCGGACATGACTAGCGTGTCGTAGAAAGACTCAGAGGCCCCGTCCTCATATTCCTGAGCAAGCTCAAAATCGTCCGTGTCCTGAAAGCCGTCAGGTAGGCCAAGCATAGGATAAAGCTTGTTTACGGTCATGTCCCCTGAGTATTCCCCTGAAAGGTCCGGCCCGCGATAGGCGTCCATCACCTGGGGGTCCCCGTCCTCGTAACCTTTAAGAAAGGCCTTGGCCGTGGAGTCAGCATTTCGCCCAGCCCGCCCGCCCCAGCTCTCTTGGATAATCCACTCAGCGGCGTTGGCCCCGTGAACATGGCCGAGGCCCTTAGCCTTGGCGAGCGCGGCCTTCCACTGGGTGTCTGTCAAGTCCTCGTAGGAGCGAATTTTCTTGCTCATAGAAAGTCCATTTTCCTTGTGAAGGGGTGCTCGAATCCGAAGGGTCGCTTGGACGCGAGGTCAAAGGCGATATCGCCTGAGGGAAGTTTGGCGATTACATAAATGTGCTTGGGCTGACGCCCGGAGCCAAACCAAGTGACCCGCAGGGCGGCAGGGATTCCGATTGACTTGAGCATAGAAAAGGCCATACAGGACATATCGTCGCAGTCCCCGCTTATCGTGTGATTGGGAGAGGAGGACCATTGGTCGAGCATGGCTGAAGGGGATTTTGTGTACTCAACTCCGACCGGGTCGGGGAGGTAAACCATCACTTTTTTAAGGCCCTTAAAAAGGTTGGCTACCTGCTCCTCCCGCGTCCCTTTGCCCGCCGCTTCTTCAGCGAAGCGTCGGACCCGGGGGTCCTTCAAGGATTTCATGTAGCAGTCCTTGATAAAACGAATCTTGGAGGCCAGCCCGTTGTAGGCCCCTGAGATACCGCGCAGGCTTAGAGTCATTCGGGGGCTCCAACCGGGGCCGGGGCGGGCATATCAGCGGGTATTAGGACCGCCTCAATGGCCGACCGTGGGGCGGCGGGGGCCGGGGCCGGGGACGGCATGGGGGGCGCGTCGGCGGGGTCCTCGGCGGTGACTGAGTCGTAATAATCGCGTAGCTCGACCATCAAGGAGCCGAGCCATCCCGCATAAGGGGTGAGCTGAGCCTCGGCGTGGATGAGGTTGGTGATGGTGTGCTCGTCGTCGAGCATTTGCTCGAAGGCTTCAGAGCCTTCCTCGGGGACGCCGTCGACGATAAGCTGGGCTAGGAGGGAAGGACGCATATCGGCCTTGGCGGCTACGAGGAGCTGGGTCGCGTACTCCTTGATTTGCGGGTCGATGGGCTGCTCAGGAGCCGGGGCGGGGGTGAGGGCGGGCGCGGGAGAAACGGCTTGGGCCGGAGGTGTTACCCTCGCGGCGGGTGGAGGTAACACCCGACGAGGCGCTTCAGCGCCCGGGGCTGGAACCGGGGGATTCGCACGAGGCGAAGCTGAAGCCTTTTGAGCCCAAACCGCGACAATGGGGGAGACCATCTCGAGTGCCTTCTCGATGGCAAAGACGATGGGGGATTGTGGCTCGGTCTTGCCGACGCCGTCCTTCATGAGGGCCATAGCCTCCATAAGGCGGGACATGGATTCAACGGGGTCGGAGGCCGAGCCCGCCATTTCCTTCCCGACCTTGATGGCGTCGAGGACGCTCATCCCTTGGTCGCGGTTGCCGCTGGCTAACTTCATCATCTCCAACATCATGCGCTGAGATTCCATGCGAATCTCAGCCATTTCGCGTCGTTGCTCGATTTCGCGGGTTTCAAGACGCTCCATCATGCGCTCCATCATGTGAGAGGAGCGGTCCTCGGCGGCGGCGGCGGGCTCGTTACGCTCGGAGCCGTAGGCCTTGGCGTCGAAGGTCTGAGTGTCCTGGCCACGGATACGGCCCCCGGGGTCCTTGAAGGTGACCTTGAAAGTGCCGCCCTTGTACTCGGAGGCGATTGTTTCAAGGCGGTCGGGATACTCGGAGATGGGGAAGACGCCGACCTTCATAGAGGAGCCGCCGACTTGGCGGTGGACCTCGAATTTGCCCTCGTCAGTGACCTGGGCGAGAATGTTGTCTAAGCGGGAGACCTCGGGGAGGGAGGGCGGCGGGGAGGGCGGGGTATCTATGGAAGGCGAATTCAAAGCGCCCCGGGCCATCAAGTTGGCGCGGCGAAGGTCGCGGGCGGCTTTCATCGTGCGCTTGGCCGCTTCGGAAATATCGGAGGCGGTCTCAGAGGCCTCAGATGAAGCTGAAGGAGGCCCCTCGGTGTAAAGGGCCTCGGCTGATTCGGGTGTGGCGGGCGCGGCGATTTTCTTAGCCATTATCATTTTTCCTCACAAGTTGAGGGGGTCCCGCATTACTGCGAGACCCCCTCGGGTCTAATGTCTTAGGACATCCAGCCTTCGCCAACAGTATAGTCGAGCTGGGGCCGAATGTCAACTACTGATTTACTAAGGGCGGAGCACCTCCAAGGCACGAGCCAAGCCCTGGCGTTGACTCTCATACCAGTGATATGACTCGAGGTCGCCGTCTTTCTTAGAGGCCTCAGCTAGGGAGCGCATATCCTCTATAAAGGAGGAAATAGTCGCTCTTGCTCTCTGAGTTTCTGGCATAGAATACCAAGGGTGACTCATACTATCTCCTCAGATAATAGTCAGGAATACAGAAAATACCTTTTCTGTCAACGGCCCAGCAAGTAACTTTCATTTCATTGTCGTGAAAGCGACTGAGGTCAGTAAACCCAACATGGTCCCATGTTCCCCAGTCGACACTTGGAACGACCGCTAGGGCTTGCTCCTTGGGCTTAGAACCCTTCTCTGACACGCCGACTACTCCAAGGGTTAATACAAGTCCGAGTATAAAGCCCGAGGTCATTAAAACCGCGTCTCGTGATATCATTTTATCTTCTCCCAGTTACACTGCCAGCCGCACTTGTAGACCCAGCCTTCCTTGGCCATAATAAGTTTCTCGGCCCGTTCCTGCTTTAGGTTGTCCTCTGAGTGCTGGTCGCAAGCGACCATGCCCCAGACTAAGGCTGAGAAGGCTATTGCTAAGGCGAGATATTTCATATGTGCATATCCAGCTCACGTATGAGCATATGAATATCGTCTGAGCAATTAAGGCACCTGGAGGCCATATAGACCTCTAGCTTGCGAAGGTAATAAACCGCAACCTTTACTACTAAACGCTCAAGGTAATTTTTCATACTCCTCAGAACATCGACGGCTGAGACATGAGCGCGGCCATGCGGGCCGTGCCCATCTTGAAGTATGCGTCGTTAATCTCAAAGGCGAGCCAGTCGCGCTTGAGAAGGTGAGCCGCTTCGGCGGTCGAGCCGCTACCGCTGAAGGGGTCAAGGATTAGGTCCCCCTCGTTGGTGTTGTGCTCAATGAGACGCCCGAGCAAAGGCACGGGCTTGGGAGTAGGATGGTCCCCTGCCTTGGGGATTATCCGAGGTTGCCTGAGAATGTTGGTCTGGTTTGCCTCGCCATTCCATATCTCAGGATTCGCCTCCTTCTCCTTGGCAGTCAGCTCCTTGTGAGCGATGATGATTGACTCCCAGACGGGGCGATAACGCCAGCCTAAGCCCATATCGACGCGGTCCCAAACAACGACATTGTCGACCTTGCCGAATCGTCGCTCAACCTCTAGCCACGCATGGGGCAAAGCGGCAACGGGTCCTCCCCCGGCGCAGAACATAGCCAAGCACCCACCTGGCTCAAGCACCCGGTGGATTTGCCGAATCCACTTGGGCATGATTTTGAGCCAGTCCTCGAAACCGTCGTTGGCGATTTCCTCCTTCTGGAAGCCCTCCTCGCCCATGTTGCTCTTATAGCTGATACCATAGGGCGGGTCGGTGAGGACCATCTTGACGGACGCGTCTGGCAACTGCTCGAATAATTCGAGGCAGTCGCCTTTATGGATTTTGTTTACCTGTAACATTAGAGTCTCCTCTTAATACGGCGTGTCGGGTCTGGCATTTTGGGCAAGCGCGCTGAGGAACCACAAGGGCGTCCTTGGCGGCTTTGAATTTTGAGAAGGCGTCGTGGCACTCAGGGGAGTGACGGGCGGGGATGGTTACTCCCAGCTTGTTCCCTAGGGTGCGGGCGGCGTCGGTCTTGTGTATCTTAAGCTCCATATTCCCTCTTGATTTTGCGTAGTCGTAGTTTGAGAATGAGGGCGAAGTCCTTTTCCATCGCGGCTATCGCTCTCCTGCTGAAAGGCCCGCCCATCCCCGGGGGATACGCCGACCGAGGGCGGTCAACGACCGCCTTAATGCGGCGTCCCCGGGCGCGGCGGGCGGCGGCTAGGCGGGCGTCGGACGCCGCTAGGGCGCGGGTCAAGCCTTGCTCGACTTGAGTTGGTTTAGGTGCTCGACGCATAACCAAGCCTCCTGCTTCACGCGGCGAATGTCGCGGAGAATGTTCTCGCGCTTTTTCCAGTGGGCCAACATATAAGGCGTGTTGGCTTTTACGACAAGCTCACAGCGGGCCTTGATTAGAGAACCGATACGAGCGTCAAGCTCATTGGCGAGCTTCTTATTCCGTGCTACTGCTTTAGTGCCTGCTTTCATGTGCCTCCCAGTTTTGACCTACCATCTGCTCTTGAATACTGTCAAAGTCCTCAAGGCAGTCGTCTACGGCTACAAGCTGCGTCGGTCGGAGTGAAATATCCGAGTCGAGCAGGGCGTCGTTGAAGGCATACATCAGGTCAAGCTTGTATTCCTCAAGCGACGACCGTTCACGAACGAATCCGTTACCCATGTTACACTTCCTCCACTATTATTACGGCTTCCTCAAATTGCTCACGCCGGAGCTTGTGCTCCCAGTGAGCCTCGATGGCCAGCCACTCGGGCTCCTCCTTGATTAAAAGCAAGCCCCAACAGCCGCAGGAACATAGAGCCCAGCGAGTAATCTTGTCGAAGGAATAAGCGTGTGACATACTATTTATGCGCGGGCTTAGGGCGAGCTACCCACTCAGTAACGGCCTCGCGCCCTGCTAGTAAAGTAAACCCCTTGACAAGTATCTCTAGCTGTGTAATAGCCTCCTTCTTAGAGTCGTGAATATCAGCCCCATAGCAAGACTTAATTTCCCTTAGCTCCGTAATCATGTTGTTGAGATGTGCCACAATTTCTCTCTTGTCTGGTTCCATGTTATCTCCTTACTCGTTTGTTGGCGGTGGGTACAGAGTGTCGTATTGAGTATAGACCTCGTTGGCAACATTTCCGTAGTATTTTTTCTTGCTCCCGGCGTACTCGCGCACTAGCTCCATAAAATCTCCCAAGGATAGGTCCTCGCGGAAGAATCCTTCCTCGGCGCAGATTTCTCTCATGTGGTCAGCAGATAAGCCTCGGCGGTCGTTTACGAGGCCCATCACACGGGTTTCCTTGAAGCCGAGATTCCTTATTTCTCCGGTGTATCCCTTATCCTTAGCAAGGGAGAAGCCCCCGCGACGGATGATAAACTTGATGAGGTCGTCGCGCTCGTCGGTCTTGAAAATGTCGAGCATCTCAGGGACCTGGATGAAGTCGCAAGGCGTCAGCCCCCGGCGAAGGCCCTCGCGGAGGCCTACGACATGGGTGTAATAATACTCAAGCTTGCCCGTCTGGATGAGGTTGTATCGGTTATCAAAGAGAACCCATAGGGGTCCCTTGTAGCCGTGGAGGGCTACCTTACATAAGTGCTGGCCGTCCCCCTCGACTAAGGGCTGACCTGCTAGAGGATGGGGTATCATATCCCCCTGCTCGTTGGGGGCCTTGTCAGGATATGAGAAGGGGGGCTTGGTGTGCCCACAATAAGTAGCGTCCTTGGAAAAGTGGAGGTAGAGCTTGTTGCGAAATAGGAAGCAACGGCCCTGGCACTCAACCTTCAGCCCGCCTAGGCCGGGGACCTTTTCGATGAGGTGGGCAGTTTTTACTGAGTCCGTGGCGGAGTGAACAGCGTCAAGCTCGATTTCCATGTCGTAGAGGTAGCGGCGGGCGTGGCCAGTGATAAGCGAGGCAAGCATAGGGTTATACATGGAGCCTGCTCGCCAGTTTTTAGCGACGGAAATGTTTTTACGGAGTACCTTATCGTATCGCTCGTCTATTCGGATGTAAGCGGGGAGGCGCACTCCCATTTCGCGGAGTTTGGCTACCTCGTCCTCGCCCTCAGCGGATTGAACCTCGATAGTGGAGACGAGCTTACCGTAGAGAGCGTTGAGCACGATTTTGTAGAAGTGATAATGCGGGTCGGATTTAGGGGTCGATTCCTTCTTACCGTAGAAGTGGTCGACGAAGCGCTTGAAGGGGTTCTCGCCGCCCGGGGCGGGCCTCCATACGAAGCCCCAGATGTCTGTTATTTTTACTTTCTTCTCGTTTATCATGGCCTCGACCTCGTAGCAGGTGTGCCATAATTCCTTGAAGGACCCGGTGACGGGCTTAAATCCGTGGTCGTAGACCAAGCGGTATTTTGCCTTGGGGTGCTGCTCGTCGATTATCCCGCTGATACAGTAAATTCCGACAGCGTCCTTCTTAAATTCCCCAACCCTCATGTATGTTCCCTTGGTTAGGGGAGGGAGCTGATTCATGGCGTGGGGATAGGCCGAGTTAATGTCGACCTCGACTAGGTCCTCCTTGACCATCGGCGCGTCGAGATAGAAGCCGTTCTTACCACCGTGGTAGGATTTTTCAGCCGCCTTGACCACCTCGTCTGGAGGAAAGGGAATGTTCTCGTTGGCGCGCATGAAGTGTCGGCGAAATACCTTAGCCGCATAGGATGGGAGGGAGATGGCGGGAGGAACGCTGAAAAGCGCGTGGAATTCCATTATCTTGAGCCCGAGGAATCGCTCGGCGCGGGCGTCCTGACGGGAGTATTCCTCAAAGGCTATGCGGCGGGGGTCTAGCTTAGAGAGCTCTCCGAAGTTGATTGAGCCGAGGCCCTCGGGGGATTTTAGCTTGTCCTGTGGGATAGCGAACATCTTGAGGGACCGGGCGAGGGAGGCCTGAGTAAAGGCCTTCGAGTCGAGAATCTGGAGCCGGGTCCCGTTGCAGGAGATATCGGCCTTGTTTACCTTGCCGAAGAGAATCTTGATTTCCAGGTCCATGCCGTCGATGTTGTGAGTGAAATGGATGTCGGAATTCTGCTCGTACATGATTTTGAGGAATTTTCTGAAAAGTACGCGGAGGTCGAAATTGAGGTTGTGGAAATAGCAGAGGTTAACGCCCCCGGGGCGGAGGCGAGCGCGAATCCAACGCCAAAAGGTCTCAAAGATTATGTCCCCGTCTACATACTCGAAGAGATAATCCTCTTTTCCGTCGACCTCGGGGCCGTCAACCTGGATTGTCATGGGCTGGCCCTGACAAGTTTCAGTGTCGGAGCCGAACACGCGCAGGTTCCGCGATAAGGGATAATCGCGGGAGGTGGGCCGGAGGCCCATCCGAACATGAGTGGGAATCTCTACTGATTTGAGCATG
>Ga0315281_10013408_pt1 | contig 11092 bp, 12 predicted proteins | sample YL17G07_0_MG_FD_204540 | JGI IMG/M metagenome (GOLD analysis project Ga0315281, IMG submission 204540) | Sediment microbial communities from Yellowstone Lake, YNP, Wyoming, USA - YL17G07_0 | ecosystem: Environmental > Aquatic > Freshwater > Lake > Sediment | place: USA: Wyoming | collected... | reverse complement strand
AAGGGCATCCTGTTTCATACAGACGCCGCACAAAGTGCCGGCAAAGTGCCGATTGATGTGAACGCCATGAACATCGACCTGCTTTCACTCTCCGCACACAAGGTTTATGGCCCGAAGGGAATTGGCGCTCTGTATGTTCGCCGCAAACCGCGCGTGCGTCTCGAAGCGCAGATGCATGGTGGCGGGCACGAGCGCGGCATGCGTTCCGGTACGCTGCCCGTGCACCAGTGTGTCGGTATGGGCGAGGCTTTTCGCATCGCCAAGGCCGAGATGGCGCAAGAGAGTGCGCGTATCCAATCGCTGCGCGATCGCCTCTACAACGGCCTCAAGGATATTGAAGAGGTGTATGTAAATGGTGACATGGAGCACCGCATCGCCGGAAATCTGAACATCAGCTTCAACTTGGTCGAAGGCGAGTCGTTGATTATGGCGCTCAAGGATATTGCCGTGTCGTCGGGATCGGCCTGCACTTCGGCAAGTCTCGAACCGTCCTATGTGTTGCGCGCACTCGGTCGCAACGACGAACTGGCACACAGCTCAATTCGTTTTACGCTCGGCCGTTTCACGACCGAGGAAGACGTGGATTACACCATCAAGCTGGTGAAGGAAAAGGTCGGCAAGCTGCGCGATCTTTCACCGCTCTGGGACATGCACAAGGAAGGTATCGACCTCAGCACAGTGCAATGGGCGGCGCACTGAATCGGGCACCGCGGATCACGGGCATAGCAGACACAAACAGAATTGAGAGGCAGAATCATGGCTTACAGCGAAAAGGTACTGGACCATTACGAGAACCCGCGCAATGTCGGGGCCTTTGACAAGAACGACCAGTCGGTCGGGACTGGCATGGTCGGCGCACCGGCTTGCGGCGATGTGATGAAGCTGCAAATTCGTGTGAACGAACAGGGTGTTATTGAAGACGCCAAGTTCAAAACCTACGGCTGTGGTTCGGCCATCGCCTCAAGCTCATTGCTCACCGAGTGGGTGAAGGGCAAAACCCTGGAGCAGGCCGGTCAGATCAAGAACACTCAGATTGCCGAAGAGTTGGCGCTGCCACCGGTCAAGATTCATTGCTCAGTGCTGGCGGAAGATGCTATCAAGGCGGCAATACACGATTATCAGGAAAAGCGGGCCAAAGGCAGCAAAGCCGATGCCGCCTGAGGTGGCTGTCACCGAGAAGTTCAAGCAAGAAGGTATGCCTATGGGAATCCAGATGACTGAGGCCGCTGCCGCGCATGTGCGCAAGTCTCTCGCCAAGCGAGGCAAGGGTGAGGGTCTGCGCCTTGGTGTGCGGACATCCGGTTGTTCCGGAAAGGCCTATGTGCTCGAGTTCGTCGATGTTATCCAGCCTGACGAACTCGTTTTCGAGAGTCACGGTATGAAGCTGATTGTGGATCCAAAGAGTCTGTTGTTCCTGGACGGCACAGTCCTGGACTACACCCGCGAAGGACTCAACGAAGGCTTCAAGTTTGAGAACCCGAACGTCAAGGGTGCGTGCGGCTGCGGCGAAAGCTTCACCGTTTGACCGGCCAGGCAGCTGCTGGCATGCAGGCCGATCTGGGCAAGAATTATTTCGAGTTATTCGACCTGCCCAGCACATTCGACCTCGATCTCGCCAATCTCGCCGCACGTTATCGCGATCTGCAACGTCGCTTCCATCCTGACCGCTTCGCTTCAGGTACCGAGCCGGAACGGCGTCTATCATTACAGTTGACGGCACAGGTCAACGCCGCCTTTCAGGTCCTCAAGGATCCGATTGCACGCGCGCGTTACTTGCTGGGGCTGCAGGGCGTCGATACCGGCGAGGACACGGATACGACCATGGGCACGGCTTTTCTCGTGGAGCAAATGGAATTACGCGAGAGCCTGGACGAAGCGCGTGAGGCCTCTGACCGGCATGCGCGTCTGGAGACCTTGCGCCAGCGGGTGGATCAAGAGTTGACAGCGAGATCCGCGCAGTTGGATAGCTGCTTTCTGGAGAGCTCTGAACCGGCATACCGGAAAGCGCGCAATCTGGTGCGCGAGATGCAGTTTCTCCAGAAGCTTGCACGCGAGATCGAAGAACTGGAGTAGAGTCGCTCCGTATTCATTTCACGAAACAGATTTCATCCATGGCACTTTTACAGATCAGCGAACCCGGCCAGTCCACCGCGCCGCACCAGCATCGGCTCGCGGTCGGTATCGACCTTGGTACGACCAATTCGCTCGTGGCTACGGTGCGCAGCGGGATTGCCGACACTTTGCCGGATGAACAGGGTCGGCACCTGTTGCCGTCGGTAGTGCACTACCGACGTAACGTTGAACCCGAGGTCGGCGAGATGGCGCTCGCAGCAGCAGCTGAAGACCCGTTGAATACGATTGCCTCCGTAAAGCGTCTCATGGGTCGCGGGGTCGAGGACGTGAAGCTTCTCGGTAACCTGTTGCCGTATGAGTTCACCCCGGGCGCTACCGCCATGCCGCGCATCAAGACCGCGGCCGGTGAACGTAGCCCGGTCGAAATCTCTGCCGATATTCTCAGGAAACTCAGGCAACGCGCCGAGACGGCGCTCGGCGGCGAGCTTAGCGGTACTGTGATTACCGTGCCGGCCTACTTTGATGATGCCCAGCGGCAGGCCACCAAGGATGCCGCACGCCTCGCCGGACTCAATGTGTTGCGCCTACTCAACGAGCCGACTGCGGCTGCCGTGGCCTACGGCCTCGACCAAGACGCCGAAGGCGTGTTCGCGATCTATGACCTGGGCGGCGGTACCTTCGATATTTCTATCCTGCGTCTGAATAGAGGAGTATTTGAGGTGCTGGCCACTGCCGGTGATTCAGCGCTGGGCGGCGACGACATGGACCACGTCATCGCCGATTGGATGTGGCAGGCAGCGGGCTTGCGTGAACACGCAGACCGCAAGCTGCAACGCCGTTTGTTGTCTGACGCTCGCCTCGCCAAACAGATGCTGACGGATGCGCAGACTGTTCCGGTACAGGTGCAGCGCCCGGATCGCACGGTCTGGCAAGGTGAGCTGGCGCGCACGTCACTGGTCCAGCTGGTCGATCCGTTGATTGAGCGCACCTTGGCGCCCACGCGTCGCGCACTCAAGGATGCCGGCCTCAAGACGCAGGACATCGGGCAAGTGGTAATGGTTGGCGGTTCAACGCGTATGCCGCGTGTGCAAGAAAAGGTCGAGCTGTTCTTCGGCCGCAAACCGCTTACGACGATTGACCCTGACAAAGTCGTGGCGATCGGTGCCGCCATTCAGGCCGATATTCTCGCCGGTAACAAGCCGGAGAGCGACATGTTGCTGCTGGATGTCACGCCACTGTCACTTGGGCTGGAAATCATGGGTGGCATGGTGGAGAAAATTATACCGCGTAACTCGACAATACCGACGGTGCGTGCCCAGGAATTCACCACCTTCAAGGATGGCCAGACGGCGTTGCTTGTGCACGTGCTGCAGGGTGAGCGCGAACTGGTCAGCGACTGCCGGTCGCTCGCGCGCTTCGAGCTGCGCGGTATTCCGCCAATGGTGGCCGGCGCGGCGCGCATCCGTGTCACCTTTCAGGTGGATGCCGACGGCCTCCTGAGTGTAGCGGCACGCGAGCAAGGAACCGGGGTCGAAGCGACTGTGACGGTGAAGCCGTCCTATGGCCTCACCGATGCCGAAATCGAGAACATGTTGCGTGATTCAATCGAGCATGCCGGCGATGACAACGCAGTACGCAATCTGCGCGAGCAGCAGGTCGATGCCGACCGCGTACTGGAAGCGGTGGAAGCAGCGTTGCGCGCAGATGGTGAGAAGTATCTGAACCGGGACGAACGTGCGTCCATTGATGCGGCACTTGTGGCGTTACGTACGGCACGTGCCGGAACGGACACGTCAGCCATCAAGCAGGCTGTCACCACGGTCGATAAGGCCACGCAGACGTTTGCCGCGCGCCGCATGGACGCCAGCATACACGCGGCGCTCGCCGGTCACCGGCTGGATGAATTCAAGAGCTGAGACACCATGACCCTTCTGCACGTACTGCCACATAAAGAGCTCTGCCCGCAGGGCGCGACCATCGATGCCGAGCCGGGTACCAGCATCTGCGACGCGCTGCTTGATGTTGACATCAATATTGACCACGCCTGTGAAAAGTCCTGCGCCTGCACTACCTGTCACGTGATCATTCGCAAAGGTTTTGGCGAACTGACACCGGCCGATGATCATGAAGAGGATATGCTCGACAAGGCTTGGGGTGTGGAGCCCAACTCGCGACTCAGTTGCCAGGCACGCGTCGGCTCGCAGGAGCTGGTGATTGAGATCCCCCGCTATACCCTGAACATGGTTTCCGAGAGCCATTAGAGAGTCATTAATGAAGCCTAACTTCGTTCGTCTTGCCCAATGCGCATTGATGCCCAGTGTCGTTCGTCCTTTGAGGCAGGAGGAGTCATGGGCCTGAAATGGACTGAAAGTCTCGAAATTGCCATGGCCCTGAGTGATGCGTATCCGGATGTTGACCCGAAAACCGTACGGTTTACTGATTTGTTCCAGTGGGTACAGCAGCTCAAGGGCTTTGACGACGACCCGGCACATTGTGGTGAAAAGATCCTGGAGGCCATCCAGATGGCTTGGATCGACGAGACCGGTAACTGAGTACTGTGCCCCAGCTGGTGTACCGGTCTGTAGGCCCGGGCAGCGTGTTTGTCTCCCCGGCGACTAGCCGCTAAACTATCCCCTTGTTTCAAAAGGCCGGAACCCCTGTTCCAGGCGCAGGTCAGTTGTGGCAACAGGATGCTGCCGAGAAACATGTCAATTGAGTACCTCATGCTTGCCAGGAAGTCGGCAGGCGTGGTCTTGAACTGGACAGGTAAGCTCATACACCCGCTATAGTCAGACTATGCAAACCTCCACAACCGGCAGAATAAACCTTCTGGGCCTCGATCTTGCGGCCCTGCATGCGTTCTTTGCAGATTTGGGCGAGAAGCCGTTCCGCGCCGGACAGGTCATGCAGTGGATGCACCACTATGGCGTCACCGATTTTGACGCCATGACCAATCTGAGCAAGGCGCTGCGTACGCGTCTGCAGGAAACTGCCGACATCCATCCGCCACAGGTCGAGCTCGATCAGCAGGCGGCGGACGGTACGCGCAAGTGGTTGTTGCGCCTGGCCGATGGCAACTGCATCGAAACCGTATTCATTCCTGAGGCGGAACGCGGCACGTTGTGCGTGTCCTCGCAGGTCGGCTGCACGCTCAACTGTGCGTTTTGCGCGACCGGTCATCAAGGGTTCAATCGCAATCTCGATGCGCATGAGATTATCGGCCAGGTGTGGGCCGCCAACCGCGCGCTCGGGCGCGACCCGAAGGGCGATCGCATCATCACCAATGTGGTGATGATGGGTATGGGGGAGCCGCTGCTCAACTTCGAGAATGTGGTTGTGGCAATGAAAATCATGCTGGATGACATGGCCTATGGCCTGTCCAAACGACGTGTGACGCTCAGCACCGCTGGCATGGTGCCGATGCTCGAACGCCTGCGCAAAGAGTGCCCGGTGAGCTTGGCGGTGTCTCTGCATGCGCCGAATGATGCGCTGCGCAATGAGCTCGTGCCGCTCAACCGCAAGTACCCGATTGCCGAACTGCTGGCGGCCTGCAAGCGCTATGTCGAAGGCGATGCGCGTCGTCGCGTGACCATCGAATACGTCATGCTCGCCGGCGTCAACGACAGCATGACCCACGCACACGAGCTGGTTAAGGTTCTGGAAGGGGTGCCGGTCAAGGTGAACCTGATACCGTACAACCCGTTTCCGCAGGGGCGTTTTGAGCGTTCCGATCAGGTCACCATCGACCGTTTCCGCGATGTGTTGATGAATGCCAATCTCACTACTGTCACACGCAAGACACGCGGTGATGATATCGACGCTGCCTGCGGTCAGCTCGCTGGCCGCATACAGGATCTTACGCCTCGCTCGCAGCGGCTAAGCCGGAGAATGTCGCCATCATGATGTTGCGCCATGCGGTATCACTGGCTTTTGCCGTCCTGATGATTGGTGGTTGTGCCTCCCAGGCAGAACGTGAAGAGAAGGCAGCAAAATTCAGCAAACGCGTCGAGGTTCATACCCAGCTTGGCGCCAGTTACCTTTCCCGCAATCAACTGGATATTGCACAACAAGAGCTGGAGCGAGCGCTCGACATCAATTCGAACGACTCGCAGGCGAATCACCTCATGGGTTTGTTGCAGATCCGCTTGAAGAAAGACGACAAGGCCGAACACTATTTCCGGCGTGCCATCAGCGAACAGCCGGACAATGCCGATGCGCGTAACAGTTACGGTGTTTTTCTGTGTGAGCATGCGCGCCTGGACGAAGCCGATGAACAGTTCCGTGCTGCCATCAACAATCCACTCTACAAATCTCCGGAACAGGCCAGTTTCAATGCTGGAATCTGCCAGCTCAAGAAGCCTGACAAGAATGCCGCCGCCGGCTACTTCCGAACGGTGCTGCAGCATAATCCGCGCCAGCCACAGGCGCTCTTGCACATGGCGCGCTACAGTTTCGAGGCTGGTGAGGCGCTCTCGTCGCGCGGGTTCATACAGCGCTATTTTGAAGTGTCCACGGACACTCCGGAAGTACTGTTGCTCGCTTTTCGTGTCGAGCGTGTCCTGGGCGCCAAGGATGCACAGGCAACATATGCGTTGCGGTTGCGCGGCAAGTTTCCGCAGTCCGCAGAAGCCAAGCAATTGCGTACCCTGACAGGAAAGTAACGCTATGACGACCGCCCAATCTGTAGCCGATGTACGTGCACCGATACATGGTCCCGGGGCACAGCTGACCCAGGCGCGTGTGGATTTACATCTTGCGCAGGAAGACGTCGCGGCAAAACTGCATCTCGCCACGAGCCAGATCCATGCCCTCGAACAGGATGATTACTCAAGCCTGCCGGGCGCCACCTATGTGCGTGGTTACCTGAAAAGCTATGCCTTGTTGCTGGGCCTTTCGCCTGAGCCGATCTTGGAGGCGCACACGCGTCTAACCGCCGTGCCGGTCTCGCCGGACTTCAGGGCTATTGCCCCGCAGCGGGAAATTACCAGCCGTCATCATCAGGTACGTTTCGTTACCTATTTGATGACAGCAATCGTTATCGGGCTGGCGATCGCCTGGTGGCAGGGGCGTGACCTACGTCCGCCAAATCCATTGCTTGCTGTGCGTGACAGTGAGTCCGGTGTCGTGACTACGGAAGTTGTTCCTGGCGCGGACGCCATCGCAGAACCCGAGAAGCCGCCCGTTGAGAAACTGGTAGCACCCGTGCCTGTCGGTGTGACCGCGACCGGCAGCAAGTTACCTGCGCCGGTAACACCAGCCATGCCAGCTGCAGCCAGCCCTCCTGTTGTCGTATCGCAGCCGGTTGTGGCGGCGCCTGCGCCTGTCCTGCTGCCCGCCGGTCCTCGGATTAAGCTGGTAGTTCACGCTGATCAGGATTCCTGGGCCGATATCCGCGATGCGCGCCAGACCAAGCTGTTGTACGACACGGTGCTGGCGGGAAGCAGCATTACGCTCGAAGGCGTGGCACCGGTGAGCATATTTCTCGGTAATGCCGCGGGTGTGCGTCTGGATTATAATGGCAAGGCTGTGGACGTCGCCCGCTACAAGCGCGGAATGATGGCGCGCTTCATGCTTGGCGAAGAAGAAGCCGCGGTTGCGCCAGTGCGCTGAATTCTGCCATCGCTTATATCCACGCAGCCGAACAGAACCCAGAACCGAGGTAATCCCCTTGAGCAAGGCCATCCAGGCCATCCGCGGCATGAATGACCTGCTGCCGGAAGTGTTGTCGCTCTGGCAACGCATCGAGCAGGTGGCCGAAACAGTGCTTACTGCTTACGGCTATCGCGAGATCCGCTTTCCGATTATCGAGAAAACCGAGCTCTACAAGCGCTCGATCGGTGAAGTGACGGACATAGTCGAGAAGGAAATGTATACCTTTGAAGACCGCAACGGCGACAGCCTGACGTTGCGCCCGGAGGGCACTGCCGGCTGTGTACGCGCCGGTGTCGAGAATGGGCTGCTGCACAACCAGACGCAGCGTCTCTGGTACGCCGGACCGATGTTCCGCCATGAGCGCCCGCAGAAGGGTCGCTACCGTCAGTTCCATCAGATCGGTGTCGAGGCGTTTGGTGTTGGCACACCGGATATCGACGCCGAGCTCATTTTTATGACGGCGCGCCTGTGGCGCTTGCTAGGGATTCGCGGCCTGGAGCTGCAGATCAATTCGCTCGGCACACCCGAGGCACGCACCCGTTACCGGCAGGTACTGATCGAGTATCTGCGTGGACATTTCGAGACGCTGGATGAAGACAGCCGCCGTCGTCTCGACGGCAACCCGCTGCGTGTGCTGGACAGCAAGAATCCAGCGATGCAGTCTCTGATCGAAGTGGCACCGAGCCTGCATGAGTATCTGGACGATGAATCGCGCCGGCATTTTGAACAGCTGTGCGCCTATCTTCAGGCAGCGGCTATTCCATACCGCGTGAACCCGCGCCTGGTGCGTGGACTCGATTACTACACGCGCACGGTGTTCGAATGGGTTACGACCGATCTTGGTGCGCAAGGAACGGTGTGTGCCGGCGGACGTTACGACGGACTGGTCGAGATTCTCGGTGGCCAATCGACACCGGCAGCCGGTTTCGCACTCGGCCTTGAGCGTCTGGCGGAACTGGCGGTGCTGCAGCAAGTAGCGGGTGCGGATAGGCCACCACAGGTGTATGTTGCGCCGCTGGGCGATGGAAAGGTTGCGGAGTATGGGTTAGTTCTTGCCGAGCAGCTGCGCGATGCCGGCCTGCGGGTCGAACTGCATTGCGGAGGCGGTTCGCTCAAATCGCAACTCAAGCGCGCCGATCGTAGCGGAGCACGCTATGCCCTGTTGCTCGGAGAGAGCGAGCTGGCGGCTGCGCAAGTCAGCGTCAAAAGCTTGCGCGCCGACGAGCCACAGTTGTTGATCAGGATGAGTGAGGTGACAGCTTTTCTGCAGGCGCAATTACTCGGCAGCACAGAATTGTAGATATACATAACTGATTTATGGAAGGCATGTCTGCACAATAAAAGCCATTTGCGGGAAGCATGCCAGCACACTATTAACCATATTACGGAGAACGATCTTGGACGCGTATAACTCGGATGACCAGCTTGCCAGTCTCAAGAACTGGTGGAAACAATATGGCAACGCATTGATTGCCGGTATCATTATCGGCCTGTTGCTGCTGGCCGGTGGCACCTACTGGAAGCAGTTCAAGATCAAGCGTGCCGAAAACGCTGCGCAGCTTTATGAAAACCTGCTCGCCGACCTGCAACAGAGCAAACAGGATGCGGTAAATGCGGCGGCCACAAAACTCATGCAGGACTATGACGCCACGCCCTATGCCGGCAAAGCGGCGCTGTTGCTGGCACGTCTGCGCTTCGATGCCAAGGATATCGCAGGGACGCGTACCCAGCTTGAGTGGGCCATGAAGAATGCAGTCGAAGTACCGGTACAGCACAGCGCGCGCTTGCGTCTTGCGCGCCTGTTTCTCGATCAGGGTGATACGGCGGCAGCTCTGGCGCTTGTCAGCATCAAGGATACGAATGGATTTGTTTCCGAGTACGAAGAAACCAGAGGCGATGTGTTGCTGGCACAGGGTGACCGTGATGGCGCACGCCATGCCTATCAGACGGCCATCGAAAAATTACCGCGCACCTCATCGTACCTGCAGGCGCTTAGCATGAAGCGCGATAACCTTGGCCCGGAGAAAGCGCCATGAACCGCAATGCAGGACCACTCGCGCTGGTCCTGACGCTGAGTGGTTGCAGCTGGTTCGGCGGCCCAGACGTTGAGTCGCCCGCCTCGCTGATCAACTTCGAGCCGTCGGTTGCCATCAAGGAATTATGGTCGGTGGATGTTGGCACTGGACCCGATCGTAAATTTCTGCGCCTGGGGCCTGCGCAGCATGGCGATACAATTTACACCGTGGACATCAAAGGTCGTGTGCGCGCGCTGGCGCAGGAAGACGGCAAAGAGCAGTGGCGCACTGATATTGGCCTGGCGATTACCGGTGGTGTCGGATTCGGCGACGACCTGGTGCTGGTTGCTTCACGCAAGGGCGATGTGGTGGCCCTCGACAAGGACAAAGGCCGCGTGCTCTGGCGTGCCCAGGTAGCGAGCGAAGTGCTGGCGCCACCCGCCGCCGATGCCGGTGTGGTGGTGGTGCAGTCAGTCGACGGCAAGCTTACCGGTCTGGAAAGTGCGACCGGCAAACGGCTTTGGACTTTTGATCGCAGCGAGCCGGCCCTGAGCCTGCGTGGTACAGCAACGCCGGTGATTCTGTCCGATGCCGTGTTGACCGGGTTTGCCAGTGGCAAGATCGTGGCAGTCAATCTCAAGAATGGCCGCTTGCTGTGGGAAACGCCAGTCGCCCAACCACAGGGGCGCAGTGAGATTGAACGTCTCATCGATGTGGATGTCCCGGTCCTGGTTTCCGGGCGCACTCTATTGGCCGCTGCATATCAGGGCAAAATCGTGGCCGTGAATCTCGAGAGCGGTCGTCTGATCTGGTCGCGTGATATATCGACCTATTCCGCCCTGGCGGCCGATACCGACAACGTCTATGTCAGTGACGTGCGTGGGCATGTGTACGCACTCGATTTGCGCAGCGGCTCAACCGTGTGGAAGCAGGAAAAGCTGACGTTGCGTCGTCTGAGTGCGCCAGCTGTTACTGGTAACGCCGTTGCGGTCGCCGATTTCGAAGGTTACGTACATTGGCTGGCGCGTGAAGATGGACGGTTTCTGGCGCGCGAGCGTGCGGCACGTGCGGCCGTGCTCGCGGCGCCGGTTGCCGATGGCGCCACGCTTTATGTAAATACGCAGAACGGTTACCTCGCCGCGCTGCGTATCGGCACACTTGCACCCTGACCACAAGGGGAGCGCCTGACGTTTCCCCTATGCGTACCCACCCATGAAACCCGTAGTCGTCCTGGTAGGCCGTCCTAACGTCGGCAAGTCCACGTTGTTTAATGCGCTCACGCGTCGGCGTGACGCCATCGTGGCTGATCAGCCTGGCGTCACGCGCGATCGGCAATATGGCGAGGGCCGGGT
>Ga0315281_10013407_pt1 | contig 11093 bp, 7 predicted proteins | sample YL17G07_0_MG_FD_204540 | JGI IMG/M metagenome (GOLD analysis project Ga0315281, IMG submission 204540) | Sediment microbial communities from Yellowstone Lake, YNP, Wyoming, USA - YL17G07_0 | ecosystem: Environmental > Aquatic > Freshwater > Lake > Sediment | place: USA: Wyoming | collected... | reverse complement strand
GGCGTCGCGATCATCGCCTACAACGTCCTGTTCCAGCTCGCGCTCGGCCGGCTCGACCTGCTCGGCCCGCGCGTCCCGCTGGCCTGCCAGCGGTTCGCACGGGTGCAGATCGCGCTCGATTGGCTGGCGATGGCCGTGCTGATCGCGCTGACCGGCGGAATCGAAAGTCCCGCGATCGTGTTCTTTCTCTTCCACATCGCGATCGCGTCGCTGCTTCTGCCGCACGACTGGGAATTCCTCCAGGTCGCGCTGGCGCCGATCCTCGTGGCGGGTATCGCCTGGCTCGAGGCGCGCGGCATCCTGCATCACACCTCGCTCGTCGATCCGCCGCGGTACAACAACCCGCTGTACGTCGCCGAGGTTCTCGTCGTCTTCACGTGCGCCTCGTACGTCATGGCGTACCTCGCGATGTCGATCTCGCGCAGGTTGCGGCGTCGCGAAGCGGAACTGGCGGGGCTCTACGAAAGCGTGCGGGCGACGACGTCGACGCTCGAACTGTCCGCGGTCCTCGATCGCCTCGCGAAGGCCACCGCGCGCGTGCTCGGCTGCCGGGGAGCCGCGATCCGGCTGTTGGATTCGACCGGCCGGCAGCTGGTGGCGGCGGCCAGCCACGGCGTCAGCGAGGAGTTCGTGAGCGCGGTGCTCGAGCTCAGCCGATCGTCGATCGACCGCGAAGCGTTGCTGGAGAACAAGGCGCTGTTCATCGATGCTCTCGCCGATCCGCGCATCGTCTATCCAGAGGCGAACCGGCGGGAGGGCATCCGGACCGTCCTGGTCGCGCCGCTGGTCGGCAAGACGGGGTCCATCGGCGTGCTGCGCGCGTACGGCGGCGAGGGCCACCAGTTCACTCGCGACGACGCGAACTTCCTGCTCGCGGTCGCCGCGCAGGGCGTGATCGCGATCGAAAACGCCCAGGCGTACGAGATGCTCGCGCGGCTCGACCGGGACAAGTCGCAGTTCATCCGCACGGTGACGCACGAACTGCGCTCGCCCGTGCAGGTGTCGCAGAAGCTGCTCGCGCTGCTCGAAGAGGGGTACGTGGGCCAGCTGACGCCGGAACAGGGCGAGCTGGTGACGCGGGCGCGCCGCCGCATCGAATTCCTGCAGACGCTCGTCGACGACCTGCTGGATCTGGCGGCTGGAAAGGCGGGGCTGCAGCCGCGCGGAGAACGGCAGGAGGTGGATCTGCAGGTGGTGGTGCACGATGTGTGCGCCAGGTTCGCGGCGGCCGCGCACTCAAAGGGGCTGCAGCTGCGCGTCGAAGCGGCAGAAGGCGGGGTCGCGGTCGTGGGCGACGCGGGCGACATCGATCGCATGCTGAACAATCTGGTCGCCAACGCGATCCGCTACACGCCCCAGGGAAACGTCGTGGTGCGCCTGGCGCGCGAGGATCACCTCGCGCGCATGACCGTCACCGACACGGGCATCGGCATTCCCGCCGACGCCCTCCCCCACCTGTTCGAGGAGTTCTTTCGCGCGCCCAACGCGAAAGCGGTAGCGGAACATGGCACCGGCCTCGGCCTGGCCATCGTCAAGGGGCTGGTCGAGCGCTACGGCGGCACGATCGCCGTGGACAGCGAGCAAGGCCGCGGCACGACGTTCGTGGTCCGGCTGCCGATCTCCGGCGCAACGGCCAACGCCGCCGGGGGCGCCGCCGTCACGGGTTGACGCGCTCCGTGTATCCTTTGGCCTGCGTCCTGAATCTAGTAACTGTTCGGCGGTCACGTCTGCGTGCCCGCCGAACAGTTACCGAGGTCGAAATGCCCTTATACGAGTACGAATGCCGCGAGTGCGGGAAGCGGTTCGAGGCGTTTGTCACCGGCTCCCACAGGCCCGTCTGCCCGTCCTGCCGCAGCGAAAACCTGGAGAAACTGCTATCGGTATTCGGCGTGGGTGGGCTCGGCGACAGCCCGGCCGGGAGAGGCGCGCAAACGGGCGGCTGCGGCTCGGGCGGTGGTTGAAGCTTCTAGTGGAGCCCGGCCGTCGGCCGGGCAAGAAGGCTCAGGACTCAAGGCTCAGGTGGCTCGAGGCTCAAGCGGCCAGGGCTCAGGCTGGCTCGGGCACGGTGTGGGTCGAGTGGCACAGGGCTTCAGCCCCGTGATTCACGGTCGGGTTGCCCGCTCGAGTTCTGCCAGCGCGGCGTAGATCTCCTCCGTCGTTCCGCTACACATCTCCTCGCTCGGCCGCAGCCCGCCGCACACGCGCGGACGTTCGGGACGGCCATGAATCGCGCAGCGATTCTCCGCGGTCAGCTGTGCGCAGCGGACGCCGGCCGGCTTGCCGCCCGGCATGCCGGGAATCGCCGAAGAGATCGACACGACAATGCAGCAGGCCGCGCAGCCCGCTCGACAGTTCACGGCCACCCGCCTTCCCTGCGCCACGCGCCGAGCCGCTCCGCTCGTCGTGCGATTTGAGCGCGCGGGCGCGATGCGGTGCAGGTCACAGCGCGAGCCATAGAGTCAGGACAAGCGGCCAGCTCACGAAAACGCGAGGCGGAGGCCAACCACGAACATGCCATGGGGGACTGGGGGCCCCGCACCCGGCCTGGCCCCCGTGGCGTTCTTCTTTCGATAGGCCGCAGCCGAGGGTTTGCCGAAGACGCGGCTCGAGCGTGACCTGCGCCGCATCGCGCCCGCACTCTGCTGCGCGCCGCGTTCGCGATGACTTCTGATCCGGAATTGCGCCCCCTCATCCAGGGCGGCGCTGAAGCGCCGTCCTACTTGATCCCCGCCACCAGCTTCTCGGCTGTCGGGAATCGCGGCTCGATGTCCACCGGCACCGACGTCAGGCGATCGAGCAGGCGCCGGACGTCCGGCCGCACCACGGCCAACCGCCCGAGCATCTCCTTCGCCTTCGCGTAGTCGCCCTCGGCTTCCAGCGTCAGCAGATCGTGCGTCAGCGCGGTCACCCCCTGCCTGATCTTCGCCGGGTCCACCGCGAAGGTGCCGTCCCTGTGCACGAACGATCCGTCGTCGGTCAGGTAGTTCAGCTGCAGGGCGATTCCCTTCCCGTGCGCTTCGTTGACGCCGAACCGGATCGCGCGGAACGCCGACGCGAGGAACGTGTCGTAGATCTGCGCTTCCATCGACTTGTCGATGACGCCCTTGTCGATCAGGTACTGCAGCGCGAACAGCCCCGAGATATCGGCCTTCGCTTCCTCGATCGCGCTGTAGGTTTCCTTGAGCTCCTGCCGCACGGTCGTCGCGCGGCCGCCGACGGTGATCTGGTGCGGGCCGAGCCCGTGCATCAGCTCGTGCATCACCGTGTGCGTGAAGAACGGATCGAAGGCGACTTTCGACTGGTCCGCCGGCGCCAGCACGACCTTCGAAATCGGCACCAGCGCAACCCTGAATTTCGCCTCCTGCACGTTGCGCAGCATCACGCGCTTGGCGCCTTTCTCCTTGACGATGCGCTCGTCGTTCGGCAGGTTGAACGCGGCCGTCTGCACGCCGCGATTGCCGTCGCCCGAGGCGAGCAGCTCGTTGACCACGGCGATTGGCGCCATGCCGCCGAGTTTCGGGTTGCGGTACTTCGGGTCGATCGGGAGATGATCCTCGATGTCCTGCAGCTGGCCGCCGAACTTCACGAGCTTCGCGCTCTCGGCTTCGTCGCGGATCGTGATGAACGCCTCGAAGGCCGCCTTGCAGTTGAACCACTCGTCTTCGTACACCTCGTAGGGCCCGATCGTCGGTTCAATCGACGCGTCGAGCTCCATCCACGCGACGTCGCTGTCGTAGTAGTCGTTCGAGATGAACGCGTCGGCGCGCTTCGTCAGGAACGCCTTCAGCGTCGGCTGCGACGTGAGGTTGGCCGCCTCGCGCAGCAGCTCCGCGGCCCGCGCCAGCTCGCCCTGGTACTCGAGGCTGTAGGGAACGATCGTGAAGGTACTGCCGGCACTCCGGATCGTCGTGAAGAAGCCGGTCGCGCGGGCCCGATCCGCAGGCGACAGGGTCTTCAGCCACGCTTCAACGTCCGCTTTCGTGGCGCCGGCCGGATAGAAGTTCGCGCCGTCCGGCTTCGGAGGCACGCCGGGAATGAACGGCGCATTGCCATCGAGCCTCGACCACGGCCCCTTGTTGATCAGGAAGTAGTGCAGAACGGCACCGGACGCCAGCGCCTCGCTGGTGCGAGCCGCCTCCGCGCGCTTCTTCGCATCCGATGAAGGCCCGGCGACGCGGAGCTCCGTTTCGACGTGGGGATACAGCCTGCGCCCGCTGACCATCTCGCTCAGCATCGCTTCGTTCCCGCCCCAGACCTGGCGCAGAAACAACGCGTCCATCACCCAGCCCGCCTCGACCAGCTTCGCGAGCGCCTGCTGTTCGTTCGCCGGCAGGCCGGAGAGGTCGGCGGTGATATCGACCGGCGCGAACCGGTCGATCATCGCCTGGAGTTTTTGAAATTCGGGGGACGGGGCCACGGCAGCCTCCTGTGCGCGTTCCTGCGGCCGCGAGCACGCCGCGAAGACACCCGCCACAACAGCGACGATGGCGACGAACGATGTCATTGGCTTCATAGACGAGGACTCTGCGGGGACCATCGCCCGATTCTACCCTGTCCTGGGCCCCTCGACCATGCTCGGGGCTCCCTGAGCAACGTCGAAAGGAGCGAGCAGAGCGAGTCGAAGCGGCGTCGTGTGTCACCGCGGGTCGACAAACACCCGGGGCCGGCCTAAGATGCCGCCGATGCGTCGAAGCCTCACCCGCTGGCGCCCCCGCGCGCCTGCTTGCGCTGCCGGCGTCCCGACGTACGTGGAGCAGGCCTTCAGGCCTGCTTCGAGTGCCGGCGTCCTGATGTCGCTCGTCGCAGCCCTTGCCGTCCTGTTCCTCGGCTGTGGTCGTGCGTCGTCGAACTCCGTGCGCGTCGGCTATTTCCCGAACATCACGCACGCGCAGGCCGTCGTCGGCGTCGCCGACGGTACCTTCCGGCGCGCGCTCGGCCCGGAGGTCGTTCTCGACGCGCGCGTGTTCAACGCGGGGCCGTCGGTCATCGAGGCGCTGTTCGCCGGGCAGATCGATCTCGCCTACATCGGGCCGAACCCCGCGATCAACGGGTACGTCCGGTCGAACGGCGAGGCGCTGCGCATCGTGGCCGGCGCCACCAGCGGGGGCGCCGTCCTGGTCGTGCGGCGTGACAGCGGCATTCGCGAGGCCGGGGACTTCGCGGGCAGGCGCGTCGCCAGCCCGCAGCTCGGCAACACGCAGGACGTGGCGGTGCGGCGGTGGCTGCAGCGGCACGGCCTGCCGCTTCGCGAGCGCGGCGGCACCACACAGGTGGTTCCCGTCGCCAACCCGGATATCCTGACGTTGTTTCAGAAGAAGGAAATCGACGCGGCGTGGGTGCCGGAACCCTGGGGCGCCCGCCTCGTCCACGAAGCCGGCGGCCGTCTATTCCTGGACGAACGGCAGTTGTGGCCACAGGGCCGTTTCGTCACGGCGCATGTGATCGCCCGCACCGCGTTTCTGGCGGAGCACCCGGACATCGTGCGCCGCTGGCTCGACGCGCACGTCGACCTCACGCGGCGCCTGGCGACGGATGCGGCCGGCGCGAAACGCGCGCTGAACGCGGAGATCGAGCATCTGACGGGCAAGGCGTTTCCCGCGGCGGTGCTCGATGATGCCTGGTCGCGCATGACGGTCACGTGGGACCCGATTCGCGAATCGTTGCAGCAATCGGCGGATGCGGCCTTCGAGCTGGGGTTCCTGGGAGACAGGCGGCCGAAACTGGATGGCATCTACGACCTGCGATTGCTGAACCAGGTGTTGCGCGGCAAGGGGCTGGCGGGGATGGAGTGAGGGCGGCTGCGGCAGCATACGCGCAGGGATCAGGGGCACGGATCAGGGGTCGAGGTTCCCCCGATCCCTGATCCCCGATCCCTGCTGGAAGCACCCCATGAAGGTCGAGCTGCGAGGCGTAGGGAAGATGTTCGAGGGGAGATCTCCGGTCCTCGCGCTCGATTCGATCGATCTCGCCGTCGGCGCCGGCCAGTTCGTCTGCCTGCTTGGGCCGTCCGGCTGCGGCAAGTCCACGCTGCTGAACCTCGTAGCGGGCCTGGACCGGCCGACGGCCGGCGAGGTGCTGATTGACGGGCAGAGGGTGCAGGGGCCGGGCACCGACCGGGTGATGATCTTCCAGACGGCCGCCCTCTTTCCGTGGCTCGACGTGCTCGGCAACGTCGAGTTCGGCCTGCGCATGACCGGAGCGCCGCGACGCGAGCGCGAGGAGATCGCGCGCCGCTACCTGCGCATGGTTCACCTGCTCGACTTCGAACGGACGTTCGTGCACCAGCTGTCCGGCGGCATGAAGCAGCGCGTGGCCCTCGCCCGCGCGCTCGCCCTCGATCCCGACGTGCTGCTGATGGACGAGCCGTTCGGCGCGCTCGACGCGCAGACGCGCGACCTACTGCACGACGAGCTGCAGAACATCTGGTCGGCGACCGCGAAGACGGTGCTCTTCGTCACGCACAACGTGCGCGAAGCGATCGTGCTGGGCGGCCGGGTGCTCGTGTTGTCGGCACGTCCGGGCCATATCAAGCAGGAGTTCGCGATCGACCTGCCCCGGCCCCGGCAGATCGAGAACTACGCGGTCGTGGATCTGTCGCGCGAGATCCTCGAGGTGCTGAAGGACGGAAGCGGCGCGACACCGCCGCGCGACCGCGGCCGGCCGGGAACCGCGCCATGATCGACATCGACGATTCACGTGGGGATCAGGGATCAGGGATCGGGGGAACCGCTCCCCCCGAGCGCGTGTGGAGCCGGCCGGTCGTGCGCAGGCTCGCGTTCTTCCTGCTGCTGGCGGCCGGCTGGGAAGCGCTGTTCCGTCTCGGGCTGTGGCCGCCCTACCTCTTCCCCTCGCCGTCGGGTGTCGCGCGGACGCTGGCACGCGGCTTCGAGAACCGGACGTTCATCATCGGGATCGCCGTCAGCATGCGACGCCTGCTGGTCGGCTTCGTGCTGTCGGCGATCGCCGGCACCCTGCTCGGCCTGGGGCTCGGGCGCGTGCGCCTGCTCGATCAGACGCTGGGCGCGCTGGTGCTCGGCCTGCAGGCGCTGCCCAGCATCTGCTGGTTGCCGCTCGCGCTGCTGTGGTTTGGCCTCGGCGAACAAGCCATCCTGTTCGTCGTCGTCATGGGCGCGCTGCTGGCCATCACGCTGTCGACGCAGGCGGGGGTGAAGAACAGCGACCCCGTGTACCTCCGCGCCGCCCTCAATCTCGGCGCGCGCGGCTGGCGCCTCTACCTGCTGGTGATCCTGCCCGCGGCGCTGCCTGCGTTCATCTCGGGCATGAAGCTGGGATGGTCGTTCGCGTGGCGGTCGCTGATGGCTGCGGAACTGCTCTACGTCAGCCTGGGGCTCGGCCAGCTGCTGATGATGGGCCGCGAGCTGAACGACATGAACCAGGTCGTCGCCGTGATGCTCATCATCATCGCGATTGGCCTGGTGGTCGATCGCCTGGTGTTCACGCCGCTCGAGACGCGCGTCCGCGCCCGCTGGGGACTCGGCGAATAGCCTCACGCGCCCGTCCATTCGATGACCGTCTTGATCTCGTCGGGCGGATGCTGTCGCAGCGCGTCCGCGAGGTCCGTGTAACGGCGGCGATGCGTGATGAGGCCGGCGAGCAGATCGCCCCAGCGAGCGCGGCCGCGTTCGAGATCGGCGACAGCCATCGCGAAGTGCTCGCGCGACGCGTTCACGCTTCCCACCATCACCTGGTTGCCGAGCACGAGGCGGCGCACCAGCGCGGCGCCCGAGATCGACAAGGGTCGATTGTCACCCGGCAGGCCCGTCAGCACGTAGACGGCATCGGGGCCGAGCGCATCCACCAGTTCGAACTCCAGGCTGGCGATACCCGCTGCCTCGACGAGCAGATCGATCGGCCCATGCTGCGCCAGGTCGTCGACCGGCACGGATCGTCCGTCGACGTACGTGCCGCCGATCGCCGCGAGCCACCGGGGCCGCGGGCTGTCTCCCGGGACGACATCGAGGCCCAGCACCTTCGCGCCACGCAACCGCAGGATCATGGCAGCCAGCAGCCCGATCGGGCCGAGCCCGGCCACCAGGCAGGTTCGCCCCGACAGCCAGGTGTCGCGCGCCGGCGCGTCCGGCAGTCGCGCGCTCTGCACGCGCACCGCTTCGTCGATCGCCTTTTCGGCCACCGACAGCGGCTCGGTCAGCACCGCGACGTCGGCCAACTCCGGGGGCACGCGCACGATGTACTGCTCCGCATCCACCACGAATTCCGCCTGGTAGCCGTCGAGACCCCAGATGCCCCGTTCCCTGTAACGGCCGGTCGTGCACATGTCCGACCGGTTCAACGCGCACGGCCGGCACTCGCCGCAGCCGCGCCGCACGGTGAACACCGCGTAATCGCCGGGCTTCACCGTGGTGATCGCGGCGCCGGCCGCCACCACCTGTCCGAGCATTTCGTGGCCGATCACCAGCTCGCGACGCCCCTCCGGCGCCAGCGCACGGCCGCCCGCCGCTTCCTCGCGATCGGTGCCGCAGATGCCCACGCGCACCACGCGCAGTTTCACCTCGTCTGGCCGCGACAGGTTCGGCTCCGGACGATCGAGCGTGAGAACGTCGGTCGTGCCGGGGACAATGGCGCACGCCTTCATGACGAACCTCCTGCGTTTCGCAATTCTGTCGTCCGCTCGCGCCGCTCGAAACCGATTGTCATCGCGAGACCGATGACGATGCCGAGCGTGGCCACGGCGGGCACGCCCGCATATCCGTAGCGCCCGGCGACCACGCCGCCAACCACCGAGCCGGCCACCGCCGCCAGGGCCGTGGCGGCGTTGAACAACCCCATCGCCGGCCCTTCCCCGATTCGGGCCAGTTGCGCGGTGATAATCGTCGCGCTCACGCTGAGCAGCGACCAGGCGAGGACGATCGCGCAGAACGACAACAGCGCCAGCCAGGCTCCTCCGTGAGGATGAACGGCGGCAAGCAGCCACAACGCCGCCGCCGCGACGACGCGCGTCCACAGGCCTGCGCGCAGCACGCGCGAGGCGCCCGCTTTTTCCGACCACCGGCCGGCAGGCGCATAGAGGCCGAGGCCGACGGCAGCGGCCGCCCCGAAGACAACCGACGAGACGGCGGGCGACACACCGAACACGCGCGCCATCAGCACCGGATACAAGGAGAAGATGGCCGCGACGCTGCCGAAGGTCACGAACCACGCGATCAGGAACCGGCCGAACGACGAGTCCTCCGCGTCCCTGAGGCGACGCAGACCCTGGAGCATCATGCGGTGCGAGTGTCCCTGGGCGGCGACGGCGGAGGCCCCGGGGACGCGTGACGCGTGAGCAGCGACCGGACGCGCGCCCACCGGACCGGGAACCGACCGGACCAGCAGCAACGCGGAAACGCCGCCGGCGCCGGCCAGCAGCGCCGCCACCCGGAGACCGGCAACGAGCGAGGCGGCACCGATCACGCCGGCACCGACGAGGCCGGCCACCTGCCCCGCGCCGTAGGAAGCCTGGAGCGAGGCGAGGCGTCCGTCCCACTCCTCGCGCGCATGTCTCTCGACCACGAGCAGGTTTGCCACGGTCGCCGCCATCGCGGTCCCGGCTCCCTGCAGCAATGCCAGGCCCATGTAGGCGAGCGATGAATCGACGTAGCTGAATGCGGCGGCGCCGGCCGCAACCATCAGGCAGCCGCCGGCGAAAAGCAGCGCCTGCCCGCCGCGTCGATCCGCGAGGTCGCCTGCCAGCGGGCCGACGAGCCCACCGGCGTTCAACGCGCCCATGACCAATCCCACGTCCGTGGCAGTCGCGTGCGCGCCGACGGTGAGCGGCAGCAGGATCGGCCCCAGGCCCGCCGCCGTCGCGCCAAGCAGTGCGTACGAGACGTACCAGCGCTCCGGAAAAGCTGCGCTCACGTCAGTTCCAGCCTCACCCGGACAGGAGCTCGCGCTCGGCAACCGCGCGCCATCGCAGCGAAGCGGAGGCGCCAGCGACCGAGCCGGCTCCGCAGCCGGGGCCCGCTCCTCGGTGAGAGCACCTGGCACCAACCCCAGCACCCGGCACCTGGCACTCAGCACCTGGCTGGCACCTGGCACTCAGCACCTGGCATCCAGCACGCAGCACCTGGCACCCAGCACTCAGCACCCGTGATCGTCGTTCACACCTTCAGCACATCGTCCTTGCGTGCAATGAGCGCGTAGAGCGCCGGCGCCATGAAGATCGAGAGCGCCAGCCGGGAGATCAACCCGCCGACCACGACAATCGCGAACGGCTTCTGCGAATCGCTGCCGATGCCGGTGGACATGGCCGCCGGCAGCAGGCCGAAGCACGCGACCAGGGCCGTCATCATGATCGGGCGCAGCCGCAGCAGCGACGCTTCGTGCGTCGCCGTCAGGATGTCCTTGCCTTCCAGCCGCAGCTTGTTGATGAAGGAGTAGAGAATCACGCTGGTCTGGACGGCCACACCCATCAAGGCGACGAAGCCCAAGCCCGACGAGACGCTGAAGTTGGTGCCGGTCAGCTTGAGCGCGATCAGCCCCCCGACGGGCGCGGTCACCAGGACGCTGAAGACGATGATCAGCGGGAACTTGAGGTTGCCATAGAGCGCGAAGAGGATCATGAGGATGACGATCAGCGTGATCGGGAGGATGAACATCATCTGCGAGCGGGCCGCCAGGTAGTCCTTGTACTCGCCTCCCCAGTCGAACCGGTAGCCGGCCGGCAGCTTCACCTGGCGCGCCACCTCGTCGCGCGCCTGCCCGATGGCGCTGGCCAGGTCGCGTCCTTCGACGCTGAACTGGATGCCGATGTAGCGCGTGTTGCCTTCCCGGTAGATGAACGAGGCGCCGTTGTCGACGCGGATGTCGCAGAACTGGCCGAGCGGCAGGTTCTGTCCGTCGGGCGTGGTGACCAGCAGGCTGCGGATCGCGTCGGCATTCTGCCGGAAAGGCTCCTGCATCCGCACCACCAGGTCGAATTGTCGTTCGCCCTGGATGACCTGCGAGGCCGCCGATCCCCCGATGCCCGTCTCGATGATGGTGTTGATGTCGCTGACGTTCAGGCCATAACGGGCGATCTTCCCGCGATCGGGTTCGATGATGAGGCTCGGCTGTCCCAGCTGCCGCGCGAT
>Ga0315281_10013406_pt1 | contig 11093 bp, 9 predicted proteins | sample YL17G07_0_MG_FD_204540 | JGI IMG/M metagenome (GOLD analysis project Ga0315281, IMG submission 204540) | Sediment microbial communities from Yellowstone Lake, YNP, Wyoming, USA - YL17G07_0 | ecosystem: Environmental > Aquatic > Freshwater > Lake > Sediment | place: USA: Wyoming | collected... | reverse complement strand
CCCCTTCGTTAGTAATCACAATATTGGCCTGGCTTGTACCTTTTAGGGGCGTCGCACTGGTGGCCTCGGGAAGCTTTACTTCTAACTTTTTTATGCGGTAGGGACTAAAAGTATAGAGCAAGCTAAAGGAAATAAAAAAGAAGATGAACATATTCAACACTATATCCGTCATCGCCACGGACTCTAAGCTCACCTGATACTCTCTTTGGCCGGATATCTTCATGCGCTACCTCCTTGCTTCGTCTCCACAATAACCTCCAGGAGCTGAATACAGTGATTGGTCAGTTCATTGGAGGTAACCTTTATACGGCCGATAAAGTAGTGGTAACAAAGATACAACGGTATAGCAATAATTAAACCGGCGGCAGTGGTAATCATCGCTTCATAAATTCCGGCAGCCAAAATACTGACCGTTACATTTGCTCCTGCCTGCTCCCAGGACATAAAAGCGCGGATCAAACCGGTAATTGTTCCCAAAAAACCCAATAGAGGTTCGATGCTAATTATAGATGCTAGCGTACCTAAACGCCTCTCTAACTTCTGAACCTGATTATTGCCTGTCTGTTCTAAAATTTTCTCCAGCCTGTCTAAAGGCAGATTCCGTCTTTCAATTCCTATTTTAAATATTGCGGCGAGGGGATGATGAATATATTTATCGCATAACTCCAAAGCATTCTTAATCTTATTTGCTTTTAAATCTTTAAATATTTCCTGGATAAAACCAAAGGCATCTAATTTCATATGCCTGAAGGCCCAGAATCTCTCAAGGACTATTGCCAAGCCAAGGATTGAACCCAGAATAATCGGAATCATCACCGGCCCGCCCTTTATGATAAAAGTAAACATATTTATTGCTTCGCTCCTTTCTACAATTACAACTACCGTCAAATGCTGAAACGATAATAAAAATGGAGGCCGAATTACATTAATTCGGCACTAACCAAACTTTTAAATACGTATAGAACGAAGATTCCGTTTTACATTAAAACGGAATCCACCAATTTTTTCATTGTGGCGCCGAAACACATTGTTTCGGCATCCACCAACCTTTTCATTAATGAAAAGGTTGGTGGAGCTGGAGGGGATCGAACCCTCGAAACCTCTTGTATGCCATACAAGCGCTCTCCCAGCTGAGCTACAGCCCCAAAAAATTTTTCATCAATAAAAATTTTTTGGTCCTTAAGGGCAATGCCCGAAGGGCCTCAATTTATCTATTGACCTTTGATATTTTAGAATATAAAATAGGTTGCGTCAATGCTGCTTTTTCTTATAGGGCTTCATTTTAATACAAATAAAGAACGGGGTCAACTAATTTATGCCGAGGTGGTGGAATGGCATACACGCCAGTCTCAAAAACTGGTGAGGTTACACTCGTGAGGGTTCAACTCCCTCCCTCGGCACCATTTAGTAGTATTTCCCCGAAGCCACTTGCCCTATAGGGCAAGAGAAAATTTTGGGGCAAATTTATTAAAAGGTGAACTTCGTTTGATGAGTTCACCTTTATTTTTTAAATCTCTTGGAGAGGATATTTTGGTTAAGGTAAGGTAGTATTACGCGGTAAACGCGCTGGGCAATCATTTTGTAGCCATCGGCATTGGGATGAATAAAATCGCTCTTTAGCGAGGGTTTGGTAAGAATCCCGTTTAAGAGACTAGGTATAAATATAGCATTGTATTTTTTGGCTAAACGTTTAAATTCCTTGTTGTAATCGTCCATAATTACACTGATACTGACATCAGCTATCGCCACCATTACCCCGTGTGACTGTATCATTACAATCATCTCTTCTATATTTTTTGCCGTGGTCTCAGGGGGAATCTGCCTTAAAAAATCATTTCCTCCAAATTCGATAATCACCAAAAGCGGGTTCCTATCTAAAACATCTGTCTCTATACGCTTTAACCCTTCAGTTGATGTATCGCCATCTATGCCTACATTAATTACCGGGATTTTAGTCATCTTGGCTAATGCTGAAGGATAATCTTCGCCGGGATTTGCTCCATAGCCAAAGGTAAGACTGTCCCCAAAACAAATAATACCTATCCCTTTTGAATCTATATTTTTAGTCTCTCGCTTGGCGCAACCACTAAGCGCTATAAATGCAACAACCATGAACCATGCCCACCAAAAAAATTGGCGGGTCCGCCACGTCTTCTGGCGGAAACTATGAACTATGAACTTTCTCATATCTTAACCTCAACTGCCCGCAGGCGGCTTCGATATCCTGCCCGCGCGGTTTTCTTAAAGTTACATTTATGCCTTGTTTTAAAAGGCAATCTTTAAAGAACAAAATTTCTAATTTATTTGGCGGCTCTACCTTTAGCTCTTTTATAGAATTAACCGGAATAAGATTAACCTTAGATAATCTTAAGGCCTGTAATATTCTACCTAATTTTATGGCATTTTGCAAATCCGAATTTACCCCCTTAATTAATACGTACTCAAAGGTAATCTGGCGGTTTTTCTTTTTTATATAATCCTGACAGGCCTTGATTAAGTCTTTTATCGGATAAATTTTGTTTATGGGCATAATCTGCGACCTTATCAAATCATTTGCCGCATGTAGGGATATGGATAATTCTATCTGTAAATCCTCGTCGGATAATCTCTTAATGGCAGGGATTATGCCGCAAGTAGAAATAGTAATTCTGCGCGCTCCGAGATTAAAGGCATAAGGAGAGTTTATCATCCTGACTGCCCTTAAAACATTGCCATAATTATCCAAAGGTTCGCCTATGCCCATAAAAACAATATGGGTAAGTTTATCACTTTGGGAGTTATTTTTTAAAGATAAAATCTCCTCAACCATCTCCGCACAGGTTAAATTCCGCTTAAAACCCGATAAACCGCTGGCGCAAAAACGACAGGCAAATTTACAACCGACCTGCGTAGAAATGCAACCCGTAATCCTCTTTTCTGTAGGAATAACAACTGCCTCAATAAGATTTTTATCGGTTAATGCGAAAAGAAATTTCTCGGTTCCATCCCGGGATTGAGTTTTATCAACTAATTTTAAGCTGGTAAGATAAAATTTTTCTTTTAATTGCCCCCTTAAATCCGCAGGCAAATCGCTCATTTTATCGAAATCGCTTATTCCCTGTTTGTATATCCATGAGAAAATCTGCTTGGCGTGAAACTCAGGAAAGTTTCCGTTTTTAAGAATCTTTTTTAATTCTTCTAAGGTTAATTCTTTTATGTCCTGCATTAATCCTCTTTCCTCAAAAGCTGTCGGGATTCCTGAGTAACACCAGACAGCGGCTTTATGCCAATTACACTGTAAAATAAATCTTTACTGGTTATTTGCTCCGCCTTCCTTACTTCTTTTATCTTACCCGAAAACAAAGAAACCGCAAGAAATCTTAAAATACTGGAGATAAGAAAAAGGCTTAAAATTTTATAACCGAAAAATTTAGGTAAAATATTTACTAAATATCCTCCTAAAAGAGCGCCAAGGCATAAGGCCGCTCCGGTAGAGACGTTAAAATAAGCAATGCAGCGCGTTCTTTTTTCTGGTGTCACGGCATCGTAGATAAAATTTGTGGTACACAGACCAAACCCTGACCAGGCAAATCCAGAAATTATTTGGATAAAAATAAGGTATAAGGGATTTTGGTTAAGAATCCACCAAAGCGGAAGACTGGCAATAAAGAAAGCGGTAAATTTCAAAACCTTAACATTACCAACTTTATCGGCGTGTTTTCCCCAGCGGTCAAAGGTAAATATCTGGGCAATAGTTACTGTGGTAACTACAATGGTATAAGTAAGATAATTAAATTTTAAATCCCTGAGCATAAATACCGAGAAAAACGGAGCGGCCAAATTTACGCAAAAATTAAGACTGGCCGCAAAGATGACAAATTTGGCAAAATTAGATTCTCTAATACGTTTGATAAAATCAAAGAAGCTAAAATAAGCCTCTTTTTTGACTTTAAACGGCGGTTCGTACATCCGGGTTAAGAAATACCAGGAGATAAAGCGGGAAACAAAGGCAATGCTAAAAATAACCAGAAATCCTTTTAAGATGTTTTGTTTAAATAAATGCAAAGTAAAACCCGCCAAAAATGCGCTTGAGATGATAACGATACCAAAAATTCTACTGCGCCAACCAAAATATCTACCGCGACTCTTATAAGGCACATGGTCGGACATTAAAGATGACCAGGCCGGCCCGGCAAAGGCATTGAAACTGGTAAATAAAGCAATAAAAATTATCAAGAATAATACGGGTTGCGCTTTGAATAAATAAGGAATAAGGATAATGGGTAAGCCCATTAACGTATGCAGAAACACAAAGAGATTAATAATTTTCCTGCGACTCTTTAATTTTTCAGTAAGGTCGGCGGATTTCAGTTGCACTAAAGAAGAGGCAAGATTAGGTATAGCGCTTAAAATGCCAATCTGACTATTCGTCGCTTTTAAGGCGAGTGCATAGGGAGTGATATAATCGGTGGTCATACCCACCATACAAGAAGCAAAAATCCCGTCTAAAAAAGAGAATTTCAGGCTTCTTCTTATTTTATTTTGCTTGCGCATAAAACCTTTGGTTGCCTGTTTAATCTTTCTGCTTAGCCGTCAAGCTGCTTTGTAAAAAGTTGCGGAATTCTGGAGGAAATTCTATTTTTGCCCTGCCCGCAGAACATTTATCTATACCCTCAATTACCTGGGGTATCTTCTGATACGGAATACTGATGAGTAACTTATCTTTTTCCACATTGCACATTTTTCTTGCGGTATGGTCATAGAAGGAAATATTGACCTCACCCGTTACTAAAGGATAAATTATACTCATCCTGCAGGTAGGTCCGCCAATCTTAATCTTAGGTATAATCCCGTCAATAAAGGTTACTAAGGTAAGCAGGCGGCAGCTAGCTTCGGCATCAGCGATAAAAATCACCAGCCCCGGTTGAAAGTCACATTTTTCTAAAGGAGATAATACAAAATAAGCATGAGAATTATCCGGAACTTCTTCCATCTGGGAAAGAAGGTTATCCAAGGCTTGGTAAGAACAGAATAATTTTTCTCCCTCTACTACGAATTTTCTAATCATATTTATAATTTTTTGGTCCTTAATTTGATGAAAGCCTAAGTGCCAACCCGCGCCAAAGCAGGCATTGTTTTCTTTACAAACTTGCAAGGCCTCTCCTTTGCCTGCCTCTAATATAGCTCTACATATCCGTACTTTTTTCTCAGTGCCTGGCAAAGGCGAGCCTTTGAGACAACTTACTGCTACCGGGCTATATTCCAGATGCAAAAGTTCTTTTAAAACTAAAGCATAATCCTGCCATTCTTTTTTCTCCATTTTTATCTCCCCTATATACACCTACGCGGTGCAATTTTGGTCTATATATTATACCACATACCACAAAAACAAAAAGAGGACACCCTTTGCTTTTACACAAAGGATGTCCCCCGTTTTCCGCCAAAAAAATTGGCGGACTCGCCACGCTTTGTGGCGAGGGCTAAAAAGGTGTTCTACTTCGCCCTTCAATTATTAAGCTATGGTAGGGCTTCGTAGAAACAATCCGCCGAAGCCAAAGGCGAAAGCACTTTGGCGAAGGCGGATGTCCCTGAAAGTTAGAAGGTGTATTTTAACTCAAGGAAGAGTTGGTCGTTTTTGTCAAACTGACCGTTGAGTTGTTGCTCTTTGCCTTCAAAGATATTCAGGCCCACAGTAGCCAGCCACTGGTCGCTGAGTTCATAACTTACCTTGGGGCTGACACGCCAGTCATTATCATCGCCGTAAAGAACCAGAATTTGCGGCTTAAGTTTCTCGTGTAGAAAATCCGTGGCCAACATCACGGTCAAGGTTGTTTCTAATTTATCCAATGGACCGCGAGTAGCACCGTTTAAAAGAGTCATGGTGCTCTTATTGAATCCTATCGGCTTTTCGTTCTGCAGAGCCCACATCTGGATGAATTGAAAACTAAACTGCCAATTAGTAAAGAAGCTTTTATCAAAGCCTAAAACATAGTTACATTGGTCCACATCTGCGGTTCCACTAATATTTTTATCAGTTCCGTAATTCATGGCATCGCCTCTGATATAGGCCAATTCCCCTCTTAGGGTCCACCCTTTACCCAGCCCCGGAATCACTATTCCTTCAGTAATGGTTTTGGAGAATGTACCACCAAAAACATTAATTTTTTCTGCACGCCGGGTAAGTTCAAACCTAACGGGCCTGCGTCCAAGATAGTCCATCACCGTATAAGCAGAAGAAGCAAAGCTATACGTATTTAAATAATTCAAGGTGTATTCAAAGGCGTGCCCCTCGATAATATTGCGCCAGCGCAGGCCAATCTTGGTATTTTCAAAAGTATGCGCGGGTTTCTCGTCGATGGTAGCGGTGGTCACTCTTGCCGCGGTTAATGCCTGCATACTCTCTGCGCCTAGTCTGACTGTCCTTAAGGTAAATGGAGCGCCCGATGGCGGGTAATAATTCGCTGCATAATCAGGAATAAGCAACAGTTGCAATTGGCCGTTCATTAAGATTTTGCCTTCGGCATTGAGCATCCACAAAGGTATGCGGGTATCTATGTAATCTTTTAAGGTCCACTCGCGATAATCTAAGGGATTAACTATATCTAAAATTCTTACGCCATCAGCTGTGCCCCAGACTACCTGCTGTTTTCCTAACCTTAAGTCGAGCCGGTCGGTTAAAACATCCAAGTAGCATTCTCTTAGCCACTGCATTTTCTCCGGATATTTTAATTTTTTATTGGTTTTGGATTCCCACTGGGGATCGTTATCATATTTACTTTCCAAAGCATAGGTGGCATCATAAAACCACTTCAGAATACTAAAAAACTGGACATTATCGTTAAATCTGTATTCTGTCTCCAGTTGGGCGATATTGGCCTCTTTCATAAACTCATCAAATCCATGGGCAATACGCAAAGCCGTCTCATTTTTTAAGTAACCGGCAAATTCCAGGTTTTTAAACGGTAGGGCCTTTTTTAATAAACCGTAAATAGGCCCACGTTCGATTTCCAACGCCGCATATGAAGTAGAAACCAAAGCAATGACGAAAATAGATATTAATAAAATAATGCGCGGTTTAAATTTCATCTATACCTCCTTGTTAATCTGTATGAAAGTTCTGAGGAATCTTTCTTGAACGCAGATTCTCGCAGATTGTCCCGCCAAGCAAAAAAATTGGAGGCGGGATCCCGCACCTATGACAAAAACTATTGCGCGGGACACGCAGATGGTCGCAGATATTTTTTTTTGGAAAATCTGCGTAAATCTGCGTTAGATTTGCGTTTATCTGCGTTAAGAAATGCTTTTTTGGAATTCTTTTTGTAGTCATCTTTTTACCATCTCTGCCGCATCAGGGTCTTCTCAGTAAATACATCTTCAGATAAACCCTGGTCGAATTTTATTTCATCAAAGAGCATTACGGTCTTATGCCCGGTGCGCAAATCACTTGCCTCCACGCGATTCTGGGCAGGGTATTCTTTACCGTTGACATTCATAATTATCCAACCCCTGAAAAGTGTGCGATACAGTTTACCATTGGGGTCATATATCTCATCAAGCATATTTCCCCCGAAGTTTTTAGAAATGTAGGCAACTCTTTTAGAGTAATACCAAGGTTTTCTTTTGGGGTAACATTCGATAACATAACAGGGTTCATCCTTATGAAAGACTTTACCATCATATATAGAGGTATAGCCTTTGAAATTTTCTTCCCCGATTAATTTATAGGTCTCATCGGAAACCCGGCGCGAGGTAATCTCCTCTACCGTCAAATCGCCACCCATAAAAGAATCGTCTGCCTGACCTGCAGAGACTTTACGTATCTTTCTTAAAGAGGGCAGCCACAGCCAGACATCCTGGTCACGACTGGGATTAATATAATTCCAGGTAAGTGTCGCCAGGCCCTTAACCGAAGTAGGCTCAGTAAACATGACTAAGTCTTTATAAGATACATCGTCGGAGGCCCTACCTAAAATAATCCTTTCCCGCAAGAATCTCCGGTTTCTTTTTGAACCATCCTTTTCAATAAAAATAACGTCTCCGGTAGATTGATAGTCATGGGCAAACAAAGTATATTTATTAAAATACTTGATCTGCATCACCTCATCTACAGTCATGCCCTCTTTGGGCTTATAAACCTGGAAATATTCCAAGCTTAACGCAGCGGCAGAGCCAGCAATCAAAGCCATGCCTAATAAAATTAAAACCAGCTTCTTCATCTTACCTCCTTTCAATGAGCACATAAGTTACGGAAGCAAAAGCGACGTAACTTATAAGTGCGAATTGACCCCTCACCACTTTCAATATAGCGTAGGTTAAATACGAAAGTGGTGAGGGGTAAGTTCGGCCAAATAACTTATTTTCGTCCGCCATAGAACTTTGGCGGACTCCATAAGTTATGGCCTCACTTATTTTAACAAAAACTTTGGTTTAACCGTCATAATCATTGACGGCAATACTATCAGCGTGCCAATCGCATTAAAAAAGATAAAAAATCCTAAGAGCGCACCTAATCTTACCTGCATCAAAATACTTGAGAGCATCCAAGTAGCTATGCCCACGGCTAAAGTAAGACCAGTAAAAAATACGGCTTTACCGGATGTAGACATCGCTTCTGTCACTGCATGACTTAATGAACCACCTCCTCCTTTTAACTCGTCTTTAATACGTGAGACAATATATATGGCAAAATCATCACCAAAACCAATGCCTAAGGCCACCATGGGAATCATCTCGGCAGTCAAACCTACTTTTAAAAATCCCAGTATCCCAAATACCAAAAGCGTGCGAAACAAAAGCGGCAAAATTAAAATATACCCTGAAACCAATGAGCCATAGGCAAACACCAGACACAGGAATACCAAAAACGTCGTGGAGAGAGAGTTTAGCGTTAACATCGGCGCCAGTATCTGGTTCACTGCGGCTAACATCCCAATATTTCCTCCGGCATAATAAAAATCCACTTCTTTAGTGGCGTGATTCTCTTTAATCCATTCCTCGGTGCTTTTAATTACTTCGTTTATAGTAGCGCTCTTGTGGTCGCGCAGGTCAACTTTAATATTAGCATATTGATAGTTAGGATTAACTACGGGGTCAAAATCACCGGGAAAGCCGGTTAAAGAATATAAAAACATGTACTCGGCAATGGTTTTGTCATCATCGGGGATTCTAAATTCCTTTCTATCTCCGCTAAACATCACCATATTCATTCCTTTGACATATTCTACTAAAGAAAGTGTCCGGCCTACTCCTCTTACCTCTTTCTCCAGATAACGCTGTAGGCCATCCATTTCTTTTAAAACCTCACTGCTCAAGAATACGTCCTCGTGTTTACCTTCTACAAAAATATAATAAGGATCAGTTGTCGCAAATTTTTCACTGATGAATTTCTCAGCCTGATTATAAGGGCTATTACTAAATAGCAAAGATGTACCAGGTTTTTTGTCGCCTACCTCTAATTGACTGGCGCCAAAGATCGCGATAAAGGTTAAAATAAGAAAGGTGGCAATGACGAACCAACGCGAGGTTTTATTTAACGCTAACTTGGCAAAACGACCCAGGATTTTATTCGTCAGTGAGGCCTTTTCTTCCCGAATAACCTCAAGCCTGCGCGGTGGCCGCATAAAAGAGAGTAAATTAGGCACTAAAATCACGGTGCTAAAAAATATACTGATTACTCCAAACCCAATGGCAATGGCTAGGCTTTTTACCATACCCAAAGGAATCCAGAATAAGGTAAAAGGACCTATTCCGTCGGTAAGTAAGCCTGTGAATGCGGGAATAAACAAGCTGCGGCTAATGTAAATTGCTGCGGCCTTGGAGTTGTGCCTATGCTTACTCATATATTCATAGTAAAGTTTGATATACTGGACACAGTGGCTTACGCCTAAGGCAAAGACCAGAAATGGCGCCAAGATAGTTGAGGGCGTAAGTTTAAAGCCGCAAAGCGAAGTCAGGCCCAAGCCCCAAAGAGTAGCCATGGTTGCCGAAATTAAAGGCAAAAATATACCGCGTTTGGATTGAAAGGCATAATATAGAACCAAGGACATCGCTAATATGGTGATAAAAAAAAGTTTGGTCATCCGTGGCAGATAAAAATCCAGCCATCCTTGTAAAACCGGATGCCCGGAAATATAAATCACATTATTGTCGTCTTGGAATTTCTCTTCCATCCCCTGTAATACATCAAAAATTTCGCGTGAGGAAATATTGGACTCAAAATCTGCCTGGATTAAGGTGGCTTTAAAATCTTTGGAAACTATTACGCCATAGGCAAGCGGACTTCTGGTAATTCTTTGTTTAAGGGCCTCTATCTCCAGCTGGCTTTTGGGCGGGTCGTGCATCAGCCATTGAGTCAGGAAACCTTCTTCATTGGCCTGGACGTATTTTACTTTTCTCGCTGATAGAGAAACTACCCTGCCGGCATTTATTCCTTCAGTCAAATAGAGTTGATTAGTAATCTGCCAGACCTTATCCAGAGTAACCGGGTTAAGGACAGTGCCTTCTTTTACTTCAATAGCAATAGAAATCTGATTCAGACCACCAAATACTTCGTTGAGCCGGTTCTGAATCTTAAGATACGGGTGTTTTAAAGGATAGAAATCTCCCAGATTAGTCTTAAAGGAAAGACTTTTTAGTTGATAGGCAAAAAATAGGCTGACCACTAGACACAGTCCTAAAAAGCCAAATCTGTAGCGGACTAAACCATGACTAAACCAATTAATGAACTTTTTCATGCTTTGCGTAAGTTGTGCACTCTCTTAATTTTTCCTTATCAATCTTTCCTGCCCGGTTTTTGGGAAGAGAAACAGTAAACTCAAAATGATGGGGAATCTTAAAATGCGCTAAGTGCTGGCGACAGAACTGCTGCAGGTCTTCCTTGGATAAAGCACAACCTTCTTTTAAAACCACAAATGCCTTGGGAACCTCGCCTCTTAACTTATCCGGCACGCCAATCACCGCTACTTCTGCCACCTCCAAATGCCTGTGAATCGCTGCTTCTACCTCCGGCTCAAAGACAATTTCGCCCGCAACCTTAATCATTTCTTTTTTTCTGCCCGCAATATAAAGGTCACCTTCGGCGTCAAACTTTCCTAAATCTCCGGTATGGAACCAGC